>Ga0209802_1002264_pt1 | contig 13576 bp, 10 predicted proteins | sample GraSoiAngelo_129_FD_185886 | JGI IMG/M metagenome (GOLD analysis project Ga0209802, IMG submission 185886) | Grasslands soil microbial communities from the Angelo Coastal Reserve, California, USA - 14_0927_12_40cm (SPAdes) (version 2) | ecosystem: Environmental > Terrestrial > Soil > Grasslands ... | reverse complement strand
AGTGCGGGGCCAGGGCGTGCGGATCCGGGCGCTGTTGAATGTGGCGACCTGCCAGATCGGTGCGGACCATGTGACCTTCCACTCAGCCGATGGTCAGTACTCCGCCAGCCTCCATCTCAAGGAGGCCGCCGAGTCGGGCATCCTGATTTACAAACTGGATGGGCGCCCGTTGCCCAGGGAGGAGGGGGGACCGTTCCGCCTGGTCACCCCCTCTCTGGGCGACTGGGGTGCCAGCGTGAAGGGCCTGGCGCGCATCGAGTTTACCGTCGGGCCCGGCAAAGACACGCGCCCCGCTGTCTTATGATCCCTCCCAAAGAGCGCGGGGTGGGCCCCTACCGTATTCTCTTTATCTGCACCGGGAATTCCTGCCGGAGTCCCATGGCTGAGGGCATCGCCCGTCATTATGGGATGGGCCGTGTTCAAGTCGTGAGCGCTGGCGTCACGCCGTCTCCTCTCAACCCGCGGGCCGTCCAAGTAATGGCCGAAAAGGATATCGATATCTCCAAGCACGTTCCCAAAGGCTTGAACGAAGTTGTCATGGATGAAATAGACCTCGTCGTCACACTCTGCGACTTCGCCCAGACGCGTTGCCCGAGCGGGCTTCTCGCTCAACACCGCCTTCACTGGAGCATCAAGGATCCCACCGGAATGTGGGGGCCAGAGTGGCTTGTGCTGCGAGCCTACCGGAAGGTGAGAGACGAGTTGGACCAGCGCATCCGCAGTTTATTGTCCGCTCTTCAAGCACAGGCCAAGGGACTGTGAAACCAAGGAATTTCCCTTGACTTACCCGAAAGACCTACTTATAAGTAGGCCTGTGTATCTGTTTGTGACTGAGTGCTTTGCCTTAACCCTGAGGCTTTGATCTTGCGAGGGCCTCTAGCGTGTGGGACCGTTGTCTCTCTTTTAGCAGGTGGTTTCGCTCCTTCAGCTCATGCCCAGGAAGTCCCGCAGCCCCAGCAGGCCCAGTTCACGAATATCAATTATTTCAATGCTCCACCAACTGGGCCTTATCTGACTGCTCCTCTCCTTGTTGAGGGTAACATCAAGCTGCTGGGCGTGCTCGTCCTCCATCCGCACTTTGGCGTTGCGGAAGGGGTAACGGATAACGTTTTCCGGCTGAGCCAGCCATTCGGTGCCCGCGAGCGAGATTCTATTACGACGTACGCGCCGGGGGTTCAGGCACAGCTCCCGTTTTTGGGGCGGCATAGGTTGATCGTCAATTACATGGCCAACATCGAACGCCATAGCAGATTTCATCAGGATAACATCGAGGATCAGGACCGTACGGCGCTTCTGTTGATAGACTTCCCGGGCGGTCTTACCGTGAAGGGATTAGCCCAATGGAAAGACGGCCACGATCCTCGCGGGTCAGCCGTGGCGACTGCAGGCCCGGGGAGTGAGCCCAATAAGTGGTTTACGTCGACATACGGGGGAGAGGCCCAATTGGCCAGTCAGGCCTTTGCCCGTCTGCGGTTCGCATCCACTCGGTGGGAATACATTGGCGTGAATGCCGGGTCTCGGGATGGAAGCGGCGTGGGTGATATCAATACACGGAATCGGCTGGAGAATTATAGCGCGCTGGCTCTCGGTGGCAGAGTAGCGCCGAAAACCTTTCTCTTCGTCGAAGGCTCGGTCGCCCAAGCGATATACGAAATCAACAAACCGCTCGATAGTGCGACCTATACTGGAGTTGTCGGTTATAAGTGGGAAGTCACGGGCAAGACGAAAGGAGAGCTCAAAGTCGGATGGTTGGAGAAGACCTTTGACCAGGCCAGTTCACCCGGATCAGGACATTTCAACGGATTGACCGTGGATGGGAACGTCTTGTGGCAGCTGCAAGAGCAGACCCGGGTAACGTTGTCGCTGTATCGTCAGACGAATGAGACAGCATTCGCTGAAACACGGTTTTTCGTGAGCACAGGTGCGACCGTGATCTTGACCCATGCATTCACTTGGAAATGGCGGGCAACGGGTCTCTTAGGCTATAATCACGACCGATATTCTAATCCAGTGTTTTCCAATCTCGATGGCAAGACGGTGACCCGGGATGATAACTACGTAACGGCAGGGGTCGGCCTGTGGTATCAAGTACAGCCATGGCTTGGCATGCGTGTCACGTACACCTACACCGAACGTCTGTCGAACCTCGACAGCGTCCAATACAATGCCAATACGGCCATGATCTCTGCGCAGGCACAATTCTGATTCCGCATGGGTTCAGTGGTGTGTGGGAAATGCGACCATTGAGCATTCTCCTGCTTTTGTTTTCACTCCTCTTCCCTGATAATCTCACTGCGGGGTCAAAATCAGATGAGACGCGGGGCGGTACATCCCACTCGCAGGGAACTACTCCCAACTCCAGTTACCGGCTAGGAGCCAATGACGTAATCAAGGTTCAGGTGTACGGGGAAGATGCACTGACAACCGAAACACGAGTGGGCGGCGACGGTAAAATCTCAGTCCCACTGCTGGGTGTCCTGGAAGTTAAAGGATTGACGGTCAAAGAAACTGCGGAACTGATCACCAAGCGTCTCGCTGATGGCTTTTTGAAGAATCCTCGTGTCGTTATCTACATTACCAAGTACCGAAACTTTTTCGTTTCAGGGGAAGTCAAAAATCCGGGCGGGTATTCCTATGAAGAAGGGCTCACTGTCCTCAAAGCTGTCACGCTGGCGGGCGGGCTCACGAATAGGGCTTCTGAGGGAAGGATCAAGATTAAACGGCTGAAGGGAAAGGTTGAGGAAACCATCCCCGCCAAATTGGATGATCCGGTGTTCCCAGATGACGTGATTGTGGTCCCGGAGAGTTTCTTTTGATGGCGCAAGCTGTCTTGTTGGGCAACGCCTTCCGACAACACGTGAAGGTCTCACCGTCGGCTTACCAGACCGCCAGTTTCCTGACCCCCGGATAATCTAGGAAGAAGAGCCGCTCGGCTCCGCAAACCATCTCATCCAGATGCCAAACGTGTAGGGGGTTCCATACAGGTTAGGCATCCCCTTTCATCGTTTTGAACAATTTTGTTCACTGATGGAATTCAATCATGCTCTTATCTTGTTGACAATGCAAGGTTCTTGCGCCAGGCGCCCATTGGCATCACGATTGCTGTTTTAGGCCAAAAAGGAAATTCAACGATGTTCTTCGACAGAGCCTCACCCGGAGGAACTGTAGAAATGAGGAAGCCTATTTTCCCTGACGATGTCATTGCGGTCGCGGAAAGTTTCTTCTAATGACACCAGTTGTAACGTTGCCTTCTGATAGCCAGCACATCCCGCCGGTGAGCGAGGAGACCCACCTGCGTGATTACATCCGTATCATCCGAAAGCGGAGATGGAGCATCCTCAGCGTGATGGTCTCCACAGTCTTCGGCACGGCCCTTTACGTCCTGATGCAGCCACCGATTTACGAATCCACGGTCAGTCTTCTGATCGAGCCGACGGGACCGAACGTGATGTCGAAGGCAGTCGAAGAAGTGTATGCGCCGATTGACGTCAACTTTGATTACTACAAGACTCAATATGAGCTACTCAAGAGCTATGAGATCATGCGGCAAGCCGTCAAACAGCTGAACCTCCACACGCACCCGGAATATGGGCCTCGGCATACTGACTCCCAAGGCCCAGAGCCGCCAAGTGAGACTGAACGCTTGTTGGTCAACGCCTTCCGAGGGCACGTGAAAGTCTCGCCGGTCATGAACAGCCGGATCGTCCGTGTGACAGTCGAGTCCATAGACCCCAAGCTGGCGGCTGATGCGGCCAACACTATCGCCGCTGCCTATATTGCTCGCACTCTGGAGATGAAAAGCGGGGCTGCGCAGGCAGCCACTAAGTGGATCACTGCACGGATGGAAGAGCTTCGTCAAAAGGTTGAGGTGTCGGAACGCAATCTAAACGAGTTTGCAAGTCAGCACGGTCTCGTCAATGTGGACGAACGAAAACGCTTAACGACCCAGAAACTTGGAGATCTGAGTTCCCAGCTTGTCCACGCGGAGACTAAGCGCGCCGAAGCTGAAGCCCGGTTCAAGCAGATCGCATCCGTTCTTGACAACCCTCGAGAGTTGGAGTCGTCTACCGAGGTCCTCAATTCCGGTCTTATACAGACTCTTCGGAATCAGGAGATTCAGGCCTCTCAAAAAGTTGCGGAGTTGGAGGATAAATACGGACCTAAGCATCCTAAGTTGATCCAAGCACGTTCCGAGCTTAAGGAGATTCAAAACAGGATAAAGTTGGAAGTCAAAAAAATCTATTCTGCTGTCAAGGGTGAATACGATGTAGCTGGAGCCGGCGAGCAAGTCATTCGCAAGGCGTTCAACGAACAGAAGACGGATGTGATGGCGAGTGGCCAGCATGAAGTCCAATACAGCATCCTTGAACGCGAAGCTCAGAGTAACCGCCAGCTTTATGAGATGTTTCTCAAGCGGTTGAAGGAGACTAGCATCGCGACCGACATCAAGACGAGCAATATTTACGTGGCGGATCCGGCGATCGTCTCGCTCGATCCTGTATCGCCTCATAAGACGAAGGCGATCTTTCTCGCGACCTTCCTTGGCTTGCTGGGAGGACTCGGCTTCGGCTTCTTTCTGGACTATATGGACAGTAGTCTCAAATCACCTGAGGATATCACCCAATACCTGCCAGGGGTTCCTCATCTGGGGTTCCTCCCTGCATTCGATTATGCCGAGAGAAGGAACAACCCAGGGGATGTCGATCTTGCCACACACGAGATGCCCCAGTCGGTCTTTGCCGAGAATGTGCGGGCGATCAGGACCAGCATCTTTCTGGCGGCGGCTGATAGGCCGCCCGCTTCCATCTTGGTGACTAGTGCTTCGGAAAGCGAAGGCAAGTCCTCCTTCTCGGTGAACTTGGCAATCGCCATCGCACAGCTCGGCCTTCCGACCGTGCTCATCGATGGCGATCTACGCAAACCCCGTATTCACAAAGTCTTTGATCTCGAGGCAACGAAGGGGCTGAGTCACTACCTGGTGGGAGAGATAGGACTCGAGAAAATTATACTGCCGACAAAGGTGCCGAATCTCAGCATTGTCCCATGTGGGGCTGTGCCCCCGAACCCGGCCGAACTGCTCCAATCTGAACACATGGTGAATCTGTTGAAGCACTTTGCGGCGGAGGGCACCCATGTCGTCGTGGACTCGTCTCCGGTCATGGCGGTGACCGATCCGGTCGTCGTTGGTAACCGCGTAGACGGCGTGATCTTGGTTGTCTGGGCTGGGCACACCAGCCGGTATGCAGCCCGCCAGGCTATCCGATTACTGAGTGAGGGAAAGACCAGATTGCTGGGGACGGTACTGCAGCGCCTGGATCGCCGACAAATGTCGGTTGACTATAAGAGCTATTATTATCCGTATTCCCGGAGTAAATACTATCGCCGTGAGTCAGACAAAAAGAGTGCCGGAGAAGACGTAAGCTCCCCCCAATCTGAGACAGCCCCAAAGGAGAATCTTGTGGCACAAGATACCAATCTAGTTCTCCTGCGGCAGTCGAAATTCACCGAAACTCAGATCGTGACCATCCTCAAAGAGGCCGATGCCGGTCGTCCCGTCGACGAGATCTGTCGCAAGTACGGGATCAGCTCCGCGACCTACTCCAAGTGGAAAGCCAAGTATGGCGGGCTGGAGGCCACAGATGTCTCCTTGGAGATCGCGGAGCTGAAGGACGTGATCGAAAAAAAACCTGACGTCGGGTGAGCAGCGGGAGACGGGGAAGCTTACGAAGCGTAATCCACTTTTATGGCTATCCTCTCTGATGGTGCGTTCGCATTCTATGGGTTGCTCATCTTACTGATCCTAGCCCCCCTCCCATTCGGCTCGATTTTGCCCTGGGCAGAGTCGTTTCTGACGTTCAGTGTATTTGGCTTGCTGGCAGCCTGGGCTGTTCGACCCGGGATTTCACAGGCTACTGGTCCCCAAACAGCCGAGCGAGGACTTGGTATACTTTTGGTACTCTGGGCACTGGCTGTTGCGTTTGCCTTGTTTCAGGTTCTGCCGTTGCCGCCGGGCGTCGTAGCCGCAATGTCGCCGGCCCTGCGCGACCTTTACGCCTGGGCGCTTCCGGACTATGGGCAAGGTGGTCTATGGCGGTCCCTATCCACGACTCCGGGAGCGACAATTGAGAGTGGGCTCCTAATCGGGGCCTGCGGAACTGCCTTCTTTCTCGTTGCACGGTACTGGCGGAGTCGAGAACGGATCTTGGCCTTGGCCGTGACGGTGGTTGTGGTTGGTGCGGGCGAAGCCATCTTCGGTCTGATCCAGGTAGGTGGAAGCCTCTCCGTCTCCCGCCCGGCTTCCGGAACATTTGTCAATCGCAATCACTTTGCCGCGCTACTTGCCATGGCCCTCTGTGTGGGCGTGGGTCTGCTCCTCTCAAGATGGCGAGCAGGAGCTGTTGCACCGGTGTCTCATTTACATTTTGATCGCTGGTTTCGGACGACTCCACTTATTCTGGCGTGTCTTACCATATTGGCAGGCATCATTTTCTCCTATTCGCGCATGGGATTGACTGCTCCAATAGTGATGCTGGTTCTGTTCGGAGGCGTATGGTTGTCCGGACCAGTGTCTCATCGTATCCGTCTCGTTGGTACTGGTGTGGGCCTGGTCTTGCTTCTCCTGATGGCCGGCGCCTGGCCCGCGCTCGGAGTGGTAGCAGACCGCTTCAGGACTCTGGAGGAGACTTCTCGCGTCGTGGCCTGGGAAGGCACTTACGCGCTGTTTCAATCTTCACCAGCCTTTGGGATCGGCTTGGGCGGCCTTCTAGATAACCTTCCTCGCTTCCTGACGCTGCCAATTTCAGAACCTTTCCAGCATAGCCATAATGAGCCCCTGGAAGTGCTCGCCGAAGGCGGCGTGATATACGCTGCACTGATCGGATCGGGACTCATTGTCTACTTTGCCACTGTGGTCCCGGCTTGCTTTAGACAGCACGATCCTGTGGCGCGTGGTTTGGGAGCCGGATGCCTGGCAGGTGTCGCGGCAGTCCTAATCCACAGCTTGGTCGAGTTCCCATTGCGGATGCCAGCGAATGCGCTGTACCTCTCGATGATCATGGGAATGGGCTGGGCAATCATCCTGACTCCATCCCCCTCCAAGGAACCCATTGCTCGTAAAGCGCAATAAGCAGGCACCCCTTAACACGCGCGGTCTAATTTTTGTCCTCGCTATTGTAGGAATGGGTTTCAGCGCGGTGATGTGTTCGGCTGATGTGCTTCAACGCGTGGGAGATGATTGCATGGCTCGCGCGCTGGAGGCAACTGGCGACGTTCGACGACAGTTGCTTCTACAGGCTGTGGAAACCTACCGGCTGGCTCATCGACTGGAACCCTGGCAACCGCACCATGCATTCAAAATGGGATACGCTTATGAAAGCGCTGCTTCGACATTGACGCCTCTCAGTATCGATTCACAGGCGGCATGGACCTCAGCAGCAGCCTCCTATGGCCAAGCGGTGCTCCGCCATCCGGCCAATGGCGGTCTGCAAGCAGCCTTGGCATGGGCAGCTCTGCAAAAGGGGGATCTTATCAGCAGCCGGCGCGCTGTCCATGCAGCACTGAAACTTGCCCCAGACTATCCTGATGTACGGTACATAGTGGCGCGCTGGTACCTGGCGCAATGGGAGGCTCTCAGTGCTGAAGATCAACAGCTTGCCGTAGCCCTGGTGCAACGCGGTGCGCATGAGCTTCCCCAAGTGTATGTTGAAGCGGCCTGGCAGCTGCTGAAGAATCTCAAGACAGTACAGAGCATTCTCCCCAGTGATCCAAACGTCAGGCGCTTGTTGCTGAACAAGGTGACCGAGCATGGACTATTTGCTGATCGGTGGGTCGAACAGAGAGACCATCCCTATCTCCGGGGCCAGGTGCCTACGAATGGTCTCCAAGTGCTGGCTCAAGGCCAGTTGGTTGGACACCAAGAAGCGCCTCCAGAGTCAACCACAGTAGGTCCCTGGACCGGGATGGTAGGTAGATGGCTTTCGAGTGGTCTTACAGCTAAGGTTGATCTCGACCTTCCCCCTGGTGAAGTCGTCCTGTATGTTCCGATCCTTGGCGAGCCGGCCGGCGGGGCCTGGCCATCACTGAGCGTGACACTCGGTGGAAATGAGTTGGCGCTACCAGCAATCACCGGACCGGGGTGGCGTATCTCTTATGTGCTTTTATCGACTCCGGGCGGACGTCTACCTCTAGAAGCGATTGTCACAAACGGAACGGTTCTCCAGGAAAATGGACGGTTCGTCGAGCGGCGTGTTCGACTAGGGCTCGTTCATCTATTGGCCCCCAAGTCCTCCCTTTTTGCTGGTTCCAATCAATGACTTTGCCCATATCCGTATCTGAATCGAACGCTAGACAATCGGATAGAGCGGTAAGGCTTTTGGCGTGTTCTGACCGAACGCTGGGGTTAACTCTCATAATTTTCGGTTTGGCGCTGGCTGTACGATGGCTGATTCTTGCATACACTGATGGCATGGTGGACGACGCGTTCATCACGATGCGAGTAGCCCGCAACATCGCAACGGGCGAAGGGTTCGTCTATAACCCTGGGCAACGTGTTCAGGCGGTGAGTTCGCCCCTATGGGCACTGATTAGTTCGGGTTTGTGGTGGTTTTTAGGAGAGCACACCCTGATAGCGGTGAGGATCTTTGGAGGATTGGCTGATGCTGCCACGGCATCATGTGTTGCCATGTTGGCTGGCAGGTCGATGAACAACCTGGTTTATGAGTCTACGTCCAGCTATGTCGCGGCAGCATTCGCTGGGGCGCTGTATGCGGGTATGTCCACAACCGCGTTGATGGCTACTAATGGCTTGGAAACAGGCATGTACACGTCGACCATTGCTGCAACATTTCTGGCCCTGACCTACCACCGTCATAGCCTTGCCGCGGCTTTGGCTGGGGTGGCGGTGCTATTACACCCAGATGGCGCGTTGCTGGCTGTAATTGTTTGGTGTGTTGTTAGTGTTCGTTGCCGCTGCTTGCCTTGGAAGGAGATCTTGCTCACTACCCTGGTTGTGGCTCCATACGCAGTTTTTGCAGTCGCGTATTACGGGACAGTCGTTCCCCAAACAGTTGTTGCAAAGTCTTTTATCAATCATGCTGCAATAGACCAATGGACATTCTTTTGCGGGAAATTCTTCTTTAGTCGCCCGGAGGCATGGCTGCTTGGGGTGACCTGTCTGATTGGAGTGGGTGTAGCGTTCAGGCGGCGCTCTGATCTTATCCCGATTTTCGTCTGGGGCGGAGCCTATGTAGCAGCATTTAGCTCATTTGCGATGTGGTGGCCTTGGTATCTCCCTCCGGCAATGATCGCGTATTCCATAGCTAGTGGTGTAGGACTTGCGACAGTCGTGTTATGGGCAGTTACCTGGCTCGGGAAGCCTCACCAAGAAAGAGCCATCGGTTTGTATGCCGCGGCAGGTTTGCTGGTACTCCTTTTAGTCCAGACAGCAAAGTACGCCTCTCACGGGCACGAGGCAAAGGAACTTTATATGAACCAGCGACGTAATATTGCGAACTGGATTAATTCCCATACTTCGCCTGCTGCCACCGTGATGATGGAGCCTTTCGGCATGGTCGGGTACTTTAGCAATCGGCGGTTTTACGATTACCCAGGACTTGCTTCGCCACAAGTCACCGATGCTCTGGCTGAACTTGGGACCAAGATTCCAGGAAAACCCATTGATCCATTCATCGTCGGGCATCTCCTTGGGCGAGTGCGTCCGCTGTTGGTCGTTTTGCGCGAAGATGAATTCAGGGTGAATCTTGCTGGAGGCGCTCTGGTTGACTATGAGTTATCATCGGTATTCAAGATTGGACCTGAGCACACGGCCCGATATGGAGACCTCCAGACCATGTACGTGCTTAGTTTAAGAGATAAAGATGTTGATCAGTTTGGAGGCGGGTGACTTTGCAGAAACTGTCTCTCTCAAGTGCTTCTCCTGCCCGCGATGCTGACCGCCCACTTGTGGTTGATTTAGACGGGACGCTGTTTAAAGCGGACTCAGGATTGGAATCACTCCTCCACTGCCTTACGAAGACCCCATCGTTCCTCCTATCGTTATTGAAGGCTTTGATACGGGGCCGGCATCACCTTAAGGCGGTGCTGGCCACTCATTCGCAAATTGACCTGAAGAAGATTCCGATATCCAAGGAGGTCTTGCAATTCATAGAAAATCAGAAAAGAACTGGCAGGAAGCTGATTATCGCGACGGGTGCTAATGAGAGATTTGCCAATGAGATCCTTCGAATGTATCCCATCTTCGATGAGGGAATTTCTTCAAACTCCCAAGTCAACCTTGTTGGGTCCAGTAAAGGTGCTTACCTTGAAAAGCGCTTTGGCAAACGAGGATTTGATTACTTGGGTGACGCTTGGGCCGACCTGAACGTTTGGTCGAGATGCTCCACGGCCTATTATACGAACACCGATTTTGTGACAAGAATCGCGCTTCGGTTCCTTCATCCTCATAGTGTCGAAGTAGGCAAACAGTCTTACCAGACTTCCGCGACGGCATTCGTTAAAGCTCTCCGTGTTAGTCAGTGGGCAAAGAACTCCTTGATCATATTCCCTTTCATGTTAGCGCATCGTCCTCTTGAGGCACAGTCATTGGCCCTGCTTCTGCTCGGGTGGCTTTCTTTTTCGTTGGCGGCTTCGGCCGTGTATCTCATCAACGACCTGTCGGATATCGAACATGACAGGCTGCACCCTGTGAAATGTAAACGACCAATCGTAGCCGGCGATGTATCCGTTTCCCACGCACTGGTTTTGGCATTGCTGACTGGAATGGCCGCCGCATTTATCGCATGGCATTTACCCGCCGCATTCGCTTTCACGGTCGCCTGCTACTTCGTTTTGGCTGTTGCATACAGTTTCTATCTCAAAAGGGTTGTCGTTCTGGATGTCATCGTATTGGCGATTTTTTACACGTTGCGGATTGTCGCGGGCGGGGTTTTGGCAGACGTCGCGCTCTCACACTGGTTTGTCGTGTTTTCAGTGTTTTTCTTTCTCTCTTTGGCCTTGGCTAAGCGGTGTGCGGAGATCTTGAACCTAAAGGAAGACCATTCAGGCTTGGTCAAGGGGCGTGGCTATAGGCCTTCAGACTATCAACAGCTTTCACAGTTCGGGACAACCAGTGGGTTTATGGCGCTTCTGGTGTATTGTCTGTACATCGCAAATCCTGACGTCTCCTCCTTGTACTCAAAACCGTCTTGGTTATGGTTTGGCTTTCCGATTCTTTTGTTCTGGATCTGCAGGGTCTGGCTCCTAACAAGCAAAGGTCTGATGCATGAGGATCCAGTTGTCTTTGCCTTTAAAGATCCCCATAGTTATCTAGCTGCCATTTTATTGATCGCCGTGATTTATGTCGCCATCTAGGGAACTGTCTACGTATGCGACGTATTATCATTGTGGGCGGAACGGATGGGTTGGGAAGGGAGTTGGTCTTCGCCTATGCGGCGAGGGGGTTCAAGATCGCTGTTCTCGGAAGATCTCCGTTAAAGTTACAGAAAATCCAGACGGAGGCTGTGGCATTGAACCCCACCGCTGAGGTAATTCCTGTGTTGTGTGATTTATACGAGTCGGCTCAAATAGAGCCTGCATTCGAGGAGGCGCTCAAGAGGCTTGGACATGCCGACCTGGTCATTTATGCCGCAGGAGTGATGATTGATGGTGATGGAAAGTTTGCCAATACTTCGGAAGACTCCAAGATGCTCCAGGTAAATACGGTTGCCGCAATCCAGTTCTTAGGACTTGCGGCAAACTACTTTGTTTTGGTAAGGCGTGGTCACCTTGTCGGCATTTCTTCGATTGCCGGGGAACGGGCACGCAAGGGAAACCCGGCCTATTGCGCATCCAAGGCGGCACTCAATGCATACCTCGAAGGGTTGAGAAACAGACTGGTTCCGCTCGGTGTGATCGTTTCGACGGTGAAGCCAGGGTACATCAACACTCGTATGCTTCAGGGAAGGGTGGACCTTCCTTGGGTGATTGAGCCATACCAGGCGGCACGCATGATCGTGCGAAAGTTGGATGCCGGCGCAGAGGTATTTTATGTCCCTGCGCGGTGGGCGGTGGTCGGAGCTGCAGTCCGTTGGATGCCGTCATTTTTGTTCAAGCGATTCGGACCACCGTGATGCCAAGCTCAGCAGTATGTAAGTCGCGGAAAGAAGCCCTTTACGGTTGGGGCATGTATAACTTCTGTGTTGCTGAGGTGTATCGCCCAAATACCGTGGAACAGCTATGCGCGGCCATCGATGAGTGCAAGCGGAGAGGGTTAAGCGTCTGGTTTCGTGGTTCGGGGTGTTCTTATGGGGATGTTGCTCTAAATCAGGGAGGAGCTGTGATCGATGTTTCGCAATTCAACAAAATCATTTCTGTAGACAAAGTTGGCGGCGTTGCTCATGTGGAATGCGGTGTCACCATCGAGCAGGTATGGAAGATGGTGGTCCCATTGGGGTATTGGCTACCGGTCGTGCCGGGGACCATGCATCCCACGCTGGGTGGCTGTGTAGCCATGAATATCCATGGCAAGAATAACTGGAAGGTGGGGCCGATTGGAGAGCACATTGAGGAGCTGCGGCTGCTGACGCCGAGTGGGGAGTTTGTGACCTGCTCACGAAGCGAGAACGCGGACCTTTTCTTGAAGACAGTCGGCGGTGCTGGGCTCTTCGGCTGCATCGTCGACCTGAAGATGCGATTGAAGAAGATCCATTCTGGATTTCTTGAGGTGCGGTCGTTGTCATGCGGAAACCTCAATGAGTGTCTTGAGGCGATCGAGTCGCTCAAGGAAAGCCATCATTATGTCGTGGGATGGTTGGACTGTTTCGCGCGAGGAGACCGGCTGGGCCGTGGGATCGTGCACACCGCCAACTATCTGGAGGAAGGACACCCCCTCGCTGGCAGGGGACTTAGAATCGAGGATCAGGAGTTACCACGCTGGATCTTCGGTATCGTTCCACGAAAGCTTATACCAAAGCTGGTCAGACCCTTTGCCTCTAACCTCGGAATGTGCCTTATCAACCGTGCAAAGTTCTTCGTTGACAGTTATGTGGTCGGGAAGTCCTACTACCAGTCGCACACAGGATTCAACTTTCTGTTGGACTCCGTCCCGAATTGGAAGACCGTGTTCTTGCCCGGTGGGCTGCTTCAGTATCAGTTATTCATACCGAAGAAACATGCTGAAGAGGCGTTCACACGTGCCATCGAGTTGCAACGTGAGTTAGAGGTGTTCTCCTATCTGGGGGTACTTAAGCGCCATCGTGAGGACGGGTTTGCTAGAAGCTACTCTCTAAACGGCTTTTCGCTGGCCCTGGATTTCGCGGTTAACAGAAGGACTGCGACTCGCTTAGGTACGCTTTGCCGCCGCTTCGACGAATTGATAGAGAGCTATAATGGAAAGGTTTACCTCGCGAAGGATTCTTTCGGTCGGATTCAGGTGTTACGGGCTCGGTTGCTTCAGGCGGCTACGCCAGGCAAGACGTAAGGGGGCACCGGTGGACTTCTCCCCAATCAGGTCATGAACAGAACCCCCAAAGTTAGTATCTGTATTCCAACCTATCATGAGGCTCCTTATATTCGGCAGGCT
>Ga0209802_1002261_pt1 | contig 13578 bp, 13 predicted proteins | sample GraSoiAngelo_129_FD_185886 | JGI IMG/M metagenome (GOLD analysis project Ga0209802, IMG submission 185886) | Grasslands soil microbial communities from the Angelo Coastal Reserve, California, USA - 14_0927_12_40cm (SPAdes) (version 2) | ecosystem: Environmental > Terrestrial > Soil > Grasslands ... | reverse complement strand
CACATGCGCAAACGCGGATCAACTTCGCACTAGAGCGGGCTGCTGGACTGCGCTGTTTGTGGGCTTTCTTTCGCAACCGGCCGCTGTCTCGTTCGCCCCACAAGCAAGAACCGGTGCGGCCGAGCGCGGAACGCATCCTTCTCACGATTTGAAAGATTACGCCGGAGATTACGAGAATCCTGGATACGGCCTTATTAAAGGTTCAACAGGAGGGCGATGCCCTCGAATTGGCCATCAACAAACTGGGCCTTACGCGCTCTCCTACTACCATTACGATGTTTTCCAGATTCCGGAAGACTCCGACACTCCCGCGGCTGGCGAACTCTTTCAGTTCCACATGAACAAGCGGGGCGATATCCACAGCATCTCAGTCGCTCTTGAACCGGGATTACCAGATGACATCCTTTTCACCCGGGCCGCCGAAAAAGTCTCCTTGGACATACTTCGCACTCTTACCGGCGAATGCGTCCTGAATGGAATGACCGTCACGGTTGCGCTCGCTGGTGATTCCTTGCGGTTAACGGTTCCGGGGCAGCCACAGTACGAACTCGTGCCTACCCGCGGCCTCGCGTTTGACGTCAAGGGAATGGCAGGCTTCAGTGTGGAATTCAAGAAAGATGACACTGGCAAAGTCACGGAGGCCGTTTTCCATCAACCCAACGGAGTCTTTACTGCGACGAGAAAGTAGCCACAGCGACGTGACTTCTTTTGGAAGGGGTTGAGATGGCACGAAGACTAGCTCGAATCACCACTGTGCTGCTGTTGGCGGCCGCTGCCGCATTCGGTTTCCACTGGATTCCTTCCGGCCGCGCCACTCCTGCATTCCCACAAACCGTTGGCCCGTCCCGAAACTACGCTCCTGTTGCTGAGGCCTTATCGAAATTCGTTCAGCATGAAATGGAGGACAAGAAGCTTCCCGCATTTTCGATCGCCCTGGTCGATGATCAGCAGGTTATTTGGGCGCAAGGGTTCGGCTATGCCGACCCGGACAAAAAAATTCCCGCCAGCCCCGAAACCGTCTACCGCATCGGTTCGGTTTCCAAGCTCTTCACGGACATCGGCGTCATGCAGCTTGTTGAGCGAGGTGAACTCGACTTGGACGCTCCTATCCAGAAGTATTTGCCCGATTTTCAGCCTCACAATCCGTTTCACAAGGAAATTACACTCCGCCAGCTAATGTCGCATCGCGCTGGTCTGCTCCGGGAGCCTCCGGTTGGGAATTATTTCGACCCTTCGGAACTTTCGCTATCGGCAATGGTTCACAGCCTGAACGACACCACGCTCGTCTATCCGCCCGAATCTCACACCAAATATTCCAACGCCGGAGTTGCCACCGTCGGATATGTTCTTGAAAAGCACAGCGGTCAGCCTTTCGCAGGCTATCTGCGGCATGCCGTCCTTGAGCCCATGGGGCTTCGCAACAGCGCGTTCCAGCCCGAACCGCAGCTGATTGCCCGTCTGGCGAAAGCCTACATGTGGTCGTACGACGGGCTTCAGTTCCAGGCGCCCAAGTTTGAACTCGGAATGGCCCCGGCCGGATGCATGTATTCCACCGTCCTTGATCTTGGCCGCTTCCTGAGCGTCCTTTTCAACCAGGGCCAGGGTCCGAACGGTCGCGTTCTGCAGGCGGCGACTCTCGAAAAGATGTGGATCCCGCAATTCACCAAGCCGGGCGAGAAGTCGGGCTTCGGCATCGGTTTCTACGTTTCTCAGCTCGACGGCCATCGCGTTGTCGAGCACGGCGGCGCCATCTATGGATTCGCCACCCAAGCCGCGGCCCTCCCTGATGACAAACTCGGTGTGGTCGCAGTGACGACGATGGATAGCTCCAACGCCGTGACCAGCCACGTCGCTGAAATGGCTCTTCGCCTCATGCTCGCCGCGAAGGAGGGCCGGGCCCTACCGGGAATTCCCCAAACATCCGCAATTCCCTTAGGGCGCGTTCGCCAGCTGGAAGGGCGATATGGGACAGGCGACTCCGCCGTGAATCTCATTGCCACAAATGGCGAGTTGTATCTTCGCCGGCTCGTGGGCGGCGTGCAGGTACGGCTCCGCCAATCCGGAGATTCCCTCATCGAAGACGGCCGCTTGGGCTACGGCTTACAGGTCACCCCTGTCGCCAACGGCATTCGCGTCCGCGACCATCTCCTCGAACGCGTTTCCCTGGACCAGCCCCCGCCCATCCCTTCTCAGTGGAAGGGACTCATCGGCGAATTTGGATGGGACTACGACAAGTTGTATATTTTTGAGGAAAACGGCAAGCTCTCCGCGCTGATCGAGTGGTTCGACTTCGCTCCGCTTGCCGAGGTTACTTCCGACGTCTTCGACTTCCCCCACTCCGGCCTGTACGACGGAGAGCAAGCCGTCTTCACACGCGACGCCTCCGGCCAGGCCACTCAGGTTAAAGTCAGCGGCGTCATTTTCGAACGCCTTCCCCTCGGCCCGATCCAAGGCGGCATCTTTCACGTTAGTCCCCAGCAGCCTCTCAGCATATTGACTCGGCAGGCTCTTGCCGCCCAGCCTCCTCATGAATCGGGCGAGTTTCTCAAGCCTGACTTGGTCGACCTTTCTACGCTCGATCCCACGATTCATTTCGATATTCGCTACGCTACCAAAAGCAATTTTCTCGGTGAACCTGTCTACTCCCAGGCGAAAGCCTACATGCAGCGCCCCGCAGCCGAAGCTCTGCTTCGAGCAAGCCGCAAGCTGAATCCGCTTGGCTATGGCCTGCTCATCCACGATTCTTACCGTCCCTGGTACGTCACCAAAATCTTTTGGGATGCCACCCCCGAGGACAAGCGCATCTTCGTCGCTAATCCGGCAGATGGCTCACGGCACAATCGAGGTTGCGCTGTCGATCTCACCCTCTACGATCTAAAGACAGCCGCTCCCATCGAAATGACCGGCGTCTACGACGAAATGTCGGAGCGCTCGTATCCTTTCTACGCCGGCGGCACCTCCCTTCAACGTTGGCACCGTGATCTGTTGCGCCACGCGATGGAAGCCGAGGACTTCGATGTCTACGAATTCGAGTGGTGGCATTTCGATTACAAGGATTGGCGGCACTATCCGATCTTAAATCTCACGTTCGAAAAAATGGGTAACGGTCGAGCGGCGAAGGAGAAATCCCATTAGCTCGCTGCGCTGGTCGCCGTGATCTGCCTATCGGCTAACGGGCGGATGGTCGCGTACTCGTAAACTATCATCGAGCTTTGTTCTCCTGGGCTTCTGAATTGACTGCGATACGGTGGCCATCCTGATCAGGCAAAGTTCGAGAAACTCTTGACCGACATGTTGGAGGAAACGTTCTTTCTAAAAAGAAACTTTGTCCCAGATCCACCGCGGATTTCTTGGGGGCAATTAGGGGGCACTAAGAATTCCCTCCCTTTCCTTTCAACACATTAGAAGGCCGGGTTGCACCGCAAAACTCCTTTGTTTCCATATAGCTGGCGGATTCGAGCCTTATCGGCTCGGCCAGAACGTCTTTTGTTTTCGGGCTACGAAGTACTGAGTGGGCGCTAGAGGGGCGCCAAGCTCCCAACGAAATCCATCGATAAACCACATGATCGTCGGCTCCCTCGACCCGAGTGAGCATTCGGCTGTTAACCGAGAGGCTGTAGGTTCGAATCCTACCCGGGGAGCCAAATCCTCTTTTCTATCAATGTGTTACGGAAGCAACTAGAGCAATACCAAAGACCGTCGCTCCGAGCTGACCAGCCAGGCAGAAGAAGGTCCATCCCACTTCTCGGATTTTTCGATCCAATCCGCACCCATCGAGATCCTTGACTAATCGCCAGCCCGGCACACAGGGCTCACTTTCGAATCGTACGGTCTCCGGCAAGAGTGTGCCATCCTTGATCAGGATGGTGCCCGGCTTGATTGTGTCTGGCATTAGCGTCTCGCTTGCGTTTACAGCAAAGCTCAGGACCGCCACGCTCGCACCTTTACAGTGACTCGACTCGCGGGGTTGAATCTGTTATTGACGGCATAGCGAGTCTCTATTTTGTGTTCGATGAAGAATAAAGCCAGGACCCCCAAGACGGAGCCCGCACAAACCATAAAGTCCAGCGGTATTTGGTAACTTGTGAAGCGGCGCCATGACACCACCATGAGCAACGCCGTAATGGACACCCACTCCGTTTAATCCATTGTGAAGATTCCGACAGCAAGCTCGTTGTTACCCTAAACGAACATTACGGGCGAAAAGTCTTTCTGTTCTTCTGTCGCGCCACTTCCAGCTTGTCTGTCTCTTTTTTCTGGCGGCTGATTTCTTTCTGCGGGTCCTCTTGCCCCTCCAGCTTCGAAGATTTGGCAATCGCAGCCTCGGCTTCTCCATCCAGCCGTTTCGAAAACATGACAAGCGCAAAAGAGTTCAGAAATCTAGAACGGACAAGGTTTATCGAGTACTGCGAATCTTCCCAGCGGGCGATGACCTTTTCTGTCATCCTATACAGTTCGTTCGTTGGGAAGCTGATCTCGCCAGCAGGCCTCGTTGGAGTTCCGTACTTTGTCGAGATGGCTTGTACCATGTCCTCGGCAGTTAGCCCATGTATTGCGTCCTGATCATAAGTCACCAAAATCCTGAAGAGCTCGCCATTGTAGAAGCTGAAGAAAATCTGCCAAACCGAGTCTGCTTGGAGCGAATAGTCAGAAGAGCCGCCCGGCCAACACGTCAACTCTTGAATTACCGCTGGGTGCTTTTGGATCAGCTTTGTCTGGAGCGGTCTTAGGTCAACCTGAATTGATAGTTCGGGCAAACTCATTCCGAGCGAAAAGCCCCGATACTTGGAAAGATCCTGCCCCCGAATTAAAGGAGCTGAAAGCAGGATCATAACGAGGGAAATGCCCACACAGCGCATCATTCTCATTAGAACTTCTCCCACGAAACCTCAAAGATTCAAAATCGCTTCCACTTTAATCAGTGTAATCACTTCTCCCCGGCGCAGTTCGGCGGCAGCACCTGGCGCCGGCGGTTAGATATTTCCGTTGGACTCAATCTTTGTAACTGATCGTCCTTCAAGCCGCCTTCCTCATGTCGTTTTTCGTTGGAATGGCCACTCACTCCCTGATTTTCGTGACCATTAACAAACTCGTTTCTCCATCGAGTTCCGTCAATGGGGACCCACTGGATGATTTTCCTGACCATTGGCAACCTCGTTTCTTCTTCGAGTTCCCTCTTCGCCGCGGTAGGGCGGGGGCGGACTTGGCCGCCCCCTGCGAACGAAAAGACTTGCCTGTTCTAGGCTGCTACGGCGACGGCGATCTTGTGGAAGGTCGAGTTGGCAACCTCATAGGTTTCAACCTGTGGAGTTCCCTCAACCACTCTCGCCAGGATCTTCGTTACTTCTGTATAGGTCTCGCGGTTGTAAGCTTCCGCGTTCTCTGGTGTGTCCCAGAAGCTGATTCCGAACGCTTCTGTTCCCCGTGGGGCAACGAAGGTGATTTCATCCTGGAACCCCTTCTGTTTTCGAAGAAGGGGAAGAATGTCCTTTTCGATCCTCTGGGTGAATTCCGCAACGCTATTGGGCTTCAGATGCATGGAAACTCTGCGTGTAAACATGACACTCTCCTTGGTTCTCGATGCCAAAGGGGCGATTCAGGTAACCACTATTGGTTCAGTCATTCTGAAGACTCCCTCAGTCCGTTTAACCATATTAGGTTAATTAACTTGACGTGTCAAGTAGAATCTGAGATTATTTTTAGTAGTTAAGTTGTAGAGTTAAGTCAGGTGGAGGAGCACTGTGGACGTTTGCCTGGTGATTAAACGGCGACTGGAAGAATTGGGGCTTGAGCAGAAAGGTCTAGCCACTGCCGCCGAAGTTACGGAGTCCTATATTTCCCAACTGTTGACTCGCAAGAAATTGCCCCCGGCGCCTGAGCGAACAGATATCTATGAGAAAATGGCGAAGTTTTTGAAGTTTCCGAGCGATAGACTTTCGCAGCTGGCCGGGCTTCAGCGCAGGGAAGAATTGAAGAGAGACTTGGTGGGCCCGCCCGAGCCCATGTTTGGAGAAATTCGAGAATTGATTGTCCGGAAGTGCGTACCCGACAAAGCAATACAGGTACGTGCGATTTTCGAGAAACAGCCCTTCGGCGAACTCGAACGCCTCGTGACACAAAAGCTTTTGGACGTGATCAAGAAGGTCGCCAAAGAAGAATTGAACAGTGAAAACTGGCTCCACTTGGTGGCTCGACTCGCCGCCAGAAGCTATGAACAAATGCGGGTTACCCTCCTTGAGTTCCTGGACACGGATATCTTCAGCTTGTCGCCTGAAAACTGTGTTTCCTTCCTGGATCCACTGATTGAGTCCTGGGACGTCGATCTAACGACCTTTGGTATGGAAATTGTGTTAAATCGGAGAATAGCCTCGGGGGATCCTAGGAGATTTGAGTTTGTTGAAACGGGACCTGCCCAACCAGAGGTAGAGCCGGGGTTCAAAGAATTCCTTAATGATAGTTCCCTCAGCGGAACGGCCACCACGGAAGAAATAGAGTTTCTAAAGAAGCTGAGGTTCAACGGAAAACGCCCTACTTCACTTTATTATTACCGGGAATTGCAAAGCCTCAGGGACCCGCTCCATTTTCGTGCGGAAAATCGATCGTCGATGCAGAATTCGGGCTGAAATGGGCGTTAACGATGCCTAAATAATCCTCGCCGGCAGATTTCAACGGCTCCGAGCGCGTATCGTGCTCGGTGATGCCGGTTGCAATTCCAAGCAAGCTGCGATTTCTATGCATCGGAACCCAGCATGGCGCTCAGGGTTCTCAGTCAATCCTCCCGGCAACATCAAAGGCTGGGTAATCGCACCACCGATTTTTCAACGCTTCAGCTTGTCTTGGGGCGCTCATACTCGCTTCTCTTCAATCCGCAATTTCAGAGCTTCAAGCTCCTGTTTGGTCATCCCTTGCAGAGCCATCGCTGTGGCCAAATACAAAGCGGGAACGTGTTTCATTTGGTTGCCGCGTACTACCTTGCGACGTAGTTTCTGTACTTCTGGGTCAGCGCCCACTTTCAAAAACACTTCATACGCATCGGGGATGGACAGAGTCTTTTCAATCAGGCCATGCTTAACCAGAATGCGATGATACGAAGGTACTGCCAACGCAGATGGATGGGTCTGCGGAGCGCGCTTGTGTTGTTTTGGGTGTTTCATTGCACTATCCTGACACGTTTTCTCAACGCGGTCATTTCTTTGGCCCTCAAGCTACAAGAAGCTCGTGAAGAGTGGATGCGGGTTCGGCGGAATGGTAATTGACTTTATCCGGTGTCTAGGCCAGGGCCGCCCGCCCACAATCGGTTGGCAAACGCCAATGGCTACGAAAGGCTGCATCGGCCCAGGCTCGTTGTGTTAGGTATGCTCCAGGAAAAATAAGACCGCAAAGCATCCGGAGGATGTGCTGATGGAGCCTTTGCGCCTCAGCGGTGGCAAAGTGCATACCGACAAGAACTTGACTTTTCTGTTGCCCCGAACCGGGCATATAATTAAGTCGCGAATGTTAAGCTGCCCACAGCGCGAACCAGTCTTTATCTGCCCCTGCGCGCTGCGAACCGGTCCGTCGAGTCAAGTAATCGCACAATTCTCCAAAGCTACCGTGCTCGCACGGATAGGCCCTGTGGGATCGCAAGTTCAATTCGGTCGGAAATTGCACCTGCAAAGGATTTGATGAAAATCTTGCTCTACAATCCAGACAACGGGGTGACCCGCAACTTCATGCCGCATCTTTGGATGTTTCTGCTGCAAGCACTAACTCCGCCTGGCCACGAAGTGGTGCTGATTGACGGCAACGCGCAGCCCATGGATGAAGAAGGTATCGCGCGCTACGTGCGTGAACAAAACATCGGGCTCGTCGGCATCGGTGCAATGACTAGGATGATCGCCAAGGCTTACCGCATGGCAGACGCGGTGCGCGCCGCGGGAGTAAAGGTCGTCATGGGCGGCCCTCATGTTACCGAAATGGCCGAAGAAGCACTCGGGCGAGACGGCGGCCCGCGCCATGCCGACGCGGTTGCTCTTGGCGAAGCCGATGAGACATGGCCCAGAATCGTGGAAGATGCCGCGCGCGGCAGGCTCAAGGATGTCTACGCGCCAGTGGACGACTTTGGCCAAGAGCGCAAACCATCCCTGCAGCCTTATCCGGAGATTACCTGGGACAAAATCAAGCTGGACCAATTCAATTTGCTCCCGGGCATATTGCATCCGCTGCTGAAGCGCGTGGGCGCTGGTTGGGGAACGTTTCGGATTATTCCGGTGGAGTCCGGGCGTGGTTGTCCTTACGGATGCGAGTTTTGTACGGTGACGGGATTTTTTGGCGACTCCATCCGCTTTCGCACGAATCAAAGCGTGGTGAACGAACTATTGCTACTGAAATCGCGCGCGCGGGAGGAGGGCGGCCAGATTGCCGTATTTTTCATCGACGACAATTTTGCCATCAACGTAAAGCGCACAAAATCATTGCTGCGAGACATCATCGCTGCTAACGCGCAAGTGCATTGGGTCGCGCAGATCAGCGCCAATCTGCTGCGCGATGAGGAGCTCGTCGATCTGATTGCAGCCGCGGGAGGCAAATGGATCTTCATCGGAATGGAATCCATTGATCCGACCAACCTTGCCGCCGTAAAAAAAGGCTTTAACAAGCCAGCTGAGTACTCCGTCGTGCTCAAGCGGCTCGCCCAGCGCAACGTTTATGCAATCACGTCCTTTATTTTCGGCATGGACAATGACGCGCCCGGCGTGGCGGAGCGAACTTTGAAGGAAATTCGCAGCTGGCCTGCGGGGCTGCCAATCTTTGGCTTGCTGACGCCGCTGCCTGCGACGCCGCTCTACAAAAGGCTGGAAGCCGCTGGGCGGCTCACGCGTCCGAAGCACTGGCAAGAGTTCATACCCTTTGCTATGGCACATACGCCGTTGAAGATGAGCATCGACGAAGCTCATAACGAGGTGCGAATTGGGTGGGCTAACTCTTACAGTCCGGAGGCAATCGAAAAGGCAGTGGATTCGCTCAATCACAAGCCGCTGGGTTATCGCATCAACCTCCTTATCGCGCGCCTCTGTTTCCGGGGAATTTATTTTCCGCAAATGGGGCGCTTTGCATGGGTGAAAACGATTCTCGAAAATCGGCGCACAATTCTCAAACTGATAAGGCAAGGGTTCGGAGCAGGGCTGGACGCCGCTGTGCCGTCTGTCGCGACCGAGCCAGTCACAGAGCAGACGCACTGAAGCCATCGCTTGCTCGCCCTTGGGCCTCGCTTCGTTGACCTTGAGGTTGCGCGCCGCCTAATTCTTTTCCGTCGAGACCGGCAATGGCCTTCGCTGCCGCGTCGTCACTGGGCATTTTCCACAAAAGCAAAACCGCGAGCGCCGCCTGTCTCGCGATCTGATTCTTCATTTTAGATCTTCCAAAATGCGGAGTTGAAATTGATGTGGGCAGAATCTGGATAGAGGAAAATGCATCACAAAAAACCTTCGAGAAACGTGCGGACGTGGCTGGAGCGCGATGGGTGGCGCAGTTTGCGCAGCGCCTTGGCCTCAATCTGGCGAATGCGCTCACGCGTGACGGCGAACACCTGGCCGACTTCTTCGAGGGTGCGCGTATTGCCGTCCTCAAACCCAAAACGCATGCGGATGATGCGTTCTTCGCGGGCATTGAGCTTCTTCAGCATGGAGGCCATCGTCTTCTTCAGGCTGAGGCCGATGGCAGCATCCGATGGCGAGACCACGGCCTTGTCTTCGATGAAATCGCCCAGGTGAGCGTCTTCCTCTTCGCCGATAGGGGTCTCGAAAGAAATAGGCGTCTGCGCGATCTTGCGAGCCTTGCACACTTTTTCGACGCTCATGTCCATCCGCTGGGCCAGCTCTTCCGAAGTGGGCTCGCGGCCAAGTTCCTGCACGAGTCGGCGGACGCACCTAGCGAGCTTGTTGATGACCTCGATCATGTGAACGGGAACACGGATGGTGCGCGCCTGGTCGGCGATGGCGCGTGTGATGGCCTGGCGAATCCACCAGGTGGCGTAGGTGGAGAACTTGTAGCCGCGGCGCCAGTCGAACTTGTCGGCGCCTTTCATGAGCCCGAGATTGCCTTCCTGGATCAAGTCGAGAAACTGCAGGCCATGATGGGTGTATTTCTTGGCGATGGAGACGACCAGGCGAAGGTTGGCTTCGGTCAGTTCTTTTTTTGCCTGCTGCGCCTGCGCCTCACCCCGCTGGATGAGCGTGAGGGTGCGTTTGAGGCTGGTCAGTCCAACTTCGCTCGATTGTTCGATCTCTTTCAGCTCGGCGCGGCGCGCGCGCAGCTCTTTGCGAGCTTCGGCGGCGACATCGCCCAGGGCGGCGTCCACGCGGCGCTCGAGGCGGCGTGCTTCACGCTCGATGGCGTGCAGGCGCTCGACAGCCGAACGCATTTTGTCGATCAGGCGTTTTTTCTCCAGCCAATGGAAAGAGATGTCGCGTATCGCCAGAGAAATTTGGATGCGGGTCCGGGCAGCGGCCCATTTGACTCGAAGATAGGACTCCCTTTTGGATTTTGGGGTCTTGGCCAGTTTTTCCGCTCGCTTCAGCGCGGTCTTGTAGAGCTCAGCGATTTTCTCAATTTGCCGAAGCGTCTGCTTGGTCTTGTTGGCGATTTTTTCTTCGGTGAGCTCTTCATCATCGAACTGAACAATTTCCTTGATGGAGCGTACACCTTTGCGCAAGTCTTCGCCCACGGCGATGATTTCCTTAATGACGATGGGTGAGCGCGTGATGGCCTTCATGACCACGAGCTGCCCGCGCTCGATGCGCTTGGCGATGACTACCTCGCCTTCGCGGGTGAGCAGCGGCACTGAGCCCATCTCGCGGAGGTAGATGCGGACCGGATCCTGGGATTTGGGGTCCACACCGAAGCTGAGGTCAAGGCCAGCTTCGGCGGCGAGTTCCTCTTTCGGGTCGGCTTCGGGACCCTCCGTGGCGATTGCAGCGGCACGCGTTGCGTTTGCGGTGGCAAGGTCCTCGTAGATCTCAATACCCTGGCGCTCTAAGGTGCACAGGAGATCGTCAATTTCCTGCGATGAATGCACATCTGCGGGCAGACTGTCGTTAATCTCATCGTAGAGCAGGTAGCCGCGCTCCTTAGCTATCAGGATGAGCTGCTGAACGTGGCCAAACTCGTCTTCAACGGGTCGCGCCAAGAGTTCTCCTAAGCTTGCAGGAATGAGATGCCGCGGGCGACCTCAAGACTCTTTGTCCTCCCTGTGGGTATAGGTGCTGGGCTTGGGTTTCGGGGCGTGGGCATCCTGGTAATCGGCCAGCTCTGCGTCCGTGACAGAGAAGCGAGTGGAGGGAGGATGGTCGGTCTGGGTGGCGAATTCCCGGTGAAGCCGGAGGAAGCAGATGTCCGGAGCATCCTGATAGCGCACGCGATGCGCCACGAAAGCGTCGTTCGCAATGGTCACAAAATATTCAGAGGATGCGCCGCCGGTTCCGCGAAGGGTGAAGGTGTATTCGCGGATCGCTCCTTTGGTTTGAAACCCAACGTACTGTAGGACAACCGCATCACTCACAAAGACCCACCATTCCGAAAGGGAAACAGTCGCAAGTGTGAACCTCTTAAATAGATCGAGAGGTTTCGAAAGAGCAACAAACGCGGCACATCCATGATGGCACACTTATGCGCTTCAGTGTACGACAATCTCCAAAACCAGCGGTCGATCTCCCGGCGGAAATTAGCTTTCTATCTGTGCTTGCAGGAATTCCCCGGGCAAACGAAGCATCCCGGGGCCGGATGTCGCCGTTATCCGAGGACTAGGAAAGCGGCCAAGGCGAGTCCAGTTCCTGGCAAGACAGCCGACGCGCTCGGGTCTTCCAGTACAGTCAGAGTTTAGTTCCGCAGCAGTGAATCTTTCGAGCACGATCATCGTGGTGTACCGCAGTTCGGGCAATGCCAAACGGAGGCTTCCGAAGGAACTAGGGACGTATCTGGCGCAGCGGATGTGCAGAAATGATTTCTTTTCGACACGACTTGGGGTTTCGCGCGATTTCCGAAATCAAATGGGAGAAAGGTTGCGAGGGGGTGAGAAACGTGGCCCGGCCTGCCACCGTTCGCCTTCGGCCGAACCCACGACAGTGGAAACGGTGAAAACCTGTGCCGTCCTCACCCCGAGACTAGGGCAAAGTTTAGACCCAGTCATGGCCTGGGTTCAAGAGCCTCAAATTCGAACCTTGGGAATTGCGCCGAAAGCTCTTGTTTGCGGCCCACCAAGACCACTGACTGCATATATCTCCTAGGCTGAAAGCCACCGGCAACCCAGGTCGGCGATAAGATTACGACTGGCGAATAGCGAGCAGAGGAATGATTTGGTCTTGCCTGATAGAATCCGATCAGAAGGGAGATCCATCATGGGTAAGTTTGTAAAAGTCGGAACCAAGGCAGAGTTTGAGGACATAGAGGCAGGAAAGCTCGCGGAGGCTGGGGGGCAAAGCATAGCCATTTTCAATCTGGGTGGCACCTATTACGCGATCGAGAATACATGTCCGCATCGGGGTGGACCGTTGGCTGAAGGCATGCTGGCAGGCGAAGAGGTTATCTGTCCCTGGCACGGTTCCCGCTTCAATGTGAAGACGGGTTCGGTTCTAACCCCACCGGCACCACGGGGAGTGAAGAGCTTTCCCGTTCGGGTCACGGGAGCCGATGTCGAAGTCGAGATCGAATAGCATGGGGGCCGATCATGGGAGTCAAACGGATTACACCAGAGCAAGCCAAGGAGCTTCTGGATTCGAACCAAGACTACATCTATCTGGACGTGCGAACCGTGCCGGAGTTTGAGGCAGGGCACGTACCGGGAGCCAAGAATGTTCCCGTGGTGGAGCCCGACGCGTCTGGACGCATGCAACTGAATCCCCGATTTGTGGAGATCGTGGAGGCCAGTTTTGGCAAAGACTTGAAATGTATTACCGGCTGTCAGAAAGGAGGCCGCTCCATCAAAGCGGGGGAGCTTCTGCTAGTGGCCGGGTTCCCCCATGTGCTGGATATGCGCGGCGGATTCGGGGGCGAAACGGATGTGAGATGGGGCGAGTGACTTTTCCGGGTTGGTCGCTCCGTGGTCTTCCGGCAACTAGAGAGAGTGCTCCAGAAGATCGCTATGAAAACTTAGCCAAGAAATAACCAGTTCCACTTCCTAGGATAGCCGCTAGTCTATTTCAAAACCCTGCAGACGCTTTTCGGCACAGGTGGCCATGCGTCAGTGTGGTCGGTGAGCACGCGAGAGAGAAGATTGAGAATCCTCAACTGTGGGGACCTCTCATACATCTTGGTGCATCTCGCCACATCTCAAATCAACTTGCCACAACTACTGAACTGGTTGAACCTGAGAGGGTTGCAGGGCTTTCTGCCTTCCGTTCAACAAGTTAGCTTTTCTGCTGGAAATGGTCTCCGGAACCAGAGGTCGGGTGTTCAAAGTCAGGCCAACTCCCGATAAACGCTGCCGGCTCAGACGGTCGACGCAACACTTTCTTGAAGTCTACTCGCAGGAGTTTGAAATCCTAGAGTTTTTCTTGGACGCTGATTTAACCGTAGCGCCACTTTGTCCAGATCCGCTTGCGTATA
>Ga0209802_1002256_pt1 | contig 13591 bp, 6 predicted proteins | sample GraSoiAngelo_129_FD_185886 | JGI IMG/M metagenome (GOLD analysis project Ga0209802, IMG submission 185886) | Grasslands soil microbial communities from the Angelo Coastal Reserve, California, USA - 14_0927_12_40cm (SPAdes) (version 2) | ecosystem: Environmental > Terrestrial > Soil > Grasslands ... | reverse complement strand
CTCCATCAACACCCACCTCGCGCATTTTTACGATACGTGGTTTGTCCCGTTCACCCGTTGGTTGGAAGGTCTACAGAAGCCGTGGTTCGGGAAAAATGTCCTCGTGGTGGCGCGAAAGAATGCTGCCCGTGCCTCGTAGAGCAGGGGGATTGTCTTCACATGCCCGCACTTGCTACGAATACCAGCGCGCCTGACAAGGACAACGCACTGAGACTCCTGCCCACGTGGCTCGCAGTGACGGTCCTAATGGGGATCACGCTCGCCTTTTACCACAGGCTTTGGCTGCCCGGTCTCGTCCTAATCAAACGCGAGGCCTTTCGGTTCCATCTCCCGATCAAGCAGTACTTCATCGAGCGACTTGGCACAGGCGAGTTCCCGCAATGGTTTCCCTACGAAGCGCTGGGGCGCCCCTTCATAGGGACCGCCCATGCGGGGGTTTTCCACCCCTTCACCACGCTCTATTTCTTCTTTTCGGCGCCTGACGCCTATCGCATGTCCACCCTCCTGTCATGCCTAATGGCAGCCATGGGCAGCTTCGCCCTGGGACGTAAGATGGGATTCTCGCATGCGGCTGCCCTGGTCGCTGGTATCTCGTTCGCGCTCTCAGGTTATGTCGTCTCGCTCACTGAACATATCACGTATCTCTACCCTATCTGTGCGCTTCCAGTCTTCTGTGTCACGCTAGAGAAAGCCCTGAGTCAGGACTGGCCCTGGGTGGTGGCGCCTGCGGCGGTCTGGGCGACGGTTTTCCTGATCGGAGATTTGCAGACAGGGTACTACTACGGCTTTATTGCGCTCCTGTGGATGGTGATGCGCGTGCCATGTCCGCGCCTCAGCGCGTGTCTGAGGTTAATGCTCGTCCTTGCTCTCACGGTTCTCCTTGCGGGCATCCAACTAGGACCCTCGTGGGCCGTCTATGTCCACAGCCAACGCGCGCAACCGGAGCTATTCCACGAGCAGGCCCTGTTTGGGTCCACACAGCCGCTGCGGTTAGTGACTATGCTAGCTGCCCCGATTGCCAAGGATGCAGATCCGGCCGTCGTTGCACGTCTCTTCTTCGGTTACGCTGGAGGGAGCGGTTGGGGGGAGGGCCTCTACTTGGGAATTCCCATGATAGGACTGGCACTCGTCGGAGCCTGGTATCGCCGTGACTTGCGCATGCTCGTCTGGCTGGGTGTCCTGACACTTCTGCTCTCGTTTGGGCGGTGGAGTGGTCTATACGAGGTTCTCTATCATGTGGTGCCACTTTGGTCCGCGTTCCGCTATCCGGAGAAGCTGATAAGCATCGTTTTCTTCACTGCCGCAATGCTTGCGGGAGCGGGACTCGACGCGCTATGGGCCAGGAAAGGGGCGCCAGTTCTCTGGCTTGCGATGGCGATTCTGTGCACGGGTACCGGGCTCCTACTTCGCAGTGACGCCGCGAGCGCATGGACGGCTGCAAGCTTCAGGGCACCTGCGGACTTGGCCCACGAGGTGGCGGACTCTGCAGGGGTTGCCTTCCTCTACAGTTCAGCCGCGGCGCTGGGGGTCTGGCTGATCCATGCCGGAGCCCGCAGAAGATGGCTTAGCGAGGTGCTTTTCCTATCCTTTCTGATTTCGCTCATCACGCTCGATCTCTCGCGCGCAAATTTACAGGCTTACCACACAGCCTCCGCTGAGTTGGCATCGTTCACGCCTCCCCTCGCAGAGGCGCTCAGAGCACAGGAGGGGAACGTAGGCCCTGGGCATTTCCGCGTGGTCTCCACTTTTGAGCTCACCCTTGTGGTGCCTCAAGAAATTATGCAGATGCTTGGTTTCTATGGATCCGTATCGGTGGAGCGCCGTCAAGCGCTCGATGTGGAGCACAACGCCCAGTTTCACCTTGAAACGCTCAGTCCCCTTTTGCCCGGTTACAGCGCGCAGTTCGCGACAGCCATGAACAAACCGATGGGATTTGAAGCCCTAGCACGCTTCAATGTGAGCTACTACATCGGCCGGCGCTATCACCTGCAGGGGCAGCGGCTCGCCCGCACACTCGTGTCCGAACTCCCACCCTATGATCTCGCTCTCCTCCGCAATCCGGTCCCTGTCAAGCCACGCGCCTATCTGTCGCTGCGGCCGGAAAGGGCCGCGACACCGGTCGATCCCGTGGCCTTGTTAGCAAGGCCCGATTTCCTGAGCGGAGACGTGGATGTGATCGAAACGAGCGACGCGACCCTGCCAGGTCCTGCACTCAGCGGCTCTGCCGTGATCGAGCGCTATGCGCCCGAAGAAGTGCGGGTGCGGGTGGAGACCCCGCAACCCGCCGTCCTGATCTTGCTCGACTCGTTCGACAAGGGCTGGACCGCAACGCTCGAGAGCGGCCTTGCACTTCCTATCCTACGGGCCAACGCGCTAGTGCGGGCGGTAGCCGTTCCAGCCGGCATACACGTCGTGACATTTTTTTACCAAACGCCGCTGCTGAAGGCCGGCGCCACAGTGTCCCTGGTAGGCTGCCTCCTGTGCACTGGACTGCTCACCCACGCCTGGTGGAGGCACAGACATCCTGCAGGACCTCGTTGATGAGCCCGCTTGGCCGCATCGGGATGATGTGACATGACCCTGGATCGCATGCGTTCCCTGGATCGAGTAGTTGGTTCGGTGGTGTGCCTCGTTCTTTCGTTGGTACATCTACTGCTGTCCCTGCTGAGGCCCGTACGAACTTCGGTACCACCGCGTAACATCCTGATCATTGAAATCTCGGAAATGGGGTGCCTGGTTCTCGCCTATCCGATGCTGGAAGCATTGAAGCGCCGGTACCCGGGGGCGATCCTCTACTTCCTGATGTTTGAAAAACTCCGAGGCAGCGCGGAAGTGCTGAATCTTGCGCCTCAAGGGCAGCACATCGTCTTGCGTGACCGCAGCCTCGGTGTGTTCCTGGTGGATGCTGTGCGGGCCGTCTGGCAACTTCGCCGGTGCAAGATCGACACCGTTTTGGACCTGGAGTTATTTTCCCGCGCCAGTGCGATTCTCAGCTATCTCAGCGGCGCCTCGAACCGCGTCGGATTCCATCGGTACCACACGGAGGGCCTGTACCGGGGGAATTTTCTGACGCACAAAGTGCCGTACAATCTCTACCTCCATATCGCTAAGAACTATATGGCCTTGCTGGATGCGCTTGAAGATTCAGCATCGGGAACGCCGCCAGTGAAGAAGGACTACGGCGAAATTCAGCCGAGCCTGCCGAAGATACGAAACTCGGAAGAAGAAACGCTGGCAATCCGTGAAAAATTGAAGCAGGCGTGCCCCGCGCTGGTGGGAAGCAGCCGGATTGTCCTCTTGAGTCCTGGCGGCGGGGAACTTCCGATCAGGGCCTGGCCCTTGGCTAACTATGTCCAACTCGCGGAGATGCTGCTGGAGTTGCCTGGTCTCGCCGTCGGTGTTGTGGGGTTAGCTGGCGATCGCGTGTGGTACGAGCGGATGGCGGAGACGATTCGGTCGCCTCGGTTCTTCAACTTGGCAGGACTTACGCCGACGGTCAGGGAAGTCGTCCAAGTCTTCAACCAGTGCGACATTCTGGTCACATCGGACGGCGGCTTGGCGCATTTTGCCGGCCTCTCGTCCATCCACTGCATCGTGTTCTTTGGTCCGGAGACACCGGTCCTCTACGGGCCGCTGGCCTCCAATTACACGTGTCTCTATGCGGGGATAAGCTGCAGCCCTTGCCTCAGCGCCTATAACGCACGGAAGAGTCCTTGTGACGGGGACAATGTGTGCGTGAAGCTCTTCTCCCCAGAACATGTCAAAGGACTGGTCCTGGAAGCGCTGAGGGCGCGTGCATGACCGCGACGCGGCCATGGCAACGCCCTGCATTCTTGCTGCTTGCAGTAAGCCCTGACGGTTGCAGAGAACACATTCACGACTATGGCACGCCTTGCGCGCGACAATGATACGGGAAGGAAACCCACCTTGGCTCTGGTGATCCCTGTGCTGAAGACCGACGCCACAGTGTTACTGGTTGGCTGCCTCCTGTGCACTGGACTGCTCAGCCACGTCTGGTGGAAGCGCAGACATCCTACAGGACCTCGTCGATGAGCCCGCCCGTGCTGCCGGAGGTTCACTCGTCCAAACTGGCTGCAAAGACACGGACCGTCCTGGCCGTCCTCGTCCTTCTCGGCCTCACACTCGCCTTCTACTATAGGCTCTGGCTACCAGGCCTCGTGCTCATCAAGCGCGACGCGTTCCGCCTCTTTCTTCCCATCAAGCAACACCTTGTCCAGCGGCTTTCCGCAGGAGAGCTGCCGCAATGGTTCCCCTACGAAGCGCTGGGGCGCCCCTTCATCGGAGCAACAGTGACCGGCGTGTTCCACCCTTTCAATGTGCTGTACTTTTTCCTCCCCGCCCCGGATGCTTATCGTGCGTCGATCCTGATCTCATGCGTGCTGGCCGCCATGGGTGCCTTTGTCCTCAGCCGCAAGCTCCGTGTGTCACTGCCCGGTGCCTTGCTCGCGGGCGTTGCATTTGCGGTTTCCGGCTATGTCGTGTCGTTTACCGAGAACATTCACAAGCTGTACTCAATCGGTGCGCTGCCCTTTTTCTGCGTCGCTCTTGAAAAGGCCCTCATGGACCGATACGCATGGACAGTCGCTCCTGCGGCCATCTGGGCCACGGTCTTTCTTAACGGCGACGTGCAGACGGGCTACTACTATGGCTTTGTTGCACTGGCGTGGGCACTGGCACGCACAACGAATTCCTACCAACAAACAATTGTCCGGCTGGCCCTCACAGGAACACTAACGGCTCTGCTCGCTGGCATTCAGCTCGGGCCGGCATGGGGGGTCTTCCTTGGTAGCGAACGCATCCACCCGGACGAATTTCTCGAGCAAGCCATGTCCTGGGCCACCCACCCGCTTCGGTTGATCACGGTGCTGGCCTGGCCGGTGGCCAAGCAGGTCAGCCCGGTTCTCGTCGCCCGGACGTTTGGGATTCTCACCACAGGATTCCCATCGGAGAGCCTCTATCTCGGAATCCCTGTGATGGGATTGGCCCTGCTTGGAACGTGGCATCGTCGAGACTTGCGAATACTGGCCTTGCTCGGTAGCGTTGCCCTCCTGCTGGCACTCGGACGCTACGGCGGCCTGTACGAGATCTTTTATCACGTGGTGCCCCTCTGGTCGGCGTTCCGTTACCCTGAGAATCTGATGGGAGTGGCTTCGTTTGCTGCGGCGATGCTTGCTGGTGCGGGGCTCGACGCGCTGCGCCTGAGACAAACGCCTCTAGCTCCCTGGCTGGCGACAGCGGTCCTGTTCGCCGCCGCCGGACTCGGGCTTCGTACCGAAGCCGCCGTCGCAGGGATGACTGCACGCTTCGGTGCAGCGCCGGATTTGGCTTATGAGATTACAAGCTCGGTTGCCGTCGCCTTTCTGTACAGCGCAGCGGCCACGCTGGGCACGTGGCTGATCGCGGCCGGCGTCCAGAAACAAGTCTTGCGGGAAGCGGTTGCGCTTCCCTTGCTGGTGCTGCTCGTCACGCTCGATCTGGCCCGCGCCAATCTAGGGGCCTACCACACCGGCCCCTCCGAGGCCGTAACCTTCATTCCGCCTCTCGCCGAGGCGATCAAGGCTCAGGAAGGGCCGTTGGCTCCGGGACGTTTCCGCCTACTCGCTACCAACGAGGAAGTAGTCGGCTTGCCTGAAGGTCTCCCTCGCACCTTTGACTACTACGGCGCCCTGTCCATCGAACGCCGCCAGGCACTAGACGTCCTGCACAACGCGGCTTTTCAGCTAGAGAGCATCTTGCCACAGTTGGCCGGATACAGCCCACAGTTTCATGAAACTATGCATCACGGGATGAGCTTTGGGGCCGCTGCGCGTTTCAACGTGACCTATTATGTCAGCCGGCGTTATCATTTGAATGGCCCCAATCTCTCTCGTATGATCGTGGCCGAGCTACCGTCCTATGACTTGGTCCTATTCCGCAACCCCGTCCCTCCCAAACCACGCGTCTACCTGTCAAGAAAACCGGAGCGGTCTGTAAAGCCAGTCGATCTGGTAGCCCTGTTCGCAAGGCCCGATTTCCTGAGCGGAGAAGTGGATGTGATTGAAACGAGGGACGCGACCCTGCCAGGCCCTGCGCTCAGCGGCTCTGCCATAATCGTGCGCTATGCGCCCGAGGAAGTGCAGGTGCGGGTGGCGACCCCACAACCCGCCGTCCTGATCCTGCTCGACTCGTTCGACAAGGGCTGGACCGCGACGCTCGAAAAAAGCGTCGAGTTGCCCATCCTGCGGGCCAACGCGCTTGTTCGGGCAGTGGCCGTGCCGGCGGGCAAGCACATGGTAACATTTTCCTACGAGACGCCGTTGCTCAAATCGGGAGCCTGGGTATCACTGGTCGGTGTCCTGCTTTGCGTCGGGCTGATTGCGCGCAAACGGCAGCAGCCACACCGCACAGGGGGTGACACCTAATGCCCCCGCCAGCCTCAGCAGCACCCTCCACCAGACCAGCATCCCTTGTCCGGCTCAACTCGCCGACAGGGCGTGCGGTAGCCATGCTTGTCGGAATCACCCTCGCCTTCTATCTCGAACTCTGGTGGCCAGGTCTGGTGCTCATCAAAAGTGACGCTTATCGGATATGGCTCCCCATCAAGCAGCATATGATCGAACGGCTGGCGTCGGGTGAGCTGCCGCAATGGTTCCCCTATGAAGGGCTCGGGCGCCCCTTCATCGGCATCGCCGCGTCAGGGGTCTTCCATCCCTACACCGTGCTCTATTTCTTCCTCCCGGCAGCTGATGCGCATCGCGCCTCGACGCTCCTGTCGTGTCTGCTCGCAGCGATCGGGGCCTTCACACTGGGACGCACCCTGAACTGTTCACGCGCTGGAGCCTTAGTGGCTGGACTGGCGTTCGCGCTCTCCGGCTATGTCGTGTCGTTCACCGAGCATCTCATTTACCTGTACTCGATTTGCGTCCTGCCGTTCTTTTGTGCCGCACTGGAGAAAGCCTTGACCGGCTCTCGGTCGTGGGCTGTGGTCCCGGCGGTCATCTGGGCTACGGTGTTTCTGAATGGGGATATACAGACGGGGTACTACTATGGGTTCATTGCTCTGTTCTGGACCGCCATGCGGTCGCCGGGTTCGCGCCTTGAGGCTACCCTACGCGTAGCCCTCATCGGTGGGCTGGCAGCCCTACTTGCAAGCATCCAACTAGGACCCACGTGGGTTGTCTACGTCCAGAGTCAACGCGCGCAACCGGAGCTTTTTCATAAACTGGCCCTGTCTGAGTCCACACATCCGCTGCGGTTAATGACTGTGCTCGCTGCCCCGATGACCCAGGATGCAGATCCGGCCGTCATTGCACGTCTCTTCTTCGGCTACACTGAAGGGAGTGGGTTGACGGAGAGCCTTTACCTGGGGATTCCTATGACCGGGCTGGCACTCATCGGAGCCTGGTACCGGCGCGATCTTCGCATACTGGTCCTGCTCGGCGGCCTCGCGCTGCTACTGGCGCTCGGGCGTTACGGTGGTCTCTACGAGATCTTCTACAAGGTCGTGCCGCTGTGGTCGGCATTCCGTTACCCTGAGAAGCTGATGGGAGTGGTTTCCTTCGTGGTTGCGATGCTCGCCGGGGCTGGGCTCGACTCGCTGCGCATGGGAAAAGGATGCCCTTTTCCGTGGCTCGCAGTAGCGGTCCTGTGCACGGGCACTGGCCTCCTTCTTCGGAGTGACGCCGCGAGCGCATGGACGGCTGCAAGCTTCAGGGCGCCTGCGGACTTGGCCCACGAGGTAGTGGGCTCGGCGGGGAGCGGCTTCCTCTACGGCGCCGCCGTGGCCCTGGGTGTCTGGCTGATCCATGCCGGAGCCCGCAGGGGATGGCTGAGCGAAATGCTTTTTCTATCCTTCCTTATTACGCTTATCACGCTTGATCTCGCGAGGGTCAATCTCCCAGCCTACCACACCGGGCCTGTAGAAACTGCGACGTTCGCACCACCATTGGCCGAAGCACTGAGAGCGCGCGAAGGTGTCCTCGAACCTGGTCACTTTCGACTTGTCACAATCGAACGATACATGTACATGACCCCACTTCAGGCCAGGCCCTTGCTCGGTCCCTATGGTGCCGAATCCGTCGAGAAACGGCAAGCGCTTGACCTGGAAATCAATGCCCAGTTTCACCTTGAAACGCTCAGACACTTTTTGCCTGGTTACAGCACTTCGATTGCAGCCATGTTTCAGACATCCATGGCGCACGGAGTAGGTACCGAGGTGGCTGCACGTTTCAATGTGACCTATTACATCGGTCGCCGGTTCCACTTTTTTAAGGACCGTCGATTCGCGGGGATGCTTATGGCGGAACTCCCCGAGTACGATCTCGCGCTGTTCCGTAATCCGGTCTCCGCCAAGCCGCGTGCCTACCTCTCGCAGCGGCCTGAACGAACAGCGTTGCCGGTCGATCCCATTGGGCTCCTCAAGAGACCGGACTTCCTGAGCGGAGAAGTGGATGTGATTGAAACGAGGGACGCGACCCTGCCAGGTCCTGCGCTCAGCGGCTCTGCTGTGATCGAGCGCTATGCGCCCGAGGAAGTGCGGGTGCGGGTGGAGACCCCGCAACCCGCCGTCCTGATCCTGCTCGACTCGTTCGACAAGGGCTGGACCGCGACGCTCGAAAGCGGCGTGGCGTTGCCCATCATGCGGGCGAACGCGCTGGTGCGGGCGGTCGCCGTTCCAGCCGGCACACATCTCGTCACGTTTTCCTATCAGACCCCGCTGCTCAAGGAAGGGGCTTGGGCTTCATTGGCCGGGGTCCTGCTCTGTCTTGGCCTCCTCACGCACGCATGCTGGGCGACTCGCTTGTCGGGAGACCACACATGATCCCACCATCGTCCCCGGATAAGCCTGACACCAGACCAGCATCGCTTGGATGGTTCAAGTCGCCGACAGGGCTTGCAGTCGCTGCCCTCTGTGGCATCACACTTGCCTTCTACCACGGGCTCTGGCTGCCCGGCCTCGTGCTTGTCAAACGCGACGCCCTCCGATTCTTTCTCCCGATCAAGCAGTATCTCGTTGAACGCCTCTCGGCTGGCGAGCTGCCGCAATGGTTGCCTTATGAGGCGCTCGGGCGCCCGTTCATCGGGGCAACGCACACTGGAGTCTTTCACCCTCTCAACGCGCTCTATTGGCTGCTCCCCGCACCAGACGCATATCGGGCCTCGATCCTCATTTCCAGCCTGCTGGCCTCTCTCGGAGCGTTCGTGCTGGGACGTATGCTCCGCTTCTCGTCAGCGGGAGCCTTGCTCGCCGGCATCGCGTTTGCGCTCTCGGGCTATGTCGTTTCGCTCACCGAGAACATTCAGTACTTGTATTCGATCTGTATGCTGCCGTTCTTCTGTGCCGCCATCCAAAAGGCCCTCGCGGAGCGATGTGCGTGGGTGGTCGCTCCCGCAGTCATCTGGGCCACGGTATTTCTGAATGGCGACGTGCAGACGGGCTACTACTACGGCTTCATCGCGCTGGCCTGGATGGCGGCGCGGGCGCCTTGGTCCTATCGCGAAGCGGGGCTCAAACTCGCACTCACCGGAACCCTGGCGGTCCTACTCGCCAGCATTCAGCTCGGACCGTCTTGGACCGTCTTCATGGGAAGCGAGCGCACGCGCCCTGACCTGTTCCTTGAACAGGCGTTGTTTTGGTCAACCCACCCTTTACGGCTAGTGACCGTCCTGGCGGGCCCAGTTGGCGAGCACGCGAACCCAGCTTTCATGGCCGCCACTTTTTTCAAGAGCGAATTCCCGAGCCTCTTGGCAGACAGTGTCTATCTTGGCGTCCCTGTCACGGGACTGGCTTTGCTCGGAGCGTGGAGTCGCCGCGATCTCCGCGTACTCGTCCTTCTGGGCAGCCTCGCACTGCTCCTTGCGCTTGGACGTTACGGCGGCCTTTACGAAATCTTCTATAAAGTGGTGCCGCTCTGGTCGGCGTTCCGGTATCCTGAGAAATGGATGGGTGTGGTTTCTTTCGCCACCGCGATGCTTGCGGGGGCTGGCCTGGACGCGCTTCGCACCAGACAATCGCCTCTAGTTCCTTGGCTTGCGGCGACGGTCCTGTTCACCGCCGCCGGATCCGCGCTTCGCACCGAAGCCGCCAGCGCATGGACGGCCGCGAGCTTCGCAATGCCGACTGAGTCGGTCCGCGGGGTGGTGGACTCGACAGGAAGCGCCTTCCTTTACAGCGCCGCCGTGGCCCTGGGAGTCTGGCTGATCCTTACCGGAGCCCGTAGGGGATGGCTGAGCGAAATGCTTTTTCTATCCTTTCTTAGCACGCTCATTACGCTTGATCTGGCCCGAGGCAACCTGTGGGCCTACCATACCGGCCCCGCCGACGTGGCTTCGTTCACGCCTCCCCTCGCAGAGGCGCTCAGAGCACAGGAGAGGAACGTAGGCCCCGGACATTTCCGCTTGATCTCTACCTTCGAGCATATCCTCGTGTGGCCTCAAGATATCATGCCCACGCTCGGCTTCTATGGATCAGCCTCGGTGGAGCGTCGCCAAGCGCTCGATGTCGAGCACAATGCCACCTTTCACCTCGAGAGCGCCATGCCGTATCTGGCCGGTTACAGCACACAATTGGCGGAGGCCCTAAACAAGCGGATGGAGTTCGCCGCCGCGGCGCGCCTCAACGTGAGCTACTACATCGGCCGACGGTATCATTTGAAGGGGCCGGGGCTCGCCCGCCTGCTCGTGGCCGAACTTCCTCCCTACGATCTGGCGCTGTTTCGGAATCCCGTCCCCGTGAAGCCGCGCGTCTATCTGTCACGTCGACCGGAGCGTGCCGCCTCGCCGGTCGATCCCGCCGTCCTGCTCGCGAGACCCGACTTCCTGAGCGGCGAGGTGGACGTGATCGAGGCGCCGGAGGCGGCATTGCCGGGCCCCGCCACGGGCGGCTTTGCCATGATCGAACGGTACGCCCCCGAGGAAGTGCGGGTGCGGGTGGCGACCCCGCAGCCCGCGGTCCTGATTCTGCTCGACTCGTTCGACAAGGGCTGGAAAGCAACGCTAGACAACGGTGTCGGGCTACCCATCATGCGGGCCAACGCGCTGGTGCGGGCAGTGGCCGTGCCGGCGGGATCCCATGTGGTGATCTTCCGCTACGAGACTCCGCTCCTGCGCGCCGGCGCAGTGTTTTCCCTGGCAGGCGTCGTGCTCTGCCTAGGGTTGATCGCCCACGCACGCTGGCGGACGCGCACAAGCCAGGGCAAGCCATGAGTCATGCCCCTCCCCAAGAAAAACCCAGGGTCATGCCTGGCTCCGTTGCCTGGATAGGGGCGCCCGCCGGATTCGCGATGGGGGCACTTTGCGCCATTACCCTTGCCTTCTACCATAGGCTCTGGCTTCCCGATCTCATCCTGATCAAACGAGACGCGTTCGGGTTATTTGTTCCGCTCAAGCAGTACATGGTCGAGCGACTATCGGTCGGCGAGCTGCCGCAGTGGTTCCCATACGAAGGGTTGGGCCGCTCGTACATCGGGGTGCCCCACACGGGAGTCTTCCATCCGTTCACCGCCCTCTATTTTCTCCTGTCGGTGCCCGATGCCTATCGCGTCTCAACACTCCTCTCCTGCCTTCTGGCCGCTGCCGGGACCTTTGTGTTGGGCCGCATGCTGCACTTTTCGCGTGCGGGGGCAGTGCTCGCGGGACTCACATACACGCTCTCAGGCTTTGTCGTGTCGGTTACCGATGCTATTGTGTATCTGTACTCAATCTGCGTACTGCCGCTCTTCTGTGCTGCTCTCGAGAAAGCGCTGGGAGGCAGCCGCGCGTGGACGGTGGTGCCTGCAGTCGTCTGGGCCACGGTCCTTCTGAACGGCGACGTCCAAACCGGCTATTACTATGGCTTCATTGCGCTGCTCTGGGTCGTCGCCCGCGCATCATCCCCCTATTGGGAAACTAGCCTCAGGCTGGCTATCGTATGCGGCCTCACAGCGCTGCTTGCAGGAATCCAGCTTAGCCCGGCATGGGCTGTCTTTGTGGACAGCGACCGCACGGAGGCCGCGATCTTCCATGAGCAGGCGCTGTATTGGGCGACCCATCCATTGCGCTTGCTGACCGTGCTGGCTTCACCAATCGATCAGAATGCGGATCCAGTTAAAATCGGCACCCTCTTCTTTGGGACCCATCAACGTGAGGTGTGGGCAGAAAGCGTGTATCTCGGGATCCCTGTTGCAGGACTCGCGCTCCTGGGAGCCCGGCACCGCCGCGATCTGCGCGTGCTGACGATCCTCGGAATCCTGGCGCTGCTCCTCGCGTTAGGACAGCGGGGGGGGCTCTACGAGGTCTTCTATCATGTGGTGCCGCTCTGGTCGGCCTTCCGTTACCCCGAAAAGCTCATGGGCATCGTCTCGTTCGCAGCGGCGATGCTGGCGGGAGCCGGGCTCGACGCATTGCAGGCAGGCAAAGGCCACTGCATGCCATGGCTTGGAGTAGCAATTCTGTGCATAGGCGCGTGGGGTGCGCTGTCCACAGAACCTGTCACCGCATGGACAGCAGCAACTTTCCACGCGCCAGCAGACCTGGCCTTCGCTGTAACTCACTCAACAGGTCTTGCCTTTCTCTTCAGCGCAGTCGCTGCGCTGGGTGTGTGGCTAGTCACGGTTGGAAGCAGGAGCGGCTGGCTCCGTGAATCGCTGGCCTTTGCCGTTCTCATCGCCATCGTGGCTCTCGATCTCTCTCGCGCCAATCTTGCAGCCTACCACACCGGTCCCTCGGAGGCCGCCACGTTCACACCACCGCTGGCCGAAGCGCTGAAAGCGCGTGAAGGGACCCTAGCGCCCGGCCGCTTCCGGCTAATCTCCTTCTCAAAAGGTCGAGTCGTGGCGCCGGAGGACGTATTCCAAGTGTTTGGTATCTACGGGACGACCTCCGTGCTCCGCCGGCAGACACTCGATCTCGAACACAATGCCCAGTTCCACATCGAATTAGCAACGCGCTATATGCCTGGCCACACCACGGCGTTCGCGTCCCTGGTAGCGCAGAAACCAGGAATTGAAGCTGCCGCACGGTACAATGTCGCCTATTACATCGGACGGAGCTTCCATTTCCAGGCCCCCCGCTTTGCCGCGTCGGTCGTGGCCGCACTGCCCGGCTACGATCTCGTGCTGGCCCATAACCCTGTCCCCCTCAAACCCCGCGTCTATCTGTCGCAGCGACCGGAGCGGGCCTCGTCACCGGTCGATCCTGTCGTCCTGCTCAGCAGACCCGACTTCCTGAGCGGAGAAGTGGATGTGATTGAGACGAGCGACGCGACCCTGCCAGATCCTGCGCTCAGCGGCTCTGCCGTGATCGAGCGCTATGCGCCCGAGGAAGTGCGGGTGCGGGTGGCGACCCCGCAGCCCGCGGTCCTGATTCTGCTCGACTCGTTTGACAAGGGCTGGACCGCGACGCTCGAGAGCGGTCTTGACCTTCCTATCATGCGGGCCAACGCGCTGGTGCGGGCAGTGGCCGTGCCGGCGGGATCCCATGTGGTGACCTTCCGCTACGAGACTCCGCTCCTGCGCGCCGGCGCAGTGTTTTCCCTGGCAGGCGTCGTGCTCTGCCTAGGGTTGATCGCCCACGCACGCTGGCGGACGCGCACAAGCCAGGGCAAGCCATGAGT
>Ga0209802_1002254_pt1 | contig 13593 bp, 10 predicted proteins | sample GraSoiAngelo_129_FD_185886 | JGI IMG/M metagenome (GOLD analysis project Ga0209802, IMG submission 185886) | Grasslands soil microbial communities from the Angelo Coastal Reserve, California, USA - 14_0927_12_40cm (SPAdes) (version 2) | ecosystem: Environmental > Terrestrial > Soil > Grasslands ... | reverse complement strand
GGAACGACCACCAGGGAAAGCGCGGCGTGGCTACTTCAAGCCAAGGAGTTTCTCGAATTCGTTTTCAGTCAAAATCGTCACTCCCAATTCCTTTGCCTTGTCGTATTTCGACCCCGGATCCGTCCCCACCACCACGTAATCCGTTTTTTTGCTCACTGACCCCGAAACTTTTCCTCCGTGCTGTTGCACAATCGCTCCTGCCTCTTCCCGCGAGCGATTCGCCAACGTTCCCGTAAACACAAACGACTTCCCGGCAAACTTGTTGCTCTTAACCTCGCGTTTCTCCGCCGTCGGCCGAACCCCCGCCTTGTACAATTTCTTGACCAACTGCCGGTTCGCGGGTTCCGAGAAAAACTCCACGATACTCGCCGCCACCTTTGGCCCCACTTCCGGCACTTGCTCCAGTTCCTCTTCTTTCGCCGCTGCCAATTCCTCCAGCGAAGAAAAATGTTCCGCCAGCAACTGCGCCGTGCGTTCGCCGACAAACCGTATCCCCAGCGCATAAATCAGCCGCGCCAGCGAATTCTTTCTGCTCGCCTCAATTTCATCCAGCAAATTTTGCGCGGATTTCTCCCCCATCCGCTCCAGTGCCGCCACGTCTTCCAGTTTCAGCGCATACAAATCCGCCACATCCTTCACCATCCGCTTGTCCACAAGCTGGTCCACAATCTTTTCCCCCAGCCCGTCAATATCCATCGCGTGCCGTCCCGCGTAATGCAGCAGCGACTCTTTCCGCTTCGCCGGGCATGCCGCGTTCACGCAGCGGTACGCCACTTCCTCTTCATCTTTATGAATCGCGCTCCCGCACTCCGGACAATGTTTCGGCATGCGAAACGGCTTCCGGTTTTTCCCCGGCTTCACCACTTTCAACACGTGCGGAATCACTTCCCCGGCGCGTTCAATCAGCACGGTGTCGCCAATCTGCAATCCCAGCCGCTCGATTTCATCCATGTTGTGGAGTGTGGAACGGCTGACAGTGACGCCTCCCACTTGCACCGGCTCCAGCACCGCCACCGGAGTCAGCGTCCCCGTGCGTCCCACTTGAACGATGATGTCGTTCACCACCGTCGTCTCTTGCCGCGCCGGATATTTGAACGCGATCGCCCATCGTGGCGCCTTCGCCGTGTAACCCAGTTCATTTTGAATGGCGATCGAGTTCACCTTCACAACGACGCCGTCAATTTCGTACGGCAGCTTCTCGCGCTTCGCGTCCCAATCCTCGCAATACGCGATCACCGCCTCGATCCCCGCGCACAGCTTCCAGTCATCCGAGGCGCGGAACCGTAATTGCTTCAGAGCTTCCAGGGACTCCGAATGTTTGGCGAACGGCACTTTTCCATCCACCAGCAGGTAATACGCGAAGAAATCCAGTCGCCGCGACGCGGTAATCGTGGGGTCCAGCACGCGCACCGCTCCTGCCGCCGAGTTTCGCGGGTTCACGAAAATCTTCCCGCCAATCTGTTCCTGCTGCCGGTTCAGCGCCTCGAACGCCTTACGGGACATGATCACTTCCCCGCGCACCTCGAAATCCGTCCGCAGCTTCGCTTTCTTCAACGCCGCCGCATCCACGCGCAGCGGAATCGACCGGATTGTCTTCACGTTGGGCGTAACGTCTTCTCCGGTCATTCCATCCCCGCGCGTCACCCCGCGCGCCAGCACTCCATCTTCGTACTGCAGCGAAATGCTCAGCCCGTCGAATTTGTGTTCCGCAACGTATTCGATTTTTTCGTGGCCGCTTCCTTCTCGCACCCGCCGGTCCCAGTCGCGCAGCGCTTCAAACGAAAACGCATTGTCCAGGCTCAGCATCGGCCGTGCGTGCCGCACCGTCGTAAAACCTTCGCGCGGCGCGCCTCCCACGCGAACCGTCGGCGAATCCGGCGTCACCAGTTCCGGATGCGCCGATTCCAGCTCTTTCAATCGCTCCATCAGCCGGTCGTACGCGGCGTCCGAAATCTCCGGATCATCCAGCACGTAATAGCGGTATTCGTGGTAGCGCAGCTTCTCGCGCAGCTCTTCGATCTCTTTTCTCACGTTCGCTGGTGCGGCTTTGGCCATGAAACCCCTCAAAGATTTCCCCGCTTGTCATTCCGAGCGAAGCGAGGAATCTGCTTTTTCGCGTATTCGCTAGGGAACCGATGCGCGAATTCGCCAGACATTATATAGAATGAATGCAGGAACTTTACCTCGGGTACGCGAGATGACCGCCGAACTCCACAACGCGCTCTTGATTCACAACCCGAATGCCGGCAACGGTGGCCATGCCCGCCGCCGCACGCTCGATAAAGCGCGCCACATTTTTGCTAACGGCGGCATCGTTACCGAAATCGCGGAAACCACCGGCCCGGGCCACGCCACGGAAATCGCCTACCGCGCCGCTTCCGAAGGCCGCCATCTCGTCATCGCCTGCGGCGGTGACGGCACGCTCAATGAAATCGTCAACGGCCTCGCCACCCAGCAGAACGGCCACCGCGTTCCCCTTGCTCTTCTCCCCGGTGGCACCGCCAACATCCTCGCCAAGGAACTCGATCTGCCCTGGGATATCCCCACCGCTGCAGAAAAACTCGTTCGCGGCACCGTCAAGGAAATCGCTCTCGGCCTGGCCACTCCTCTTGAACAGCCCGAAAAGAAAAAATACTTTCTCAGCGTCGCCGGCGCCGGCCCCGACGGCATGATCGTCTATTCCATCGACCTCGGCCTCAAATCGCGCGTCGGCATTCTCGCTTACTGGTGGGAAGGAATCCGCGAAGTCTTCCGCTACCAATTCCCCCATTTTCGCGTCGTCAGCGGCGGGCACCAAATCAACGCGTCACTGGTCATCGTCGGCCGCACGCAAAACTACGGTGGACCGTTCAAAATCACTACCGAAGCCGATCTCTTCGAAGACCGCTTCGAAATCCTCACTCTCACCACTCGCAGCGGCTTCCGCTATCTCAGCTATTTGCCCACGCTTTGGCTGGGAAAACTCCGCGGCACCGCAGGCGTTGAATTCTTCAAAACCGATTCTGTCGTCTGCGAGCCCATCGATCACAATCCGATTTACGTCCAAATCGATGGCGAACCTCTCACCCGCCTCCCCGTCGAATTCCGCATCGTCCCCCGCGCCCTCAAACTCCTCGTCCCCGGCGCTCCTTCGTAGTGGCCGGTCCTCAGACCGGTTCTTTTCTCTTTTCCCTTGTAGGGGCGCAGCATGCTGCGCCCTATTTGGCAACCTACGCAAGTGCGCACAGTTCTTTCTACAGTTTTCGGCAGTGTCCACTCGCCTCGCAAAAAAGCGTGAATCGACGACTTACAACGAACCACTCAGGACTGCTTTTATGAGATAACTTCTCCCATGGATCCCGTCACCCATGCCCTGGCCTCCTATGCCCTCAAGCGCGCCGCCTTCCCGCGCGTCACCCGTTCCGTCACGCTCGCCATCGTCGTCGCCGGAACCCTCGCTGACCTTGACCTGCTGAGCTCCTACTTTGGCCCTTCCGCCTATCTCACTTTCTATCGCACCTCGTGTCACTCTCTTCTTGCGGCACTGTTGTTCAGTCTCCTCGTCACTCTTCCGTTTTTCTTCTTCAAACCAAAAAGCGCTGAAAATCAAACTTCCCGCGCCACAATCTTCATCGCCGCGTTGGCCGCAGCTCTTCTTCATCTCTTCCTGGATGTCCTGCAAAGCGCGGGGGTCGAACTCTTCTGGCCTTTCTCTACCCGCCGCTTCGCGATGGATTGGGTCCCATCCCTCGATCTCTGGATCCTGGGAATCCTCCTCGCGGGAATTCTTCTCCCCTTGCTCAGCGGGCTGGTCACGGAAGAAATCGGCGCCCGCTCGAAAGGCCCTCGCGGCAGGGTCGGCGCTTCTCTCGCGCTCGCCGCACTGATTCTTTACCTCGTCGTGCGCTTCATTGATCATGGCAGCGCGATTGCCGCTTTGGAATCCCGCACGTACCGCGGCGAACTGCCTCGTAAGGTCGCAGCTTTCGCCGAATCCAGCTCTCCTTTTCGTTGGCACGGCATCGTCGAAACCGAGCGCGCTCTTCACGATGTTGAAGTGCAGGTCGGCCCAGGTGCCGAATTCGATCCCGGATCCGCCATCACCACCTATAAGCCCGAGCCCTCCCCGGCTCTCGACGCCGCCCGCAATTCAGCCCTGGCGCGCCGCTTTCTTCAAGTCGCGCGCTTCCCCAAGGCTGCCGTCGAGCAAACTCCGCGGGGATCCCACGTCATTCTGCGTGCCTTTCCTTACACCCGCGACCGGGTCGCTGGCTTGCGCGTGCAGGCTCTCGTCGACACCGATCCTTCCGGCAAAGTCCTCTCCGAGGAACTTACCTGGGTTCCCTCTTCACGCGACTTCTGGTGGAAATAGCCCTTCACAGCATTTTCTCAACGTGTCCCTCCCTTAGGTAGTGGGTCAGTTTGAGTTTTCTTGATCGTGACAATAGGGGTCAAAACTCAAACTGACCCACTACTCTCCCTGAAATCGCCCTTGACAATAACGCTCAGCTGCCAGCAGGCGGCCGGTGCCTAAGTATCACTCGGGAAAGGACATAGCTCACGATCGCCGCAAGGACGAGCACCACGGTCACACGCCAGATGTGTTGCTTAAGAAACGGGAGTGCGTCATGCCCATAGCGAATTGCCAAAAAACCAACTCCGAAGTACCGAATGGCGCGGGCCAGCGCGATGGCGGACGCAAAACTCGCCAGCGGCACCTCGAATACTCCGGCGGCCACCACGAAAACCTTAAACGGCGTCGGCGGGGGCAGCAGCGCGGCGATCAGCATGCCGCCAAATCCGTTGTGCACCACCCAGTTGTGGATGGCCTGCGCTCGGTCCCCTGCGTGCTTATGAAAGAGCGCCTCGCCGCCTTTTTCCGCCAGATAGAACAGCAGCACACAGCCCAAGATGGATCCCAGCATCGCCATGAACGCATACAGGGGCATCCGTGCCGGATGCTGGATGGACAACTCAATCAGCAGCAGGTCATTGATCACGGGAAACGTCAGCACCGACGAGTCGAGAAACGAAATCAGAAAGAGCCCCGGCGCGCCGAGCCCGCCCGCAAACGCCACAATTTTTTGTTTCCATCCACCCAAGCCCGGCGGCAAAGAGTTCTCCCCCGTTGCGCAACTTTCCCTTGTAGGGGCGCAGATTTATCCCGAGCGTATGCGAGGGAATGCTGTGCCCCATTCAAGGTAGCCTCAAACTCTAGCAAACCATTTGCCATCCTCAGAGCAGCGTTTGCATGGCCTCGACAATCACATCGTACACGCGATGCAGTTCGTCCGGCGTGATCACGTACGGCGGCAAAACGTAAACCACGTTTCCCAGCGGCCGCAATAAAACTTCGCGCTCCAAGAAAAACTGGTACAGCTTCGGCCGCATTGCTGAAAGATACCCAGCATCTTCGGCGCGCAGTTCCATTGCTCCGACGGTTCCGATTTGCCGCGTCTCTCCCACCTGATGCAGCTCTCGCAATTGCGACAGCCGTTCGGAATGAATCCGCGCGATCGTCGCAATGCAGTCGAACACCGGCTCGTCGTCGAAGATTTGCAAACTCGCATTTGCCGCCGCGCACGCCAGCGCGTTCCCTGTATACGAATGGCCGTGATAAAACGTGTGCCTCCGGTTTTCGCTGTGAAACGCGGCTTGCACGCGATCCGTGCACAGCGTCACTCCCATCGGCAGGAATCCGCCGGTGATCCCTTTCGACAAGCACATCAGATCGGGCACGACGCCGGCAAGGTCGCACGCAAACATCTTCCCTGTTCTGCCAAATCCGGTAAGCACTTCATCCGCAATCAGCAATACATCATGCTTCGTGCAAAGCGCCCGCACTCTTTGCAGGAACTCCGCTGGATGCACGATCATCCCGCCTGCGCCTTGCAGCAGGGGCTCGACGATCACAGCGGCGATTTTTTCGCTGCGCTCCGTCAGCAGCGATTCCAATTGCTCCGCGCATTCGATGTGGCAGGTCTCGCGCTTCAGTCCTACCGGGCAGCGGTAGCAATACGCGGAATGCACTCGATGCGCCGGATAGCGCATCGAGCGAAAAGGCTCCGTAAACGGCGAATCATCGCTGACGGACATCGCTCCCGCCGTGTCCCCGTGATAACCGTGTTCCAGTGCAGCAATTTCCCGTTTCTCTGCCCGCTGCTGGTTGCTGAAATGCTGCACCGCCATCTTCAGCGCCACTTCCACGGCGGTCGAGCCGTCATCTGAAAAAAACAGATGGTTCAACTCGGGCGCCAGCCATTTCTTCAGGCGCTCGGCAAGCTCTTCCGCGGCGTCGTGCGTGAAGCCGGCAAGAATCACATGCTCGAGTTTTCGCGCCTGTTCCGCAATGGCCGCGGCGATTCGCGGATTCGCGTGTCCGTGCAGATTCACCCACCAGGACGAAATAGCATCCAGGATTTTTCTTCCGTCACGGGTGTGGAGATAAACGCCCTCCGCCTTTTCAACCTGCAGCGGCGGAAGGTCCATCGCGGAATTGGTGAAGGGATGCCAGATGCGCAGCGGCAAACTCATCGCGCGCGATTACTGCGCAAAAGCAGCGCGGTCGAAATGATTCATGAACACTTGCATGAGCGCGGTGCGATGCAGGTTCGGCAATTTCGGAACTTCACCGATGACGCGCACGTGGCCAAATCGCTCGATGGTTTCGCGATTCTCGCGGTTCTGATCGCCGATCAGCACCACGCCGTGCACCGGAAGTTCCGCGGCATGCAACGCCGCGAGCGTAAGCAGCGTATGATTTACGGTCCCCAGACCGCTGCGCGACGCCACGACTACCGGCAATTTGAATTTCACCATCAGGTCCAGCATGAATTGCTTTTGATTGATGGGCACCAGCACGCCGCCTGCGCCTTCCACTACCAGCCAATCGTTCAACAGGCTGGTGGGCATGTTGATCCGGCCAAGGTCGATTTCCACTCCTGCCCAGCGCGCGGCCAGGTCCGGCGAAACCGGCGGAACAAATTTGTAAACTTCATCCAACGTGCGGTCCGTGCCAATTCCCGCCAGCCGCATGACCGTCACGCGATCTGAGCCCTCCAGCGTGCCGGTTTGGATCGGTTTCCAATAAACCGCGTCCAGCGCGGCGCAAAGGAGTGCAGAGAGAACTGTTTTGCCCACTCCTGTGTCCGTTCCGGTGATGAAGAAATGGTGCCTCATGCGCGCGCCACCGCCACCGTCGGGCAGGCTTCTTTGCGCCAGAGATTCATGCAGTTTTCCAGATCCACGATTTCGTCGTCGGCAATCCCGCAAGTTACGGAAAACCGCAGCCGTGCGCTCCCCTGGGGCACTGTTGGCGGCCGCACCGCCCGCACGGCATATCCCTTGGATTGCAAAAATTTGGCGGCGCTCACGGCTTGTTCATCTTCGCCCAACATCACAGGAACGATTTGCGTCGTGCTCCGGCCGGTGTCCCAGCCGTGCGAACGCAACCCCGCCGCGAGCCTCTTTGCCAGCCCGAGCAATTTCTCCCGCTCTCCGTCCATGGTCTGAGAGATTCGCAGCGCCGCCCCAATTTGCTCCGCCATGTACGGAGGCATCGCGGTGCTGAAAATAAACGGCCGCGCGTGGTTGATGAGATGTTCCTTCAAAATGGCGCTTCCGCAAACAAACGCACCGGCGCTCGCGAGCGCCTTCCCGCAAGTGTGAACTGCGGCCGCAAGATGTTGCACGATTCCGTCTTTGACTGCAATTCCCCGGCCGGTGGGGCCGTGCACGCCGGTCGCGTGGGCCTCGTCCACGATAACACCGGCCCCATAACGTTCCGCCAGCGCGAATATTTCTGTGACCGGAGCGACATCACCCTCCATGCTGAAAACGCTCTCGGTAACAATCAATTTGCGGCAGCGTTCCAGCGCGTGATTTCGCAGCCCGGCTTCGAGCCCGTTGAGATCGAGGTGCGCATAGATGATTTTTCGCGCCCCGGAAAGCCGGATCCCGTCGATCAGGCTCGCATGATTCAGCGCGTCGGAAAAAACCAAATCTTCTTTCTTGAGGAGAGCAGTCAGCAAACTGAGATTCGCGGTGTAGCCGCTGCCAAAATAAAGCGCCGCTTCGGTTCCGGCGAACTGCGCAAATTCTTCTTCCAGCTTTTCCCAGACCGTGGCGTGCCCGGAGAGCAGTCGTGACCCCGTCCCTCCCACGCGTTGCGTCTTCCGCACCGCGCGCAACACCGCATCTTTCAGCGCCGGATGCCGGGAAAGTTCCAGATAGTCATTCGAGCAAAGATTCACGCCGCGAATTTCCGAAAGCGCGCGCAACCGGTTCCGTGCTTCGAGTTCGCGCAAACCGGCTTCCAGTTCGCGACGGAGAACCTCTTGAAAATTAGACGGCATGCGATTCGAGTGGCTTCATCCCAAGAGTGTGCAGCAGTTGCTCGTCTTCATCGGGGCCGGGATTTGGCGTAGTCAGCAATTTTTCGCCGACAAAAATCGAATTCGCTCCGGCGAGAAAGCAGAGCGTGACCGCTTCCGGGGACAGTTGCTTTCGTCCCGCGGCCAGGCGCACGCGCGACGCGGGCATCAAAATGCGCGCCGTGGCGATCGCGCGCACCATCTCCAGCGGATCCAGCGGCGGCACGGAAGCCAGCGGCGTGCCTTCCACCCGCACCAGCATGTTGATCGGCACGCTCTCCGGATGCGGTTCGAGCGTCGCCAGTTGGTGGAGCAAGCCGATGCGGTCCGTCTCCCGTTCGCCCATTCCCAGAATTCCACCGCAGCAAACGGTGATGCCCGCTTTGCGGACCGCTGCCAGCGTCTTCAACCGATCCTCGTAAACGCGTGTGGTGATGATGGACCCATAGAATTCGGGAGAAGTATCCAAATTGTGATTGTACGCAGTCAGCCCCGCTTCCTTGAGCTGCAGGGCCTGCTGCTCCGTGAGCATTCCGAGAGTGCAGCAAACTTCCATCCCCGTCGCCGAAACCCCGCGCACCATTTCCAGCACGTTCTCGAATTCTCTCCCTTCCGGCGCCTGCCGCCATGCTGCGCCCATGCAGAATCGTGTCACTCCCCGCCGGGCTGCGTCTCGCGCCACGTCGATCACTTCCCGGGGCTCCAACAATCCCTGGCGTTCCACATCTGTCTGGTAATGCGCGCTTTGCGGACAGTACGCGCAGTCCTCCGGGCAACCTCCCGTCTTGATGGAGATCAACTGGCAGGTCTGCACGCGATCCGGGGCGTGGTATTCGCGGTGAAGGGTTTGCGCCCGGTACACCAGTTCCGGAAGCGCGGTGCGATAGATAGCCTCAACCTCGGAGCGTTCCCAATCGTGACGCAAATTCCCTCTTGCGGCAGGCTTTCCCCCCGCTTCCAACACCGGTCTGCTTCCCATGGACCCCCGTCTCGTCGAAATCAAAAAATGCCTCTGGCATGTTACCATCAGGCCGCCAAAAACGTGCCGCCCAGATGTGCAAGGCAACAACAAGCCGCTTCGCTCGATCCGCGCAAGGCCGTTTGACCCGTTATTCGTAAAATGTTATAAAACTGCGATTTGTGCTTGCCCTGGCGCCCTGTCTCTTGGGCGCTTCACCGGCGTTTTGGGAGTAATTTCGCGCCGGCGTGTGGCGGCCTCTTGCCGTTGGAATGGGAAAAAATCGTTCTGCTGTCGCGCCTGACAGCGCTCGGTCGAAAAAGTGTGCCGGAGAAACGGCTGTTTCGGGACGTTGTTGACCTGCAAACTCAAGCATCTACGGAGGATTTTGAATGCGCACCTGGCTAGCGAGTGCCTGGTCCCCTTGTCTTAGATTCACCAAGATTGGAGCGGCCGCCGTTTTTGCGCTCATCACCGCCACTTCTGCGCTCGCGCAAAAGCCGCAAGAAGCCGGCGGCGAAGCCAATTTGAAGCTGCCGGACCTCTCGCAGGTAAAATTTCTCGGAACGGATGGTCACACGCTCCTGCTCTTCGGCATTCTTTTCTGTTTGTTTGGTCTCGCCTTCGGACTGGTGATTTATACGCGGCTGAAAAACCTGCCGGTCCACAAATCGATGCGCGATATCTCCGAGCTGATCTACGAAACCTGCAAAACCTATCTCACCACGCAAGGCAAGTTTCTGCTCTTTCTGTGGGTCTTCATCGCCATTGTCATCGTGCTGTACTTCGGCGTGCTGGCTCCCGTTCCCGGCAAGTCTATTGCCATCACGCTGCCGATCATTTTGTTTTTCAGCCTGGTGGGCATGGGCGGCAGCTACAGCGTTGCCTGGTTTGGGATCCGCGTGAACACCTTCGCGAATTCGCGCACGGCGTTCGCCGGTTTGCGCGGCAAGCCCTACGCCATCAACCACATTCCGCTCGAAGCCGGAATGAGCGTAGGCATGATGCTCATCAGCGTCGAGCTGCTGATGATGCTGATTATTCTGCTGTTTATTCCCGGCGATTACGCCGGCCCGTGCTTCATTGGCTTTGCGATTGGCGAATCACTCGGCGCGGCCGCGCTGCGTATCGCCGGCGGCATCTTCACCAAAATCGCGGACATCGGCTCCGACTTGATGAAGATTGTCTTCAAGATCAAAGAAGACGATGCACGGAACCCCGGCGTGATTGCGGACTGCACCGGCGACAATGCCGGTGATTCCGTGGGCCCAACCGCCGACGGATTTGAAACCTACGGCGTGACAGGGGTCGCGCTCATCACTTTCATCTTGCTGGCGGTGAAGAATCCCACGACGCAGGTGCAACTGCTCGTGTGGATTTTCGTGATGCGCATCATCATGTTGGTTGCCAGCGCGGCCGCGTACTTCATTAACGGCGCCATCGCCAAGGCGCGCTACGGCAACGCCGACGATATGAACTTCGAGGCGCCCCTGACTTCTCTCGTCTGGATCACCTCGTTTGTTTCCATCGGACTGACTTATCTGGTTTCGTCGCTGATCATTCCCAGCCTGGGCGGCGACCCGACGCAATGGTGGAAGCTGGCCAGTATCATTTCCTGCGGCACGCTGGCGGGGGCCATCATACCCGAGTTAGTAAAAGTTTTCACGTCGGTCGATTCGCGTCACGTCAAGGAAGTGGTCACGTCGGCGCAGGAAGGCGGCGCATCGCTGGGCATTTTGTCGGGCTTCGTTGCGGGAAACTTTTCGGGTTATTACCTGGGACTCTCCATGGTGCTTTTGATGTCCACCAGCTATCTCTTTTCGCAGCAGGGGCTCGGACACCTCATGGTGGCCGAGCCGGTGTTTGCTTTCGGACTGGTGGCTTTCGGTTTTCTTGGCATGGGCCCGGTGACCATCGCCGTGGACTCCTACGGTCCAGTGACCGACAACGCTCAGTCGATCTATGAACTTTCTCTGATTGAGCAAATTCCGGGCATCAAAGGAGAACTCAAGAAGGACCACAACATCGACGTGAATTTTGAGCGCGCCAAGCATTTGCTGGAAGCCAACGATGGCGCGGGCAACACCTTCAAAGCCACCGCGAAGCCGGTTCTGATCGGCACTGCCGTGGTCGGCGCCACCACCATGATTTTCTCCATCATCATGGCACTCACCAACGGCCTCGCTACGAACGTGGACAAGCTCTCGCTGCTTTACGCGCCTTTCGTTCTGGGGCTCATCAGCGGCGGGGCCATCATCTATTGGTTCACCGGCGCGAGCACCCAGGCCGTAACCACCGGTGCGTACCGCGCGGTCGAATTCATTAAAGCCAACATCAAGCTTGAAGGAGCTGCTTCCGCCAGCATCGCCGACAGCAAGAAGGTGGTCGAGATTTGCACCAAGTACGCGCAGAAAGGCATGCTCAATATTTTCATAGCCGTATTCTTCGCCACACTGGCCTTCGCATTTGTCGAGCCTTTCTTCTTCATTGGCTATCTCATCTCCATCGCCACCTTCGGCTTGTATCAGGCCATCTTCATGGCCAACGCCGGCGGCGCCTGGGACAACGCCAAGAAAATCGTGGAGGTGGTGCTGAACCAAAAGGGCACGCCGCTCCACGATGCCACCGTCATCGGCGACACCGTGGGCGACCCTTTCAAGGACACTTCGTCGGTCGCGCTCAACCCGGTCATCAAGTTCACCACGCTCTTTGGCTTGCTCGCAGTGGAGCTGGCCGTGAGCCTGACTACCAGCCAGCAAAGCACGACCTTGACGCACATCCTCGCCGCCGCTTTTTTTGTCGTCTCCTTCACTTTCGTTTACCGTTCTTTCTACGGCATGCGCATCAAGGGTTCGGCGTAGCGCGATTGTGTAGGGGCGCGCTTTAGCGCGTCCCAAGGGCACGATTTGTCGTGCCCGTGCGGTTGCGAAACTCCTCACCAGCGAAAAAAGACAAACGGGACGCTATTGGCCGCCCCGTTTTTGTTTGTCCCCGGATTCTCTGGACGTGTCATTCTGAGCCTATCCGGCGAGGATAGGCGAAGAATCTCAGCGGACACTTCAAGCATGACTTGTGTGGTTGAGATCCTTCGGCGAACCTGCGGTTCGCCTCAGGATGAGCCTTTTCTTTGGGCTATGGCTGGGAATTCGAGCTAGAATCGCTGCGGTTCCGCGAGAGGTCCTCAAAAATGAAAGAGACTCTTTTTCTAGGCGCCGCCATCCTTCTGGTTTCAAGCTTTCCGAATATTTGCAACGCGCAGGTGGACACCAAGTGGAAAATTCATGACCCCCATCGGCCGCTTCCGCCGGTAATTGACCCTGGTACACCGAGCACGCAGGATTCGCCGGGACGCCCGCCCTCCGATGCCGTGGTGCTCTTCGACGGAAAGGACCTTTCCAGATGGGCGCACAAGGACGGCAGCGGGGCCAAATGGAAAGTGGAGAACGGTTACGCCGAAGTGGTGGCAAAAACCGGATACATCTACACGCGAGAAGCCTTTGGCGATTGCCAATTGCATGTCGAATTTGCCGAACCCGTCCCGCCAAAAGGCGAAAGCCAGGAGCGCGGGAACAGTGGCGTTTTCCTGATGGGCCTGTACGAAATTCAGGTCCTGGATTCCTACGAAAACAAAACGTATGCCGACGGTCAAGCCGCAGCGGTCTATGGGCAATATCCTCCGCTGGTGAATGCTTCCCGCACGCCGGGCCAATGGCAGAGCTACGACATTGTTTTCCACGGGCCGCGTTTCGCGAAGGACGGCAAGCTCCTTCGTCCCGCACGCGCAACTGTGTTACATAATGACGTGCTCGTTCAAGACAATGTGACGCTGACTGGGCCGACGGAACACGGTGAGCGCCCGCCCTACAAAGCTCATCCCGAAAAATTGCCGCTCGCGCTGCAGGATCACGGTGATCCCGTGCGCTTCCGCAATATCTGGATCCGCGAGCTGAAGACTGCAGAATGATTTCCTTTGGGATCAAAGGCTTGGCTGCATGGGCCCAATTTCACTGCGGACGTATATTCAGCGAATGGAGCTGAGGACCACTTCCGGCTTGCCGACCACCCGGAAGGTGGCCAGACGAGTCAATACAAGCGCGTTAATCGGGACCTTGCCCCGTTTACATGCCCTCGGCATACTCGATTAGGTCTGAACGATGAGAGGCGGCCCTGTGCGAAAGGTCTTATTGCTCACGGTAGTCGCGCTCGTGATTTCTGTGATTGCATTTCCGTTAACCGTCGCGTTTGCAGTAGATTAGTGCGCTTGTTGGATTTCGGTGGGGAATT
>Ga0209802_1002251_pt1 | contig 13614 bp, 7 predicted proteins | sample GraSoiAngelo_129_FD_185886 | JGI IMG/M metagenome (GOLD analysis project Ga0209802, IMG submission 185886) | Grasslands soil microbial communities from the Angelo Coastal Reserve, California, USA - 14_0927_12_40cm (SPAdes) (version 2) | ecosystem: Environmental > Terrestrial > Soil > Grasslands ... | reverse complement strand
GTAAAGCGCTGGGGAGGGGGGCGGGAGTGAGAGACCGACTATCACGGACGCGTCCATGAGGTCTCCCTTGAAGTCCTCCCCTTCGGAGAACCTTCCTCCTTGCACTCCAACCAGAACCGACCTCCCCCTGGACTTGAATTCGTCTATGAGCTGTGATGCTTCCTGATTTGAGAGGCCCCTCCTCTCAACCATCGTTTCTATCTCGGATGCCATGGCCGTGAGCTCAGGGATGAGAGATTGGAGTAGGGAGTACGAAGGTACGAAGACGCCGATGCTTCCCCTGACAGAGGTGGCGATGGTGATTATCTTTCTGGCGATCTTCCGATACATCTCTTGATTCCGCAATCTGTATCGTGTGGTTACGCCCGTGTCCAGGACCGTTCTGACGGTGATTGGCAAATTTTCTTCCACTCTGTAGACTACGGCGCGAGACTCCTCGATGCCTATTGACTTGATGAAGAGGTTGCAGGGGCTGATTGTGGCAGAGAGGAGTACGATTGAATGGAAATCCTTCGTGGCCGAAGTGAATCGTTTCGCCGGGTCGACGTTGACGAGAAGAATGGAGTCTTCTGACTTCGCTAGTATGACGGTCTCCGAATCTCTGGAGGCAAGCAGGTTTCCCAAGAAGTTGCCGACCTTCAGCACGTGGAGAGGGAGTTTCTTCCCCGCTGCAACAGAATACCAAGCCGCGCTGGTGCAGGCGGTCAGCTCGAAGACGAGGTTGGCCAGCCAGGTCTCGTCATGACCTTCGCGGAGTTCTTCAATGAAGAAACGCTTCTGGAGGTACCAAGCCCTGGTTTCACTGAGAGTTTTTCCTACCAGCCCTGCTAATCTCTGGAGTGAACCGGTCAATCTATCCAACCCAAAGGTCTTGGTCTCTGCGATTGCAAGGCCCAAGAGTTCGGGAGTTATGGTGAAGGTTGTTGAGTTGCGAAGAAAGTCTCTAAGGTTATGAGCTTCGTCGATTACGAGTATCGTCCTGGATGCGCTTGTGGAACTCTCCCTAGTCAAGACAGACCTGGCTCCTTCTTCAAAGAGGTACTGGTAAGGAATCACGGTGATGTCGGCCTGGATGGTAGCGAGTCTTCCCAGCTCGTACGGGCATACGTGGAGCCTCTCTCCGCGTTCCAGGAGCCTGCTGTGAATCGGGATGTGGGAGGAGGTGTCTTTCACAGCGTCTGTCAGCTCTTCACCGAGGAGACTCAGATTCAGAAAGTAGGAACAAAGGTTGTTACTGACGTTGAAGTTGCAGTACCACTTGAATGACTCAGGGGGGACGGGACGGCTCGAACGCCTCATCAGGAGGCAGTAGTCATACTTCGAGAAGAGGTATCCTGCCTTAAGCGTTCTTCGAGTCTGCAACTGAGAGAGTTCCTCGACTACTCGTGTCACCTCTCTCTTTGTCCTGCATGCGTAGAGCACGTGCAGGTTCTCCTCCCTCGCGGCGAGGAGCGTACCGCAGAGGACGGCCGCCGTCTTTCCCAGACCGCTCATCGCCTCCGCCACCAGATAACGACGATCCTTGCAGGTCTGATAGACTCTCAGCGCGAGTTCCCGCTGCCCTGGGCGAAAAGAATCGTATGCGAAGAAATCTTCGAGTAGCACAGGATTATATCCTGACTGAATATTTTAGGACAGAGGAATTCTTTCTAGACGGAGATCCGGGTCATGAAACCCTCGCTGTCGAAGAGGGTGGTCGTTGCCTTCGCTACCCTGTCCCTGTCCTCGGCGCCCGTGTAGACGCGGAGGATGTCAACGAAGCCTGCTATCGACCCGATAAGCGGGAGGTCCTCTATCGGTACGGTCTTGGTACGCATCTTCTTGGCGTCGTCGTACACCAGGGTAATCGAACGCAGGGCCTCCCTCGAAGAAGTGTACGGAACGGAAGGCGTCGTCGGGACGTCGAGGTAGATGTGTATCGGATCCACACCGGCTTTCTCCGCCAAATCGAGGACGACCTGGTTTCTCACCCTGATCTTGCCGAAGAGCTGTCCCACTGTCCGATCCCTTCTTTGAATCACGCGTTCGAAGACGCATTTGATTAATTTCCTGTTTCTGAAGTCGTTAGCCAACTGCCTCGCCTCGCGCAGGTTTGTGGTGTCGCCGTCTAGATTGGCTAGCTTCTGAAGCACTATCTCGTCGGTCAACTCCAGGTAGTCGTTCATCTCGGAGAGGTCTGTCAGGTGGAGGACTTCGTCTGCGAGGGTCATAGAATGGACGAGCATCAACTCCGCGGCCCTTACCGTCCTGTGAAAGTAGACGGCCTTGAACATCTCGTATCTCGCGATGAGTAGAGCCTCGAAAGCGTAGAGTGCCGCGTTGTCCAAAGCCAGGTGGTTGTCTACCACGTAAAGCGAGTCGATGACACGGTAGATGTCTACTCTGCCGTACTCGACCCCGGTGAAGTAGGAGTCGCGCAGAAGGTAATCCATTATGTCCGCGCTGTGGCCGCCAGCTATAATCTCGTTCATGTAGGGAGGTTTGGTTGTCTGCTTCCCGACGCAGAATTCTGACATTTTTTTGGGTGAGAAGCCGTGCTTCTCGAGTATTTCCTTGATTGAAGTTTCGAGGATTACCCGTTGTGATATGTCTTCGTGCGTAATGTCCGTCTTTTCGGTCAAGACTTCTTCATACATATGCGAGAACGGGCCGTGCCCCGCGTCGTGTAGGAGAGCGGCGAGTCTGACCTCCTGAATCTCGTCATTGTCTATACCGATTCTCTTTGAGAGAGACTCGGCAATCATCCCCGCCACATTCATTGTTCCGATTACGTGTTCGAAACGAGAATGAACGGCGCCCGGGTACACCAGGTAGGCTCCTGCGAGTTGGTGAATCCGCCTTAGCCTCTGTATGAAGGGTGAATCGATTAGGTCGCGCTCGACCTCGGTTATCTTCACGTATCCGTGGACCGGGTCCCTGATTTCGGCTATGGGCTTCAGTATCAATAGGGGTGTGCGACTACTTCGTGTTTAAATCGTTTGGCCGGTCTTGACCGAGAGGTGCTGGGAGACCGCTTTCACAATCGACATCTGGACGGACTGTGAGCCTTCGTCTGCATTAATGACGACCCACCCGAAGCGCCCCGCCAGCTCGAGGTAGGTCTTTCTAGCCCTTTCTTGAAGCGTTAGGTCTCCCTCATACCTGTCCTTAAGGTGGCCTCGGCGGTCGAAAAGCTTCCCAGTCGGGGCGTCCAGAACGAGTACCAGACTCGCTTTCGGCAATCCTTCCTCCAGATTGATCAGCCAATCGAGGGGGAGACCGTTGGCAACTCCGTATACCAGGTTCGACTCGGTATACCTGTCCACAATCACCACTTTTCCGTGGGAGAGGTAATTTTCTATTGTTTCGCGCTTCTCCCAGCGATTCGCTGCGAAGAGTATGTGGCTTAGGTGGGGAGAGTAGTCTCTCTCGCCTGCTAGGAATTTCTTGAGCTCCATGCCGAGGTGTGTGGTGTAGTCCGGAAATGAAAGAATTTCAGTTCGTATTCCCCTCCTAATCAGCCACGAGCGCAGGAGAGAGCTCTGGGTGCGCTTCCCGGCCGCGTCTATGCCTTCTATTCCTATTATGAAACCGATTCCCGAAGTCTCGACCACTGTCTTCGACTTGAGGAAATCTAAAATGTTTTACTCTGGAAAGGCTCGTGCAGGAGGGATCGCGCAGTCAATCAGATATGGCCGTCAGGATCAGTAAGATGAGTGTCAGTGGTATTGCTATCAGGACGAACCTCTTCGCAAAGGTCGAGCTACGCCGAGCGAGCAAGGCGAAATCCTCGATTGCTTTCGTACCGAAAACGTGGACCTTGCTGACAAACTCGCCTATTCCATATCTATGATACGAGAGGCGGCTCTCCGCGATCTGGGCGAGCTTGACAACGTAGGATGCGACGTCGGATATCGGGGTTGCCTCGCCCAGTACGAAATATCCGCGCTCCATCGCGACTCCGCGGGCTGCGAGGTTGTGAGAGTCCGAGGTGCAGAGCTCGATCAGCCTGAACCCCGCGCTCTCTAGCTTCCGTTTCACTTCTTCCTTTGACACAGGATTCGCGTTGTTCGAGTCCACGAGAACGAGCGCCCATTTGGTCCTCTCAACCTCGAATGTCAAAACTCCCACCCCGGCGTCGCTTATATCTGGCCCGTGGCTGAACTCCAGCTCGGACGAATGGGCAAAGCCGACGCGAAATTCATGCGCCTCTTCCCGTCTCAGCCTCTCGACGAGGTCACGCCAAGGACGGTCGCTCACAATTTCGAATTTTACTCTTTTGCTACCGATTGAATTGTGGGCGTCCACAAGGGAGACGTCGAAACCGAATTCTTTCGCCACCGAGGCAAGCTTTCCCTCTACAGAGTATGTTATGTCGTCAGAGCTCAGTGGGGAGGAGGAGACTATCACAAGCGCCTGATTGCCGAGAGCGATGCAGGCGGCGCTGAAATCATCTATCTTGGCCAGAAGTGGCCCTCGCATGTCCGCGGGCTGATTCTTCGTCTGAATCCCAGCGGCAAGGCTTGCTGTTTCGATGGCGTATCGAACGCACTCGTCCCGGGTCGGGATATTCTTTTCGTGACCGCCAGGCCGATGCATCGTCAGGGCGGTCATTTGTTCGGCGTCGAACTTTTCAAAGAATAGCTCTGGTAGATTATAGCTCCCGACGGGAAAGAAAGGACCGGGGTGTATCCCTGAGAGGACCAAGGTGGGTTGCTTCTTCGGCGTTTCAAACTTTATCACCCTAGTTCCAACAGATTCTTCAACCGAGTAGCGCGAAAGAGCTCTCTCCAGTTCTTCAGGGTTGTGCGCAGCCCAAGTCTTAAGGAACGCCTGGAGGGTGTGAATCGCAGAGTCGTTGGTGAGGGTTCGTATTGCTTTCAGCTTGTAAATAAAGACGAAAGCGAGTGCGACTACGATGGCCCCAGTTCCGACCCCTAGTATAGAAACCCTGGCGAGAGTTCCCGACCACAGGAAGACGAGTGTTGGATGTATGATCGATAGAGGTCCGGCGAACCTCGTCTTCTCCACAAAGGCCCCATTGATTACCACGAGCTCGAAAGCAAAGACCAGAAAGGCGCCGAATGTTATCGTCACCAGGTTCTGAACTGACTTGAAGAGAGAGACGTAGAACAGCTCGGCGGCGACGGCGAATAGCCAGATGAGAGTCCCAGAGAGGATCATCGCGCTCACCCTTCTCGGCGTCGCAATCGAACTCGGTTCTACGACCTTGATTAGGTATTGGAGTACGACTGTCGAGGTGAATGTCGTCGCGAGGCCTAATAGGGTCGAAATCAAGTCGAGATGTAGCCTATCAAACGATATGGCGAGCAGGACTGCCGAGATTCCTAGGTATGCGACGAGACTCGTGGATGAAGGGAGGGAGAAAAGTCTCCTGTACCTTCTTGCGAGCTCCTCTGTCGAAGAAGAGGACAACAAAGACACTGGGTCAGCGGAATATCTGATTCATGATAAGCGATGTAATTACCAGAGTTATGGAGAAAGCCATGACTAGCTCAGGCTTGATCTTGATTCCCTCTGTCGCCTCGTTGAAGAACGTCAGTAGTCCCGCGCTCGATGCGGGAAGGGGATTGCCCTTCTTCTTGCCGCTCATCGCAATTCATCATCTTCGATGAAGGTTCTTAAGCGTAGCGTCTTCTGCCCAGTTAAGTCGTAGGCTGACGGGATGCCCGGATTAATGCCCGACCGACAACTTAACAGAGCCCAGAATCCGCTAGTTTGTCGGTATGCCGAGGGGCAGTGAAGCTTACAGCAAGATTCTCCGTCTTGTCAGGGAGCACGAGCGTTGGTTCGCCGACAGCCTACCGATGATAGCGAGCGAGAATGTGGCATCGAAGAGGGTTCGCGAAGTTCTCTCATCAGACTTGGGACATAGGTACGCAGAGGGTTGGCCGGGAGAGCGCGTCTATGCCGGCTGCAAGTACATAGACGAGGTCGAACTTCTCGCAATCGAGATGGCCAGGAAGCTCTTCAGGGCCGAATTTGTCGATGTAAGGCCGACCTCGGGAGTCGGGGCGAACTTGGCGGTCTACTCGGCATTCACCTCCCCAGGGGATATCATGCTGGCGCTTTCGATCCCCAACGGCGGCCACATATCTACGGGAAAGAGGGAGTTTTCCGGCTCTGCGGGACTCGTCCACGGCCTTGAGATTGAGTATTTCGCGTTCGATAAGGGTGAGATGAATATCGACGTGGATGAAACGAAGAGAAGGATGTCCAAGCTGCACGAGGCGGGCAAGGTCGTGAAGATGGCAATGTTTGGAGGTAGCCTCTTCTTGTTTCCCCATCCCGTCAGAGAATTAAGTGAAGCTGTGACTGAAGTCGGGGGCCTAGTCTGTTACGACGCGGCGCATGTCGCTGGGTTGGTGGCGGGTGGGCAGTTCCAAGACCCGCTCAGGGAGGGCGCAGAAGTGATGACGTTCAGCACTCACAAGACGCTGTTTGGGCCGCAGGGTGGCGCTATCGCGAGCAGTCTGAGGCTTTCCGAGGAGATTAAGAAGGCGGTCTTTCCGGGGACGACAAGTAACCACCACCTGCACAACGTTGCGGGGAAGGCCCTGGCGTTCGCGGAGTTCCTGAGGTTCGGCCAAGCTTACGCAAGGGACGTAGTAAACAACGCGAGAGCTCTGGCAGAGCACCTCTCGGAATTGGGTGAGGTCGTACTAGGTGAGAAGAACGGGTTCACGAGGTCGCATCAGGTTGCCTTGGATGTGACCAAGTACGGGGACGGCGGTGCCGTGGAGCGCAAACTCGAGGAGATGAACATCATTGTCAACAGGCAGTTGATCCCCGGAGACCTGCAGGCGGGTCGCCATTACACCAACCCGGGCGGGGTGAGGCTCGGTGTCTCGGAGCTGACGCGACTGGGAATGAAAAGGAGTGATATGATCGATGTCGCCGAGATAATTCATCTCGGACTTTCGACTGAAAAAGGGGGAGAAGTCAGAAGGAGAATCCACGAACTTAGAGCCCCCTTCAGGACCGTCAAGTATTCCTTCAGGTCGTCACCTGCTTATTTCTTCAGCTAGAGTTCGCGAATTCCGTGAGTTCCGTCTGGGTCGACCTCCCTCTACCCGGGAAGAGCTGGTCTAGTTCCCTCTGGGCCATCTCGAGACGGCTCTTCAGGTACTCGTCTACGTTGTAGTCTCTGGCGAGCCTCTGCGCTGTAGCCAAATATTTCTCCACGGATGCCTGAGTCAGTGTCTCCCGTAGTTCGCTGCCGCAGATGTCACAGCGACTTGAGATCGGTGGTCTCCTATACGTCGCGCCACAACCCTTACACTTGAAGGCCTGCGAGGCATACTTCTTCATGTTTCCCATCACGTCCCTTATCAGATGGGTTCTGATTATCGATTCGACGACTTCTTTCGTTGACACGGCTTCAATCTTGTCAGCCACTTCTATCTGCTTCGCAATCTTCTCTGCCAAGGTTCTCAGGGTGGAGTATGATCCTCTGGAACGCTTTATTGTAATGGAGGAGGTGGCGTGGGTAAAACCGAGCCCGAAGAACTGCCTCTCGCCCGCGAGCCTTCTTCCTATCGTTTCCACCATCGGTTCCAGTGACGCGGCGGTTGGATAGGTTTGGGTTGCTTCATAGAATTCTCTGGGATATCTCGAAGCGATATCGAAGTTATGCGCTTGGTTGTCTACCTCGGCTGGAATTACGACCGGTTGTATAAGGAGAGGGGTGTCCATCAACCCACCAATCTGGTCGGGTATGTATTCCGTTGAGAAGTTGAGTAGTGTGTCGAGGAGGAGCAAAAGCGAGTCGCCGTCTCCATCGCAGTCACGCCTCTTTGCGGCGTGCCAGCATGGACTGGCAAAACAGACCTGAGTAGCCGCGAAACCAATCACGCGACCGGCCACTCCGACTGACGTGTGGGGGGCCAATCCGATGACAATCCTTCCGATCAGGTCGGAAGCCTTCTTTGCCTCGTAGAACGGTTTGATATTGTAGAGTGTGACGAGTTCTTCATCGATGAAATTCGCCATGCGGACGAGGTCGTCTGCGATATCGATGGGAAGAATCACGTCCTGAGGCTTGATTTCTAGGATTTGGTCTGTTCTCGTCAACCGCTCGCCTCTGTAGTCTTCGGCATAGCCTAACATCGATAGCGTAGGCAGGTCGGTCTTGATGTCTCTGGGTCTAAAGTGAGTTAGCGGGGCATTTGTGACGTCGATTCTCATCGTCCCGTCCTTGTATACATAGACGCTGTTGTTGCTTCGGATGATACCCTTCTCCAGCGCCTCCGGCGTCTTCGACTGGCTGGTCAAACCGCGAACGCCTTTGACGGGTTTCGACGGGTCGTGCGGAACCCTTCTGATCGCGAATTCCACTTTGCTCCTGAGGTTGAGCCTTGTCTTTGAGTGAGTCACGGTCTTGATCTTGCAGCTCGGACAGACCGAATCGTTCGTGTCTTTGTTGCAGCGTGGACATGTGAGAAACCTCTGTGTCGCCTCGCCGCACTGGTCGCATCTGATCGAGGTGCGGCGAGCACCGCATGAGGGACAAACGAGGTTGACGATGTCGACCTCGACCGTCCCTTCCTTACCAATCACCGAAAGGAGATTTCGAGAAGGTCCGCTCCCCGGACCAACGGGGAAGAGTGTGTGTACCGGAGGCTTGAGGTGTCTTAGCATGGCCTTCTCCGGCCTTCCGACGCGTACGCCGACGGTGGCTGTCGTCTGCCTTCCGATTCTGATTCCTGAGAGGCCCCTGATCATATCTGCAGCGTCTCTGTAATCCTCCGAGGGTGGCACGGCTGAATCCAGGGCGAGGAGATGGGCGAGGATTATTGCGTCGTCGCCTTCAACCCGCGCAACGCTGCCCTCCACTTTGTGTGGAAGTAATGTCCGCTCTAGTAGCAGCTTCACGGGATGCGATGTGATGTCTATCTCAACATGGTCGTTCGCGTAATGGGAAGCCCGTCGGACCTCAAGTAGCTCGGCTGCGGAGAGGCGGTCGAGACGATAGGAGAACCGGGGGTGGAGGGGCACGTTCAACTCTTTGGAGAGTGTCAGTGCTTCCCTGGCCGAGATCCCCAGGAAGGGGTCCGCTGTTATTCTTTCCAGAATTTCGTTGTAGATTCGATTCTCGCCGGGATTCTGCCTATTTGGCGAGAGGGACGCGTTTTCGACATCCTGCACCCACCACCCGACGACGTACGGTGATGGGGAGAGGTTCTTGTTGCTCTCCAGGAAGTCCCCAAAGCTGATTAGCACGTCTCCCAGGTCAATTACTTTAGCAAGCTCGTCGCGAACTTCCTCCGCTTGCTCAGCGCTATCTATCCTTCTGACGGAACCATCTCTTAACAGAATCGTAGGTCCTTCTATGCTGTCCACGAAGGCTATTGTCGCGGCCTTCCCGGGCTGGTCTACCTTGACTTGCGTCCCCACCACAACCGGAAAGTCCAGGAGCGTGGGCACGGCGGGATGAATTCCGACCGTTGAGAGGCCGGTGTTAAAGGAGCGCCCGTACCTCAACCTGAAACCTCCCATTCTTCCGGGAGACGAGAGGACCGCTCTGCCGGAGATTACTTCCTCAAAGTGAGCACCCGCGTGCTCAGTCTCGCTGGAAGATTGTTGTGTCCCACCCCCTAGCTGTTCTAGCCACTCCCAACCCGAGACGTTCAAGCTAGCCAGTTTCTTCTCCAGTTTATGGGCCCTCCCGACCACCCCATCGTTCAGCACCCTCAGAGCCCCGCCTCTGACGCGGTCAGTTCCGACCCTGCTTAGGTTTCTATGGACGACTACCTCGACGGGATCTGTTTCGACTCCGTCAATCTCTACTGGAAGGTTCGATATTGCCGACCTTACATCTTCGTCGGTCACCCTGTACTGAAAGTTCCCGACTTCTCTTTCGTAGACACGGAGTTCTTCGGTGTACCTGCCTATCTCTTCTTCTCTCGCCCTGTAACTCGACAGGCCGAGTTTCTTTGCCGTCAGGTCGGCTATCACGAGTGAGAAGGCCGCCTCGGTTCCCCCGGCAGACCGCATTGGGCCTGCATACGACACGGACGCGTAGCTGCTGTTGTCATCGTTTTGCTTCACTGAAACCGTGTAGATTCCTTGAATGGGTGCCACCGTGACTCCGTCAGTTATGACTGCGAGACCGGCTCTGACGCCGTACTCGAGTGCCTTGGCGGTATCCATTCTTCCGAACTTCCCCAGCGCTATCTCCTGAGAGATGTTGATGGCGGCTTTCTCCTTGCTCGTTGTCTTGAGAAGGACTCTCAGGCGCTCCGCGAGCCCCTCGAATTGGTCCAAGCCGAGCATCTCGTTCACCCTGTCCGCGAGGTCAAAGACCGTCCTAGGCTCCACGTTGTAGTTGGGGTCGTAGCCTTTTGACCTGCCGATTTCTGCGATGCTGTAGGCTTGTTCGTACTGGGAGAGGATGTCCTCGTAGTACGGGTTCAGATGGTCAGGAAAGGGCGCGAGTTGTTTAGACCGTTCCCAAGCAGACTTGGCGTCGAATGGCATTGAAGCTCCCTCTGCGCTCCTCCGCTTACCTGTGTCTTATGGCTTTGACGATGTTCGCTCGCTAGGATTGGTTCGACCTTCCTTCTTCAGAAGGGTCGTCTTCAATATCACGCAATATATGTGGTGAGACGAAGAAACAAGCGTGCAGTGATTGCTCGCCACTGCACCAGCCTCGGATGAACGGAGAAGCAAGGATTGGGCTGCAAGAATGTGAACCAATCTTCATTCACCTTGGGTCGAACGAGCACCGTCGAGGTCGGCTGCCAGTCGCACCCGTCATATCTTTACCGATTTTCAGACCGGCCAACCTGCTGCACCTCATCAACCTGGGCTTCGACAAGGTTTTCGAAAAAGAGGAATTGGCCGGGCAACCGTTTCTGCATTTTCAAGAAAAATATCGTGAAGTAACTCAATCAGATATCACTCAGTGGACCTAATGCAAGACCGGGATGATGGGACCCGTCTAACCGAACTGCGATACAGAGGCAGAAATAGGGCCGTTCTTCTGGTCGCTTAGCGTGATCATGTCGCCGATATCTTCGTAGACGTGCAGAAGCTGCACCCCCTTCTGAGTCAGCTTGTAAATCGCAGAGCCTTCTTCGTACCGGATTAGGTCCTTCTCGATCATGAAGCTAAGGTATTCCTTCACCTGAGCGTAGGATAGGTAGGCACTATACATAATTCTCGTCTTTGTAGCACCGTTGATAACCGCCTGGAGAATCATCGCGATTATGTCGGTCCTGCTCCGGTATTTCACGTCAATTTCTTATTATTTTTCATTACTTATAAGTGTCATGGAACAATCTTCCCAGGCCTAGGAAGAGAGGAAGGAAAAATGGAATTTCATGACCGTTTTTCCATATCGAAAGCGGGGTATGACCATAACATTCCTTCTGACGTGATATATCGTCAGGAGTTTCTTGGGAAATCAGGTGGTGATTCACGAGAAGAGGTGTGCGTCTGCTCTTCTTGCTGCTCTTCGTGCAGCCATCCCTCTTCTTTCCCCTACCCGGGAATGCTCCACCCCCGCCCAATCCGCCTCAGACATCAGCGATCCAAGCGAACCCAGTGCAGCCGCTCCCGCCCGGAACCGTCACCTACCGAAACGTCTGGAACCAGACGCGGTCGCAGCATTGCACCTCTCCACAGCTCCCCAGGGAGCCTCTCTCGCCGAGGGCTAGCAACTGGACCATCGTCGTTAACATCCCTACGCTCCTCTTCATGGGAGAGCCCTCCTCGTCTTACGTCAAGCACACCTACACCCTCTACCTCAACGGCACATTCTCTGCTAAGGACGACCATGGGAACAGCTTCGCCGTCAGACCGCTGCTCGGCCTCCCCTCCGGCATGATGTCGACGAGCCTCCGCGCGAACAGCACCTACGCAGAGCAGAATTATCTCGTAGCTCCGGGAGGGCAGACGATCGCCAACGTCACTGTCGCTTATGCGATCCGCCATCAATTCTGTGAACCCGCCGGCCTCAGGATGGAGATTAAGGGTAACGCGAATTGGGGAGGGGGGGCGGCAGCAGCGACCACGACGACGCATGGCGCACTTTCCCTCCGATTCGACAGAGTGCCAATCTCCGCGAGGGGCGACAGGGTCTGGTTTGGAAACAGTTCGGGCGTCTGGCTTGGCTTCGACTGGTCGGACAGCGACGGGCCCCTCTTCCATCCTACCTTCAATCTCGCCAGGGCCCAACTGACTTACCAGGTGAATGGCTCGTTCACTATCGACCCGGTAACCGTCGCCACGACGTCCCAGCCGTATCCTACCGAGGAGAGCGGGCAGCACTCAGTCGTCTACAACAACGGCTACTACTGGGTATTCTTCTTCTGCAAGGGTCAATTCTACGTCGACGTCTGTTACGCTTCCAGCCCCGATTCCGCCACCTGGTCCGCCCCGACGAGGATAACGAGCCTAGATTTCTTAGGGGGCGATGGGCTCGACGTGGCTGTTAAACCCGGAACCAACGCGGGCGCGCTCGTGTTCTGGATGTACATTCAAGTGGAGTTCATCGGGCTGACGTTCGGTTCTGATGGCGTCCTGCGCGTGGGAACGCCCTACTCTCTCTTCCACGGCGATTGCCCCTCGACAGGCTGCCAGGGCTGGAGCCCATTGAGACCCACCGTGGTATGGTCCTCAGGGGGCAGATGGGTAGTCACAGCGACCTGGAACGGCTGCACCGACTACGGGGGGAGGTGGAGGTGCATCGGCATGTACCTCTACGAGGCCTACGACAGCAACCCGGACGGGTCAGGGGTGTGGACCGTGTATAGGCTGAATCCGACGGACGCATCGAACACCCTGTACGCCGAGGTCTTGCAGAATGAAGGTGTCGTGGTCAGCGTGGCGGGGACGCTCTACTACGAAGATGGCCTCGGCGCCCCCCTGACGTTGACCGATTGGGGCAATACTGTCCTGAACGGAAATCGATTCGCGTCGGCCCTGTTGAGCAACGGCACGGTCGCCGTCGCCGCCATCTCTTACCCCTCATACATCCTGTACTACGTGAAATCCTCGAATTGGGCATCGAGGTCGACCATCGCCTCCGCGTCGCCGTCGTCACCCTCCGTGACTGTATCCATAACCACAGATGGGGCGCGCGCGTTCGTCGCCTACTTGCCTTCCCCGACGTCTGTGAGCTTCGCCACGCTCTCGTCGTCGGGTCCCACAACGATCACTGGGGTGGCTTCGGGGGAGCTGAACAGCATCGCATACCTTTCGATGGCGCAGTCAACTTCCCCCTTCCTCCTCTTCTCCTGGATGGCCGGGTCGTCAAGTCCCTACAGCGTAAGGTTCGCCTCGGTCCCGGCCACCGTACCGACGGCGGCGACCTCCCAGAACTCGTGGTCCAGGCCCGGCCTCTCTCCGTACGAGGGCTACTTTCAGAACTTCATGGAGTACGTCTCACCCGGTAACGGCCTCCTCTCGATAGAGCAGGGGACCCTTGCCGTCCCCGGAAGGGGAGGGTTGAATCTCGGGATCTCGTTGGCTTACTCGCAGCCCTACGCCTTCCGTTCCTCCTCCTCCCCATACCAGTACGACAACTTCACCCTCTCGAACCTGGGGGACGGCTGGTCCCTCAGCCTCCCCTGGCTCGGCACCTACTACCTCCACCTCGCTGACGGGCAG
>Ga0209802_1002250_pt1 | contig 13615 bp, 11 predicted proteins | sample GraSoiAngelo_129_FD_185886 | JGI IMG/M metagenome (GOLD analysis project Ga0209802, IMG submission 185886) | Grasslands soil microbial communities from the Angelo Coastal Reserve, California, USA - 14_0927_12_40cm (SPAdes) (version 2) | ecosystem: Environmental > Terrestrial > Soil > Grasslands ... | reverse complement strand
GAGATCTGGGTCCACACCTGCTGGGGGAATCCGAACCAGCAGCGCGTCTACTGGGAGCCGCCGAGCTACGAGCGCGCGCTGCCGTATCTGCTGCAGCTCGACGCCGACGTCATCACCTTCGAGTGCGCCAGCAGCGACGGCAAGGACCTGCCGCTCTTCGCGAAGTACCGCACCGACAAGAAGATCGGGATCGGCGTGGTCAACCACTGCATCACCGTCGTGGAGCCGCCCGAGCACGTCGCCCGGCTCATCCGGAAGGCGCTCGAGTACATCCCGCCCGAGCGGCTGGTGATCACCACCGACTGCGGCTTCGGCCGCGAAGGGCTGAGCCGCCGGATCGCCTATTACAAGTGCGTGGCGCTGGTGGAGGGCACCAACATCGTGCGGCGCGAGCTCGGCCTGCCCGAGGCTCGCGTGCGCGCCGCCGATCCGACGCTCTGGTTCGAGTCCCCTCGGTGATGCCGGCTTCGCGCTAGAGCGCGCGAGCCTGCTCGCGCAGCGCGTACTTCTGGATCTTCCCCGTCGCCGTCGTGGGCAGAGGCCCGAAGACCACCGTCCTGGGCGCGGCGAAGTGCGGCAGGTTGTCGCGGCAGTACTCGATGATCTCCTCTGGGGTTGCCTCCGCCCCGGGCCGGAGCTGAACGAACGCGCAGGGCGTCTCGCCCCACTTCTCGTCGGGCCGCGCAACCACCGCCGCCATCTGCACCGCCGGGTGCCGGTTCAGCACGATCTCGACGTCGATGCTCGAGATGTTCTCGCCACCCGAGATGATGATGTCCTTGGCGCGGTCCTTGATCTCCATGTAACCGTCGGGATGCTCGACGGCGAGATCGCCCGTGTGGAACCAGCCGCCGCGGAATGCCGCCTCCGTCGCGTCCGGCTCCTTCAAGTAACCGAGCATCACGGTGTTGCCGCGCAGCAGGACCTCGCCGATCGTCTTGCCGTCGGCCGGCACCGGGGTGTGAGTCTTCGGATCGGCCACGATCTGCCCCGCCACGACGGCATTGCGGACGCCCTGGCGCGCCATGTGCGTGGCGACCTCGTCAGCGGGCAACGCGTCCCATGCCTCCTGCCACTCGCAGCACGTGGACGGCCCGTGGACTTCGGTGAGGCCGTAGAGGTGCATGACGCGGAAGCCCATGTCGCTCATCGCCTTGATGACCTTGGCCGGTGGTGAGGCGCCGCCCGTCTGGATGTCGACCACGTGGTCGAAGCGCGCCTTCTGCTCGGCTGGCGCGTTGATGAGGATCGAGAGCACGGTCGGCGCGCCGCACATGTTCGTCACGCGATGCTCGGCGATCAGCCGGAACACGAGCGGCGGGTCCACCTTGCGCAGGCAGACGTGGGTACCGCCCACCAGCGTCACGGCCCACGAGTAGCACCAGCCGTTGCAGTGGAAGAGCGGCAGCGTCCACAGGTACACCGCGCGCGGCGGCAGGTCCCAGGCCAGGACGTTGCCGACGGCCACCAGGAACGTCCCGCGGTGGTGATAGACGACGCCCTTGGGATTACCCGTCGTCCCCGACGTGTAGTTGAGCGCGATCGCCTGGCTCTCGTCGCGCGGCGGGCGCCATTCGAAGTCGGGCGATCCCTCGGCCAGGAACGCTTCGTACTCGATCTCGCCGAGCGTGCCGCCGGGGCCGTCGTAGAGCGGGTCGTCGACGTCGATGACGAGGAGCTTCCGACCGAGCTGCTCGAGCGCCGAGCCGACGACGGCGGCGAACTCGCGGTCGGTGATGAGCGCCTTCGCCTCGCCGTGGCCGAGGATGTAGGCGATCGTGCGCGCATCGAGCCGGGTGTTGATGGTGTTGAGGATCGCTCCGGCCATGGGCACGCCATAGTGGGCGTCGAGCATCGCCGGGACGTTGGGGAGCATGACGGACACGGTGTCGCCGGCGCCGATGCCACGCGCGGTGAGCGCCGACGCCAGCCGCCGTGCCCGCGCGTAGAAGTCGCGGTACGTGATGCGCCGGTCCCCGTGGATCACGGCCACGCGGTCGGGGTGAACGGCGGCCGTGCGCGGAAGAAAGGCCACGGGTGTCAGCGGCGTGAAGTTCGCCGGCCCGAAGCCGAGTCCGCTCGTCTCGAACGGGTTCATCACGGTCCCTCGTCGCGAGGGGCCGGAATCGTGCGGGCGGGAAACTCGCGGTACGCATAGCGCGCGAGCACGTCTTCCTTCAGCTCGATGCCGAGCCCCGGCCCGGTGGGCACCGTGAGATAGCTGCCCTCGACCTTGAACGGATTCACCATCACCTCGGCCGCCCGAGGCTCGAAGTTCACGAAGTACTCGGTGATCAGGAAGTTCGGGATCGCCGCCGACACGTGCAGCGTGGCGGCGAGGCCGACGGTGGTGCTGTTGTAGTTGTGAGGCGAGACGACCACGTGGTACGCCTCGGCCATCGCGGCGATCTCGCGCAGCTCCTCGATGCCGCCCACGTTGCACACGTCGGGGTTGATGATGTCGGCGGCGCGGCGCTCGAACACCTCGCGGAACTCGAAGCGCGTGTAGAGCTCTTCGCCGGTGACGATCGGGATCTTGATCTCTCGCCGGCACTCGACGAGCGCACCGAGATCACGCGCCGAGACCGGCTCCTCGTACCAGAACGGATCGAACGGCTCGAGCATCCGGGCCACCCGAACCGCGTGCATGGGTGCCAGACGCCGGTGGACCTCGATCATGAGATCGACGTTGGGTCCGACGGCCTCGCGCACGGCCCGGACGGTCTCGACGACCTGGCGCTCGGCGTCACGCGAGATGTGCGTGCGCCACGGCCCGGGGAACGGATCGAACTTGAGCGCGGTGAAGCCGCGGGCGACGGTCTCCTTCGCCTTCTTCCCGTAGTCGTCGGGCGTGCGCGCGCCCGAGTACCAGCCGTTGGCGTAGACACGGATGCGATCGCGGCAGGGCCCACCGAGCAGCGTCACAACCGGGACGCCGAGTCGCTTGCCGGCGAGGTCCCACAACGCCTGCTCGATGCCGCTCACCGCGCCCCAGAAGTCCAGTGAGCCGCGCTTGGACGCGAAGTCGTTGTACGCCCAGTGCGTGAAGTGACGGATGTGCGAGGCGTCGCGGCCGAGCAGATACCGGCCGAGCTGGCGGGCATGGGCGGCGATCGAGTGATCGCGATCCGCCTGCGTGTAGCACTCGCCCCAGCCGTGCAGGCCGTCGGACGTCTCGACCTTCACGAAGAGCCAGTTCTTCCCGTACCCGGGATCGACGACGAACGGCGTGACCGCGGTGACCTTCACGACATGAACCCGTTCAGGTCGGGCGTCGCGATCGAGTGGTCGAGGTACCCGAACGTGCCCTTGTCCTTCAGCTCGCGGGCCGCGTCGAGCAGCCCGGTCATCGCGGCGCGGTAGAACGACGAGGCCACGCTGATGCGCCTCACGCCGGCGGCCTGGAGCTCGGCCACCGTGAACGACTTGCCCTTGATGCCGGCCATGAAGTTGACCGGCTTCTTCACCGCGGCACACACCGCGCGCACCGAGGCGAGGTCGGGCAGGCCCGGCGCCATCAGCACGTCGGCGCCCGCCTTCTCGAAGGCCTGCAGGCGCTTGATCGTGTCGTCGAGGCTCGGGTTGCCGCGCAGGAAGTTCTCCGTGCGCGCGGTCAGCGTGAAGGGGAAGCTGAGCGAGCGCGCCGCCTGGGCGGCCGCGGCCACGCGCTCGGTGGCGAGCGCGATGTCGTAGAGCGGCCGGTCCTTGTCGCCGGTCGCGTCCTCGATCGAGCCGCCGACCAGGCCGACCCTGGCGGCGAGACGGATCGTGTCGGCGGCGACGGCCGGCGCGTCGCCGAAGCACTTCTCGAGATCGGCGGAGACGGGAAGATCGACCGCGCCCACGATCGCGCGCGCGTGCGCCAGCGCCTCGTCGCGGGACACGGTGCCGTCTCGCCGGCCGAGGACGCCGGCCTCGGCGCCGCTCGAGGTCGCCAGGGCCTGGAAGCCGAGCCCGGCCAGGATTCGCGCCGAGCCGGCGTCCCACGGGTTGGGAATCAGAAATGCGCTCGGCCCCTCGTGCAGGGCCCGGAAGCGGGTGGCCTTCTCGTTCTGACTCGTCGCCATCAGGTTCCCTCCTGGGCGAGAGGGTACACGAGGTCACGACCGTGTATGATCCTGTCCCGATGACCACGCTTTCGGTGCGCACACCCATGCTCGAGATCGGCTACGAGGCCCACGGCCCCGCCAGCGGTTTTCCCATCGTCCTGCTGCACGGGTTCCCCGACGACGTGCGAGCGTTCGACGGCATGACGCCGGGGCTCGTCTCCGCTGGCTATCGCGTGTTGATTCCGTACCTGCGCGGCTATGGGCCGACGCGCTTCCTGAACGCCGCGACGCCACGCATGGCCCAGCAGGCTGCCATCGGCCAGGACCTCCTCGATTTCATGGACGCGCTCGGTCTACGCACGGCCGCCCTGGCTGGATACGATTGGGGAGGCCGGGCCGCGTGCATCGCGGCGATTCTGGCCCCCGAGCGCGTGCGCGCGCTTGTCACCATCGGTGGCTACAACGTCCAGGACGCTCTGGCGCCGCCACGCCCGGCGCCGCCGGAGCAGGAGCGCGCCTTCTGGTACCAGTGGTACTTCAACACCGAGCGCGGGCGGGCGGGCCTCGAGCGCAATCGCCGCGAGCTGTGCCGGCTCCTCTGGCAGGAGTGGTCGCCGACCTGGAAGTTCGACGACGCCACGTTCGAGCGCACGGCGCCGTCGTTCGACAACCCCGACTTCGTGGACGTGGTGATCCATTCGTACCGCGTTCGCCATGGCAACGCGCCGAGCGATCCGCGCTTCGACGAGATCGAGCGCCGGCTGGCGACGCGTCCGCCGATCACCGTGCCGTCGATGGTGCTCCGCGGGGGCGATGACCACGTCACACCGAGCCGTTTCTCCGCTGACGACATGTTGCGCTTTCCGTCGGGCACCGTGCGGCGCGTGGTGGACGGCGTCGGTCACTTCATGCCGCGCGAGAAGCCGGGCGAGGTCGTGGACGCTCTCGTGAAAGTGTTGGGCTGACCGGTGCGCATCGAGATCATCTGCACCGGCGACGAGGTCCTGACCGGGAGGATCGTCAACACCAACTTCAGCTACATGACCCAGAGGCTCGAGGACGTCGGGCTCTCCGTCAAGTGGGAGACGACGGTGGGTGACGACCGCGAGAGCCTGCTTCACGCGTTCAAGCAGGCGGGCGAGCGCGCCGACGCCGTGATCGTCAATGGTGGCCTCGGCCCCACCGTGGACGACCTCTCCCAGGAGATCGCGGCCCAGGCGGCGGGCGTCGAGCTCGTGCTCAGCGAAGACTGGCTGACGCGGATGGAAGACTTCTTCAGCCGGCGCAGCCGCGTGATGCCGCCCAACAACCGGAAGCAGGCGATGCTGCCGGCCACCGCCGAGATGATCGACAATCCGATCGGCACCGCCTGCGGCTTCGCGGTCGACATCGGCAAGGCCCGCTTCTTCTTCACGCCGGGCGTGCCGCGCGAGCTCAAGCGCATGCTCGAGGAGCAGGTCATCCCGCGGCTGCTGGCGCGCAGCGGGCTCTCGACGACGATCCACCTCAAGCGCTTCCATTCGTACGGGCTCGGCGAATCGCACGTCGATTCGCTCCTCACCGGCGTGGACGCGCTCGTGCCCGACGGCAGCGTGAAGCTCGGCTTCCGCGCCCACTATCCGCAGCTCGAGACCAAGCTGACCGTGCGCGGCACCGACATGAGCGACGTTCGAAAGAAGCTCGAGCCGGTCGAGCGGGAAGTGCGCAAGCGGCTCGGCAACTTCATCCTGGCCGAGGACGATCACACGCTGGAGGGCGTCGTCCTCGGCGCGCTCGCGGCCCGCCAGGGCTCGCTCTCGATCGTGGAGACGTTCACCGGGGGTCAGATCGCCGCGCGCGTCGCCCACTTGCCGGGCGCCGAGAAGATCTTTCGCCGCGGCATCGTGGCGCGTGAGCTGGGCGAGGTCTGCGCGGCGGTCGGTCTCGACGGCACCGCGGCGGCGGGCGGGATCACATGCGAGACCGCCGAGGTCGTCGCGCGGGCGGCGCGGCGCCAGGCGGGGACCACCCACGCGCTGGCGGTGCTGATCGATCTCGACGAGGGGCTGGACCGGATCGAGTTCGGCGGCAGCATCTGCCTGGCCATCGCCGCCGACGGTGACGTGGCGTCGCGGCGCAGCCGTATCGTCGGCGGCCGCGAATGGGTGCGGCTGGGCGCGGTCGAGCTGGGGCTCGACTGCCTGCGCCGCCATCTCCAGGGGTTACCCGTGGTCGAGCGGATCGATTTCGAGAAAGTCTGAGGAGGAGCGGCATGGCCTACGAAGCGATGTTCGCGGAGACCGTCCACATGCGCGGGCACCAGAACGACCAGATCGACGCCTACCTCGCGCGCCCGCTCACCGGCGGGCGTCACGCGGGCGTGGTCGTCATCCACCACATGCCGGGCTGGGACGGCCCGACCAAGGAGATCGCGCGCCGGTTCGCCCACCAGGGCTACGTGGCGATCTCGCCGAACCTCCACTTCCGCGAGGGCAAGGCCACGCCCGAGGAGAACAGTGCGAGCGTTCGCGCGGCCGGCGGCATGCCGGACGATCGCACGATGGGTGACGTGCAGGGTGCCGTCGACTACCTGCGCGCGTTGCCGTACCTGAACGGCAAGGTCGGCGTGATCGGCTACTGCTCGGGCGGCCGCCAGTCGTATCTCGCCGCCTGCACGCTGCGGGGCATCGACGCCGCGATCGATTGCTACGGTGGCGGCGTCGCCGCCAAGCCGGAGGAGCTGACGCCGCGCCAGCCGGTGGCGCCGATCGACTTCACCAAGGATCTTCGGTGTCCCTTGCTCGGCCTGTTCGGCATCGAGGACACGCGCCCGTCACCGGACGACACCGTGAAGACCGAGGCCGCGCTCAGGCAGGCGGGAAAGACGTACGAGTTCCACACCTACGAGAACGCGGGCCACGCGTTCTTCGCCGTCGATCGTCCCCAGTATCGTCAGGCCGCCGCGCTCGACGGGTGGAAGAAGGTCTTCGGCTGGTTCGAGAAGCATCTGCACTGACGCGCGAGGCTACTTGAGCTTCAAGTCTTCACAGGGGGCCGCGTAGGGATAGCCCTGGATCAGCCCCGCGCCCGAGACTTCCACGCGCGGCCCCACGCCCCAGATGAAGCCTTGCTGGAAGATCGGCGCCACCAGCACCTGGTCGGTGACGATGCGCTGGATCTGATGGAGCGCGGCCTCGCGCTGCTTGCGATCCACCATCTTGGCCTGGCGCTGGAAGAGATCGTCGATTTCCGGGTGTGAGCCGTACGCGTAGATGCCGCCCTTGGTGAAGAACGGCTCGAGTCGCGCCGCCGCGTTGCCGGCGGCGCCGGTCGCGCCGACCAGGAGACCGTGGAGCTTCTTCTCTCGCCACGCGGCGAAGAACGCCGCGCGCTCCATGGTCCGGACCCGGCTCTTGATCCCGATGGCCTGGAGATAGCCGGCGACCGTCTCGGCCAGCGTCGAGTAGGGGGGCAGCGGCGTGAAGTCACCGGCATCGAAGCCGTTCGGATACCCCGCCTCGACCATCAACTGCTTGGCGCGCTTGGGATCGAACGGCGGCGGCTCGACGCGCAGCGCGAAGTCGAACTCGGGCGGCACGAACGAGCCCGTGGCTTTGCCGAGGCCGAGCATCTCGGCCTGATTGATCGCATTGCGGTCGATGGCCAGGCTGGCGGCCAGGCGCACGCGGCGATCGTGCCAGGGCGACTTCGGATCGAACTGGTCGAGGAAGTCGACCCAGTACATCCCGTAGAGCAGCGGCGCGACGACCTTGATGCCGGGTGAGCGCTTGAGCTCCTCGGCGATGGCGCCGCCGAAGAGATAACCGACATCCACCTCGCCGGTCTTCACGGCAGCCGCGCGGGTGGCCTCGTCCGGAATGCTGCGCATGACGATGCGCTTCACCGACGGCGCTTTCTTCCAGTAGTCGGGGAACGCTTCCACCACCAGCTCGACGCCGGGGTTGAACGAGACGAACTTGTACGGCCCGGCGCCCACCGGGGCCTTCTTGAACCCGTCCTCGCCGACCTTCTCGACGTACTTCTTCGGCACGATCCACGACGCGCCGGTGGCCGAGGTGCCGTAGAACGCCATGAAGTCCGGCCACGGCTCCTTGAGGACGAAGCGGATGCGGTTCGGCGCGGTCACCTGCACCTCTTTCATCTTCTCCTTGAGCAGGGTGGCGCCGCTGCCCTTGTACCGCTCGAAGGTGAACTTCACGTCCTCCGCGGTCACGGGATCGCCGTTGTGGAACTTGGCCTTGCGCAGGACGAACTCGTACGAGAGTCCGTCCTTGGAGACCGACCACGACTCGGCGAGGCTCGGCGTGCTGATGTTGCCCGGCATCGGCTTCACCAGCGCGTCGTGGAGCGCATAGAGCACCATGAACGGCGTGATCAGCGCCTCGGTGTCGCCGGGATCGAGCCAGCGCGAGACCAGCGTCACGTGGACGCCCCACGTCATGGTCCCGTCCTGCGCGGCGAGCGCGGGTGAGATGCATGAAACGATCACGAGGACGATGGCGACGATCACGAACCGGGGCCGCATCTCGATACCTCCCAGGGGGACTGCCGAGAAGCTACCACGTCTTGTATGCTGCTTCCCCAATGAGCTACGTCTATGCCCGGACCTCGAGCAGGCCTGGCACGCGTGGTACAGCGGCCCCAAGCTGGCCGAGATGATGACGCATCCCCTGTTCCTCTCGGGCCAGCGCTATCGGGCGTCGGGGCTCGACCAGCGCGTCATCTATCTGGCCGCGTGGGTCGTCGAGTCGCCCGCCGCGTTCGAGACGCCGCAATACCGCGCGAGCTGGGGCTTCGCCGACTGGGCGCCCCACATCACGGACTGGAGCCGGAATCTCTTCCGCGGCCCCGAGAGTGACGTCTCCGATCTGCTCGACGTTCCGTCGGACGGTGCGCTCTACGTCGCCGCCTTCGACGGGGTTCCCGACACGGAAGCGCCCCAGCGGCTCGAGGATCTTCGCGCCAAGCGGCCCGACGTGCTCTGGATGCCGGTCGTCGGACTCGATCGCTCGTGCCCTGCCATCGGTCTGCGCCGGCTCGCCGCGGGCGCCGAGGCCGCGCCGTTACCCGACACGCTCGCGGCCGGGATTCGCCAGACCGTGTACACGCCGATCACGCCGCGGCGGCGCGCCGCATGATCGGCCGCGGCGCGATCGTCCTCGCGTGGATCCTCCTCGTGGCCGTGTGGCCCGCCGTGGCCTCGGCGCAGGAGAGACCACGGTCGGGCGGCACGCTCCTCTACGCGGTCGGCGCCGAGCCCGCCTCGCTGGACGCTCACCGCGAGGACAGCTTCGCCACCGTGCATCCGATGGCGCCGTTCTACAGCCTGCTCATCAAGGTGAACCAGGAGCGGCCGTCGGAGTTCGAGGGCGACCTGGCCGAGAGCTGGACGATCTCGCGCGACGGTCTGACGTACACCTTCAAACTGCGCGACGGGATCCGCTTCCACGACGGCAGCCCGCTCACCTCGCGCGACGTGAAGGCGAGCTACGATCGGATCATCGCTCCGCCGCCTGGCCTGGTGAGCCTTCGCCAGGCTCAGTACGCCGTGGTGGAGCGCGTCGACGCCCCCGATCCGCGGACGATCGTCTTCAAGCTCAAGTGGCCGTCGGTGGCGATGCTCGCCAACCTCGCCTCGCCCTTCAACTTCGTCTACAAGGCCGACGTCCTGGCGCGCGATCCGCACTGGTACGAGCACAACGTGCTCGGCAGTGGCCCCTTCAAGTTCGTCGAGTACGTGCGGGGCTCCCACGTCCTCGGCAAGAAGAACGACGACTACTTCATCAAGGGCCGCCCGTACCTCGACGGCTTCCGCGCGCTCTTCATCAAGGACACGGCCGCCCGGGTGGCCGCGCTTCGCGGCGGCAGGATCCACGCCGAGTTTCGCGGCTTCCCGCCGTCCACGCGGGACGAGTTGGTCCGCGCCCTCGGTGACCGGATCGCCGTCCAGGAGTCGAGCTGGCTCTGTACGCAGTACGTCGCGCTCAACCACGAGCGCAAGCCGTTCAACGATCCGCGTGTCCGCCGCGCGCTGACGCTCGCCGTCGATCGCTGGGAGGGCTCGCGGGCGCTGTCGCGCATCGCCGTCGTGAAGACGGTCGGCGCGCTGGTGATGCCCGGCACGCCCTTCGCCACCTCCGAGGCCGAGCTGGTCACGATCGCCGGCTTCGGGAAGGACATCGAGGCCTCGCGGCGCGAGGCGCGACGGCTGCTGCGAGAGGCCGGCATTCCCGAGGGGTTCTCCTTCACCTACAAGAACCGGAACATCCCGATGCCATTCGAGGCGGTCGGTATCTTCCTGGTGGACCAGTGGCGCAAGATCGGCCTCAACGTCCAGCAGGTCGTGCAGGAGACCGGGCCGTACTTCGCCGACCTTCGGGCCGGCAACTACGAGGTCAGCATCGACTTCCAGTGTGGCAGCATCGAGGAGCCCGACTTCGAGCTGGCCAAGTTCGTCTCCACCGACAAGAGCCCGCAGAACTATGCGCGGTACAAGGACGCCGTGCTCGACCAGCTCTACGAGGCCCAGAGCCGGACGACCGACCGCGACGAGCGCCGCAAGCTGATCGCCCAGTTCGAGCGTCGCGTGCTCGACGAGCAGGCGCACTACGTTCCGACGCTGTGGTGGCATCGCATCGTGCTGCTGTCAGCGGCCGTGAAGGGCTGGAAGATCCTGCCCAGCCACTTCATCAATCAAGATCTGCGCGACGTGTGGCTGGCCGAGTGATGGCGTGAGCCCCCAGGAGGAGGACGCATGAAGATCAAGGCGGTCAACGGCTTCGCACGAACCCTCAAGTCCGAGGGCGTTCCCTGGGTGAGCTGCTATCCCACCAGTCCCGTGAACAACGCGCTCGGCGAAGAGGGCGTGCCGATCCTCATGATGGGCGAGGAGCGCTTCGCGGTCGCCGTGGCCGACGGCTTTTCGCGCGTGACGTGCGGCAAGCAGATCGGTGTGTGCACGGTCATGGCCGGCCTCAACGCCGCGGGCATCCAGATGGCGTACGGCGCGGTCGCCCAGGCCTGGGAAGACTCGTCGCCGCTGCTGGTGATCGCCGAGGGCGTCGGCCCGGGCGCCACACGGCACACGCACTACGACATCGGCCAGGCGTTCAAGTCCGTCACCAAGTGGGTGGGGGAGATCGACCGCGCCGAGCTCGTCCCCGACTACGTGCGCCGCGCCTTCACCCACCTCCGATCGGGCCGGCCCGGTCCGGTGCTGCTGCTCGTCCCGCGCGACCTCGGAGAGTACGACGAGGCCGAGCATCCCTATGCGCCGGTGAAGGGATGGAGGAGCGGCCCCGATCCCGATGACGTGAAAACCGCGGTGAAGGTGCTCCTGGCCGCCAAAGACCCCCTCCTGTATATAGGGGAAGGCGTGCTGTATTCGGGCGCTACCGACGAGCTCGTCAAGTTCGCCGAGCTGGCCCAGCTTCCCGTGCTCACCACGCTCAAGGCGAAGGGCGCCTTCCCGGAGAATCACCCGCTGTCGGTGGGCGTGCGCGGCTCGATGGCCGAGCACTTCCTGCGCAAGTGCGACGTGCTCTTCTCGATCGGCGCCAGCCTGTTCCCCAACCGGTTCAGCCACACCATCCCCGACGCCGAGAAGAAGACGATCGTGCAGTGCACGATCGACACGCTCGACATCAACCGGAGCTACGAGACCCGCTGTGCCGTCATCGGTGACGCCCGGCTGACGCTGCAGGCGCTCGGCGAGGAGCTCGGCAAGCGGACGGGCGGCGGGCGCAAGAACCCGGCGCTGCTGGAGGAGATCCGGGCGGCGCGGCAGGAGTTCATGGCGAAGTTCCGGCCGTGGCTCGAATCGAACGAGATGCCGATCAATCCGTACCGCGTGCTCGGCGATCTCATGAAGGTGCTCGATCCCAAGCAGTCGTTCGTGACCGCGGATTCGGGGAACACGCGGGATCAGACCAGTACCGTGTACGAGACCCACATTCCGCGCGGGTTCCTGGGCTGGGGCAACGTCTCGACGCTCGGCTTCAGCCTGGCCGGCGCCGTCGCGGCCAAGCTCGCGTATCCCTCTCGCCAGTGCGTCCACGTCACCGGCGACGCCGGCGTCTGCTACATGATGGGGAACTTCGAGGCGGTGGCGCGCTACAAGATCGGGATCACGACGCTGCACATCAACAACGGCGGCTACTCCGGTTACGGGCCGGGCTTCTGGGGCGCCGGGCACGATCCGTACACGTGGAAGGTGTCCGATCACGAGTCCGCGTGCATGTCCTCGATGGCCAAGGCCGTGGGCTTCCACGCCGAGGACGTCACGAAGCCGTCGGAGATCGTGCCGGCGCTCGAGCGCGCCTTCGACGAGAACGCCAAGGGCCGGCCGGCCTTCGTCGAGTTCATCTGCTCTCACCATCCGGTCCACGGCGGCTGGGTCCGCCCGGGGCCGAGCGCTCACTAGCGGGAGGCCGAGAGATGGCGCGACTGACGCCGATCACGACCAAGAGCCAGGTGGCCGCCAAGGATCAGGCGATCGTGGACGCGATCGTCAAGAGCCGCGGCGCGCTGCAGGGCCCGTTCACGATGTTCCTGCACTGCCCGGAGCTGGCTGAGCGCGTCGCCCACCTCGGCGCCTTCGTCCGCTTCGAAGGCTCGCTCGACATGCGCGTGCGCGTGCTCGCCGCGATGGCGGTCGCGCGCGAGCTCGACGCGGTCTACGTCTGGGGCGCCCAGACGGGCGCCGCGCGCAAGCTCGGCGTGCCGGAGACCATCATCGCGGCGATTCGCGAGAAGCACACGCGCGGCCTGCCGCCGAACGACGCCCAGATCGTGGACTTCACGCACCAGCTCCTCCGGAAGCACCGCGCCGACGAGCAGACGGTGAAGGCGCTGCGGCGGCGCTTCGGCGACGACGGCTTCATCCAGCTCACCGGGGCCATCGGCTACTACAGCATGCTGGCCATGACCGTGAACGCCTGCGAGCTGGAAGCCGCCGCCGGCGCCGAGGTGCTTACGCTCTGATGCGGGGCGCCGAGCGGCCTAAAATGGGAAGGGAGCGAAAAGCGCCGTGAAATGGATCGTGGCCGATTCGGAGCATCTAGGGGGAAAGCCGAGGATTGCCGGCACACGCATTTCCATTGCGTTCCTCTTGGAATCGCTAGCCGCAGGCATGACGATCTCCGACATTGTGCATTCGTACCCGACGCTGAGTGAGGACGCTGTGCGTGGTGCCCTGCAGGAGCTGGCGCGGTCGACTGAACTCAGCGTGCCGTGAAAATTCTACTCGATGAGAACCTCCCTGAAGGTCTCATCGAGCCCCTCCGGCGCCTCGGGCATGTCGTCGATTCGGTGTGGGTTATGACCTCTAGGCGAGTGAGGAGCGAGCGATGCAGATCGTCGATGCGCAGGTCCACATCTGGGCGGGCGGCAAGCCGAGCAATCCCAACCACCGGCAGGTGCCGGCCTTCACGAATGACGAGCTGCTGAAGGAGATGGACGCGGCGGGCGTCGACGCGGCGGTGATCCATCCGCCGACCTCGTGGGATCCGAACGCCAACGAGCAGGCCATCGAGGCGGCGCGCCAGCATCCGGACCGTCTCGCCATT
>Ga0209802_1002245_pt1 | contig 13629 bp, 13 predicted proteins | sample GraSoiAngelo_129_FD_185886 | JGI IMG/M metagenome (GOLD analysis project Ga0209802, IMG submission 185886) | Grasslands soil microbial communities from the Angelo Coastal Reserve, California, USA - 14_0927_12_40cm (SPAdes) (version 2) | ecosystem: Environmental > Terrestrial > Soil > Grasslands ... | reverse complement strand
CACGGGCATGACCAGGCGCGCGTCCTGCATCGCCGCGAGCACGGCGTCAAGATCATCAACCTCCATGTAGAGATAGGTCGGTCCCTTGCGAGCCTCCGCCGACATTGAAGTGGGAGCGTCTTTCTCTACGCTGGAGTAAGTCTGGTACATCACTTCGACGGATCCCTTCTGAAAAATGACGAAACCGAGCTTGTTGCCGTCGGGAACTTCGATGGTCTTCGCGAAGCCCAGGCGATCCACCCAAAAAGGGATGAGCGGCTCGATTTCTTTGACGAGCAGGACCGGCGTGATGCGTTTGACGTTCATGGACGATTTCTCCTGAGGGCATAAGCGTTCGAAACGGCGCGTCCGAAGAACAGAGCGAGTGTGGAGAACAAAAAGCGAAGCTACATGGCGATTTTCCCTTGACTGTTGCACTAGTCTAATTTAGACTAGTCTAAATTAGACTAGTCTGGACGGCGGTCTGTCAAGGAGGTTTTCATGGCCACGACGACAAGGCAGCTCACGGATCTGATCTCCATCGGACCGGCGATGCTGCGAGACTTCGAACTGCTGGGGATTCGCAGCGTGGCGAAACTGGCGCAGCAGAATCCGCGGCGGCTGTATGCACGGCTGGGCCGGGCGACGGGGCAGCGGCAGGACCCTTGCGTGCTGGACACCTTCTGCGCGGCGGTGGCGCAGGCGCGGAATCCGCGTTTGCCAGCGGAGAAATGCCAGTGGTGGTACTGGAGCAGAAAACGGAAGTCGACAGTTCACAACTGACAGTTAACAGTAAGAGAAAAAAGACAAAGAGAGACTTGGCGTGAAATTAGTGGCGAGAGGGCACGCGCTGAGGTTGCAAGGAAGGAACGAAGAATTTAATGCAGAGATCACCGGGGACGCAGAGGCCACGGAGGAAGAGTGAAAAGAAATTCGAGAAATGAGGGCATCTCACGAAAAAATTTGAGAAAGATGAGAGCGAATGAACGGAAAAGATGACGCGGAAGTGCCGAGTACGCAGAGGCTCGCAGAGAGACCGGCGGTGCGCCGTCCGCGATTCGGTGTAGTGAGCACCACGCGGAGAAGTGTGCGCGCGAAGCAAGAGTCGGCGCTGACGACGCCGGATTTGGTGCTACTAAGTCTGCTGGCGGAGCGTCCGATGCACGGCTATCAGGCAAATCTGGAACTCGAGAGGCGAGAGATTCGAGACTGGGCGGGAATTTCGCGGCCGCAGGTTTATTATTCGCTGGAAAAGCTGGCGCGCTCCGAAATGATCCGCGCTTCGGAGGCGGCTGAACCAGCGGGGGGACCGGAGCGAAGCGCGTTCGAAACAACGGAGAAAGGCCGCGAGGCTCTGGCGGATGCGCTCGAGCGCAAGGAATGGACAACGCAGCGCGACCACCCCGCTTTTCTGACCTGGCTGGCGCTTTCCTGGCAGGCGCGGCCGGGCGTTTTCCTCAAACAATTAAAGAAAAGGCGGAAGTTCCTGCTGAAGGAACTGGCGAGAGAAAAGAAAACTCTGCTGTCGATCTACGCAGAGGTGGGTCATAGATTTCACGAGGCGGTTTGGATGGTCGGCTTGATGATCGACGAGCTTCGAACGGAGATACGGTGGAACAGACGACTGGAGCGCGATTTGGGGAGAAGAGCGCGGGCAGTTCATTCGGTCTTCGCGGAAGGATTGCCAAAATGAAAATTCAACCTACCGGAACAGGCGCGGCAGCGCAGCATCCGCGTTACGCGCCAAGCTTAAGCTCTGAGAGCGCCGGAGACACACGACTGCGCTTGGCAAATCGGACGAGAACGTGCGTGCTATTTTGCAGGCATGAATTCGGGCCTGGACGGTGCAGTCCAGATCACGTCGCCTCGCTCGTTGTAGAACTGGAGCGCCGGCCCCGCATCCTTGCGGAGGCTGTACAGCTTGTTCTCGAAAAGCGGCGACGCCGGTCCGCTTCCTGGGACGAGAACTTTGCCGACCAATTCCCTCAGGCCCGAGTTCAGAGTTAACCGCGCATAAATGTGGCCGTCTTCGCCTTTGAGGACGAATTCCTGCGCTTCCATGGTGGCGGCGCGCAGGACGGACGGGTCGACGCGATCGGCGGGCTTGGCGGCCATCAGAAGAAGCGAGGATGCGAGAAGCGCCCCAACGATGGTGGCCGCCTTCCAGCGGCGATTCGATGCTTCGAGGTTCGCAACACGAGCAGCTAGGAGTTGGAAATTAATTTGCTGGGAATCCATAAGCACCTCCGAGAGATGGGTTTTGGAAATTCCTGTGTAATTGGACGCTCGGACCGTTCTTCGAGTGAGCACAAGATCCTCAGTGCGGGTGGCGAAGACAGGCCGGCAGGCTTATTCTAAAGGTGTCGCCCAAAAGCTCTCAAGCCTCAAGATGGGAGGGAAACATGTTTTCACGTATCTGGAAATACTCGTTAGCCGGACTTTTGGCGAGCGCGCTGGTTGCCGCGCCAGCATTCTCGCAGGGGAACAGCCAAGGGCATGGCAAAGGAAAGGGCCACAACAAACACCAAGACGACGATGACCAGGGAAAGGGTGGCAAGTACGTCTTTGGCGTGCATGAGCGAGAAATCATCACGCACTACTATTCGAACCAGGGTTCGAATCTGCCGCCGGGACTGGCCAAGCGCGGAGGAAATTTGCCACCGGGCCTAGAGAAACAACTGGAACGGAACGGCACGCTGCCGCCAGGCCTGCAGAAGCGCATTCAGCCTTGCCCGGTGGAACTCGAGCGACAACTGCCGCCCCTTCCGGTGGAATACCGGCGAGCCGTAATTGGCGCACACATCGTCATTTTCAACAAAAACACGAACGTGATTGTGGATGTGATGAAGGACGTCGTGCGTTAAGCGTGACTCGTGCATGGTGACTCGCGGCTGACCGGCGCAACCACGAATTATACGTTCCTGACGGGCCGCAGCTTCACCACGGGCTACGGCTACGACGCAGCGTCGAATCGCGCCAGCTTTACTGACCCGGAGAATGGCTCGACCAGCTACGTGTATGACACGCTGAACCGCCTACAAACGCTGACGCCGCCAACGGCGTTTAGTGGCACCGGCTCGTTCGGCTTCAGCTATGATGCGCTGAGCCGCCGCACGCAGATGACCCGCCCAAATGGCCTAAACTCCATCTATGCTTATGACAATCTCTCGCGGCTGCTGAGTGTGCTGCACCAGAGTGGCTCGACAACGCTAGACGGCGCGAGTTACACGGTGGATAATGCCGGGAACCGTACGTCGAGGACCGATCAGTTGGCGGGAGTGACGTCAAATTACACGTATGATCCGATTTACGAGCTGACTCAGGTCACGCAGGGCGTCAACACCACGGAGAGCTATACTTATGACCAGGTTGGGAACCGACTCAGTTCGCTCGGTGTTTCGCCCTACAACTACAACACCTCGAATGAGCTGACCTCGACGCCAAATGCGACGTATACGTACGACAACAACGGGAACACTCTGACCAAAGTGGTTGGGTCGAACACGACGAGCTACACGTGGGATTTCGAGAACCGCCTCAGTAGCGTCACCCTGCCTGGTACCGGCGGTACGGTCAGCTTGAAATACGATCCCTTCGGAAGACGTATCTACAAATCGTCGTCCAGCGGCACCAGCATCTACGCCTACGACGGTGACAACCTCATTGAAGAGACGAATTCGTCTGGAGCGGTCGTCGCCCGCTACGAGGACACGCAAAACATCGATGAACCGTTAGCGATGCTGCGGTCGGGGGCAACGAGCTACTACCACGCCGATGGTCTCGGCTCGGTCACCTCGCTCAGTAGCGCGGCAGGCTCGATCGCCAACACCTATACCTATGACTCCTTCGGGAACTTGACGGCCTCGACCGGCTCGCTCGTCAATCCCTTCCGGTACACCGCCCGCGAGTCTGACACCGAAACTGGCCTGTACTACTATCGCGCCAGATACTACGACCAAAACGTGGGCAGGTTCCTTAGTGAGGACGCAAGCCGGCAGGGCTCGCTAGAAGTAGTGGCCTGGGATTTCTACTCCTACGTTTCAAACGACCCTGTAAACTTCATTGATCCGTTAGGTTTGTATCAACTGCAAGGTCCCATTCCGGGGCATGTTCCGCCATTGCCTCCCTCGCCCGCCCTGGATCGTAAACTGACCTGTTTGGAGAATTGCTATGGAGCTTCTTTCATACTTACTTCTACTTCGGAAGTGGTACGACAGCACAAAGCCGGAACACCCCATCGCCGCGGAGAGGCCGCCGACATTTCCTATCCAGCTAATCCGTCGAAGATGCTCTGTTGCGCTGCCCAGTGTGGCTTCAAGTTTGCCCTCGATGAAAAGCTTCACCCCTCGCCTGGCTCTACCGGTGCGCATATTCATGTGCAGTTTACCAGGGGATGGCCTTGGCAGAACGGCGGATATGGTGACCTTCCGAAAGGGAGTCCGTGTCCGTGCAAGGGTACAGGAGAGGCCCCGTAACATGCTGAGTAAGCTTTTTCAAATTCGATTGATTTGCGCACTTTGTTTTGTCTCCCTATTCGGCGCGAAGATCTTGCACGCAGAAGGGCCTTGTGATTCTTCGCGACAGCCAGCCGAAGTTATGAAATTTCTTGAATCTAAGTATCCTGCATGGAAGATGGAGACGTTGGCTGATCTCGGTGAGAGCTACAAGAAGATGTGGTTGAAAAAGCACCAAGAGGATTGCCCGGGATTCGCGTCTGGGCAATTCCATGGTATGGGAAAAGACGAGTCCTATGTGGTTCTACTCTTGCCGCGAGATAGTAAGAGCCATGGTTTCAAACTCATTGTGTTGACCAAGACTATAAGCGGCGCATTTTCCGCAGGCGTGCTTGAGAGTTCGACTGAGTCCACAACCACTCCGGTTGTTGTCTCGCGTGTTGCCCCTGGTAAGTATTTCGACGCAGCTCGCTGGAAGGACATCCAAACAGACACTGACTTAATATTCGTCGAGCAGCTCGAAGTTGCAGGGAGACTTTATTACTGGAGGCAAGGGCGCTTCGCCAGAATCACGACGTCTTACTGAAATTCGCTCCTTGAGATATGGTGAACTGTGACCACTTCCAGAACACAGCCGGGGAGTCCGACACCGAAACCGGCCTATATTACTATCGCGCCAGATACTACGACGCCAGCACAGGACGGTTTCTCACGGAAGACCCGATGGGATTCGGAGTTGGCGGAAACTTCTATCGCTACGTTTACAACAGCCCAGTTGGATTGACCGATCCGATGGGGCTGAGTCCAGCCGATGTTCAGCGAATCCAGACAGCCTGCAAGAAGTGCACCAAGGGACTCACCGATGCGGGACTACGACTAAATGGAGGGAGTGGAGATACCACCCTGGGCTTTGTAGGCTCCCTGCTCATGGGAGGGATCAACGACCTCTTATCCGCACACCGCGAGAACTCAACCAACAAAAAGCAGTCCTGCTATAGCCAGGCGGTCATGACTAAACCATGTCTTGAGGATCCTAAACCACCGTACGCCGGCGATTGGCAGTTCAATGTGGAGCGGATTTGGGCAGGAACTCACCGCGTCGTGGTAGGGAGGGACTCTGATCCAGGCGATCCTGTCGTCATCTGCGATCCGTGGCTAAACAGAACCTACACGCTTCCGAAGCCTCCGGCTGGACCTACAGGTGGCGGGAGTGCATTTTAGCCATGAGACGAGTTTTCTGGACCACCGGCATAGCCCTTGTGGGTTTTTGGTTCGGCTGGTTTGGCCAAGGATATCCCTTGAATTTTGTAGCGCTTGCCATTTTCACCGTATGGGGCGGCTGCATCGGATACGGATTCGGAAGCATTTTTGATCAACGTCATCCCACGAGACGGATCATTGTCTACTGGGCACTTACTCTGGCGTTAGTGGGTTCCTTGTTGTTCCCACTTATGCCGCTTCGTTTTCTCCCTGGTCAAGTGGGAGTAGCCGCTGTGATCGGCGCTCTTGTGGGTCTCTTGGTCGGAAGCCTGCATCTTAAGTGGGCCCAGCGAAAGTCGCAGGCATCTGAAACTGGTGCCACGGCCCGAACGGGTCGTACTCGAAGCTGACTGCCCCGCCAGAACCAGGCAAGGTCACGCTGGTCAGGCGGTTCTCGAAGTCCCACGCGAAGCTTGTTGTGTTCGACCCCACTACCTTCGTCAGCGTATTGCCCTTGCATTACCAAGAGCCTATTTCAGAGACGCACACGACTCTTTCGTCAAGCATTGAAGTCTTCTCGCCCATGGGACGGTGCCAATCCGCTCGTACTCTCTTCCGTTCCATTTGAAAACTCGGGTGTTTCCTGCACTACTCCGCCATTCCCCACGGACCATCTCCATGTCGTCAAAAAGCACCAATTCACTTCCATTGTCGTCAAACAAGACCTCCGGTGTACTTCGTGACCCTGTGTCGAGAACCTTTCGAACAGCTCCATCCGCGTACGCAAAAATCTGGAAGTGATACGCACTTCCAGTAACCCAAGTCACCAGGAACCTCCCATCCTCTTGTAGCGGATGTGCACTCAGAAACGAATCGCCCTCGCGAATTTCAAACACTTTCGCTAACTTTGTTCCACTTTGCCTGTAGACACTCATGTTCGTCACTTGGTCCGAATCACGGTGCAGTGAGCGGTGAGCGGGTTTTGTGAATGCGCATATTAGGTCCGTGCCGCTCGCACTCCACGGTATGAGGCCAAGCACGTGATCTCGGCCAATAAGTGACAACAGCGTCGCGCCGTCGTTGTGCTGGGCCGCCCGCAAGCCGATCCCAAGCATGAGGATGAAAAGGACCCACACCAGATATTTGTGGCGCGGCATCCTAGTGTCCTCCATGAAACGGCATCAAACATTGTTTCATTTGGCAATCTGAACAGGTCGGATTAGCTTTCATACATTCTTCACACTCAAGAAGAGAATCTGGATAGTCCTCAGTGTGCGTTCCGTACTTGAAAAGACCCTCCCAGACACTTCCCTCTGAGCCGAACGGCTCACTCCAGTCAATCCTTCTATGTAGGTATCGGCAGCCCGTGCGGATGTTTGTTGCCGGGTCCGAAAGATTCCTAGGGTCAACCTTGAGGCTCCGTGCCGCCCTATTTGTTACGCCCATTAACCCGCGAGCGCTCGAAGTTGGATTCTTCCCTTTCGGATAGAAGGAACTCTCCTTGTAAATTAAGCAGATTATGAGTTGATCGCTCTGGCCAGATTTGTTGTTTTCGGCGACGAGTTGCGTTATCTGACTAATAGGGAGCGGCGGGCTCGGAGGCGTCGGCTTCCTGCGCTGTCTCATTCCGTCCGGGTCAAACCAGTCCAACGGATCACTGGCAACATAGGCGTAGAAGTTAGTCCCGCGGTCGAAGCCGATAGGGTCCTCACTCACAAACCGCCCGATGTTCTGGTCGTAGTATCTGGCGCGATAATACGATGCCTGTAGTGAGATCACTGTCTGACAATGCTCCCGGATTCATGAACCTCACTTCTGCTGAGGAATTAGAATCCAGCCCCCTGACCAGCGGCCTATCCGGAGCTCCTCTGGAGGTGCGTAAGCCCAGAACAGGTGAACATCTGATTTCTTCAGCGCCTTTTCTAGTTCGGGGACAAACCTGCGAAGGTCAATATCGCCGGTGATTGACTCGTTTGGGTCTAGTGAGAGTTTTTGAAAACCGGAATCGTCGACGGGAAGAAGTCTTTCCCCGATACATTGACCGTCGCTATTCACCGGGACAAAGATCATACTGTTTCTGTTTCCCCATGGAAGCCGAGACTTGTAAAATGTCACGCGTTGTTCGGCCCGTGACCAAACTGTGACCCGTAATGAAAGGGACTTTTGATTGTCCAGTTCAACCCGTATGCCTGGCGGCACGTTGTCGCCACCTCCGACCGAGGCGCTGAGAACGGAGACCGCCATCGCTGCGATAAAGAATTTACGGATTATGTTTCTGACGGAAAGCACGGTCTTTCTCCACTTCTGAGATTTCTTGCAGGATAATCGGCCCACATCCTTTGCATCCGTTTTCGAGTTGGTTCCTAAGACACGCAAGCTCGGCTTCATCCGCTTTTATTTCCGATGCTCTGAGCGGTTCCGGAGCAAATGCGACGACGCGTCCTGCCTTTCCTTTTCCTTTACAGACTTTTGGATTTGAGGCAAGCGCATCCTCGCGGTGGCTCTGCTCATGTACGCGAGCGCAATCCATCAGGCACTGAATAGCTTTGGGGGAACCATCGCCTAGACCTTGGGGGTATCCGATTTGTACGTCTATACCGCCGTGGCTGTTGCAGACGATAGTGTTCCGCCGTGGATCGGGAGGAATGGTGCCAACCTGCTGCAGCCCAGATGGATCGATGAAGACAATTGGGTTATTGCGGACATAGGCATAGAAATTCGTCCCAGCATCGAATCCGACTCGGTCTTCGCCCATGAACCTCGCAGCGATTGGCTCGTAGTATCTGGCGCGGTAATACGATGCCTGTGGATTTCTCGGTCTCGTCGCCGTGAGCCAGCAGACAGCCTTTGAGGCAAGGCAGGCCTCTGACTGCGATACTTGCTGGTCAGTCGAAGTCATCACCTTAAATTCTACGTGTGGGATGGCTGACGTGGGCAGCAATATCCGGTGGAACTGTGTCCAGTCAGTCCCTTCTGATAAGACTTCACTTCAATACTTGCAGGTTCTGGGGCTCCGCTTGTTGGTTGGCGTTGATCAGATGCTCTCGGGTCTGGTCGTTCTGCTCGTCCAATCGGGCGCCTGGGTGGGTAGTTGAGTGAACTTGTTTGAGTCTGGGGATCGACACATGCGTATAGATTTGGGTGGTGTCGAGCCGTACGTGGCCCAACATAGCTTGGATGTACCGGATGTCAGCACCTCCTTCGAGCATCAATGTCGCCATCGTATGGCGGAAGATACGGCAGGCTCCAGTCTTGCCGATTCCTGCTGCTTCCACGTACCGGCGAGCGGTGATTGGGGCGCACCTGGTCATCTTCAACAAAAACACAAATGTGATCGTGGACGTCATGAAGGATGTGGTGCGCTAGGAAGCGACTTGTGACGGGCGACTCGTGGAATACCCCACCCGAGAACGCGCGCTACAGGATGCAATTCGAAAGGTTGAGTGCGCCGGAGTAGGCAACACGGGCTTTGCCGGATTCGGCGCGCTCGATGCGTCCGATGAGGAAGAACTTTTCGCGCCGCTTCTTCAGGCCGGCCTCGACGGACTTCACGTTTTTCGGCGGCACGACCAGAATCATCCCCACGCCCATATTGAAGGACTGCAGCAACTCATCGCTATCGATCTTTCCGAGTTTGGCGAGGTATTTGAAGATCGCCGGGACGGGCCAAGAGGCCAAATCAATTTCCGCCTTGACGCCGCTGGGCAGCACGCGCGGAAGGTTTCCGGGGATGCCGCCGCCAGTGATGTGCGCGAGAGCAGAAACCCAGCCGCGGGCAACAATATTTTTGAGAGCGGGCGCGTAGCAAAGATGAGGCTTCAGAAGTTCGGCGCCGATTTTGTTTCCCACTTCGGCGACGTAAGTGTCGGGCTTTAACTTGGCGACCTCGAAGATCAATTTGCGGGCCAGCGAGTAGCCGTTGGTGTGCAGGCCCGCGGAGGGCAAGGCAATCAGGGTGTCGCCGGGCCGGACGTTTTTCCCGGTGAGGAGCTTTTTGCGCTCGACCACACCGACGATGAAGCCTGCGAGATCGTACTCGCCGGGCGGATAGAAGCCGGGCATCTCGGCCGTCTCCCCGCCGATGAGGGCGCAGCCAGCTTTACGGCACGAGCGGCTCATGCCTTCCACGAGCTGCTCGACGACCAGCGGTTCCAGCTTGCCCATGGCGAGATAATCGAGGAAAAAGAGGGGCTCGGCGCCCTGCACGAGAATGTCGTTAATGCAATGATTGACGAGATCGCCGCCGACGGTGGCGTGCACGCCCATGGCCATGGCAACTTTCAGTTTTGTGCCAACGCCGTCGGCGCTGGAAACCAGCACGGGCTCTTTCCATTTTTTGCGGTCGAGAGCAAAGAGCGCACCAAAGCCGCCAATGCCGCCGAGCACGCCGGGAGTAAAAGTATGGCTGGCATGATGGCGGATGAGCTGCTTGGCTTCCTCAGCGACGGCGATATTCACACCGGCATCGGCGTATTTCATCGTTAGCGTGACCCGTGCTTTGTGTTTCGTGTTCCGTGAAATGCGCAACGCAACAAAAGGCCGGCGAGTCGCGTGCGGCGCAACGGAAACGAGATTCCGGCGTTCGCGGCTGAAAACGCCGGGGAACAAAGGAAGCGCACAGCCGACGCCACAACGGGAATCTGGAATTTTACTTAACGAAACCAGGAATTCCGCGGGGGGTCGCGTGGCTTCCTAGTGACCAAGCAAGTTTATCAGGATTGCTCAGAAGGTGCGGAAGATTCGCTTCCAGCGCACGATGCCGGGATGAAAAATGGCATTCGCGTAGGCAAAGAAGCGTTTGCGAATCTCGCCCGGCTCCCAGGCCTGCGGCGAAACGTCGAGAGACATGTAAATCATTACCGGCGTTCCGATGATGTCGTTGCGCGGGACGCAGCCCCAGAAACGGCTGTCGTAAGAATTGGCGCGATTGTCGCCCATGACGAAGTAACAGTCCGCGGGAACTTTGTAGGGCATGCGCAGCTCATAGGGCTCGCTAGGTCCGGTGGTGTATTTTTCGATTAGGCGCTGGCCGTTGACCCACACGGAACCGTCGTGAATGTCAACGGTATCGCCGGGAAGACCGATGACGCGCTTGACGTAATCAGGCGTGTCCGGGGCGAAGGGCGGCTTGAAGATGATGACTTGCTGGCGCTTGGGATTTCGCCAGAGCGGGACGTGCCAGTTGGTGAATGGTACGCCGGCGTCGTAGCCGATGCGGCTCATGATCAGGTGGTCGCCGATGAGCAGGGTCCTTTCCATGGAGCCGGAGGGAATGACGCGCGCCTGGCCGATGGCGCCGTTGATGAGCAGAAAGACGAGGCCCACCCAGAACCAGGCGATAATCTCGCGCTGGATTTTCGTCTTCACCGGCACGTTTGCTTCTGGTTTTTTCTTCTTTTCAGCTTTCACGCTGCACCACCACCGGCCGCTCTGCGGGCCCGAGTTCACTTTCCATTGTAGTCGAAGATCCGGTTGCCTTCCCGTTGGACGCGGGCTCGCGGACTTCCAGTTGCACGAGATCCGTTGGATAGACGCCCGTATAACAAGACGTACAAAACCTGCCTTCGGTATCGGCCACAGCCTGCCGGAGTGCGGGAAGGGAAAGGTAGCCGAGGGAATCCGCGCCGATAAATTTACAGGTATTTTCGGGAGAGTTCGAAGAAGCAATCAGCTCTTCGCGCGTGGGGGTGTCCACGCCGTAGTAGCAGGGCGAAATCGTGGGCGGACAACTGATGCGCACGTGGACTTCTTTGGCGCCGGCCTCGCGGACCATGCGAACGATTTTGCGGCTGGTGGTGCCACGGACAATAGAGTCGTCGACAAGGACGATGCGCTGGCCTTCGATGAGGCTGCGAACCGGATTGAGTTTTAACTTGACGCCGAAATTGCGGATCGCCTGCGAGGGCTCGATGAACGTGCGGCCGATGTAATGATTGCGGATCAGGCCCATGCGGAAGGGAATCTTGGATTCGAGGGCGTAGCCGATGGCGGCGGGAACGCCGGAATCGGGCACGGGCACGACGATATCGGCTTCGACGGGATGCTCGCGCGCGAGGAGGCGGCCGAGCATCTCGCGGCTCTGGTTCACGGAACGGCCGAAGATGATGCTGTCCGGGCGGGAGAAGTAAACGTGCTCGAAAATGCATTGCTGGTGCTGCTTTTCGGGCGCGAAGTGGATGGACTCAATGCCGCATTTGGAGATGCGCACCATTTCACCGGGCGCGATCTCGCGGATGTATTGGGCGTTGAGAAGGTCGAACGCGCAGGTTTCGGAGGCGACCAGCCAGGCCACGAAGCCACCCGGCGTAGTGAGTTTGCCGAGAACGAGCGGGCGGAAGCCACGAGGATCACGAACGGCGTAGAGTTCGTCGGTGGTAAGAACGAGAAGCGAATACGCCCCCTCGACTTGATTCAGGGCATCGCCAATGGCGCCGGAAAGATTGCGGGCCTGCGAGCGCGCGAGGAGATGGACGATGACTTCGGTGTCGCTATTGGTCTGAAAGATGGAGCCGCGGTGCTCGAGCTTGCGGCGCCACTCGGCGGCGTTGGTGAGATTGCCGTTGTGGCCCAGCGCGACCTTGCCCTTGTTGCAATCGATCATGATGGGCTGGGCGTTGAGCAACGCCTTGTCGCCAGCAGTGGAGTACCGCGTGTGGCCAATGGCCAGGCTGCCGGGAAGTTGCGCGATGACGCTCGGCTGGAAAATTTCTTCGACCTTTCCCATGGCGCGATGGACGTACAATTCTTTGCCGTCGCTCGAAACGATGCCCGCAGATTCCTGCCCACGATGCTGGAGCGCGTAGAGACCGAGGTAGGCGAGGTTCGCGGCTTCGGGATGGCCGAAGACACCGAAGACACCACAGTGGTCGTGGAAATGATCGTCGTGCGTGTACATCAACATGGTCATGCGGCTTTTGCCTTGTGGACCGCTAGAGAGAACTGAGAACGCAGAGCTGGAGAAACTAACCATACAAGCGCCACTGTGCCCAAGAAGAAGAGTATTCCAGGAAACCAGTGACGAGGACCGTTGAACGGAAGCGCAAAGAAATCATAGGCGGAATTAACCATCAAATAGACGCTGATGGCGAGCGAGAGGTAATAGCCCCATATGCGCCTTCGGAAGACGCTCCACGAAGCGATTCCGCACACGAATGCCATACTTAGGATAACAATGCTGCCGTGCCACTCAGTTCGACCAAATGCCGCCCCAAATCGTTCGAGTACCAAATTCCTTTGGGCTGCGAGAGCCAACGCCACCATACCCAGCCACAGCCCAGCCAGGTAATTGCATCCCAGCCTTCCTGCATCAAGCTTCTTCAAGCGTCACTTCCCGGAAATTGAGCGTTCGAGTGAATGGGCCCAGGCATCGTGCAGAATCTCGACAGGGCTGTCGATCACCGCGCGCCCCTTATGTTCGATGCGGAAGGCATCGCCGCGGGTGATCCGGCCGATTTCGCGCGCCGCCACGTTATATTGTCTCGCAATTGCGAGAACCGCGGCAAGGTTTGTGCGCGAAACAGAGACAATGGCGCGGGCGCCGCGTTCGCCGAAGAGGGCATGTTCGGCAGGCGACGAGTCGTCGAGATTTACGGTTGCGCCGAGGAAGGAAAAAGCAGATCCCTCACCCCGCGAAGAACGCGGGGATTCGGGATGACACGCGTCGGGTTGGTTGGCGAAACAGGATTCGGCGAGGGTGACGGCGAGGCCGCCGTCGGAGATGTCGTGGGCGGATTCGATGGCGCCTTGGGAGGCGAGTGCGACGAGGCAGTCGATGAGGCGCTTTTCGGCGGCGAGATCGATGGCGGGCGGCTCGCCGGCAACGATGCCGCCGACCGTTTTAGAGTATTCGGAGGAGGAGAATTGGCGGGATGCGATGACGGGCGGTACAAGCCCCGATTCCTCGCTGCGCTCGGAATGACAGGCGGGTGATTGGTTGCCAAGATCGGTGCGGGGAATAAGCCCCAATGTAGGGGCGGGGCTTGCCCCGCCCGCGGGC
>Ga0209802_1002242_pt1 | contig 13639 bp, 13 predicted proteins | sample GraSoiAngelo_129_FD_185886 | JGI IMG/M metagenome (GOLD analysis project Ga0209802, IMG submission 185886) | Grasslands soil microbial communities from the Angelo Coastal Reserve, California, USA - 14_0927_12_40cm (SPAdes) (version 2) | ecosystem: Environmental > Terrestrial > Soil > Grasslands ... | reverse complement strand
ATCGATCCAGTCCTTTTCGCGGGTTCTCTGCTCATCGCAACAGCACTTTCCTACGGTTTCGTCTACGCATTCGTGAGATGGAGGAGAGCAAAGCTCGATGCCCTCCGAGCCGCTAAGAAGCCGATTCCATACCGAAAGGTCCAGCCATACCTCTTGACAAAAGGAGAAGTCTATGCTCTTCTCGGTGGCCTCCTACTCTTGCAAGCATTTCTTGACGTGGCCATCTTCCGCGCATTCCTAGATACTCTCAACAACTTTGCGCTCCTTGAGATCGGAATGGTTCTAGTCGCGTTCGCCGCCACCGTTCATATATACAGAGTCGGCGCTCAGGTGAAATAATGCAAGTCGGCAAGAAACATTTTCCAATTGTTGGAATACTTGGGCTAATTGCGGTTGCAGCCGCTGGCGGCGGGGTCTACTATTATCAATTCATCTTGTCTCATGCCTCACCGACCTTCACACCCTCGCACAGGTTGATATTCATCAACGCAACAGTGGTGGAAAATACCGCCGTTGCCCCAAATTCACACGGCTTCGAAATCAAGAACACAGCCTTCCTCAATCAATCAAATCTTCCGAGTTTTGACCCCAATTCGGGTGTGAACATGACCGGCGTCAAATACACAAACTATCAAGGCAACTCTGACAATAGCACCATCAGCGCAAACCCTGGGGACACGATCACGTTTTACATTTACGGAGTCAGCGCCCCCTCACCACCCCAGGTGGCTGGAATCGTAGGTCACGGGTTTACCATAACGCCCACACCGGACAACATCATCGGTCTCATTCCGGGAACGGTCAATTTTGGTCATTGGTACACTGTGACAGCTACGTTTACGAATCCTGGTACGTATCTCTATAAGTGCTGGATATTTTGCAGCAACCTTCATCCTAACATGCAGGGTAATATCGTAGTCGGGTAGCGGCTCGCCTGCTAATTCAGAATCAAAAGGCAATTTCTGCCAAGAGTCAGCTTCTCACATATTACGAGTATACTAAGCCGAAGATATGGTATCTTCTAGTCTTCACCTCTCTCACAGCAACTTTCGTCGCAACAAGAGTAATCGCCGTCTCTTTCAGCCCGGTAGGCTGGTTGATGACGGGGATTGCTATCATTGCGGGAACCGCGGGGTGCAATGCTCTAACAAACTACCACGACCGCGACATCGATGCAGTGATGATGCGGACACGTCATCGTCCTCTCCCTTCAGGACGGATTACGCCTAGGGCCGCTCTCACATTTGGGCTCGGACTAATCTCCATCTCACTAGTCCTTGCAGCTCTGCTGAATCTCTTCTCTCTCCTCTGGATGTCACTGGGAATACTGGACAATGTGGGAGTCTACAGTCTACTTCTGAAACGACGGAGTTCGCTGAATATTCTCTTGGGAGGGTTCAGCGGTGGTTTGCCTGTATTGTTTGGATGGTCCGCAGTCACGCAAGGACCCATAGGGAGTTTGCCGCATCCCGTTTTTCCTCTCCTGATGGCGGGTCTCGTTTTTGTTTGGATTCCTGTCCACATCTGGTTCCTAGCTGTGTCCTACCGCTCGGACTATTCTAACGCCGGGGTGCCGATGTTGCCTGTGGTAGTAGGGTCCAACACAGCCCTGCGGCTCATCACCATTTTCTCTATGATTATGGTGCCTTTCTCGCTCGCCCTCTATTTCCTAGGCCCTTTCGGCCAGATCTACGGCGCGGTTGCGCTGGTCAGCGGGCTTGCAATTCTAGCTGGGAGCCTCTGGGTTCTCTACAAGCCGACTGAGACGAACGCATGGCGTATGTTCAAGGTGACAAGCCCGTATCTCTCGCTTCTCTTCGCAGTGATGATAATCGACGCGGCTCTGAAGCACTAGGCAAGTAAGCGCACAAAAGTTCCCATACCACTTGGGACCTGGCACATTATCACGTCCGCAATCTTCCGTGTACCCATCAGCCTTAGCAACATATCGAAGACGAATCCGTGACCCATCAACCTGTCAGAGGCCTGACGCATGTTCTTCGAGTTCTCCATCTCCACGCCAATCTGATCCTTCCAAGCATCCTCGTAGCTTGAGAGCGGAGTCTTATCCTCGAAATACCTGACCGCAGCCTCCGCAGCCAGGCGTCCGGTTATCATCGCAGTCTGTATCCCGCCCCCGTTCGTGGGCATCACCATCCCAGCCGCATCGCCCACAGCCATCACGCGGTCAGTGTAAGTTCGAGTAAGAGGCCCATCGACAGGCAGGCTGTCTCCGATGAGAGAGGCGGTCTTTCCCCCCTTCAGCCGTTTCGCGGCGACTTTGTTCTTCTCGATGAATCCTGTCAACAAGTCACGAATCTGCCATTCTCGATGAACGTAGGGTTCCCGGATCCCGATGCCAACATTTGCTCTACCATGTCCCTTCGGGATGATCCATCCGTACCCTCCAGGCGAGTATCTCGGGTCCATGTACAACTCTGCGACGTCCTGCTCCACTTCCAAGTCCGTCATCAAGTATTCGATATTGGTCGCGACCGCGTATGGGCCAGCGTATTCCCGTTCTGGAAGTCCTGCTCTCTCCCCCGTCTCACTAGGATAACCATCCGCGGCAACTATGATCTCTCCATAGTCTGCGGTTTCGCGGGTTGGGCCGACCCAGCCACCTTCGTTCTCGGGATAGTAGTGAGCTTGGACCCCGATGTCTATGTCGGCTCCGTTGCTTCGAGCAACGTCTCCCAGGTGGGTTTCGAACAGATGCCTGTCGAGGATGTATGCCTCAAAGGGAAATTCGAATTCGTGTCCCCGAGGGCTGATCAATCTGATCGACTTGCACTTTGAGTCGATCGCATCTTCCGGCGAATCAATGATATCGATGCATTTGACGCGAGGAAGCAACCTAGCCATTTCCTCTTTTACAGGAAAGTATTCGCCGCAGCGAACCGGTTTTCCGAGAAGCTTCTTCTTCTCGAACACCTTGACCTTCAGACCTTTCTCAGCAAGATGAACGGCCGCGGAAAGGCCACCAGGGCCTCCGCCTACAACTATGACATCGTACTTGCGACCGGACAAAGTGTGGAGATCAGCTGTTGAATTCTAACGCGAATTGAGGCGTGATCCGATTTATGGGTTTGGCAAAGTAGAAAATCGACGACAGTAAACATGTTTATAATAAAGGCCGAGCCGGCTCGATGGAAATTTCGTAACTTGAGGACAGCAGGAACCCACGCTTGGCGTTTGACCCGTTAATTCTTACAACCTCACTAGCGATCGCTGGCGTGGTCGCAGCAATCTTCCTCGTCCTCTCCGTCCGAAAATACCCGAAAGGGAACGAGAAGATGATCGCGATCTGGACAGCCATAAGGGAAGGCTCAAACGCGTACTTGAAGAGACAATTCCGGACCATCGCGATAATCGCGATAATCATCTCACTCGTCATCTTGGCCGCCTTCGGCGCGACAATCAACTTCACCTACGGAGGCGAAATCGCCCTCAGCTTCCTTCTAGGAGTAGCGTTCTCGCTCTTTGCAGCCTACGTAGCCCTCTACTCTGCAACTAACGCAAACGTCAGATCCACCGCCGCCGCGGAAAAATCGACCTACGAAGCGTTGAAAGTGGCCACACTTGGAGGGGGAGCACTCGGACTAGTCGTCATTAGCATGAGCCTACTGGGACTGTCACTTCTTTACGCCGCGTTCCGAGATCCTGGGGTCTTGGCCGGATTCGGATTCGGCGCTTCACTCGCCGCCCTATTCGCGCAACTGGGGGGCGGAATCTTCACAAAATCAGCAGATGTGGGCGCAGACCTAGTTGGGAAAGTGGAAGAGAACTTCCCAGAGGATGACCCAAGGAACCCTGCAGCGATAGCCGACAACGTGGGAGACAATGTCGGAGACGAAGCTGGGAGAGGCGCTGACTTGTTTGAGTCTCTTACAGCCGAGAACCTTGGCGGCATGATTATCGGCTTGATCGTTTCTATCATAATATTCAACGGAGTAATCAATCCATATTACGTGACAATGCCCCTCATAGTCAGATCACTGGGCATAATCGCCACATTCATCGGATTGGCCGTCGCGGTTCTTGAGAAGAAATTCAAGAATCCAATCAAGCCTACCCGAGACGGACTCCTAGTCGCTTCGGCGATCGCTGCTATCCTGATGTTCATTGCGACATGGTACGTGTTCGGACCAGGAGGACTTAGTCCATCTGGCAGCGATCTCGCTGCCTACGCGCTTTACGGGTGTATGGTCTCGGGACTGGGGGCCGGATTGCTGATCGTCATTTACACTGAATTCTACACAGGGTCCAACGCGAAGCCAGTGATTACCATCGCGGAGCGGTCCAAATCCGGACCTGCTTTGACGGTGATGTCCGGCAACGCAGTGGGCATGATATCCAGCGGATTGCCAGTCATCACAGTGGCCATTGCTCTTCTCATCTCGTTTGGGCTGGGAGAGCAGTTTGCCAATCTCATACCCGCACTCAAGGGCGAGGCGTTCCTTGGAGGAGTTTACGGGACCACCATGGCGACGATGGGAATGCTCTCGACGGCAGGAATAGTCCTAACTATGGACGGATTGGGCCCAATTGTTGACAATGCAGGCGGAATCGCAGAGATGTCTGGTGCCCCTGAAGTAATTCGTGAAAGAATAGAGCCCTTGGACGCTCTGGGCAACACGACCAAGGCTCTCACAAAAGGTTACGCGATGGGTTCCGCAGCTCTCGCCTCCTTGCTACTCTTTCAAGCATTCGTCTTGGAAGTCGCTCGATACAAAGCAGGAATAATTGATCTCACATCGTTGGCTTCGGATCCAGGTCTTGCAGCAACTTTGGCGACCCAACTGTCGGGTCTTGGGACATTTCTTGCTCTCAACCGTCCCGACGTCGTTATCGGCGCGTTGATTGGCGGCATGCTTCCATTTGTCTTCTCTGGGACTGCGATAAACGCAGTTGCTGTGGGCGCGTATCGCATGGTCGAGGAGGTTAGAAGGCAATTGAGAGAGATCCCAGGTCTCAGAGAGGGAACTGCCAAGCCTGACTACGCACGTGCTGTGGATATTTCAACTAAGACAGCGCTCCGGTTGATGGTCGTCCCAGGCGTCATTCCCGTGGTTGCACCAATAGTCGTGGGAGTCTTCTTGGGATGGACTGCCGTCGGCGCGCTAGTTGTTGGCGCAACTATCTCAGCGATACCGCTTGCCATCATGATGATGTGGGGCGGAGCTGCAATGGACAATGCGAAGAAATACGTGGAAATGGGACACCTTGGAGGAAAGAACACTGAAACACACGCCGCCACTGTTGTGGGAGACACGGTCGGTGACCCTTGGAAGGATACTGCAGGTCCCAGCCTGCACATTCTAGTCAAGCTCTTGAACACAATCTCTCTTGTGTTCATTCCACTCTTCCTGTCCGCAATCATAATCTTCCACTAGTAGTTATCCCGGATGTAAATCCGGAGTTCTAAGCGCTGACAACAACATCAACAGGGCTTGATTAGCCGGGCGAGATTGAGTTGAGCAAGCCTGATCTAGAGGCGAAGGTATCGCCGAAAATTGCCGAGGCATTTCGTACGGCCGTGGACAAGGTTGGACGGGAAGAGTTCTTAGCGATGGCTGAAATTGACGATCAGCGTTTTCAGACCATTCTCGACGGTACCGATGAGTACGTGTCTCTTGGACTTGTGATGTTAGCTTGTCAGATCAACAAGAGCCACAATGATCCAAATCCCAACCATTCAAGCGTAACTGAATGTCTGAAAGGGTCGACAATCAGGATCCCATCCAGTGGCAATCCGGCTCCACCTAGGATGATTGCAAAATCGATCAGTAGAAGCCAGTTTCGACGGTTGAAAGACGATGCGAAATCTCCAGGTCCGCTTTACGAAAAGACGACGTTCCGGCTAGTCGGATTCAGCGCAAACACTGTCGCGTTTCTCATCCTCGGCTATTTTCTAGGAGGCATAGCGCTTTCACCACTTCTTGGACAACCATCATGCACAGGAGTATCCATCTCTCCACCTGCGCTCATTCCTTGCAGTGGCTCGATAATCGGTCTCGTCGTCAGCGCGATCGGAGGCATCGGATACACGTACTATTACTTCGCAAAAAAGCTGTAGGGATAAATCATGGTTTACCTAAATGTTCACTAATTTAGTGTCCAAAGTTAGGAATACGTACCGCCGAAAAACTGCATTGAGCGTATGATGCAGCGTCAGAGTTTTTTAGTATGCGAGAGGCGAGAGTCGATTGTTGTGCTCTCCTCGAATACGTGCCGGGGCAGAAAGGTCCCCCGGTTAACGAATTGTACCTTGTCGATTAGATGGGCTATTCCCTGGCGAATCTGGATTCCACAGGCTGAGTTTCCAAAGTTGAAGTCGCATCCCCAGTAGTTGTTAGCCAGATTGAACTCTATCTCAGAAGCACCCCTGTACTCCAGTTGAGCGACTGCGAAGTTGGGATTCGTTACCAGCGAACTCACCAGGCTGCCTCGAAGTGGCACGTCGGTAAAATCTACGGAGGGATTAGGCGACTGGAGATCAACAAGCTCTGTTCCTTCGGTACTGAAAATGTAGTCGAAGGCGACGTTCATCTCAGGGCCGGCGGGAACCCAAGCCGCGTCGGACACAAGAGTCGCATGAGCAAGAGATGATAGAGGAAGATGAAAGGTTCTTGGAATAACACTTGGGAGGGCCATCAAAGAGAAGGCCACGGCGAAGAGCAGAACAAACCTCGACACAGAGAGAAAGTTCATAGTCGGCAATACCGCACTACGGTCAGTACTTAAGAGGCATCATAGCGTTTTTGCAGTATCTGACTTTCCATGACTTTCCATGCGACCCTAGCGGGAAGTACTTTATGCCAACACACCTGGTGACGCGTGGTGATCTTCAGGTGGTCGAGTTCCCGAATGTTGAGACTAACCCTTATTTGAGAAAGTTCTTTAGATTTTGTGGAATAAGACATTAGCGGTGCAAGCAGGCGAAGCCTGAAGCGTGGAGATGATGGTTTGAAAGGGAGTGCCTTGTTGCCTGTACTTGCTGCCGGTGTTACTCCGATCTTTGTGATCGCTCTGATAGTCTTCGGCACGGGCGTCGAATGGATCGCATGGCGTCCGCCACTCCTGTGGGCCCATCACTTTGGAATCGCCTCAAACGACCCGCTCGCGAGAAGTGGGGGGACGGCCATATCGATTGACGGGGTCGATCTCTATATTGCCGGATACACAAACTATTCGAAAGCTTCAAGGTTTTACGAGGTCGTTTGGCAAGGCAGTGCCTTTTTAGCCAGATACGATTCGGGAGGCCGCGAGATATGGACACGCACAGTTAGTAGCAACATCAGCTCGGCCTTGTTCTATCCGGGTAAGCCAGTCTCGAGCATAGCTCCGTGGTCCAATTACGTCTACATTGCCGCAAACGTTAACGATAGCTCCTTTGTCATGAAATATGACGACGCTGGAAATAGGATTTGGTTCTCACGATTTGGGGGACCCCAAAGTGAAATTGAGGCGATCTCGGCAACAGCCGATGGTGTGAACGTAGTTGGGTCTGACTACGATCAGATGGAAGATCTGATACAAAAGTATAATTTTGATGGTAGCCTCGTTTGGAGTACCTCATTGAACTCTCTTGGTGCCTTGATAGATCTCAAAGCCAGTCTTGCCGGAGTGTACGTGCTGACAGTTGGCGCTCTAAAAAAATATGACCAGAATGGAAATCAGGTTTGGACGCAGCCCCACGCTTGCGGGAACTGTGCTCCAGGGGGGAGTCTTTCGGAAGACGATTCTGGGCTTTATGTCGCGGGCAACAGGGGCTCGGTTGAGAAGTATGCTGCAGATGGTTCGGTTCTTTGGAATAATCGTTTCCAGCTTCCTATAAGTTGGGATTCAGTTCATCTGTCGACAATGTCGGCCAGTTCTTCAGGAGTCTACTCGTACTTGGAACCGTATCTTGCCGGAAACGTTTTTCTGGTGAAATACGATTCGAGTGGGAAGCAGGTCTGGAGCTATGCTCTTCCCCATCAGGCCAAGGGATGGGACACATATCCACCACCGCTTTCGGCTGGTGAAACTGGCCTGTACCTAGCGGGCTCATCGGATCGTGGTGATGTGTTGCTTGAGGAGTTCAGCGGGTCCTCGTCTCTGGTCTTATTCGGAATCAATCCACCGTTCTCGTTCATAACGCTTGGAGCCTTCGTAGCAGCTGTGGCTGCGGGGTTTGTTCTATCGACAAGGAGGATTAGGAGAAAGATGAGAAAACGTTCAAAGACAGTTCGCCCACGCCCAGCCGCAGAATTCCCGTCTGACTAGTTGGTCCAGGTGAAAGACTAACACTTGAACTGAGCATCCCAGGTTTCTCGGGTATGCCGTTGTGCGAAATGATCCTAGCAAAGGGGGACTACTAAATGCTCCAACTGCGCAGCACCTGTCACATGATTCAGCGAACTTTGGACATATTGCCAACGCTTGTAAAGAAAGTGTAGGGTGTTTCCTCATTGTCCGCGTACTACGTTCGGATTCTTCCAAGCACATTCGGCGCGAAGACAATTCATGGGCTCCAACTAGATGTCTCCTCTCTCTAATCGGTCTGGTAGCACTCTCCTTTTCGTTCCATCGGGATTGGTAAAACCTAAAAGGGAGCAACCCCGAATTGCCGGACAAGCCTTCAGAGGATGAGAAGGAGACCGTTATGGGAATCCTTGTTGTCGCGTTTGGTGTTGCCATAGTGAGCGTGGTCTTCGGAGGTGCTCTCGGATTTCTCCTCGGATTCGTTGGAGGGGCGATCAGTGCAACGGGTCTGGTGATAATCCTTCGAGGAGAACGCTAACACCTATTGCGTTAGGATGAAGCGTCCAGCAGTATTGTGATTAAGATCTGAGCGTTGTGGACCTAATCTTGAAGGGCTAACAATGAACGAAGCTCGTCTGTCGGCAATCCAGCAGCGACTCCCGCGAGGACCGCGGCGAGGTTTCTGGCCTCGTTCTCTTTGAGGATGAGAAAGGCGAGCATTATTCCAACAGAGTAGGGGAAGCCGAGGAAGACGCGTCGGCTTAGATCCAACTGGTATCGTCTGAGGGCGACTTCTATGAAGGATAGGGACTTTGACTCTTCGTACTTCTGGCGGGCGCCACTTAGTATGCGACTGTAGTATTCGTGACTCGCTGCAACGTCCAGAGCCTGTGCCACATCCGTGGCGGCTAATAGTTGGTCGATTGCCCTCTGGTTGAGTTTCCAGTGGGATGGAATCAGGTGATCCTTGATCCCTGATGCTCCGATAATCTTGCTCCTAACTATGATAGTGAGATTTGCAATATCGATGGCGGACCCTGCGATGGGGAGAGAGTTCTCCCGGTCTGGACCCGACAATTTCTCGTTGATGTACTTGTAGAATCTCTCTTCTCCCCAACCATTGATGACGTCCCGGACGAGCGAGGCCTTCTCGCCTTCAATGTCGGTCATTGAGAATCCTTTCACCCTCTCGACCAGATGTCTATCGCCTGCTTCGCGTGCTATAGTTGAAAGGTCATCAAGAGAGTAGAGCCTATGGAGCTCTTGCTCGTTCATCAATGCAAGGGGCTGCCGAATGGCCAAGTATTCCTCCCAGGTCTTGCCTTGAGCCTTGAATACGACCAGGCCTGCGATGGCATAAGCGTCGGATCTTCGTCGATACTGAATTAGGAACTCGTGAGTATCTCCTCCCGACGCTCTGATTAGGCTCATCACTGACTCGGCGTATCCGAGCCGGACGGCCCTCTCTGTCTCGATGGTTGAAGACTCGCTTCCCAACTTTGACAGTTCAAGTCCATAGGGACCCTCTGCGAGCAGTCCGATGATTTCCGTCTGAGACTTCGACTCTGAGAGTGCAATTAGCTGTTGGCGTCCGAGCAGATTGCTGCGTTTGCCGCGTAGCCTGGCAATGAGATAGTTGTCTCTTAGAAGATGCGATAGTGTATCTGAAACCACGGGCTATTCCGCTTACTTGGCGCCGAAGACGAGCAATAGAGCAGTGACTAGTGCGTAGATTGCCAAGGCTTCTGCCAAGATTAGCGAGATTACCGCTCTCGAAAAGATGTCAGGCTTCTCGGCCGTCGCCGAGGCCATTGCGCTCCCTGCAGCTCCGATGCCGAAACCTGCGCCTAGGGAGGCTGCCCCCATCGTGAGCCCGGCAGCGAATATTCGTGTGCCGCCTTCGATAGTTGTTAGGGCAGGAATAGCGAAAATCGACAAGAGGCCCACGACAAGACCATAGATGGCCAGCGCTTCTGCTAGAATCGTGGCGATGAATGTCTTCAGCATGACTTCGGGTCTTTCAACGCCCGCCCCGGCGATGGCCGGTCCGGAGATGCCGATCCCCAAGCCTGCACCAATGGCAGATAGCAGGACGCTGAGTCCTGCGCCGAGGCTGGCCCAGAATGTGGGGCAAGTTGAAAGATCAACGCAGACCACTAGTTTGGCACAATCCAGCTCATGGGTTCTTGATAGGGCGCGAATGCGTGGCCGGTTCCTTCATAAAACTTGCTAAACCATTCTACCCAGTGAAGCCTCAGCGTTTGGACAAAGACGATCAATCCTTCTAGAATCATGACTAGTGCATTTCCCGCGATTATTCCTCCGATTCCGAATGATGCAAAGGCGAACTTGACCGCGAAGTCTGCCAGGTTGAGGGCCCAGATTCGAAGATAGGAGAGGGTATTGCTTCCGGCCCCAATGAACGCTTCCATCACATGGAGCCCTCCTTCGCCATATCCCATGAGACCCAGTGGTACAAAGACTAGGACGGGAACTAGCGGATTAGCGAGAAGGACGGAGAATTTGAATCCAGACGTGACTACGAGCACGGCTGCGTAGATGAACATCGAGTAGAACCAGATCCAGGAGATTGGGCCGAGGAAGGCGTGTCGGTACTCGCGGTTTCGGACCTTGTTGTACGCGCTTATTCCGAGGCCTGAGAGGTAGTGGGCTACGCCGAAGAAGAGAACGAACTCCATGTAGAGGATCAGGTTAGTCGTGTTAGGAATCTTGTCAAAGGCTCCCGCCGTTGGACTGAATATCGCATGATAACCGGGAATAGGCGGGTCAAAGCCGAAAAGGTCGCCGAAGACGAAGCCGAAGATTGTCGCGCCGATCCCTAGCATGATCACTAGCTCAGCACCGTTGACGAAGATCTGGCCTATCTCGAAGACCTTGATCTTCCTCCTCTTGACGTATAGCAGGAAGAATCCGAAGGCGAGGAAGAGGAGACCCTCACCGATATCTCCAAACATCAGACCATAAATCAGTGGGAATGTGAGAATCATAAAGGGCGTCGGATTCGTCTCCGAGTAGGACGGGATACCGAAGTTGTCCACAATCGACTGGAGCGGTCGGGTCCATCCCGGAGTCTTGACAAGAGTTGGAGGTTGCGGATCCCTGCTTGATGATGGCTCCTCGGATGAATGGTGGAGTCGACTATTCGTCTCTTCGGCGAATACTGAGGCGAGTCCGCTGGTCGCCTTCGATAGGTCCTCTGCGACTGATTTGATTTGAGTCGTAGGGATCCACGCTTGGAATAGGACTGTTGACTCCGTCGATGACGTTCCCCCTAGGGCTTTTGTTCTGGCCTCGAGAATTTCTGACAGTATTGCTAAGGCTTTGATTCTGGGACCGTTCTCTTTTGCGATTCTCGCTCTCGTCTCTTCAAGGTTCTTCGATTCTTTCTCTAAGTTTGCCAGCTGGAGGTCAATGGTCTCTTTTGCCCTCTTGGGGTCTGAGGGTAGACCGGTCCAGGGTGGGCCGAGTTTCGCGCCCAGGGCTGTCGTCACCTGTTTGGCTTCGCCTTGGAAGGCCGCTGGGAAAATGGCGAGGAAGGTCTGGGTTTCTTCTGATGTATTGGTAATCGCGAAGATCAGATTTCCCTGGGTAATCCGGTCGAGATCCTTCTGGAGTGTAGGAATTGTTTCGGGGCCAACTTCTCCGACAAGGCTTGTAAGGAATCCTCGGCCCGCTATGGCGTCTAGTGACACTCCAACGTTTTCTAGGCCTGAGAGGAATCGTGAGAGTTCTGAGGCTTGTTCTTTCTCTGTCTGAAGCTTCCCTTCGGCACTCTCGAGTTCTCGGACCGAGTGTTCAAGCTTTCCTGTCTCCTCGTCCAGAAATCTCGTGAGTGCTTCGATATTGTTGACTGGGGCATCGAGATTCTCGAAGGTCACCTCGGAGACGTTGAGGGCTGTGGTGAGAATTGTTAGTCGGCTCCTTATCGTGGAGGACTTGGCTTGGAGTTCAAGTGCTTCGTAGCGTTTCGCTCCCTCAGGAATACCGTTATCCTCGATCTCTGTCAGATGGAAGAGTCTCTTGGAACCCGCATATCCCAAAAGGTTGGGTAGCTGATCCTTCGCTACAATGATGCTGACCTGCTGCATGCGTTCAGGCTTTAGCATCTGAGAAGCTACTCGCCAAAAACTGTAGAGGATATCAGTGTCAGGAGCTGGTTGTCGAGTCTCTCGAGGCGAGACTTGAAGGTGTTGTTAAAGACGACCTTGCCTTCAGGATCTGTTGCAACTACTCCGCCAAGTTCGTCGATAGGCTTCTCGTCGATAACAAGTTTCCCTCTCTTTGGGAAGACTCTCGATACTCCATCCAAACTCTTTTTGCTCACGTCTCTGAATCCGATTCTGACAACCGGCTGGTCAGTATCTACTGCTTTCACCGCCTCCGTCACGAAGCGCTGAGCAGTCTCTTCGAACTGTTCTGACTTTGAGATGCTTGAAAGCCGGTCTTCAACAATATGAATTATGTACTCGACGATTCGGTTCTTCTCGTCGAGAATTCTGAGCCGGTTCACGCGGACCTTTGAGCTTAAGATGCTTCTTCGAATGGACTCGGCCTCCACATTCGCCTTGGCTATGATGTCCTCAAATTCTCTCTGGGCTCTCTGCCTTGCCTCTTCGAGAATCTGCTGGGACTTTGCCTGAGCTTCCCTGATAGTCTCGTCGGCCTTGTGCTTGGCGTCAGAGAGGATTCGATTCTGTAACTTCTCTAGGGATTCTGACATTGTCTCACGCGTTCAGAATCAATTCCACGGCCTTGCTTACCGCGGTCGCTTTTCTCTCCTCAGAGAGCTTTCGGTAACTGTTCAGGATCTGTTCCGTCTCCTTGTCTGATTGCAGAGCCTCGGCCTCGGCTTTGTTCTTTGCCCCGCTGAGCATCTCCTCCCTCTGTTGTTGAGCGCGCCCGATGGCTTCTTGCCTGATCCGCTCCGCCTGTTCGCGGGTCTGGGAAACTATCTGCTGGGCTTTTGATGATGCTTCGTCAACGATTCTGCGGGCTTGTGCCTCGGTCTCGACGATCTTTTTGACCGCGTCTATTCCGGACAAGCTCCGTGGGTTCTCCCGAGAAATCCTATTGTTCGTTTCGGAGAAACCGGGAATGGGCCTATAAAACTGTGGGGTCAAACTCTCCGATCAATACGGTCAATATTGAAGGACGCGAGTTGATCTTGAGATTACTGTTGGGAAACCTGCTTCATCAAGCTTATACGAACGACGGTCGGGTCCCTGTTTTTGCCGGGGGCCAAACTAGGCCGGGGTTGGCTTGTCCACCGAAGGCCGATCGGATAAGGCGACGGGCTGCAGACGCGGCTCGTAGCAACCCGTAGTAAACATCCCACAACGGATGGCTAAGGTGGGTTCAACTCCCACCC
>Ga0209802_1002240_pt1 | contig 13643 bp, 10 predicted proteins | sample GraSoiAngelo_129_FD_185886 | JGI IMG/M metagenome (GOLD analysis project Ga0209802, IMG submission 185886) | Grasslands soil microbial communities from the Angelo Coastal Reserve, California, USA - 14_0927_12_40cm (SPAdes) (version 2) | ecosystem: Environmental > Terrestrial > Soil > Grasslands ... | reverse complement strand
CACGCCCATGATCAAGTGGAAATGCGCCACGACGAAATAGGTGTCATGCAGATAGAGATCGATCGAGGGTTGCGCCAGGAAGAGTCCTGAGAGCCCTCCCGTTACGAACAGCGAAACGAAACCGAGCGCGAACAGCATGGCCGTGGTGAAGTGGATCTTTCCTCCCCACACCGTGCCTAGCCAATTAAAGGTCTTGATCGCCGAGGGCACTCCGATCGTCATCGTCAGCAGTGAAAAAGCGAAAGCCGAGTACGGGCTCATGCCGCTGATGAACATGTGGTGTCCCCACACGCAGAAGCCCAAAAATCCGATAGCACTCAAAGCTCCCACCATGGCCTTGTAACCGAACACAGGCTTGCGGGAGAACGTGGAGAGCACGTGCGAAGTCACGCCCATACCCGGAAGAATGGCGATGTAAACCTCAGGGTGGCCGAAGAACCAGAATAGGTGCTGCCAAAGCAGCGGCGAACCACCCGTATGCGAAACGATAGGAGTATCGGTCACGACCAGGCCGCCCGGAATGAAGAAGCTCGTCCCTGCGATGCGGTCGAGCAATAGCAGCAGGCATGCGGCGAGCAGTACGCCGAAAGCCAGCAGCCCGAGTATCGCCGTAATAAGCCAAGACCAGACGGTCAGCGGCATGCGTCCCAAGGTCATGCCCTTGGCACGCAGATCAACCGTCGTGGTGATGAAGTTGAGGGCCCCCAGCAGCGCGCCAATACAGAAGATCGCCACGCCGATCACCCACAATGTCTGTCCCGCGCCTTGTCCGGGACCGGCGATTTGCCCGAGCGCACTCAGAGGCGGATAAGCGGTCCAGCCCGAGATGGGAGCTCCGCCGGTCACGAAAAATGCCGAGATGAGCACTACCAGAGACAAGAACGTAACCCAGAAGGAGAGCATGTTGAGCACAGGAAAGGCCATATCTTCGGCGCCGATCTGGATCGGCAAAATGAAATTGCCAAAGCCCGACTGCGGCGCGGTGGTCAAAACCATGAAGACCATGATCGATCCATGCATCGTGAGCAGCGCCAGATATTGCTCCGGAGTCATCTGGCCGCCTGGCGTGAACGGCATCTTGGCACTGGGCCAGACCAGGTGGATGCGCATCAGCAGAGACAGCGCCATGCCCAGGAAGACGGAGAAAAGCGCCAAGACGTAATACTGAATTCCGATGACTTTATGATCGAGGCTGAAAATATACTTACGGATAAAACCACTCGGCGGGTGGTGATGGCCGCCGCTCTCGTGCGTCACCATCGAATCGCTCCTGGAACCGTTCGGCTCCTTTTCCGACGATCTACTGCTGCTGTAAAGCGGTCTCCTGATCGCGCATCCATTTATCGAATTCCTCCGGTGAGACCACATTCACGAAGCTGCGCATACGGTAATGCCCCAGTCCGCAGAGCTCGGCGCAGGCGAGTTCGTATTGCCCGGGAACTGTGGCGTTGAAGTGCATGTGGATGGTCATCCCGGGCACCGCGTCTTGCTTTAGGCGCAGCTCGCGAACATAAAAGCTGTGCGTGACGTCCTGCGTGCGGATCAGCAGCTCGACTTCCTGGCCCGCCGGAACATACGCCACGGGCGATACGACGTCATCTTTCGAAGTTGCATCGCGAGGATCCAGTCCCAAAGGATTTCCGCTGGAGGCGCTAACCAGTTCCGGCCTGGTCGCGCCGAATTTGCCGTCCGGGCCGGCATAGCGGAAATTCCAGGCAAATTGCTGGCCGGTGACCTCCAGTTGCAACGCCCCAGGCGCGGCGCCCTGGAAGTGTGCTTCGGCCCAGGCGTGCTCGCCATAAAGTCCCAGGCCGACGAACATGATGATGGTAGCCAGCGTCCAGATGAGCTCCATCGCCGAATTTCCTTCGAAGAAGCTGACTTTTTGGCCTCGTTCCCTGGACCGGAATATGGCGAGAGCGAGCCCGAGTTGCGCGAGGACAAAGACGATGCCGGTAATGATCAGGGTACGATGGAATTGTTCATCAATCTGGGTCCCAAACTGGCTGATCGCCGGCGGAAACCACCAGATTTTAGCCACGAAAAGGTAAACGGTAACAATGGTGAAAATCAAAAGGACGGTAGCCAGGGTAAAGGCGACTGCAGCTGAGCCTTGCTCTCCGCTTTTTCTCCTCATCTTCCTCCACTCCGGACGATTCACAGCCGGACCGGCCCAAATTAAACCAACCGCTCCGCTTCCGCTGAAGCCTGTACCACTGTTCGGCGCCAGCCTAAGTTCACAGCGAACAGCCAAAGAGAAGAGACATCATATACATCCGCTCCGGATTTTCAAGCCTTTCGGCGCCTTTGTTGGAAATGTGAGTTCCGCGAACCCATATCGCGTGTGAATTCTTGCTTACGCCAACCGAAGCCGCTGACCGCAGAGCACGCATTAGCGTTTTTCCCGTATAGGAGAATTCTGGCATAGGAAAGCTCTTGCGCTTTATCCCACACGTGTCTATAAGCGGGTTGCTCAGTGTTGATCCGACAGCATTGATGTATCCGCCGTAAGTCTAGAATCTACGGGAAAGCCCGGATAGGAATCCGTGCCCCATTGTGAAATATAGAGTTTCCCTTATGCCGTGTCGATTGTTATTAGCGGACGATCACGAAGTCGTCAGGAAAAACCTGCGCGAGATTATCGAACTCAAAACCGACTGTGTCATCGTGGGTGAAGCCAAAGACGGCCTGCAAGCGGTGCGTTTAGCTAAGGAGTTCGAGCCGGATATTGCGGTGGTGGATATCAGCATGCCGGAGTTGGATGGGTTGGACGCTGCCCGCCAGATTCGCCTGGAAAGCCCACGAACCAAAATCCTGATCCTGACGATGCACGACGCCGCCCCTATCGTCGCCACAATCCGAAAGACTGGCGTTCACGGATATTTACTGAAATCGGAGGCGTCCAAAAATTTGCCCTTGGCAATTAACTCACTGCTCCGCGATCAGCCCTTTTTCGGCCTTCCCGGTGCCGAGCAGTTTCCCCACGGAAAAACGACGTAACAGCGCGGCTCAGACGGCCATCGGTCTTCTGCCGCGGCGTGCCAGCCTTCTCCTGGTCTTCATTGGTACGCCGGCCATGGCCTGCATCTCGGTTACAGGCTGGTGTTCGGCAAGCGGAGCGGTCTTCAGTGCCTGGCCGATCACGTCCAACAGGTTATCCCGCGAGAACGGCTTCTGCACAAATGAGCATCCCTCCTCGAAGGCGTCGCTCGCGCCGTAATCCTGATAACCAGACATGTAGACCGTCTTGACGACGGGATAGAAGCGCCTCATTAATGCAGCGAGTTCCGGTCCGCGCATATGCGCCATCACGACATCGGTTAGGAGCAAGTGAATCGGTTTGCCCCAGCGCTTGGCTAATGCCAGCGCCTCAGTCCCGCTCTTGGCGGATAGCACCGTGTAGCCTGCCGACTTCAGGAAGCGAGAAGCCAATTCTCGCACCGCATCTTCATCCTCGGCGATCACGATAGTTTCACCCCGGCTAGCAGCCAGCATAACCTTGGGCGGCGCGGCTAGCGGTTTTTCGGCTTCGGTCGCGCGGGGCAGATAAACCTCGAACCGCGTTCCCTTCCCCGGCTCCGATTCCACCCAAATCCATCCGCCGCTCTGCTTGATCACGCCGTAGACGGTCGCCAGCCCCAAGCCGGTGCCTTTACCCAGTTCCTTGGTAGTGAAAAAGGGCTCAAAAATGCGGGCCTTGGTTGGGGCATCCATACCATAGCCTGTGTCGGTAACCGCCAGCATCACGTAGGAACCGAGAGGCACGACCGGGCGATTCCTTGCGATCTCCTCGTCGATGGTGACATTGCGGGTTTCGATGGTGAGCGTGCCGCCATCGGGCATCGCGTCAACCGCGTTCACGCTGAAATTCAAAATCACCTGCTCGAGCTGTCCCGGATCAGCTTTGACCTTGCCAAGCGAATCGCCCGGCCGGAAGCCGAAAACGATATCGGCGCGAATCAGCCGCGTCAGCATTTTGGCCATATCCGAGATCAGCGCGTTCAAGTCCAGGATCTTTGGTTGCAAGACCTGCATGCGGCAGAAGGCCAGCAGTTGTCGCGTGAGGGAAGCGGCGCGATCGGCAGCTTTCGCGATCTGCTGGCCGCCGGAGTAGAGCGCTTCGTCTGGCTGCAAGCGCTCCAGCATCAGAGCCGTGTGTCCTTTGATCACGGTCAGCAGATTATTGAAATCGTGCGCTACGCCACCTGCCAGTCTTCCGATCGCCTCCATCTTCTGCGATTGCCGCAAATGGTCCTCGAGCTTCTGCCGTTGAGCCTCGTTTGTCTTTAACGTCGAGCGCATCCGGCCAAAGGCGCGCGTAAGCTGGGCTACCTCATCGCTGCCGCGAGCGTTCAAACGATAGTCAAAATCTCCCTTTTCCAGCGCATCCACGCCACCCAGCAAACTGCCGAGCGGACGCGTGAATCTGTCGCAAATCGCGAATACAAGTGTGCCTCCGGCGAGCACGGCGACCAGCCCAAGTCCCAGAAGCAGATGATTCAGGCGCGCTAGCGAAGCCATGGTTTCTTGATCGGATTTCAGGACGATCAGGCTTACGGGCGGTTTGACGCCCGGGGTTAAAACTTTCAGGCTGCCCCAGTATCGCTCGCCATCGATCTGCAACTGTTCGGGCGCCGCCTGATCGCGAAGCTGATCTGCCAGCTCTGCCTGCTTGAGGGCTGGAATGGTGCTTACCACGATATCGTCGCCGTACCGCAGGGCTACTTGCGTTGCAGAGATCTTCCCCAGATCGCGGAGCTCCTGGGCCTCAACGGCCCGGCCCGCGATTACCATGCCTGAGAGAACCTTATTGGACGGCGGATCGCTGTAAAAAGGCTGGATGGCAATCTGATAAAGCTGCGCTCCGCTGTACCACCATCCACTGACGTCACCTGGCCGGCGGGACCGGAGCAACATAGCTTCCCCTGTGGGACCTTGGAATTCCCCTGCCGTCGTGTGTAAGGCGCGGATGTGTCCGTTCTGGTCGGTTAGCGCCAGAAGGTTACGATCGGCTGACTGCCAGGGGTCCTCGCCGGCATCGTGGATGGTGGTCACGTCGCCATTCCGCATGGATGCCACGGTTGCCAACAGGTCGGCTTTGTGGCTGAGAGCGATCTGGCGTTCCTGCTGCATCACCTGGAAGGTCAGGATCACATTTCGAGCTTCGTCCCCGACCTGCCGCTCGAGCTGGATTTCCGCGCTGTGACGCAGAATGAGCAAAGTTGCGCAGGTGAGCCCCGCGATGACTAGAACGAGAGAAGACAATAGTTTCGTGCGGAGTTTCAGAATGCCGGCCTTTCCGGGCTAAGGGCGCCGCGAATGAGCGACTTAGGAGAAAGCGCGCTGATTCTTCGGGCTGGACTATAGCAATCGCGCCTACCCGGAACAATGGACCCTGGGTACCTCATTGTGCCTAATAGGTACTAGTACATCTGCCCCCTTAAGAGCGCTTCCCCACGGGAATGGGGCGAAATCGGCCCACGAAATTGACGGGCTTTAGATGAGCTGACGAGTTCTCCAAACAGGCACGCAGACGGCCATCCAGATCAAGACCGCCGCGCCCAGCACTTCTACTGCCGGATATCTCACCACCGTCTTGTAGACGGTGAAAGCAAAGGCCAGTAACCCTATGCCGCCCATCGCGGCGCCTGCCGCATCGACGCGCGCTACATTTTGGCTGCGGATTGCCCCGCTTACGGATCGGCGGCGTTTATGGAACCGCAATTCTGCCCATCACATCAGATGTCGGAAGATGTCGGAAACGGTAAAGCGGGGGGAGTGCCAAATCAGATTTTACTGCGGCAGTCAGTCAGATCCTTGCGGGATATAGCCTGCAAAAGTGAAAAAACAAGAAAGGAGAGGAGTCCAACTCCTCTCCTTCCTGCCATTACGCCTCGCAACAAACTCAGCCGATCGGAGTGCTGGCGGAGCTTGCACCCGAACCGGAGGTGTCCACGCGGATCACGCCCGACTGATCGGTGTAATACATATTCTGTCCGGTCGTGGCCGCGGTAATGGGGGTAGCCGTAATCGAGTAAGACTGGTTTAGCGAGCCGGCCGTGAACTTGAACGTGTAGCCGCTCTTGGTCCCAGCCGCGAGCACAGAGTCAATCAGGTCCGCCGACGTGGAGCTGGCTGTGCCGCCAGAACCGACCGGCCCCAGATTGCTGAGCGCCGCTGGAAATTGGTTATAGCTCGTGGAATAAGCGATGCACGCTGTATTCAACGTACGCAGCGAGCCCACCGCCGAAGCCTGGTTGGCCGCGATCTTCGACCGCAAGAGGTTGGGGATGGCGATGGCGGCGATAATCAGAATAATCGCCACCACGATCAGGAGCTCAATTAGGGAGAAGCCCTTTTGTCTGTTACGCATTTGAATTCGTTCCTCCGAAGGCGCCTGGGATTCTTGGCCGCCTTACCTGTTCTTGACTAAGTGCACGGCAGCCGCCATCCAGGCCGAGCACTGTTAGTTCTTCCGACACATTTGTCGAAGCCCTTCAAACTGAACGCGCTACACGAACAAACCTCCTTGGCTGCTACAGGCGCCGCGATTTTCCGACCCGTAAGAGTGACATATTACGACAACGAAACACCGCGAAATGTGACGCAGAATGGCGCTTTCATAAGGGTTAACTATGACCGTTTCCATAAGGTAACTATGGCATCATCGGCCGGATGATGACGGACCTTGATGCCTAGCTCTTGAGGCTCCGATGTGTTTTCATCCGAAGGCGCACTCTGGCGATTGGACGGACTGACTCGCCATTCCCATGGCACTTGACGACGTTGACCGCAGCCCGGGAATTTCTGATTGATACTTGAGCAAGCACACGGACGGGAATCTGGCCCCAACGATTTCTTGAAAACGGCGCTCCATTTGCAAATCCTCGGCCCGGCGGGCGAAACTGACTGAACGTCGACGACAAGCCAAGCGATGAAACGGCTGATTGTGAATGCGGACGATTTCGGTCTAGCCGAGAGCATCAATCGCGGGATTATCGTCGCGCATCGCGACGGCATTTTGACGAGCACGTCACTGCTTGCCAATGGTTCGGCGTTTGACCAGGCCATCGCCTTAAGCCGGCAGTTTCCTCGGATTTCGGTTGGCGTGCACCTCAACATCAGTCAAGGAAAGCCCGTCTCGCCTGCGGCTCGCATTTCGAGACTCGTGAACGAGCGTGGGGAATTGCACCTCAGCCCGTTCCGCCTGTGGATGAGAATTCTGACGAGGAAAATAGCCCTCGAGGAGATTCGCACGGAATTTCGCGCCCAGATCCTCAAGGTCTTCGACGCAGGCCTGACGCCAACCCATTTGGATGGCCACCTGCACGTGCATATCCTGCCGCAGCTTTCTTCGATTGTGATTGCTCTCGCGCGGGAATTTTGCATCCGCGACGTCCGCTGTCCAGCAGAAAATCTCGAGGCCACGTTACCTGTGCTTTGGAAAATCGGCGGAGCCAGCATCCCTGCGCTCGAGCGGTCGGCCGTTGCCTATGCAGTAAGCTCGGCCGCACGGCGATTCGGAGCGCAATTGCGCATGGCTGGCCTGGTCTGCCCGGACGCTTTTTTGGGCCTCGCCCAGACCGGATTTTTGGACGTGAAAGCGTTGCGGGCCCTTCTTGCCTTGGTGCCCAACGGCACCACTGAGTTGATGTGCCATCCCGGATACGCAAGCGCGGAGGTGGAATCTTTTGGCGGCGCACTCACGCGGCAGCGCGAAACTGAGTTGCTTGCTTTGACTGCACCGGAAGTCAAGGAGATGCTGGGGCGGCTGGGAATTCGCGGGACTAACTTTCGCGATTGGGAAGAGGACCTTCCCGATCAACCTCCAGCTTGAAATCTAACTGGCGACGGGGCAAATCAGAATCCCTCGCTAAGACGTCGTCTCCGGAATGGTCCGGCAGTGGCCCAAGCTCCGCGATTTGCCTCCTTGCGTGTCGCCACGGCCCCGCGGCGGCGAAGCGAATCCTCAATAGGTCCATCAGCATGCGCGGCGATTGCAGCAGGATTGCATGACGGGTGGCGCGCCGTTCGACCACGTCGAATTCGACCTCCCGAATGGGCAATTCCCGTTTCCATGCGGCAAAGAGAAATTCAACATCGAACGAGAATCCGCCTAGCCGAAGCCCCTCCACAACCGGCAAAAGCGGCTCGCGCACGAAAGCCTTGAAACCACATTGAGTATCGCGCAAGGGCAATTTCAGAATCGCGCGCACCAGGGTTCTATACACGACGCTGGCCAGGAAGCGCGAGCGGCTGGGAGCGGAGCTCATCGGCGCGGGACGCCGCGAGGCAATTGCCACTGCGGCGCCATCGCGCAGCGCCTCCAGCAATCTCAGGATATCTTCTGGACGGCCGGGCAAATCCGCATCGGTAACAAATACGCATTCCCCGCAACTAGCGAGTATTCCGCGCCGAATGCTGGCTCCTTTTCCTAAGTTTACGGAGTTGCGCACCAGACGAAGGGATTCAAAAGCTCGCTGCCATTCTCCCACCAGAACCCCTGTGTCATCAGTCGAGCCGTCGTCTACGATGATCACTTCCGCCGCAAACGATTGGCGCATCAAGAACGCACGAAGGCAATCGAGCGTTACGGGCAGTATCGCAGCCTCATTGTAGGCGGGTATAACAATCGACAAATAAGGATTCATACACTCTCGCGCGACGCGGATGCGTCACAGAACAAAGAACAGCCCTGATCTAGGCTTCGTACTCTTCAAAAACCTGGTGCGTCCGCCAATCCGACTAAACAGCGTAGCTCACTTGTACTTTCACATCGCCCCGAAGTCAAGCAAAGCCTAAGCCAACAGCCAGACGCAGCGCCGCCGGCCACAGCTTCATTTATCTAACCCCGGGGACGTCCGTAAAAGGGTTCGGTGTGCCTCAATCGAATGGCACTATCAAGGCATACGTCTTCTTCTACTTTACCGGCACAACGCCGACGTCGTAGAACCGCGCCGCATCGGGCTGCGAATTACATTTGCGGGAACCGGCCGAAGGCATGCTGAGCGATGCCTTCGGCCCGTTTTTCCTTGCTTAAAGAATGTCGCTATCTTCCCGGCAATCCGCAAAAGCAGCCGGAAGTGATACCATCGCGCCAAGCTATGAGAAAGCGGCTCGCCTGTCTCCTGACGTTGTGTGCCTGCCTGCTCGCGCTCATCCATGGCGCGCCAGCCCAAACAAACAGTACGCCAGCACCCGTTGTGCTGCATGCCGCGCGCCTTCTGGACATCGAGACCGGCCGGATATCCGCGCCCGGCGAAGTGCTGGTGCGAGGCGAACGCATCGCCGAGGTCGGTTCCGCGGTGAGTCATCCGGCGGGCGCACAGGTGATTGACCTGGATGACACCACCTTGCTGCCCGGCCTGATCGACGCGCACGTGCACTTATTTCTGCATCCCGGCGCGGAGGATTTACAGACGGTTCAGGAGTCGGTGCCGCAGCGCGCCATCATGGCCACTTTGGCTGCACGCGCGGATCTCATGGCCGGGTACACGGCAGAGCGCGACATGGGCACCGAAGGTGCCGGTTCGGCGGATACCGCCGTGCGTAATGCCATCGATCAGGGCCTGATCCCCGGGCCTCGACTGAGAATCAGCGGGAACGCAATTTCCATCCTGGGCGGGCACGAAGATGCCATCGGCTATAACCCCGAACAGCGCGTTCTCCCCAACGCCACCTTCGCCAATAACTCCGCCGAACTCGTGGCTGTGATTCGCCAGCAGATCAAGGAAGGAGCCGATTTCATAAAGATCTACGAAACCGGCGAAGATTCTTTCCGCAATCGCCAATTCTCCACGCCCTATCAGTACACGGAAGCCGAACTCAGCGCCGCTGTGGCTGAAGCCGCGCGCGTGGGCAAGCGCGTTGCCGTCCACGCCACGGGCGAGCCGGGCGGGCTCTACGCCGTTCGAGCTGGCGTGGCTTCCGTAGATCACGCCTATCAGCTCAGCGACGAAACCATGCGGCTGATGCATGAAAAGCAAATCCCCGCTGTGCCGACGTTCACCATCGAGGAGTACTTTGCCGAACATCCTTCTTCGCCGGAAGAAGCCACCTGGGGCCAGCTGCTCGAATTTCATGCTCAAGAGTTCCGCAGACAGCTTGCGGCCGGCGTGCCCATGGCCGTTGGCTCTGACGTGGGGCCTTATCCCCACGGCACGCAGGCCCGTGAGTTTGTGCTGATGGTCAAATATGGAATGACGCCGCTTGCCGCCCTGCAAGCCGGCATGATAAACGGGGCGAAATTGCTCGGTTGGCAGGGCCAGATCGGCGCCTTGAAGCCGGGCTACTTCGCCGATATAATCGCGGTTCCGGGCAATCCGCTGCAGGATATTGGCGTCTTGCAGAAGGTTACTTTCGTCATGAAGGGCGGAAAGGTCTACCGCAGATGACTGGCCAAGCTTCTCCAGTCCGTCATTAGACAAATCAAAACAACCCATGTACGTTGAGGCGTCTGCGTAGCACAATGGAAGCTGCGGTTTGTGGTGGGAAGGCGTGTTCCTTGCGTCTTGTGCTGTCTTTGGCGTTTGTCCTCTGTCTATCCGCACCCAGGCTGTTAGCCCAGGAGCCTGATTCGTGTGCGGCGCAGTCCGCATGTCCGGAATCGGTTGAGGCATCTCCCGATGCGCAGCAAGCTGCCCAACCGGCCGGAGCTTCTACCGCACCCAGCGATTCCGCGCAATCCGCCACTGAGCCCGCCGGCCAAAATTTTGCGGAACCAGGGCCGAAGCTCGAGCAGAAACCGCCTTTGCCGGGCCAGGAACCAAAACGCATCCTCGGTATCATGCCCAATTTCCGTGCAGTTAGCGCGGGCGCGACTCCCCCGCCTCCTACCCCGAGCGAAAGCTTTGTGATTGCCACGCGCAATAGCTTCGATTATTCGGCATTCGTGTTTGTGGGCATCACTTCACTGCTGGCTGAGGCAAATGATTCGCACCCACAACTTGGAGAGGGCATCGACGGCTTCGCCAAATACTATTGGCGTGGGTGGGTCGGTGGACAAGACGGACGGCAATTATTGGGTTATCTTTGCGCTGCCCACCCTATTCCATCAGGATGAGCGCTACTATGCTCTGGGTCAGGGCGGCGCATGGAAGCGCCTCACCTATTCCGCCAGCCGCATCCTCATCACGCCGAGCTATCATGGGCACAACAGCTTCAATATCTCCGAAATTCTGGGCCGGGGTATCGCTCAAGGTATTTCGATAACCTATTATCCCAGCCAGACGCGAACCCCCGGAGCCATCGCCCAGAAGTACGGATACGCTCTCGGCCGCGATGCGCTCACGAATATCTTCCGCGAATTCTGGCCGGACATCGCTGTCCACGTGCTGCATCGGCGCCCGTAACCTGGTCAATCCAGCCATTTCTCGCACCTTGGCCGCCCGCATACTCTATCAATTGCATGAATCCGAAATCCTGGTGCAGTTGCATGTGGCAGTGGAAAAGCGTCAACCCGGGATTATCTGCGACAAAAGTTATGGCAGCGGTTCCGCGGCTACCTACGCTGACCACGTCTTTCATCAGCCCGGTCATAGGTTTGCCCCCGACTTCCGTGACTTCGAACGTGTGCCGGTGCAAATGCAGCGGGTGGATGTCGCCGGTGTCCTTATTATCGAAGAAGAGTTTATAGCGCTTGCCTCTTTCCAGAATCAGCTTTTCGGTATCGGGGAAGGACTTGCCGTTGATCGTCCAGCGATTGAAGTCGACTTTATGCCCCGGAATCTTTTGGAATTTCATCTCCAATATATGGTCAGGCTCGGGCGCAGTGCCTCCGCTCCCAAACATGGAGTAGTCCCAGGGGCCGCGCACAATACCGGACGGCTGCTGCCACTGCGGCTCTCCGCTTTTGTCCGCGTACTCGACCACCATCCCCATGCCCATCTTGCGTTCCTCTTCGTTCGCCGAACCGAGAATCCACACGCCGGGATTATTCATCTCCACGATGGCATCCACGCGCTCGGCGATATCCAGGTAAACAAAATCGACGGTCTGGGGACGAGGCACAGGATTGCCATCCATGGCAATCACGTTAAAGCGATGGCCGGGAAGCGCCAGCCTGATTTCGTCTGTGGCGCTCGCATTCAGAAAACGAAACAGGACGCGCTGGCCCATGCGCACGCGAAGTGGCTCTCTGGCGCCGAGCATTTTGTCGTTCAACGTCGCCGATTTATAAGCGATCTCCCATCCGTTGTCGGCCGGGCCCTTGGGGGCCAGAGAGGGCTCCCAGTGGTGCGCCGCGATGCAAACTTCCTGGTCGTAGTCGCCGGGCTGACGAGCCGGCTCGACAATCGCGAAACCATACTGGCCCGAGAAACCAGCCCGGCTCAGATCAGCATGCGCCATCGAGTGCGTGTGATACCAGCGCGTGCCCGCGGGCCTTGGCGTGAAGCGATAGCGGCGATGGCCGTGAGCCGGTATTGCTGGCGTTCCTTCTTCAACCGACCCGTCCACTGCTGAGGGAATCAGCTGCCCATGCCAGTGCACCGTCTCGGGGACGTCCGTCTCGTTGAACACGTCGACCGTGACGGGTTTCCCTTCTCTGAATCGGAGGATCGGGCCGGGCGCGGACCCGTTATAGCCGACTGTCTTTATGGTTTTTCCTGGTCCTATCTCCAGAGATATCGGAGCGATGCGAAGAGTGACATTCGTCTGTTCAGTGGCCCGCGCGTTCGTATCCAGGGATGCCAGCGGTAGCGGGCCAAGTGAGGGAAGGCCAAGCGATGCCAGGCCCGAAATCAAGAAGTCTCGGCGATTCATATGTCAATTCCTCCCCGAACGGCTCAGCGGTGAACTCAAGGAAACTCAATTTCCCGGTGAGAACATATCGCATACGGCCCTTCACATTCAACGAGCCGTTAGTTGCCCCAAAATATCATTCATCCGCAAACTCAAACTTCCAGCGCGGCACCCTAGGACAGCGCGAGGCGTTGGCCCTCGCCTCGCCGAATGAACTTGCTGTAGACTGCACGTCAGAATTCCGGCCGGTGCCCGAGCTAACGCCCAGAACGAACGGAGGAGCATCCATGTCCAGAAAAAGTAGCCGCTATTTGATGGCCTTTCTGTGTTGCGCTGCTGCTATCAGCGTACTGATAGTTGGGCCTTTTGCGCGGGCCGTCCCTGCGACCTCGCCACAAGACCTGGTCAATGCCGCTTATGCCGCCATGGGCGGCGACAAATTGAAGACCATCAGCTTGAAAGCGCGCTTGGAGCAATTCGATCCCGGCGAATCGTATTCGGTTTCCGATCCTGCCAAACCGGACACCGGCGTGTCGGACCTTGCGCAGAGCCGTGATCTACAGCGCGGATTCGCGCGCAACGAATGGATTCGACCGAAGGCCGACGACGGCGAGAAGCGCACCTACACCGAAGTCATCACTGCGGCAGCAGGCTACGTGATCGGTAACGACGCGACGAACGGCCGCTTGCCCAAACGTACCGTGAAAGGCAATCAGCCCGAGCACACCATGTCCGGCCGCCGCCTCACCGCGACCCGGCGCGAACTGGAGCGCCCGTTCATTGTCATGGAAATGAAACGGCATCTGGACCGCGTCGCTGCGATCGGCGATCAGACCGTTGGGGGCAAGACCTATCCCGCAGTGCAATATCGCGACGATTATGGTTCGTACATCGTGATGTTC
>Ga0209802_1002234_pt1 | contig 13666 bp, 14 predicted proteins | sample GraSoiAngelo_129_FD_185886 | JGI IMG/M metagenome (GOLD analysis project Ga0209802, IMG submission 185886) | Grasslands soil microbial communities from the Angelo Coastal Reserve, California, USA - 14_0927_12_40cm (SPAdes) (version 2) | ecosystem: Environmental > Terrestrial > Soil > Grasslands ... | reverse complement strand
TCAACGGGAAGACAAGCCTTCCGAAGGGCGAGCCTATCTCTTCACAAGTCTGAAGCGTAGAGGAGGCCATCAGCCTCGGAGCCAAAGGAGTCGGGTATACCATCTATTTAGGAAGCGCCAACGAGAATATCATGCTACAAGAATTTGGGGAGATACAGGAAGACGCGCATGAGGAGGGAGTACCTGCTATTGCCTGGATTTATCCTCGAGGGGAAGCTGTGAAGAACGATACCTCTCCCGAAATTGTCTCCTATGCGGCGAGGGCGGGTCTTGAAATTGGGGCAGACGCTGTGAAAATCAAGTACTCAGGAGACTCGACAAGTTTCAGATGGGCTGTAAAAGCAGCTGGCCTCGCGAAAGTCTTCATGTCAGGTGGCCCAAAGGCTCCGACTGACGAGACCTTTCTCAGCCAGGTTAAGGGTGCGATGGATGCAGGAGCCACGGGCTTAGCCGTTGGAAGAAATGTCTGGCAGCACACAGACCCACTGAAAATGTCCAACGCTCTTCGAGAAATCATCTTCAACGGGAAAGAAGTGGATAGAGCGCTTCAGATGGTCATCGCAGAGTAAGGGTTCGATCAGACTTTCGACTTCAACTCAACGACTTCACCTCCCGGAGGCTAAATCGACGAAGTCGCTGAGAGGATTCCTCTTGGTTGTGAACTTCAAGACCTACATGGAAGCCACCGGAAAACGTGCCATCGAACTCGCAAAGGTCGCGGAAGACGTCTCGAGAGAGACTGGAGTAACTATCATTGTGGCCCCGCAATTCACTGATATCGAACCGGTTTCAAAAACAGTCGATATCCCAGTCTTCAGTCAGCACATGGATGCAGTGAAACCGGGCGCACACACTGGCCACGTGCTTGCTGAGGCCGTTAAATCGGCTGGCGCTGATGGGTCCCTCCTCAATCACTCAGAAAGGCGAATCAATCCACCAGAAATCGCTGAAAGTGTGAAGTTGTGTGCTGAGGCAGACCTCCGGTCCTTAGTCTGCGCAGATACGACAGAGGCTAGCGTCGGAATTGCAAAGATGATACCCGACATGATTGCAATTGAACCTCCAGAGCTGATAGGTACGGGCATTTCCGTCTCGAAGGCTCGTCCTGAGCTTATCACAGAGAGCGTCAATGAGATCAGAAGACTGAACCGCCGGGTCAAGGTCTTGTGTGGTGCCGGGGTCACAAGTGCAGAGGACGTCTCAAAGGCGCTTGAGTTAGGCTCTGAAGGAGTACTTGTTGCAAGTGGTATTGTCAAAAGCAAAGACCCTCGAATTGTTCTTCAAAGCATGGCCAACATGATGCTTTCCGAACAGAAGAAACTGTTCTAAGCGTAGACTAAATACTTCGACGGAACGATTCCCCCACGTGGGACGTATTGGCTCGCAGCAACTGGACACGGAATGACAATCTTCTCAGATTCTTTGCTTACGGCTCTGTTATCTCGACCTACATTCTCATCGTGATCGGCGGATACGTAACTACAAGCAATTCCGGTCTTGGCTGTGGAGAATCCTGGCCCCTGTGTCAGGGAGCAGTGTTTCCATCACTCAAAAACCCCGAGGTCGTAATTGAGCTAACTCATCGGCTGTTCAATTCCGTAGTAGGAGTCTTCATCCTAGGAATGTCCATCGTTGTTTGGACGAAATACAGGAACGCAAGCAATATCGTTATTCTCTCCACAACGAGCCTCGTCGCACTAATGGTGCAAGTGCTGCTCGGAATGGTCACCGTCACAACCTCGCTAAATCCTATCGTTAGCGACGCACATCTTGCATTGGCCTCAGCCATCCTTGCAATCGTCGTTGCCGACGCAGTTATGGTCCGGAATCTTACAATACGACGGGCCGACCTGCGGCAGTAATTATCGATCGTTTGCCGATATAACTAGTGCAAAACCCTTTAAAAACAAAAGACCCGCGAGCAGAAAAGATCAGAGAATCCGCGGATGGCAGTCTCTAGCACTCAGGTCCAGTTCGACTCACTCTTCGGCCTCTTCACGTATCTTGCTGTGGCAGTCGGAATAGTCGTCTTCAGTCTTCTGATTTACTTCATAGTCAAATACAGAGAAAGGCCGTCTTCACGACAACCAGACGATACCCCGATACTAGGCAAGATGCCCATTTCAAGGGGACATGCCAGAAGCGTCGTGCTTACACTCTCGCTCTCGACCTTAATCATCGTGCCTCTCATAGTTGGAAGCTTTGGCGCGATCGACAATATCCTCACGCCGCCCCAACATGTCTGCCAGGGCTGCGCAATCGAGGTTACTGCCCATCAGTTCTACTTTCAATTCACTTACGACAACGGAACCAAACCATACCACACTCGTGACATTCTTCGTGTCCCGGTCGGGGAGAATGTTCGCCTTAGCGTCACTAGTGAGGACGTCTTTCACGATTTCGGAATAATTGGTTACGATATCAAGACGGACGCTATTCCTGGACGGACCAATACGATTTGGTTCAATCCTGATAAAACGGGCAACTTCACCATTCAGTGCTTTGAATTCTGCGGGGTTGGGCATTACAACATGAAGGGTACGCTTATGGTCATGTCCCAAGCAGCCTACTTTTCTTGGTACAATAGTACGGTAGTACACTAGAATGGCCGAACAGTTACTGGCCTCTGCTAAGAGATGGCTCTACACTACCAACCACAAAGATATCGGTATACTCTACATCATCACATCGCTATTTTTGTTCGCTGCCGCAGGTGTCCTCGCGCTGACAATGAGGACGCAACTCTCAGTCCCCGACAATACCATACTCACCGCAAACGTCTATAATCAATTCGTCACCGTCCACGGACTTTTGATGATTTTTTGGGTTCTATCTCCGTTAGCTTTTGGTTTTGCAAACTTCATCATTCCCCTACAAATCGGCTGCCGCGACTTGGCTTTTCCTCGGCTCAACTCGATGAGCTACTGGTTCTTCTTGTTCAGCGGTGTAATGATGATTCTCAGTTTCTTCTTCGCGGCGGCTCCAGACCTTGGCTGGACACTTTATTCACCCCAGAGCGCCGCCCAGTTTAGCCCAACAATCGGATTCAACGTCGGAGCCGGTGCTCTAATCCTGATGGTCGTCTCGATAACGATGAGTTCTGTCAATTTTCTCGTTACGATGTTCAAGATGAGGGCTCCCGGGCTCAAGTTGAGGTACATGTCTGCGTTTCCGTGGGCAATTCTCGTAACCATTTTCATGATGCTCTATGCATTCCCCTCATTTCTAGCCGCCGTTGTTCTCCTCTACGTCGACAGAGCTTTTGGCACCGTCTATTTCTCATCAATCCAGGGCGGCGCTCTGCTCTGGGACAATGTGTTCTGGTTCTTTGGGCATCCTGAAGTGTACATCGTATTGTTTCCGGCCATTGGAATAATTGCGGACATTGTTCCCACTTTTGCCCGTAGGCCGCTCTATGGCTCCAAGTATGTCATCGGAGCGCTGGTCGCGGCGGCCATGATCAGTTTCGTGGTCTGGGGGCATCACATGTTCGTCACGGGAATTGGGCTAGTCTCAACAAAGTTGTATACGGTAACAACAATCGCCGTGTCGCTCCCATTCGATATCATAGTGATTTCACTTATCGAAACTCTCGGGTTTGCCAAACTTCGCCTCAAAGCTCCCGCGCTCTTCGCGTTAGGGGCGGTGGCAAATTTCATAGTCGGAGGGATTACAGGCGTCTTTCTCGCTTCTGTTGCGCTGGACTACGCACTCAGGGGAACATACTTCGTTGTCGCTCACTTTCACTACATAATGGTAGGAGCGAGCATTATCGGTCTAATTGGGGGTCTGTACTACTGGTTCCCCAAGATTACAGGTCGAATGTACGATGAGAAGATGGCTAAGGTCCACTTTGTGCTCTCTATGATCGGATTTCAGGTTCTCTACTTCCCAATGTTCCTGCTGTTGGATATGCCTAGAAGAATAGTAACCTATTCGCCCCAGCCCGATTGGGGCCTCCTCAACCTCACCGCAACCCTGGGAGGTTTCATCTTCGGCGGAGCTCAACTTCTACTATTCTACAATTTGTACCGTAGCTCGAGAGTAGGCCCGCCCTCTGGTCCGAACCCTTGGGAGGCATGGACCCTTGAGTGGGCCCTCCCCTCACCTCCGCCCCCTCACGATTTTGACGTCATTCCCACTTTCCTGTCAGATGGGACTATCCGCTTTGGTTCAGGCCTAGGACTTCCTAACGGGTCAGACCACTCTAACGAAATCGGATACCCCAATGGATCCTCTGTTCATGGCAGCACTTCACCGTTCCATCATGAAGGGCTCAGTCCTTGGCCGGTTCTAATGGCGTTTGCAGCGTTCATCTTCTTCCTGGGTTTGACAATTGGAAAGCCGGCAAATCCGCAACCGGTTAGCTATCAGCCCTTCTGGCCTCTGATTGCTGACGGGGTCATTTTGGGGATCATTTCTCTCTTCGGCTACAGTAGAGAGACGTTCACCGTCCACGAGGATATGCATGTAGAGAGTTGGCCCTTCAAACAGGTTCCAAACATGAAACTTGGAATCTGGACATTCCTCGGAGCAGAGGTGATCTTCTTTGGGGTTCTGATAGGTTCGTATTTCTTCGTAAGAACCAATGATGCCGCATGGCCACCGGCAGGCACGCTCTTCGACATTAGGAACGGTTTCGCCATGACGCTCGTCCTGCTTACAAGCAGTCTCACGGCGATAATGGCTCTTGCATCCGCTAGGGCGGGAAATCGGAGTGGCCTCATTGCGAGCCTTGGAGGAACTCTCGTTCTAGGTGCTGCCTTTCTGTACATCAAGGCGGGTGAATGGTTTAGCTTGGGCAGCAGCGGCGTCTTCCAGAACTATTCGCTTCCGGCAACTAGTTACTTCATAACAACTGGAACCCACGGTGTTCACGTCTTCGCAGGAATGTGTATGACAGTTTACCTGCTCGCCAACGCCATAAAGGGCAAATATGTTGATGGAGATCACACGACACTCGAACACTTCGGACTGTACTGGCACTTCGTCGACATAGTATGGGTCTTTCTATTTCCACTATTCTATCTCATCTAGGTGAGCAATGTGAACACGAACTACCTATATCTGATAATCTTTGCAGCCCTAATTGGAGAGACCGATATCGAAGTGAATCTCTCCTCAATAATTCCAGTCTACAATGAATACGTCACGGTGCTTCTTGGGATTGCCGGTACGAAGGCAATTCTTATCGCCATGTACTACCAGCATTTGAGATATGAGCCTAAATCCCTTTCCACATGGGTGATTGTAGGGCTCGTGATTGCTTCTCTTCTCATGGGGCTCAGCTTTGTTCAGCTTCACGTCGGTCACTGACCACTAATCGAAGCGCAAGGATTGCCGGGACGAGCACAAGAAGCTGAGGGTGTGCGTGATTGGAATTGAGAAGTTCCGAATCCGATATGTCCCTTCTGAATAGGATTTCCTTCGCAGGCGGCTTTGTTGTTCTTGCCTCCTTGGTGTTTTATCAATTGATTCTCTCCGGATTTCCTGTCGAAACTCGAAATATTGAGTTCCTGGGCGGAATTGCATACGCTGTTCTCGCTCTCGTATTGACCGGGGTCTGCGTATCGGTTGTCGGAGCCACTCGCTACTTGAGGTTCCGCTCTCTTGAAATCGGCACGACAAATTTCCACAGTAGCATAGCCGTTATTTCATTAGCTCTCAAAGACAGGCGTTCGTTTCGGACATTCGTTCTGGCCAGTGTGCTTTACGGACTGTTTTTCGGGTTTGTATCCAGTTTACTAGTATATCGGCCGCTCGAGGGTTTCTCTGAAGCTTATGGGGTCAGCGTGCCGTCGATACTCCCTGTTATCTGTTGTGGTCAGTTGGGACAGATGCCCCAATTTGTAATTTACCTGACTCAGCAATTCGCGATTCTGATCATTCCCGTAAACCTGATTCTCCTCGTCTCCGTGTCTTGGCTAGTGGGCTTGAACGTCGCGATCACGACCTACTCATACAAGAATCGGCCAAGTAATATCCGGAGTCATTGGTTGGGCGGACTTGGCGCGATTGTCGGGCTATTTACCGCGTGTCCGACGTGCGCCGGATTCTTCGTCTTGACGTCGCTTGGTATCGCTGGCGCAGTTACGGTCACCCTGAGTCTGTCTTCTCTTCAAGTTGTGTTTTCTGCCGTAGGGCTACCATTGCTTCTACTTACTCCATTCGAGGCCGCCCGAAAAATCTCGAAAGGATCTGTGACGTCCTGCCCAGTTCCCGCCGACAATCAGCTCGGTGGCGGAAAAAAGTAGAGAAAATCGTCAACGGAAATATGACGTTAGAATCTCGACGAGGCGTGTTCCTGCATGAATAACGTCTGGAGTGCGGTATCAACAATGATGAATAGGCCGGAATCGGACAAAAAATGTGTAGGGGAGTGCACGCGGCCACAGAGTGACTAGCTGACGACTACCGTTCCGTGCATTGTACTAGGGTGAATCGCGCAGTAATAGTAGTAGGTGCCCGCCTTAGTGAATACGTGAGAGTATGTTCCGCCCCCCGCTATCGTCGGAGAATTGAAGGAGTCAAGCCCTGACGCGTCCATTCCATTGGGGCATGCAACCGATGGAGGAGCGTTTGTTGTGTCGCACGTCGTAACTGTATGTCCTATGGTTCCTTTGTTAGTCCAGACGACAGCAGATCCGCTCACATTAGCGTTTATGGTGATTGGCGTGTAAAGGCAAGCGGTGTCCGTAGGTCCACAACCTCCGTCGTCCTTGATGGTGACTTGGGGTCCGGTCGGACCCGGAGGAGTAGAGGGCCTCGTTAGAATGTAGACTCCTGCTCCTACTACTATCAATATTACGACTATGATAATGGCAAGGACCATTGTTTTGTTTTTGGGTTTCGCTGTTTCCATTGGCTTCGGTGTCTGTTCCATATTTTTCGCTTAAAGAGCCGCGCTCTCGATGTTTTGCTATAAAGCTTGTTTTTGGCTTCTACATACAGTTCGACATATGCATTCTGTGTTCTCCACAACCGATTAAATAGCGGTGTAAACCTTTGAAGCGACAAGACTTACTAGGTTCGCGGAAATGAGAAAGTTTCCACCTTCGCTTGAAGCTTGGCGCGATCCGATCGAAAAGACCATCAACAAAACACTGAAGGCTAACTTCGACAGACGTGAGGCCAATCAGATCATTAAGTACATGTTCAGAACTGGTGGAAAACGTTGCCGCCCGTTGCTGGTCGTGCTTTCCGCCGAAGCGTTGGGCGGAAGACCAGAGGAAGCACTTGAAGCAGCTGCTGCGATCGAGATCATTCATGCCGCGACTTTAGTCTTTGATGATATGATCGATAAGGATCAAGTCCGGAGAGGAGCGCCGACTATTCACATGGCGTTCAGCAACGAGAAAGCCCTAACGTCCGGTTTGTTCCTCGCTTCGAAGGGCGTTCAACTCCTCTCGAACTATAAGAATCCTGAAGTGATGAGAATGATTGGAACAACCCTAGTCGATATCAGCAAAGGAGAACTTCTCGATATTCTAGGCGATTTCAACGCGAGCGTAAGTGAGTGTATCGCGATTGCGGACTTGAAGACAGCCTCACTGTTCGGAACCGCCGCAGGAATAGGAGCAGCTATCGCCGGCGTCGACGGGAGGGATTTGGTAGGCGTGCAAAAGTTCGGGAGGTCGTCTGGTATGGCCTTTCAGATCCAGGACGATATCCTCGACTTTACCGACGGATCTGATGAACCCGTTTTGAAAGCCCCGAATATCGTTACGTCGCACTGCCTGCACGAGGCTCCTCGTCCTAGCAAAAACATTGAGTTGTTGAACTCGAATCGAAAGACTTCGAATAGAGAGGTCCTGAAGATACTCAAGAAGGCGGGGTCGCTTGAATTCGCGAGATTGAAGGCAAAGGAATATGCGGGCAATGCGAAGGAGTCACTTGACAGAGTGGTGAGTCTTGAGAATCGAAAGATATTGGACGATTACGCTGATTATCTCTGGAAGAGAACAGAATAGCCCGAAACGATTCTCTAATTCAAACGTTTATAATCAGTCAGACCCGGGCTTGCGAAAATAGGCGGAGTCAGCAACAACCGTGGTCTCCCAAGGGATACCCGAGGAAACTGGCTACATCATCTTCCTCTTCGCCGCGACGCTCCTGCTCGTCCTTACGTTGAGGTTAGCCATCAGTCCTCGCGATCCAAGGCCTACTCCCGAAAAGAAGGCTCCATTTGAATCTGGTCAGATTGCGTCCGGTCCGGGAAGAACCCGATTCATCATTCAGTACTATCCCTACATCCTAATGTTCGTAGTCTACGACGTCATCGCGATGTTCTTGTTTGCTTGGGCTTTGGATCTCAGAGCTTTGGGAGCAGCTGGAACAGTTCCGATCTTGACTTTCATGGTGGTTGCGCTTGTTCCACTAGCATATGCTCTGCATTTAGCAGGTCAAAGGGAGAACTGGTAGGAAACACTTGTCGGATCCCATTAGCCAGATTCTCCAGTTGGTAACCAGCACCTATTTCCTCGAGATTGTAGTATTTCCCGGTCTGATATCAATAGCCATTCTAGGCGCTTTCTTCACGTGGTTCGAGAGAAAACTGACTGCAAGAGTGCAACTAAGGATAGGTCCCCAGTACTCGAGTCCGATCGGAGGAATCCTTCAGGGATTCGCAGACATCATCAAACTACTTTTCAAGGAACTCATCATCCCTGAGGGGGCTGATCGATTCTTCTTCATCATGTCTCCTGTGACAGCGCTAATAATTGGCGCTGCACTCCTGGGTCTAATCCCCTTCGCTCCAGGGGTCCAGATTGCCAACGTAGAAGTTGGTCTACCGGCCTTCCTGGCGATCGTGACTCTCTCGCCAACCATTGTACTGCTTGCTGGGTGGAGTGCTAACAGCAAGTTTCCTTTCATCGGAGGTCTCAGGGCGCTGTTTCAACAAACAGCCTACGAAATCCCGCTATGGCTCTCAGCGTTGGGAGTAGTGGTGATAACTGGAACTCTGAATTTGACCGGGATCGTCCAGTTTCAGCAGAACAATGGATGGCTCATTCTCCCGCAGGCGTTGGGAGCTGTCCTGTTTATCGTAACCTCGACCGCAGAGATGGAACGTTTGCCATTCGATCTCCCGGAAGCAGAGTCAGAGATCATGATGGGGTGGCAAGCCGAGTATCCGGGACCCTTATTCATGCTCGTCCAGGGTCCTGCGTTCATCAAATTGTACGCTTTCGCGGCTCTGTTCTCGACACTATACCTTGGCGGCTACCTGGGACCTGCGATCATTCCTCCGATCGTCTGGTTCTTCCTCAAGACAATCGTGATTATAGTTGCGATCATGCTCTTCAGGTCGACATTTCCGCGTGTTCGTCTGGACCAATTGTTACGTCAGGGATGGACCACGCTCCTAACGCTATCAATCGTCAATATTGTAATCGCATATTTCATCGTCGTTGGAGTACCCGCGGTCTGACAACAGATGACGGACCTGACATTCCTAGCCTTAGCCACGGTGACCGTAGCGAGCGCCGTCCTTGCGCTTGAAGCCAGAGATCTGGTCTATGGCGCAGCTGCCCTAGGAATCTCGTTTCTCGGCATAGCCGGACTCTTTTTCCTTCTTGACGCTTCATACACTGGAGTTTTCCAGATTGCTGTGTATATCGGGGCAGTGGTCGTTCTGATATTGTTTACAGTTATGCTGGTAGGCCCCCAGCTCGGTGAGCCACCACTGGAACTAAAGAGGCTCTCACTACTCATAGCACTCTTGGTATCGCTTCTCCTCGGAACTGCAGGGTCTTTGACAAGTGCTGCAGCTTTTCCTGGACCAGACAACTGCGGTGCGGGGTGCGATCTTACTCGTCTTAGCACTACACTCATCAACCAATACAGCGTCCCGCTCGAATTTCTCTCACTCGTTCTCGCCGCGGCCGTGATCGGTGCATTGACTCTGGCCGAGGCAGACAGGAAGGGTTGAGAACATGGAACCACTGACTAGTTTCTTCGCCGTCTCGGTTATCCTCCTAGGTATCGGAATCTATGGACTAACTACAAAGAGGAACGCTCTCAGGATACTATTCTCGATAGAACTGATCTACAACGCCGCTAATCTCAACATCATCGCGTTCGCGAGACTCCGAGACCCGCCAATAGTTACGGGCCAGGTACTGGTTCTGTTCACGATTGCACTAGCGGCTATGGAAGCGTCCGTCGGACTCGCCATCATAATGCTGGTTTCTCGCTTGAACGTCGACATCGACCTACGCAAACTCAACCGACTAAAGGGTTAGAGAAAACCATGACTTTTCTTCTAATAGGTGCCATAGTTGTTCCTCTAATCGGAGTCCCAGTTGTCTACTGGTTCTCACTCCTTCTAAAAGACCGAGCCGGGTATGTCGCGTCACTTCTGTCACTCGTACCTCTTGCAGCTGTTTTGATCGCGGGGATTGAGGGCTCGTCCTCTCCTCAAGGGTCCTATTCGGAGCTGTACTCATGGTCGCCGATTGGCACCTTCGGTCTAAGGGTCGACAATCTCAGTCTACCAATTCTTCTCATTATTTCATTGCTAGTGACATTGATCGCGCTTTTCTCTGTGCCTTACATGCGCCAAAGGATTGGCGACGATCCTGGGCGCTACGGGCTCTACTACGGCCTGTACATGCTCTACTCGCTGGGAATGATAGGGACCGTCCTCTCAACAAACCTGATCGAGTTCTACCTATTCTTCGAGATCATGCTAGTGCCCTCTTTCTTTCTGATCGCAGAATGGGGGTACGGCGAACGAGACAAGATTTCTCTCACCTACTTCATCTGGACGCACATAGGCGCCCTAGTACTGCTCGTCGGCATACTTGTGACGGGTTTCTTGGCCGGAACTACAGATATGGACTCGGTCGTAAACAACCTTGCGAATCCGTCCACGGTCCCCTCCCTCGTAAGGCTGGGAGTCGTCGGGGCCATGTGTTTCGGGCTCTTCGTCAAGATAGCGCAGTTTGGGCTTCATGCGTGGCTGCCCTCGGCTTACGCTGAAGCGCCTACGCCAATTAGCGCCCTACTTTCTGCGGCCATGACAGGAATAGGAGGATATGCGATAGTTCGGATAGTCATGACGATCTATCCATCGGGATTTCAGGCCCTTTCAGCGCTCTTTGCGGGTTGGGCTCTGGTCACAATGTTCTATGGCAGCGCGATGGCGCTGGTCCAGGATGATGTCAAGAAACTGCTCGCGTATTCCAGCATGAGCCAGATGGGCTACATCCTCTTTGGACTGGCGACCTTTACTTCGTTCGGCATATCAGGTTCAATGTTCCAATACATCAGCAACGCAACCGCGAAGGGAATCTTGTTCATCGCGGTCGGCGCGATAATGCTTCAATTTCGTGGAGAGCGGAGCATGAGTAAGATGGGAGGACTAGCGGGTAAGATGCCGATTACCGCGTCTGCCGCCTTCATCGGGTCGCTTGCTCTGATGGGTTTTCCATCGACTAATGGGTTCTTTTCCGAGTTTCTCCTCTTCCAAGGAGGCTTCGTACGTGCCACAATCGCATTTTCAGATTACCGAGTCATAGTGGCCATTCTAGGAGTCGTTGCCACTGCGTTCACTGCGGGATATTCTCTACTCGCTCTGAGGAAGATCTTCTTCGGTCCCTCAAATGGAGACACGGCAAACGTAAAGGAAGCACCTTGGACAATTACAGTTCCACTCATTGTTCTTAGCATCGTAACAGTGGTCCTCGGAATTTATCCAGGACCCATCATCAGCCGGTTCGCCGCCATCGGGAAAGCTATCGTTGGAGCATGAGATGAATTGACGCTCATTCCATGGTTGATTTGGACTGCACCTCTCGCAGGGGCTGTTCTCACGCCTGCTTTTGCGAAGATCCATCCAGGTCTTCGAAATTATGGAGCTGTAGCGTTCACCCTCGTTTCAGCCATATTTGCGACGCTCACAGCCTTTACAATCGCGCAGGGCGACTACCAGGTCGCATGGATCAGCTCATCGATTTTCAACGTGAACGCTGGGGTTCTCGTTGACCCTCTTAGCATGTTTCTCGCCAACATAGTTGCTTGGATTAGCTTCCTCATCATGGTCTACAGCCTTCAATACATGAAGGGTGAGTTCGGACTCACGCGCTACTGGTTCTTCATGAACCTCTTCATCGGCAACATGCTCCTCCTAGTCCTCGCCGATAATCTGCTGCTGATGTTCTTTGGCTGGGAAGGAGTCGGCCTCTGCTCCTACGCACTCATCGGCCACTTCTATCACGATGAGCCAGAGCACTGGGTCGGGGTCCCGGGCGACACTGCTCTTGGTGTGCCCCAAGCCTTCCCTCCTAGTCATGCGGGGATGAAAGCCTTCATCATGACACGAATCGGCGATATCGCTCTCCTCATCGCAATTTTTCTTGTTTTCGCGACGGCTGGGACCTTCAACTATGGTGAGTTGGCGGTTAAGCTTGGTCAGCCAGGCAACTGGGTCTCAATTTTATCCGGGTTAGGGTTGCTTCTTCCCACGGCGCTTCTCTTCTTCGGAGGGCCCATCGGAAAGTCCGCACAGTTTCCGTTACAAGAATGGCTTCCTGACGCAATGGCCGGACCTAGTTCGGTTTCTGCTTTGATTCACGCCGCTACAATGGTGAAAGCTGGAGTATTTCTGGTTGGAAGAATGGGCCCCATTTTCTACATAGCCCTGTTGCAGTTCAATCTAGTCACTCCCTTCTTCGGTACAATCGCCTGGATTGGCGCCTTCACCGCTTTCCTCGCGGCAACTCAGGCTACTGTAGCCCGGGAAATCAAGAAGGTCCTAGCTTACTCGACCGTGTCTCAGATAGGATACATGATGATGGCGCTAGGCATCGCTGGGCTGGGTGCAAACTTCATCGCGGGATATTCCGCAGGGCTGTTGCAGCTGATGAGTCACGCGATATTCAAGGCCTCACTCTTCCTGGCAGCAGGGTGGGTCATACATGTCACCGAGACGCGATTCATGGACCAGATGGGCGGACTTGCCAAGGCAATGAGACTTACATCAGTCTCGATGCTGCTCGCGGGGCTCTCTCTGATCGGCATCCCCCCATTCAGCGGCTTCTGGACAAAAGATTCGATCCTCTCCTCAGCCTTCCAGAGTAGTCAATTTGTGTTCTACGGAATAGGGCTTGCAACGGTGCTACTGACGGCGTTCTACACTACAAGGATGCTAGGCATTACGTTCGCAGGCAAATCCAGCGACCACGTCAACGAGCTTGCAGAGGAAGGAAAACTTGCCCACGAAGCTGGTCTAACTATGCTCGTCCCATACCTCGCTCTAGCAATTGCAAGCCTCGGACTGGGAATCTTCTATCCATTTTACAGCGGACCCCTTACCAGCTACATCGCTAAGGCCTTGCCCGCTACCCTACCCCTTGGCACTGTCCCCGGTCTAACGACTACAGAAGTTCTGCTGTACGGGGCAAGCATCGGAATGGCTGGAGTCGGCTTATTCATGGGATACCTTCTCTATTTCAGAAGACCATACACTGTTCCAACTAGGGTCGGGGGTCTCCGAGCCTTCCTTCGGCATCGTTGGTATCTTGACGCAGTCAACTACCGCGTGTTTGTTGGCGGACTAACCAGTGCGAGTCGAGGGCTTTACAGATACGTCGAACAAGGGATCTGGGATAAGCTCAGCTCGACAGTCGCACGTGATGTCATAGCTTACTCTGAGGCTAGCGGG
>Ga0209802_1002233_pt1 | contig 13669 bp, 9 predicted proteins | sample GraSoiAngelo_129_FD_185886 | JGI IMG/M metagenome (GOLD analysis project Ga0209802, IMG submission 185886) | Grasslands soil microbial communities from the Angelo Coastal Reserve, California, USA - 14_0927_12_40cm (SPAdes) (version 2) | ecosystem: Environmental > Terrestrial > Soil > Grasslands ... | reverse complement strand
GCCGTGATCGAGGGCGTGAAGGGCAAGCTGACGCGCCTGCGCGATCAGGTTCCGCCCGACGTCAAGCTCGAGGTGATCCGCGACCAGTCGCGCTACATCTACGCGGCCCTGCATGAGATCAACCTGCACCTGGTGCTCGGCTCGATCCTGGCCTCCCTGGTGGTGCTGGCCTTCATGCGCTCCTGGCGCTCGACGTTCATCGCGGCGGTCGCCATTCCCACCTCGGTCGTCTCGGCGTTCGGGATGATGTGGGCGCTGAACTTCACCCTGAACAGCGTGACGATGCTGGCACTGGTGCTGATGGTCGGCATCGTGATCGACGACGCGATCGTCGTCCTTGAGAACGTCTTCCGCTTCGTCGAGGAAAAGAAGATGCGGCCCTTCGAGGCCGCTCGCGAGGCGACCGCCGACATCGGCCTGGCCGTCATGGCGACCACGTTCTCGCTGGTCGTCATCTTCGTGCCGGTTTCGTTCATGTCCTCGATCTCCGGACGGTTTCTCTACCAGTTCGGCCTGACCGCCGCGGTCTCGGTCCTGGTCAGCCTGCTGGTGTCGTTCTCGCTGACCCCGATGATGTGCGCGCGTCTCTTGCGAACGGAGGATGCCGCGAGCGGTCACGCCGCCGAGGGCGCGCTCGCCGCCTCGCGCGGCGGCTTCTACGCCTGGCTCGATCGGGGCTACGCCTGGAGCCTGGCCCTGTCGATGCGTCATCGCTGGGTCATCGTCGTCATCAGCGCGCTCACCCTGGCCGCCGCGGTGCCGATCTATCGCCAGGTCAAGCAGGAGTACATCCCGACCGACGTCGACGAGTCGGAGTTCGAGGTGCTCGTCTTCGGTCCCGAGAACATGAGCCTGGCTGCGATGGACGAGGCGATGCAGGCGCTCTCGAAGGAAGCCCGCGAGACGAAGGGCGTGGCGTTGATCCTGGCGTCGGGCGGCGGGAGCTTCCTGGGCAAGGTGAACCAGGGCTACATGTACGTGCGCACGGTGTCGCACGAGGAGCGCACGGTGACGCCCGGCCGTCTCTGGAAGGGACTGATCCACGGCCGCCCGCTCGAGGCGTTCCAGGGCAACTACGCGCAGCGCGAAGTGATGATGGCCCTCCGGCAGCGCTTCCGGAAGTTCACCGACATGCGCACGCAGGTGCGCAACATCGCCGGCTTCAACATCGGCGGCGGCACCTTCGACATCGATCTGGCGCTGCGAGGGCCCGAGCTGGAAAAGCTCGCCGAGTACGGCGAGGTGCTCAAGCTGAAAGCCCGCGAGCTGGGCGGGATCGTGGACGTGGACACCACGCTCCGGCTCGACAAGCCCGAGCTGCGGGTGGCGATCGACCGCCAGCGGGCGGCCGATTTGCGCGTGGACACCCAGCAGATCGCGACGGCGCTGCGCCTCATGGTAGGCGGCGACGATCAGGTCTCGCGCTTCCACGATCCGGTCGTCAACGACGACTACGACGTGCAGATCCGCCTGATGCCGCAGTTCCGCGGCAACCTGAGCACAATCTCGCGGCTCTATGTCTCCCGCGACACGACCTCGACCAACGCGGCGACGGGCGCCCCGGCGCAGGTCAACCTGGCGCCGGGCGGCGGCCTCGTGCGGCTCGACAACGTCGTGAAGATCGAGCGCACGGCCACGGCCTCGCGCATCGACCGCACCGACCGGCAGCGCGAAACGCGGGTGCGCGCCATGATCGCGCCGGGCTACGGTCAGGCCGACCGCATCGAGGCGCTGAAGAAGGCCGTCCCCGCCATGAACATGCCGGTGGCCTACCAGACGTTCGTCACCGGCAAGGCGAAGGAGATGGAGAAGACCTTCACCGAGTTCCTGTGGGTCTTCCTGCTCTCCGTCGTCTTCATGTACATGATCCTGGCCTCGCAGTTCGAGAGCCTGATCCACCCGCTGACGATCTTGCTGTCGTTGCCGCTCTCGGTGCCGTTCGCGCTGTTCTCGCTGTACTACACGGGCAACACGCTCAATCTCTACTCCGCGCTCGGCATCCTGGTCCTGTTCGGCGTCGTGAAGAAGAACGCCATCTTGCAGATCGACCACATGAACGCGCTTCGCGCCCACGGCATGGACCGCGACGCCGCCGTCATGCAGGGCAATCGCGATCGGCTCCGGCCCATCCTGATGACGACACTGGCGCTGGTCGCCGGTATGCTGCCCTTGTGGGTGGGCACCGGACCGGGCTCCGAGGAGCGGCGCGCCATCGCCGTCGTGGTCATCGGCGGCCAGACGCTCTGCTTGCTGCTGACCCTTCTGGTGACGCCGGTCGCCTACTCGCTCTTCGAGGACGCGGCCCGTGTGCTGCAGCTGTCGGGCCCATCGCTCGCGCCGTGGCGCGGGCTAGCGCGGCAGGGCGAGCACCGGGCCTGGCGCCACCGCTTGCGCCGCGCCTGGCGCCGCCCGCCCGCCCGCGAGATCCCCGGCGCCGTCGACGACTGAGTGTCGCGGCGCCGACGCGGCTTCTCGCTCCACTCTCGGCTCGGACTTCGCCGCGCGAACCCGTCACTCGGTTGGCAGCTTCGTTCGGCAAATGCCCGAGCTCGTGCGCGCCCTCGGTTTCCCTGGTAGGGTGCCTTCTAGCGCGTCCCCGCGTTTTTGGCTGTTTGCGCGCCACCGTCGGTAGCGACGAGGGAGTGACGAGATGAAACGACCGCCGATCGTCATCGTAGGCGCTTCACTGGCGGGGGGCACGGCGGCCGTCGCCCTTCGCGAAGAGGGATTCGACGGCGACATCGTGCTGATCGGCGCCGAGGCGCAGCTGCCCTACAACCGGCCGCCCCTGTCGAAGGGCTATCTGCGCGGTCAGGACCGCTTCGACGATCAGCTGGTCAAGCCGGCGAGCTACTACGCCGAGCAGCGCATCCAGCTCAAGCTCGGCGTGCAGGCGACGACGATCGATCCGAAGCAGAAGCTCGTCGAGCTCGAAGGCGGCGTGCGCGTCGCCTACGATCGCCTGCTGGTCACGACGGGCGGGCGCAACCGGACCTTGTCGATGCCGGGCGCGAATCTGGGCGGCGTGTTCCAGCTCCGGACGGTCCAGGACTGCGACCGCATCCGCGCCGCCGTCGCCCCGGGCCGTCGCGCGGTCGTGATGGGCTTCAGCTTCATCGGCTCCGAGGTGTCGGCGTCGCTGCGCCAGCTCGGCGTCGAGGTGGTGGCGATCGAAGGCGCCCGCGTGCCGCTGGCACGGGTGCTCGGCGACGAGGTCGGGCAGGTGCTCGCCGAGATCCACCGCGAGAGGGGCGTCGAGCTGATCGCCGAGGATTCCGTCGACGCGCTCGAGGGCTCGGGCCGCGTGACGCGCGTGCGCACCAAGAAGAACCGGGTCGTCGAGTGCGATCTGGTCGTCGCCGGGATCGGCATCGTGCCCAATACGGAGCTCCTCGCGGCGGCCGGCGCGCAGGTCGAGAACGGCGTGCTCGTGGACGAGCACTGCCGGACGTCGCTGCCCGACGTCTTCGCGGCGGGCGATGTGACCAACCACCTGCACCCGATTTTCGGCCGCCTCCGTGTGGAGCACTGGAACAACGGCTACCAGCAGGGACGCGCCGCGGCCCGGTCGCTGCTCGGTCGGACCGAGCCCTACGACTACATCCACACGTTCTGGTCCGATCAGTACGAGCACGTGATCGAATACGTCGGCTTCGCCGCGAGCTGGGACCGCATCGTGTTCCGGGGCCGGCCGGAAAGCCGCAAATTCCTCGGCTTCTACCTCAAGGATGGTGTCGTCCGCGCCGCCGTCGGCCTCGACCGCGGCGGCGATCCCGAAGATCCCAAGGGCGAGAGCGAGCTGAAGTCGGCGGTCGACATGGTCCGTCGCCGCGCGCCGATCGATGCAGCCAGGCTCGCTGACGAGACCGTCGACCTCCGCGCCATGGCCGGCGCCCCGTCCTAGCTCGACGCGGCTAGCTCGAGAAGAACTCCAGCATCCTGCGGTTCACTTCTGCGGAGTTCTCGTACGCGGACCAGTGACCGGCGGCGGGAATCCGGTGGACGTCGAGCGTGCCGACGGCGGAGCGAATCTCGCCGATCAGGAGATCGGCGGGGCGGAACGCGGAGTCGTCCCGCTCGCCCCACAAGAGCCGGACCCGGCAGGTGAGCTGGGCGAGATCGCCCAGGAGCGTGCCGCCGCCGCTCACCTTGCGGCTGTCGAAGCGCGTGCGGCGGACGCCGTCGGCCTGGATGTCGACGGCCTCTTCGGTGACGTTGGCCGGATCGCTGAGCATGTTCACGAGCAGGTTGTGGCGGCAGATCTCGCGGAAGAGCCGCTCGTCGTTCCCCGCCTCCTTGTAGCTCCGGATCGGCCGATCGCCGAACCGCCGGGAGGCAAAGCCACCCGGCGAGACCAGGCAGAGGTGAGTCACCCGCGGCGTGAGCCGACGGGCGAGGCTCGTGGCGATGGCGCCGCCGAACGAGAATCCGGCCAGACGGAGGGGCGCGTCGCCCGGGAACATCTCCACGAAGACGCGATGCACGAGGTCCAGATACACCGAGCCGGTAGTCTCGCGCGCAACGGTCGCCGAATCACCGTACGACGGATGGTCGAGCGCGTGCACGGTGAAGCGCGTCGCGAGCGCGTCGATGTTGCGGGTCCAGTGCCGCCAGGACCCCATGCCGCCGTGAAAGAGCACGACGTCGGGACCACTGCCGTGCCGGCGCACCGCCATTCGCGGCCGGTTGTCTGCGGTCCCCCGAAGGCCCATATCGCCAGGAATCATGGCACAGATCGGCCGGTCTGGACTTGCCGGGGGAATATCACCATAATCGGCCCGCCCTAGGCGGGCGAAAGGGGAACTCACATGCAGACTCGTACCCTCCGCTCCAAGCTCACGATCGCCCTGGCGGTGGGGGCGCTCACCTGTGTCGTCGCCGCCGGGGCGATCGCGCAAAACGCCGGCAAGAGCCTGATCGGGAAACTGGAAGGGCCGGAGGTCGTGTCGGATGCCGCGAAGCTTCCCAAGGCGTTCAAGGAAGCGCCGCAGCTCGCGGAGCTGGTCCGTGCCGGCAAGCTGCCACCGGTCGCGGAGCGCATCGGCCAGGACCCGCTGGTGATCAAGCCGGTGCACGAGATCGGCAAGTATGGCGGCACGTGGCGCGGCGGCTTCACGGGCCCGGCCGATTTCTGGAACGGCTATCGATGCTGCTCGGGCCCCGACCATCTTCTGTTCTGGGATTACGCGGGCGACAAGGTCACTCCCAACATCGCCAAGGGCTACGAGATGCAGGACGGCGGGCGCACGCTCGTTCTGCAGCTGCGGCGCGGGATGAAGTGGAGCGATGGCCAGCCCTTCACCGCCGACGATTTCGTGTTCTGGTTCGAGGACATCTACCGGAACAAGGACCTCGTGCCGACACCGTCGGCGACCATGGCGATCAACGGCAAGCAAGGGGTGATCGAGAAGGTCGACACCTACACGGTGAAGTTCAAGTTCCCCGAGCCGTACTACATGCTGCCCGACGTGCTCGCGGGTTCCACCGACCTCGCCGGCCAGGCCTGGCGGGGCGCGTACGGGCTCGGCAGTTACGCGCCGGCCCACTACCTGAAACAGTTCCATCCGAAGTACGTCGCACAGGCCGAGCTGGACAAGAAGGCCAAGGACGCCAAGTTCGACAGCTGGGTTCGCATGTTCTTCAACCGGAGCGACTGGTCGCTCAATCCGGATCTGCCCGTTCTCACGCCGTGGAAGACCGTGACGCCCTCCAACACGCCGACGTGGACGCTCGAGCGCAACCCCTATAGTGTCTTCGTGGACACGGCCGGGAACCAGCTGCCCTACATCGACCGCGTCGTGCTGACCCTCGCCGAGAATCTCGAGGTCATCAACCTGCGCGCGATCGCGGGCGAGTACGACTTCCAGGCGCGGCACCTCGACCTCGCCAAAGTGCCGGTGTTCATCGAGAACCAGCAGAGGGGCGGGTACAAGCTGTATCTCGATCCGGGCGACTACGGCGGCGACATGATCATCAAGTTCAACCTGAGCTACGAGGCCGACCCGGAGATCGCGAAGTGGATGAACACCACCGACTTCCGGCGCGCGCTGGCGCTGGGGATCGACCGGGATCAGATCAACGAGACCTTCTGGCTGGGCACCGGCACGCCGAGCTCGGTGGTGCCCGCCGACGGCAACAAGTACAACCCCGGCCCCGAGTACCGCAAGATGTGGGCGACGCTCGACCTCAAGAAGGCCAACGAGATGCTCGACAAGGTCGGGCTCGCGAAGAAGGACGCCGAGGGCTATCGCCTGCGCACGGACGGCAAGGGGCGCCTGCGGATCGAGATCATGACGCTCGGCGGTCAGTTCCTCCAGTTCACGCAGATCGCGGAGATGATCCGCGAGCAGTGGAAGAAGATCGGCATCGATCTCGTCGTGCAGGAGGTGGATCGGAGTCTCGCCATCCAGCGGACCATCGCCAACGAGCAGCAGCTCGCCGCCTGGAACAACGACGGAAGCGAGCACCTCTTCACCTTCCCGACGCACGTGTTTCCGTTCGACGTCCTGGCCGTCGTCGCGTCCTCGGGGCCGTTGTACGCGAAGTGGTTCCAGTCCGCCGGCGCGCAGGGGAAGGAGCCGCCCGCGCGCATGAAGGAGCTGATGGCCAAGTTCCGGCGCGCCTACGGGGTGCCCGAGAAGGAGCGGATCCAGCTCGGCAAGGACGTCTGGAAGATCGCGGCCGAGGAGGTCTACATCATCGGCGTGATCGGGATGGGACCGGCTTCTATGGGCGTGAGGGTCGTCAAGACGAACATGGGCAACATTCCGTCACGTCAGTACAACAGCCCGGACGGCAAGACGCCGACGATTTCCCGGCCGGTCACCTTTTATTGGAAGAAGTAACCTCGGCGAGCGGCCGGCTCACCGCCGCGTATCGGCGGTGAGCCGGTTCTCGAGGACACACCGCCTCCCATGCTGTCCTACATCGGCCGTCGCGTCATGCTTGCGATCTTCACCGTCTGGGCGATTTCCATACTCTCCTTCGCCATCATCCAGCTGCCGCCCGGCGACTTCGTCACGTCGTACATCGCCCAGATGGCGTCGATGGGCAGCGTGGTGACCGACGAGGAGGCGCAGAATTTGCGGATCCAGTACGGCCTCGGTCAGCCGATCTACGTCCAGTACTGGAAGTGGATGAAGCAGATCGCGGAAGGAAACTTCGGCATGTCGATGGAGTGGCGGCGGCCCGTCACCGAGGTCATCGGTGAGCGGTTGTCGCTGACGGTGGTGGTCGCCGTGTCCGCGCTGCTGCTCACGTGGCTGCTCGCGCTGCCGATCGGCATCTACTCCGCGGTCCGCCAGTACTCGATCGGCGACTACGTCGCCACCTTCGTCGGCTTCATCGGTCTCGCCGTGCCCAATTTCCTGCTCGCGCTGGTCCTTCTGTATTTCGGGTTCACGCTCTTCAACGCGCACATCGGCGGGCTCTTCTCTCCGGAGCTCCAGGACGCTCCGTGGAGTCTCGAGCGAGTCTGGGACCTGCTCAAGCATCTGCCGATTCCCGCGTTGATCCTCGGTCTCGCCGGGACCGCCCAGCAGATCCGGATCATGCGCGCCAATCTGCTCGACGAGCTCCGCAAGCCTTACGTAGTGACGGCGCGGTCCAAGGGGCTCTCCGAGCCGCGGGTGATCCTGAAATATCCGGTCCGGATGGCCCTCAACCCGTTCGCGAGCACGATCGGCTATACCCTGCCGTACATCGTATCGGGCAGCATCATCGTGTCGCTCGTCCTCGGGCTGCCGACGGTCGGGCCACTCCTCCTCAAGGCGCTCATCTCGCAGGACATGTTCCTAGCCGGGACGATCGTGCTCCTGCTGGGCGTGATGACGGTGATCGGCACTCTGCTTTCGGACATCCTGCTGGTGTGGATCGATCCGCGCATCAGGCTCGAGGACACCTGATGGCCGTCGCCACGGACTCCGTTCGCGGGTCGAGCGTGTCCACCGCCGAGGAGCAGCGCATCTTCGTCGCCTCGCAATGGCAGCTCACGTGGTGGCGGTTCCGGAAGCACCGGGTAGCCGTGGCGAGCGGGGTCGTCGTCGCCGCCTTCTACCTGGCGGTGCTGGGCGCGGACTTCCTCGCGTACTCCAATCCCAACGCATCCGAGGCGCAGCGCTCCCTGATGCCGCCGCAGCCCATCCATTGGTTCGACGATGGGCGGTTTCGTCCTCACGTCTACGGCCTCAAGGGCGCCCGCGACCCGAAGACGTTCAAGCGCGTCTACCAGGCTGATCCCACCCAGAGGATCCCGATCCGATTCTTCGCTCAGGGCTTCGAGTATCGCTTCCTCGGCCTGATCCCGATGTGGCGGCATCTGATCGGCGTCGATCCGGGACGGGACGCCGCCGGAACGATCTTCCTCCTGGGCACGGACGTGCAGGGGCGCGATCTGTGGTCGCGGCTGATGTACGGCACGCGCATCTCGCTCACGATCGGTCTTCTGGGCGTCACCTTGAGCCTCGTTCTCGGCGTCGCCCTGGGTGGGCTCTCCGGATTCTACGGCGGCATCGCCGATACCGTGATCCAGCGGGTCATCGAAATCCTCCGCTCGATCCCGACGATTCCGCTGTGGATGGGTCTGGCGGCGGCCTTGCCGCGCGACTGGTCCATCTTGCAGATCTACTTCGCCATCACCATCATCATCTCGCTCCTGGGGTGGACGGAGCTGGCGCGGGTGATCCGCGGCCGATTCCTGGCCCTCCGCGAGGAGGACTTCGTGGTGTCGGCCCGGCTCGTCGGCTGTAGCCAGATGCGGACGATCTTCGTGCACATGGTGCCGTCCTTCATGAGCCACATCATCGCGGCGACGACGCTCGCGCTGCCCGCGATGATCATCAGCGAGACCGCGCTGAGCTTCCTGGGCCTGGGTTTGCGGCCGCCCGCGATCAGCTGGGGTGTCCTGTTGCAGCAGGCGCAGAACGTCCAGACCGTGGCGATCTCACCGTGGCTCATGATTCCGGCCGTGCCCGTGATCATCGTGGTCATGGCCTTCAACTTCCTGGGCGATGGGCTTCGCGACGCGGCCGATCCTTATGGACGCTGAGCTACTGAGCTACTGCCTCCCCCCAGGATGGCGCCGGCGAAGCCGGCGCTCGAAGCGGACGATATGACGGTGGAAGACGAGCCGCTATTGTCCGTGCGGAATCTGCATACATATTTCGCTCAGGACGAGGGCACTGTGAAAGCGGTGGATGGAGTGAGTCTGGACATGAACGCCGGGGCGACGCTCGGGATCGTCGGCGAGAGTGGATGCGGCAAGAGCGTCACGGCGCGATCGATCCTGCGGATCGTCGACCGCCCCGGCCGGATCGTCGACGGTGAGATCTGGTTTCGCCGTCCGGCCGCGAACAGCGGGGGTGGGAGCCTCCCCGTCGACCTCGTGAAGCTCGAGCCCAACAGCCTGGAGATGCGGTCGATCCGCGGCGCCGAGATCGCGCTCATCTTCCAGGAGCCGATGTCCTCGTTCAGCCCGGTGCACAGCGTGGGCAATCAAATCATCGAGGCGATCCGGCTCCACCAGGAGCTCGACCGCCGCGGGGCGCGCGACAGGGCGATCGAGATGCTGCGCCGGGTCGGCGTCTCATCGCCCGACCAGCGGGTGGACCAGCTGGCCTACCAGTTGAGCGGCGGTCTGCGCCAGCGCGCCATGATCGCGATGGCACTCTCGTGCAATCCGACCTTGCTGATCGCGGACGAGCCAACCACCGCGCTCGACGTGACCACCCAGACGCAGATCCTCGAGCTGCTGCGCCAGCTCCAGCAGGAAGACGGGATGGCGATCATGCTCATCACGCACGACCTCGGCGTGATCGCCGAGATGGCGACGGATGTGGCGGTCATGTACCTCGGTCGCGTCGTGGAGCAGGCTCCGGTCGACGCGATCTTCCACGCCCCGAAGCACCCGTACACGCGAGCGCTTCTCCGTTCCATTCCAAGGATGCGAGCGCGGAGCCGCGAGCGGCTGACGCCGATCGCGGGCTCGGTGCCGCACCCGTACGATCGCCCGGCGGGTTGCCCCTTCCATCCGCGCTGCCCGGATTTCATGCCCGGAACGTGCGATCGGCAGAGGCCTGACCCGCGGACGGTCGGCGACCGGCACACCGTCAGCTGCTTCCTCTACGAATGAGCGACGCCAGGACGCCGCTGCTGCGAGTCGCCGGCTTGCGGAAGCTCTTTCCGGTTCGCAAAGGCTTCTTGAAGCGGACGGTAGGCCACGTCCGCGCCGTCGACGGCGTCGACTTTCACATCGACGAGGGCGAGACCCTGGGCCTGGTGGGCGAGAGCGGCTGCGGCAAGACCACCACCGCGCGCTGCATCCTGAGAGCCATCGAGCCGACCAGCGGCGAGATCTTCATGCGGCTGACGGGCGGCGCGGTGGTCGAGCTCGGCGGGCTACGCGAGTCGGAGCTGCGGGCGCTCCGGCGCGAGATGCAGATGATCTTCCAGGATCCGTTCACCTCGCTCAACCCGCGCATGACCCTGCTCGACCTGGTCGGCGAGCCGCTCCTGGTCCACGGCATGAAGAGCCGGCGCGAGCGCGAGGAGCGCGTGGCCGATCTCTTGCGCCGGGTGGGGCTCAGGCCGGAGTACATGCGACGCTTTCCGCATGCCTTCAGCGGCGGCGAGCGCCAGCGCATCGGCATCGCGCGGGCGCTGGCCCTCCACCCCCGGCTGGTCGTCGCCGACGAGCCGGTGTCGGCCCTGGACGTGTCGGTGCAAGCGCAGATCCTGAACCTCCTGTTCGATCTGCAGGCCGAGTTCGGATTGACCTATCTGTTCGTGGCGCACGACTTGAGCGTGGTCCGGTACATCAGCAATCGCGTGGCCGTGATGTACGTCGGGCGCATCGTGGAGCTCGGCGAAACCGAGGAGCTGTTCACGACACCCAAGCATCCCTACACGGCGGCGCTGCTCTCCGCGGTGCCCGAGCCGGATCCGCGCACGCGGTCGCGGCGGATCGTGCTGCAGGGCGAGGTGGCGAATCCCGCGGCACCGCCCTCCGGCTGCTACTTCCACCCGCGTTGCGCCTACGCGATCGAGGTGTGCCGGACCCAGACGCCCGCGTTCCAGGAGATCTCTCCCGGTCACGTCGTCGGCTGCCACCGGGCCCACGAGCTCCGGCTGGCTGGGGTAGAGTGAGGCCATGATCGTCTCACGCGCCGTCACCGAGAATCTGACGAAGGCGTCGTGGATCCGCCGCATGTTCGAGGAAGGCGCTCGCCTCAAGCTGGAGCGCGGCGCCGACAAGGTCTTCGACTTCACCCTGGGCAATCCGGAGATCGAGCCGCCGCCGGCGGTGCTGGCCGCCGCGCGGCGGGTGCTCGAGAGTACGGCGCCGCACCTGCACGCCTACATGCCCAACGCCGGGCACGTCAAGGTGCGCGAGGCCATAGCCGGGCGGCTCCGGGCCGCGACCGGGCTTTCATACACGGCCTCCCATGTCCTGATGACGGTTGGGGCTGGCGCGGCGCTGAACACCGTCCTGAAGGCGTTGCTCGACCCGGGCGACGAGGTGCTCACGGTCGCACCGTTCTTCGCCGAGTACACGTTCTACGCCGAGAACCACGGCGGCAAGCTGGTAGTCGTGCCGCCGACGGCCGACCTCACGCCCGACATCGTGAAGCTCGAGGCCGCGATCACCCCGCGCACCCGCGCGATTCTCGTGAACTCGCCGAATAATCCGAGCGGCGTCATCTATCCTCGCTCGACGTTCGTCGAGATCGAGGCGCTGCTCACCCGCGTCGGCCGGCCGATCGTGCTCGTCAGCGACGAGCCCTACCGGGCGCTCGTCTTCGACGACGTCGTGCCGCCCGAGGTGCCACCGCTGGTGACGCGCTCGATCGTGGCGACGTCGTGGTCGAAGTCGCTGGCGATTCCCGGCGAGCGCATCGGCTACCTGGCGTTCTCGCCGCGCCTGCCGGAGGCCGCCGTGCTCGGCTTCGTGAACGCGCCGGCGCTCTGGCAGTGGGTGGTGGCCGAGGTCGGCGATCAGGTGATCGACGTGGGCCCCTATCGCGAGAAGCGCGACCTCATGTACGAGGGCCTCACCCGCATCGGCTACCAGTGCGTGAAGCCGCAGGGCGCCTTCTACGTGTTCCCGCGCACGCCGATCCCCGACGACGTGGCGTTCGTGCGTCTGCTGGCCGAGGAAGGCGTGCTGACCGTGCCGGGGTCGGGCTTCGGCATGCCCGGCCACATCCGCATCTCGCTCACGGTCGAGCGCGACACGGTGGTGCGCGCGCTGCCCGGCTTCGAGCGCGCGTTCCGCAAAGCCCGCGGCTGATATGGCTCGTCGCTCGGCGGCCGACCGCGCGGGTCAGCCGAGCAGACGCTTGTAGGTCGCCTCGTCGAAGCCGACGATCAGCGCGCGGCCCTTCCGGAGCGTGGGAGCCCGCAGATTGCCCGTGGGACCGAGCAAAAGGGCGAGCAGCTCGGCGCGCGGCGGCTTCTCGCGCTTCAGGTCGACGTGCACGACCTTCTTGCCCTTCGCGACGTAGAGCTCGTCCACGTCCTTCAGGGCCCCGAGGGCGGCATCGCCCTTGATCGTGGCTTTCTTCGCGTCGATCTGTTCCCCGACACCGACCTTGTGCTTCGCAAGGAACCCTTGCGTCTTGGCACAGGTCATTCAGCCCCGGCGGTGATAGCTCCAGTCGACGGCGCTCATAGTGTTCTCCCTCCCGATCCCGAGCCGCGGGATCACTTGAAGCCGATCGAGTCGCGCAGCTCCTGCCAGAGCCGGCTGAGGTCGTCGGCCGTCACAGGTCTCTCGGCGGCGAGCGCATCGACTCGACCGTAGAGCGTGCGACGCACGTACGCCCGATAAGGCGCCGGAAGGCTCATGAGCAGCGCGATGAATGCATCCTGAAGCGCCGACGGCCAGCGCCGCTCGTGCTCGCGGCGCGCGGCACCGAAGTCGAACTGTGCGTCCCCTCGCGTGCCGGCCGGTGATTCGTCACGCCTCGTCTCGCGCAGGGCGGCCGTCGCCGGCTCGTCGACCCGATCGCCGTCGAGCACGATGCCGTACGCGGCGCGCGCGTGCTCACGTGAGATGAGCCCGGACATCACGTCGGCCAGGACGTGCGACGGCGGGCGCGCGAAGCGTGGGCCGGGACCGCCGCCGCCCGGCGTGCGCACGCTCAGCACGTCGCCCGGCTCGAGCGCCAGCACGTCGATCTTCGGGAGCGGCCGCTCGGCGGCGGTGCCGGGGTTCAGCACCACGCTGCCGGTTGCTCCGGCGGTGCCACCCGCCACGCCCCAGGGCGCGAACCGGAGCCGCTCCATCCCGCGCGCGGTCACCAGCCCTTCGGGCTGGAAGACCTGGAAGTCCAGCCGGACGCCGAACCCGCCGCGGTACCGCCCGGGGCCGGCCGAGTCCTGGATCAGGTGGAAGCGTCGCACGACGATCGGCACCTCGGCCTCGAGCGTCTCGGCCGGCGTCGTCTTGAGAAAGCCAAGCGACGCGTCGCAGCCGTCGACGCCGTCACGGCTGGGGCGGCCACCGCCGCCGCCGATCATCGGCTCGATCACGGTGACGTGGCGCCGGCCGGCCGCCGGGTCCGGTAGCGAGAGCGCTACCATGCAGCCCTGACCGCCGCTGGCCGCCGGAATGTCCTCGGGCACCGCGCGGGCCAGGGCCCCCAGCACCGCGTCGTAGATCCGGAGCACG
>Ga0209802_1002229_pt1 | contig 13691 bp, 15 predicted proteins | sample GraSoiAngelo_129_FD_185886 | JGI IMG/M metagenome (GOLD analysis project Ga0209802, IMG submission 185886) | Grasslands soil microbial communities from the Angelo Coastal Reserve, California, USA - 14_0927_12_40cm (SPAdes) (version 2) | ecosystem: Environmental > Terrestrial > Soil > Grasslands ... | reverse complement strand
TGCAGCCGGACTCGATCCCGATGAACTTCCTGCATCCGGTCCCCGGCACGCCGATGCAGGATCAGAACAACCTCACGCCCCAGCGCTGCCTGAAGATTCTCTGCCTGTTCCGCTTCCTGCACCCGCGGACGGAGTTGCGCGTCGCCGGCGGCCGCGAGTTCAACCTGCGCTCCCTGCAGGCGCTGGCGCTCTATCCCGCCGACTCGCTCTTTGTCGGCGGCTACCTCACGACGCCGGGCATGCCTGCGCCCGAGGCCTGGAAGATGATCGAGGACCTCGGCTTCGAAGTGGACACCGTCGGCGCGCCGCTGTCAGCGCCCTAGAGGGGATTCGCTACTTTATTACTTCTGCTTCTTGCGGGGGTGGGTGTAAAAGTATATCCAGATCGCCAGAAGGGTGCTCAGACCAGCAACGAGGGCCATCACTTGGTCAAAAAAGGTCCAACCGAAAGTCATTAGTTTAACCGCCCTTCAAGGCTAAAGGCCGCCAAGTACAATGCCCCCATACATTCAAGGCCGAATATAACACTAGTCGCTGAAGCCGGTCCACTAACTAAGCCTCCAACCACGGCGATCAGGCCGACCCCTTTTGCCATATCGTAAAGGAACTTCGCAGCGCTTTCTAGCTGGCGAGCCGTCATGCCTAGTGAGACACAGGAAACCCAGAAAGGTTAAATTATTTTTCTCCCTACTCGTACTGCAGGCTCTCCGCGACGGGGAGCCGTGCCGCCCGCCGGGCCGGCCAGTACCCCGCGAGCACGGTTGCGAGCAGCCCCAGCGCCATCGCTTCCAGCAGGACATCCGGAGCCGGATGGAACACGATGGTCCAGCCGAACGACTGTTTATTGATGACTTCGATCAACAGGACGGAGAGGACCAGGCCCGCCGCGGCTCCCAGGACCGTCCCCGCCAGCCCCAGCAATCCGGACTCCCACAGGATAAGCCGGCCGACCTGGGCCGGCGTCCCTCCAATGGTGCGCAGCACCGCGAGCTGGCGCTGACGCTCCAGGATGCCCGCTAGCAACGTATTCGCGATTCCCAGCAACGCCACGGTCACCGCGATGACCTCCAGCGCATACGTGATGGCGAAGGTCTGGTCGAAGATCCGCAGCACTTCGCGCTTCAGCTCGCCGTTTGTCAGGATCATCACCGGCGGATCGCCCTGCAGCCGCTCCAGGATGGCGCGGCGGACCACCTCCGGATCGGCTCCGGGCGCCAGGTACAGAGGCACGACCGTCGCGTTGCGGTCGCCCCAGTGCCGCGCGTAGAGTGTGCGGTCCAGAACGATCTTGCCGCCATCCGTCGAGTAGTCATAGAACACGCCCGCGATAGGAAGCTCGACCGACCCGTGCGGGGTCGGCAGTGCGATGCGGTCACCGCGCCGCAGCGAGAACTGCCGGGCGAAGGTCTCGGACACGATCACCTGCTCGCCACGGACCGCCTCGCTCAGGACCGTCGCGGAGTCTCCCTCCAGGAAGAGATACCGGCTGTGCCGCGCGTGGATCAGCAGATCGCGGGCGACCACCCTCACCGGTCTGTCGCGGTAGTCCATGCGGACGTCGCGATAGCTGTCCGCCGCCACGACGCCGGGAAGCCTCTGCAGCCGCTGGTGCACGGACTCCGGCAGGGCCCATTCCGGGCCATCGCCCAACCACGTCGGCGGCGCAACGATCAGGTCTGCCTTCACGGTCTGCTCCAGCCACAGATCCACCGTCTGGCGGAAGCTGTGGATCATCACGCTGACGCCGATCATCAGAGCCAATCCGACCATCAGCGCCGAAACGGCGACGGCGTTCCGTACAGGCGCACGTTCCAACTCGGCGGCGGCCAGGCGCGGCAGACAGCCGGCCTGCCGGGGCAGGATCATCCGCAAACAGGGAGCGATCGATCCTATGACCACGGGGCTGAGTAACGCGAAGCCCAGCACGACTAAAAACACCGCGACGTATCCAAACAGCGGCAAGCCCTGCACAGGATCCTGCAGAGCGGCAAGTCCGGCCAGGAGAAAGGCGGCCATCGCGCGCGTGAGGACTGTCGCGATACGCACGGTCCCGACCAACTCATATCCTCCCGGCGCAAGGGCCTGGGTCGGTTCGACCGTGACCGCCTCCCTGATCGGGCCCAGCGAGCCCACCACCGCCACGACCAGCCCGATCAGCAGCCCCTGCACCAACACATCGGACGACACCCACGTCAGGCGGGGAGCAACCAGCGACTGATAATAGAGATTGCTCACGGTCGCCGCGAGCGTCTGCAGGACGCCGTTCGACAGCGCGACGCCGAACCCGATGCCCACGATTCCACCCACGATGCCGACCAGCACAACCTCGGTCAGCAAGAGCCGCACGATGCCGGCGGAGGACAGGCCCAGCGAGCGCAGGATCCCGATCTCCCGGCGGCGGCGGAGCACCGCGAAGGAGACCGTGTTGTAGACGAGGAAGAGTCCGACCAGCAGCGCCACCACGCTGAGAATGCTCACGTTCAGGCGGAACGCGCGGGTCATCCGCTCGATCTGGGCGTTGCGTTGCTGGGGGCGCTTGACGGTCAGCTCCGGCGGCAGGAGTGCGAGGACCGCGCGTCTCACCTCCTCCACGGGCCGGGCCGGGTCCGTGACGAGGTCGATGCGATCGAGGCGACCCAGTCGGTCGAACAGGAGCTGCGCCGCCGCAATGTCCATGACGGCCAACTCCTCGAACGTGGACCGCGCCGGGCCGTCCCCCTCCAGGATGCCGCGGACGACCAGCCGCCGGAGGCGTCCGCCGACGTTTACCACCAGCGTCGAGCCCAGGGGCAGACCGTGGCGTTGGGCCAGCCGGCGGCCCGCAAAGATCGTATCGGGCTCGAGATACCGCTCCCAATCTGGTTCGCTGCCGGAGTCGACGCGTCCGCTCTCGACCACCCGGTAGTCGCGGAAAGAGGATTCAGCCAGGAGATCCACGCCCAAGATCGGCAACACGATCCCTCTGGCCGAGCCCTCGGCCCTCCAGATCCCGGTGAGGTCCAGCACTGGTGTGGCCAGGAGGACGCCGTCCGCGTGGCTGAGGGGCTCGATGATGCGCTCGTCGAAACCGCCCAGGGCGTTCGTCGCGTTGAAGACCTGCAAGGTCGTCCGCCCGGCCACGCCGAGCACGGCCTGCTCGAACGAGCGGACGATCTCGACGTTCGCCGTCGCGACCGCCACGTACACGGCGACCCCCAGGGCCACGCCGCCGACCGTGAGGGCCGTGCGCGGGAGTTCCCCGGCCACATGACGCCACACCAGGAGACGGAAGACGGTCACAGTTCCTTGAGGCGACCCACGACGGCGGTGGTGGATGGATAGCCTTTCTTTTTCAGCACGGCCTGCAGCTCGCCGGCGATCCGGTCGAAGACCTTGGGCCCTTCCTCCACGAGGGCCGTGCCGATCTGCACGACCGAGGCCCCGGCTAGCAGGTGCTCGAACGCGTCGGTGCCGGACACGACGCCTCCGACCCCGATGATCGGAATTCTCCCGTCGAACGCTTTCCAGAAGGCCCGCACGTTGGCCAGCGCGACCGGCTTGATCACCGCGCCGCCGAGACCGCCGAATCCTCCCTTCGGCTTGATCACCACCGACTCCCTATCCGGATCGATCACGAGCGCGTTGCCGACGGAGTTGATCAGCGAGAGGAAGTCCACCGGCGCGCGCTTCAGGACCTCGGCCATCGCGGCGTGGTGGGCCGGATCGAAGTACGGAGGCAGCTTGACGCCCATCGGACAATCCACGACGGCCCGCACACTGCGGATGAGTCGCTCCGAAGCCTCGAAGTCGTACCCGATCTGCGGCTTGCCGGGGAGATTCGGACAGGAGAGATTCACTTCGATGAGGTCCGGGCCAGCCTTGCTGATGGTGCGGGCGATCTCACGGAAATCATCCTCGCAGAGGCCGGCCACGCTCGCCACAACCGGTTTGCCAAACCCTTTGAGCGTGGGGATCAACTCCGCATACGCCCGATAACCGAGGTTCGGCAATCCCATCGAGTTGATCGAGCCGCCAGCAAAGGGATAGTACCGAGGCTCCGGGTTGCCGGTACGGGCCTCCAGCGTCATGGACTTGGTGACGATGGCTCCGGCACGGGACCGCCCCAGCGCCTCAAGCTCCGCCCGCGTGACGCACAAGGCGCCGGAGGCATTCATGAGACAGAGGGGAAAGCGGACGCCCGCGATGGTGCAGGAAAGGTCGACCGTGTCGCGCGAGAGGGTCACTGCAGGTTTTGTTGGTTAAAACTACACTTGACCACAAGTGTGGTGGCGCCGCGGCCTTCAACACACTTATCCAGGCTCTTGTGATAGTCCAGCTTGCCGTCCAAGTTCACGATAAATTCGAAGGAGAAGGCCGTCGTCATGAACATGTAGCGGCCCGGCCTCAGTTTGAGGGTGGCGATCTTGTTGGTCATCATCCGGTCACGGACCGACTGGAGGGGCTCCGTGATGCCGGGCACGCTCCACACCCGTGGGGGCACAATCGCGGTGGCGTCGATGACGATCGGATGCTCCTGCGCCAAGGGCAGCTTGGGCTGTTTTTGCTCAGCCGCGGCCGGTTCCACCCACCACATGCTCGCTGCTATCATCACCGCAACGATCGCGGCCCTCATACTCGCACTTCCTCCCCGTCTACGGAACCATCCCGCATCAGCACGATCCGATCCGCCTCTTGCGCCATGCTCCGACTGTGCGTGGCCAGGATCACGGTCTGAGCACCCTGCCGGGCCAACGTTTTAATCAATTGGATGATCTCCCGCCCCACTTTCGAGTCCAGGTTGCCCGTCGGCTCGTCCGCCAGCAGGAGCGCCGGCCGATGCACCAGCGCCCGCGCCACCGCGACACGCTGCTGTTCCCCGCCGGAGAGCTCCGACGGGCGATGCTCTCCCCGGTGCGCGAGGCCCACCGCCGTCAGGCACTCCTCCGCTCGTTTCTCAGTGTCGGCCTCGCCGCGCAGCAGGAGCGGCAACGCAACGTTCTCGCGCGCGGTCAGCCCCGGCAGCAGGTTGAAGAACTGGAAGACAACCCCGATCCGCTCGCGCCGGAGCTGCGTCCAGTCGGCTTCGGTGAACCCATGGGTGGAGAGCCCGCCGATGACGACCTCGCCTTCCGTGGGCCGGTCCAAGCCCCCAATCAGGTTGAGCAGCGTGCTCTTCCCGCTGCCGCTCGGCCCCATGATGGCCAGGAATTCCCCCTGGGCCACTTCCAACGAAACCCTCTGGACAGCCCGGATGATCGAGGCGCCTCGCTGATAGACCTTGGAGACTCCCTCCAGCCGGACCACACTCCCTCACAAGCTGCCCGCCCACCTATAACACAAAGAACCGAGTCCCGACAATGAATCTCAAGCACGTCACGCCCGCGACTTGGAGGTGTCCAAGGAAGAGAGGCACCGCCATGCCGGACTTGCTGGATAGGATCTTGCACTGGGTCTTTCCCACCGACTGCGCCGCCTGCGGTCGGCCGGCGGCGGAGCGCCGGCTGCCCTTCTTCTGCCGGGGCTGTTGGGAGACGATCCGGCCCATCGAGGGCCCTGTCTGCCCCCGGTGCGGGCGCCCGTTCGACTCGCCACTCGCGCTGCTCTCCAGTCCGGGACACCTCTGCGGCCCGTGCCGCAAGAAACCTCCCGCGTTCGACCTGGCCCTCTCCCCCTACCGCTACGAGGGAATACTGGAACAGGCCATCCACCTGTTCAAGTACCGGCGCCGGGATGCGCTGGCGACGCCACTGACCGACCTGATGCTCGTCTGGGCAGACAAGCTGCCATCGATCTCCCTGGTCATGCCCGTCCCGCTCCATCCCAGCCGCCTGCAACGCCGCGAATTCAACCAGGCGCTGCTGCTGGCGGATCGGATTGCTGACCGTCTCGGCCTCCCTCTGTCGTTCGAGCAACTCGTACGGGTCCGCGCGACCCGGCCCCAGACGGAACTCGACCGCAAGGAACGGGCCCGGAATGTGCGGCGCGCCTTCGCCGTGCGGGAACCGGCCGGCCTCGCCGGTCAGCGGGTGCTTCTGGTGGACGACGTCCTGACAACGGGGGCGACCGTCAACGAGTGCGCCCGAGTGCTCCGCCGGGCGGGGGTCGAATCCGTCACGGTCCTGACCCTCGCCAGACGGGTTTAAAATTGCGTAGGGGCGCACCTGCGTGTGCGCCCGAATTGTGGATGGCCCCGTAGAACATGGGCGGACACATAGGTCCGCCCCTACGTCGGATGCGACGGAATTATGGATTATGCCAGCAGTGGCAAGGAGTGGCAATGAGTGGCATGTAAAAATACTTGACAATTCCAGCCCTTCCCTTATAGGATGGCGCCCGTATCATCCGGAATGTTCGATGGCCAAGGCGGTACGGGATGAGGTGCTGACCACCGCCGAGACGTGCCGCTACCTGAAAGTGGCGCCTCGGACGCTCTATCGCTACATCCAGGAGAAGCGCGTACCGGCCTTCAAGCTCGGCAAGGACTGGCGGTTCGTGAAATCGGAACTGGACATGTGGCTCCGGAGGAAAAGCCGGGAGTATACCCGGAAAAAGACCCGCTGAGGAGGCGACTCATGTTCTCAGGGGAATACTTCTGCAAGCTGGACGAGAAAGGCCGCTTTCTTCTCCCCTCGGTCATCCGCGACCTCCTGTGCCCGGACGGGCACGCCGGTGAAAAAGGCGTCGTCTTCCTGAAGAGGACCGACCCGACGTCGCTCAAGGTCTACCCGCTGTCCGAATGGACCAACCTGCTCAAGCAGACCAGGGCCAAGCTCGATGAAGAGCAAAGTCGTCTCTTCATGCACTTCGTGGTCTCGGAAACCGCCACATCGGAGATCGACAAGGCGGGCCGCATCCTCATTCCCGGCAAGCTGCGCAAGCACATCAACCTGGCCGAGGACCAGGAGATCGTCCTCGTGGGCATGTACGAGAACTTCGAGATCTGGGAGCCCGCGGATTGGCGGCGCTACCTCGCCCAGGTAGAAAACCGTCACGAGGTCTCGATGAGTAAGATCATGGATCTGCTGTAGCCCGTCCCTGTGAAGCGCACCCGCTCTTCACCCGCCCGTCCCACCGTCCTCCGCCAGACGTCCTTTCGACCCTCCGATGCACACGACCCGAGAGGGACTCACCGCGAGGCTGTGCAGCGCTCGATCCAGCAGCTGTTGCTGTCCAGCGCGGTGAAACGAGCCCGGCGCCAGACACTGCCGCCTCACAACGGTCCGGCCTCACCCTGGCCGGCGCGTCACCCTGTCGCAGACCATCCCGAGAACGACTTGTGCTTGGTGTTGCCCCTTCCCCCCAGCATCAATCATCAGTACGCCACCGTTCAGGGACGGCGCGTACTCTCCTCAGCCGGTCGCCGGTTCAAGGCGTTGGTCGGGCAGGAAGTCCTCTGCGCGCTGGCGAAACGAAAATCCCCTCCCCCGCTCGGTCAGATGCAGGACGGAACCCCCTTGGCGCTCGATCTGCGGTTCTATTTCGAATCGGACCTGCGCCGGGACATTGACGGCGGGCTCAAGATCACCCAGGATGCGGTGTGCGAAGCCCTTGGGATCAATGACAATCGGATCGTCGAGGTGACCCTCCGCAAAAAGCGGGACGCCGCGGCGCCGCGCCTGGAACTCACGCTGCGCCTCTGTCTTCACCCAACCCCCTAGGTCTCTCGAACGGTGGAAGGAATAGCCCGCTGGGAGCACTTCGCCCATGAGGCCGACATCGGCGTGCGCGGGATCGGCACGACCCGCGAGGAGGCCTTCGAGCAGGCCGCCCTTGCGCTGATCGCGGTCATCACCGACCCGCAGACTGTCCGCCCGGACCAGCCGATCACCATCACGTGCGAAGCGCCCGACGATGATCTGTTGCTGGCCGACTGGCTGAATGCGTTGGTCTACGAGATCGTAACCCGCCGCATGCTGTGGAATCGGTTCCAGGTGCGCATCGAAGGCCGGCGCCTGTTCGCCACTGCCTGGGGCGAAGGCACCGACGTCACCCGACATCAACCGGCTGTGGAAGTCAAAGGTGCCACCTACACGAACCTCTCCGTGCGACAGGAGCCGAATGGCCTCTGGGTGGCGCAATGCGTAGTGGACGTCTAGGGTTCGCGACCGCCTGCCGGCTACAGGCTGAGTCCAGGCAAAAGAGATGCGAGCCGGAGAAACCGCGTGTAATCCAGCGTGAGCGCCGGCGGATCGGCCCCGAGCACCTGCGCGACCAAACCGCGCTCCTGGGCCACCACATACTCGGGAGAATCAAAGACGAGCGCGAAACGCTGCGGAGCCACCGCCATCTCTGGATGCGTCTGGTCATATGCCGGAAGCCCAGGGATGACGTCCACCCGGTTCTGATAGTTGACCAGCACGATCGTCAGCAGCCTGTCCTTTACGAACAGCGAGCCCGTCGTGACGTCGCGGCGATCAGGCCCCCGCCGTTTCGCCACGTAGAAGACGATCCGCTCGCGCGTGCCCGCCTTCCCCATGGCCGCGGCCATCGCCGGCACCACCTTCGCCAACGTGGGCCCGTCGAAGAGCGGTACGGGCTGGACGGGTCCCGTGAGGAGCCGCTGCAGCCAGTGCGTCGTGAACTGAACCCGGACGCTTTTGAGAATATTCGTGAGGTCCTGCTCGGAGAGCCGCACCGGATGGTCGTAGGCTGCTTGGGCGGTAGAAACCGCCTGCACCACGACCTCGTCCTCCACCGGAGGGACGCTGGCGCGATATTCGAGCGAACAGGCCGCCAGCAGCAACGCCACCGCGGCCAGGATGAGAGAGCGCATGACGCCCAGCCGGTCAATCGAGTGAGTCATGGCGCCTGCTTGCTCTGCGTCCCCGCGTCCCGTTTCGCCTTTTTCGTAGGCGCCCTCTTCGTCATCGTCTCCACCACTGCCGCCGCCGCTGCCGCCGCTGCTGCCTCTGCCGCCTCTTTCGCGCCAGCCAGTTGGCTTTCCAGGCTGGCGATCTGCTCGGATTTTGTCATCACGAGGTCGTCCATCGCCCTCAGCCGCTCTTCGAGGCCGAGGATCTGTGCCTCCACCTTCTTGACCTTCTCCAGTTCTTGCATCAGACGTTTCGTTTCCTCGTCCTTGGTCTTCACCTGCAGCTTGAGCTGATCAATCTGGCGCCGGAACTCCATCACCTGGCTCTCATTCTCCTGCAGCATGTCGGCCGACCCGGCGAAGCAGGCCGACAGCCCGACGAGCATCATCCCGCACAGACCCAACAGGGAGGTTTTGGCGTTCATGGGCTCTCCTTTACTGTGACTGTCATCTCGATCCGTTCCAAGGGATTGTCGTTGCCGTCCTTCTTGGCCTTCAGGATGGCATCCACGGTCTCCAGGCCACGCACGACTTCGCCGAACACCGTATACTGCCAGTCCAGGCTGCCGCAGTCGTCGGCGCAGATGAAAAACTGGGAGCCTGCGCTGTTGGGATCGTTGCCGCGGGCCATGGACAGCGTGCCACGGCGATGGGGGCGGCTGTTGAACTCAGCAGGGATCGTGTAGCCAGGGCCGCCGAGCCCGTGCGTGGCCCGGTTCATGGTCTTGCTGTTCGGATCGCCTCCCTGGACGATCTTGAGACCGGGAGGATTGACCCGGTGGAACGTCGTGCCATTATAAAACCCGACCGCCGCCAGCTTGAGGAAGTTCTCGCAATGGCGCGGCGCCACGTCGAAGTAGCACTTCAACTCGATCTCCCCGTACTTGGTGGAAATGACGGCACGCGTATCTTTCTTCGCCACGCTCACGGGAATCCGACCCGTGCGCTAATGCCGCGGGGCGGGGTTGCGCGAGGTGGCGATACCCTGGTTCGTCGAGAACCAGTGCGCCCCGTGGTCCTCCGTCTTGAAGACACCCCCGCTCGTGCCGGCGTACACCGTCCCGCCCTTGCCCACTGCGAAAGACTGGATCGCCCGTTCGGTCAAGCCGTTGTTGATCTGAATCCAGGTCTTGCCCTGATCGCTGCTCCGGTACATGCCGACGCCGGTCCCCACGAACCAGGACGACTCGCCGATCGCCATCCCCCTAACGGAAGCGTTCGCCAGTTGCCCGCCGATGATGTGCCAGGTCTCCCCGCGGTCCGTGCTCACGTAGACGCCGTTGTCGGCCGTCCCGGCGTAGAGGGTCCCCGTCTTGTCCACGACCAGCGAGCGCACGAAGTTCGCCGGAAGCTGATCGCGCGGATGCGAGAGCCGTGACGGGGTGATGCGGGTCCACTGCGCGGAGCCGGCCAGCTTGCGGTACAGCCCCATCCCCGTGGTCCCGGCGTACATGGCGCCCTGCAGGTCCACCACCAGCGCGCGCACCAGGAGATTACTGAGTCCCTGGTTGTCGGCCACCCATTGTTCCCCACCGTTCTTGGACCGGTAGACGCCGGACCCCGTGCCGGCGTACAGCACGCCCTGGTGGGCGAGCAGCACCTGGGTCTCCAAGCGATCCAGGCCGGTATTCACCGGCGCCCAGGACTTGCCCCCGTTCTTGCTCCGGAAGATCCCACCGCGCAGCGTGCCCGCGAAAACGGCCCTGTCGGGCGCGACCACGACCACGTAGACATAGGGGTCCGTCATTCCCTCGTTGACGCCCGTCCACGTCTTGCCCCCATCTTCACTCTTGAAGACGCCCCTGCCGAAACTTCCCGCGTAAACCGTCTGCCCCTCGCCCAACGCCAGCGACTGGATGCTGACGAAGCCCTCCGGGCCGAGCACGTCCAGCATGCCGCCTGGGCTGAGTTGAGCGAACGCGTCCCCATAGGACAATCCTGCCACGAGGACGACTAAGAAAAGAATTCTCCTACCAGCCGTCCCTTCGGGAACCTTGACCGGCTCCTCCATTTCTTGCGCGGGGCGGGCCGGGGGACGGCCCCAGAGGCGTGCGCTTAAGATACCGATTTCATAAAGGATGATCAACGGCCCCGCCATGAGCAGCAGGTTGAACAGATCCGAGGTCGGCGTGAGAATCGCCGAAAGGATGAGATTCGCCATGATGGCATGCTTGCGGTACCGCGCCAGGAGATCCGGGGTGATGACCCGCAGTCGGGACAGCAACGTGATGAACAGCGGGAGCTCGAAGGCGAAGCCGAACGTGAGGAGAAACTTCACGTTGAAGTCCACGTAAAAGCCCACGCCGAGCTGGGGTACCAGCGCCCGGTCAATGCCGAACTGCAGCATAAACTGGAGCGCCAGTGGGACGATCACGAAATTGGCAAAGGACACGCCCATCGCGAAGAAGACCGAGGTGATGGCGAGGAACGGCACGATCCAGCGGCGTTCGCCCGGCAACAGGGCCGGCTCGATGAACTTCCACAGGTGGTACAGGAAGACCGGCATGCACAGGGTAATGCCCCCCAGCAGCGCCACCTTGATCGCCGCGAAGATGGCTTCCGTCGGTGCGTAGAAGATGAGGTCGTCGTGATAGGGTTTTTTGAGCCAAGTGATCATCTCGTCGGCATGGGGAAAGGTGATGACGCAGGCCACGATGAACGTGAACCCGCACCAGTAGAGCCGCCGTTTGAGGTCGGCGATGTGCCGCTGGAGCGGCGTGCGGACCGGCTCTCCCCTGAGAGCCTCTGCCGAGGCGTTGTCCATCCAGCCGCTCAGGATGACGGGCCGGCCGCCAGAGACTGCTGCTGTTTAAACTGACGGACGATGGCGGCCATCTTGTCCTTGGTCGCAAGCTTGTCGAACTGGATGCGCTTCTTCCGCTGTTCTTCCTCCGGAGTCAGGAAATGCAGTCGGGTGAACTCGGCGAGCTGGTGTTCGAGCCGCTGATGGGTCTCCTCCAGCGTTCTGAACTCGGGGTGCTCCTTGCGAACCAAGTCCAAGATGGCCGGGTCTTCGCTCAGCATCGTGTGCCCTCCTTTCTCTAAGCATTCTCGCATCATGATCACTGCATCTTCGCGTGGGTGAACGTAATAGCCTTTGCGGAGGCTCTTCTGGACAAACCCGAGCTTCCGGTAGAACGCCAGGGCGGCCGTGTTCGACGCCCGCACCTCGAGCAGCGCCGTCCGTACGCCTTGCGCCGCCGCAGCCGTCAACGCGTGACGGACCAGCGCCAAGCCAATGCCGTGGCGCCGGACCTCAGGACGGACGGCCAGGTTCATGAGGTGCAGCTCCTCAAAGACCACCCAGAACATGATATACCCCAGGAGCGCCCCCGCCGCCACGCCCTCTCCGAATCCGGCGCCGCCTGCCCGCAGCACCAGATTCGTCGCGAACGCATTGCCCTGCAACTCGCCAAGAAACATCTTGCGGGTCCAGGGCTCGCTGAAAGACCGCTGCTCCAGGTCCAGAACCTCCTCGAGGTCGCTCTCCTGCATCGGGGCGAGCTGGTATGGTCCCTTCAGCATCACGATGTCAGACGGGCCACTGGCAATTTGATGAGCCCCTTGTCCCAGTTGACTTCGGCTTCGGTCCGGCGCAGGTAGACCGGGACCAGTGCCGCGTCCGGTCTCGTGCCCTGGGCCAGTTGTGTGCGCCCCAGCCGGGCGATGACCGCAGCGGACGGGACTGCGCCAAGGCCGCTCTCAGTCATACGGACCCGCTTTCCAAGCGCCGCCTTGAGCTGCGTGCCATAGCGCGCCGCGCCGTTGCCGACCAGATGCGCCGGCAACTCAACGTTCGCCAGCGCCTCGACCACGGCTTCTGGAGCCAAGACGGCATCCGCGTGCAACCGCTCAAGACGCCCGGCCCGGCGCTTGAACACGGCCAGATACACCTCGCCCCGGTACGCGTCGAGCAGCGTGCAGATCGTGATCGCCTCGGCCGGCTCATATCCTGCAGCCAGCGCTTCCAGCGTGGAGACGCCGACCACCGCCGCGCCGGTCCCGAGCGCAAGGCCTTTCGCCGTTGCCAGGCCGACGCGCAACCCGGTGAACGATCCAGGCCCGATGGACACCGCCACCGCGTCGAGATCTTTGGCCGCCACGCCGGCCTTTCGGAGCACGTGGTCCACCGTGGGCAGGAGCAGACCACCGCGCGAGCCTTTGGCGTCATACGAGGCCTCGGCCAGGAGGCGATCCTCGTCGAGCAGGGCCACGCTTTGGGCAGGGGTCGCGGTCTCGATCGCCAGGACACGCATCACCGGTTCCCTCCCACCTCAGCCGATCCCCAATCCTGCGACGTCAGTTCCGGGTTCGGAATCACGTCATGAAAGGTCAGCACCAGCTTGGCACGGCCCAGGCCGTCCTCCGCTTGCACGCGCGTGGGCCACGTCAGAGGGCCCGCCGATGTGGAGCCGACCGCGCGATAGTTCTGATAGACCATCGTCGCCTGCACGGCCCCCGACGCGTCGAAGAGGTCCTGGCGGGCGACCTCCAACGTGCGGCGTGTGAACCACAGGCGTCGTGCGACGGTTCCCCCTTGGGATACGGACAACACATCCAGCACGTACTGGTCATTCTCCTCGCGCAGGACGACCCGGTCCGTCGGAAGGATCGTCCCGCCCAGGCTCCCCAGGGTCGCCTGTAGGCCCAGCGAGATCGGCACGCCCAGGGCGCTCTTGTGATCCAGCTCAGCAACCGATCCGTTCTGGGATTTTCCCTGCATGGGAAGCAGCAGGCGATACTGACCGTCGGTGAGCACCAGGTCAAACAAGGGAAAGCCCATCCGGGCAAAGGTCTGCAACCGAATGGTTCCGGGACGCCGGTAGACCAGCGCCGCTTCCATCTTCTGAGGAGTTTTCAACGCCGCGCCGGACGCCTCGACCGCGAACTGGGCTTTCAG
>Ga0209802_1002228_pt1 | contig 13699 bp, 7 predicted proteins | sample GraSoiAngelo_129_FD_185886 | JGI IMG/M metagenome (GOLD analysis project Ga0209802, IMG submission 185886) | Grasslands soil microbial communities from the Angelo Coastal Reserve, California, USA - 14_0927_12_40cm (SPAdes) (version 2) | ecosystem: Environmental > Terrestrial > Soil > Grasslands ... | reverse complement strand
AATATGGCCAGCATTGACCCGAATCTGTACCATCATCGGTTCATGGTGACCGACAAAAAACTGGCGGATCTCCTCCGTAGCTGGCGCGAACCGCCGGTTGAAGCCAACCATCACAAACGGAGCCCGGTCCTGTTGTTCATGGTACGCACGCTGAATTTCCGCAAGCTGCTGCCGGTTGGTTGCCAGAGGTTTTTCCACGAAAACTGCCTTTTCATTGGCGAGTGCACGGACGACAAGATCGGCGTGACTGTCATGGCGTGAAATGATAAAAATCGCATTCACGTCTTTATTCGCAAGAAGCTGGTCAGGTGTTTGAGCCAGAGCGAATCCAAAGGAGCGCCGTGCTGACTCCGCCGCCACACCGGAAGAAGTTGCTACCGACTCTAAGCCCACCCCTCTTGCGCCGCGGAGATTTGGGAAAATGATGCTCCTGGCGAAACCGCCCGCGCCGATGCACCCGATCCGTAGATCGCCGCTGCGCAGGCGTTTTGCAGACACTGGCCTTGGTGGATCCGTCGCGTTCGCGTACTCAATAATAGCGGTGTAGGCTTTGCTCTTGGAGATATGGGCGTAGCCCGCGCAAGCATTCTCCACGGGATACTTCGCCTCCAGAAGTGGTGCCACGTTCAACGACCCCGAAGCCAACAACTCTAGGAAAGCTTCCATGTTGCGTTTCTCGGTCCAGCGTACGTAGCCGATGGGATAGTCTTGCCCCTGCTCCTCATATTGTGGATCGTACCGGCCGGGACCATAGGAGCGTGACATCACAATGGAAATTTCCTTGTGATAGATGTTGGTTCGAGAGACGCCCATTCCAACGTCGCCCACGACCACGATTCGTCCGCGGTCGCGCACTAACTGGGCCGCAAGCTCCAAAGGCTCCGTCGAGGAAGTCGCCGCAGTAATGATCGCGGCATCCGGTCCATAGCGCGAAAACTCCTGCACCGCCATCGGCAACTGTGGATCACCAACGGCGATGCCGAGGTGTGCCCCCATCGCAGCAGCGCGACCCGCACGGTCCGGGTCGATATCCACGGCGATCACCCTGCACCCCGCAGCTCGCGCTATCTGAACGGTGAGAATACCCACCAATCCCGCACCAATTATCACCACGTTGTCGCCAAATGAAAGCTTTGCCTGGCGCAGTCCTTGCATTGCAATAGCGCCAATCGTCGTTAATGAAGCGGCATCTAATGGAACACTATTGGGAACTTTCGCCGCCAGGTTGCGCGGCACAAAATTGATCTCGCAATGACTGGCGTAGCCCCCACCAGCGCAAGCAACTCGATCGCCTGGTTGGAATTCGTCTACCCCTTCACCCACTTCTAACACTACGCCTGCCGAGCTGTAGCCCATCGGGGAAAGCGAATTCAATCGGGACTGCACCTTTTGATACGCGGCTCTTACGCCATTCGTGCGCGCGTAATCCAGCACTTGTTTCACCAATTCTGGACGTGACCTCGCCTTTTGCAGCAGAGACTGCTCTCCCATTTGTACTTTTGCGCGCTCGGTACCCGAGCTGATGGCGGAGAAGTGAGTGCGCACCAAGATCCCTGATGGCCGCAACTCTGGAGCTGGAACGTCACAGGTCATTACTTCCCCAGACTTCATATCTTCCAAAACTGCGCGCATTGATAGTCAGCTTCCTTTAGCGATTGGCTGCAGATCTGATCACTGGCCCCGGCTGTATTTCCACGCTGTTCTTGTACCGCTCTGATTTGACGGATAATCAATCGCAACGCGCGATTCCCACGTTGGAAACTCTAAATTCTGTCACGCTGAAAGCTAAGTTTGCACCTGAAATTATAATCTGCACCGGTTTGTCGGATTCCGTCTTGAAGCGCATCTCGGCACGATGCAGTTGCGGGTTCGGAAAAGAGCTGATCCGGACTACATTCAAGCTCTGGCCGCCCTTCTCCTGCGCATTCACTCCTAGCGCGCCACGCAGCACATTAAGATCAAAGCCGATTACATAGCAGCTCCGGACCTCGAGTCGCTGCGGAGGAGAGATGAGTTGGCCACCCCACTGCGTTGGCGAACTCGTGACGTGCAGGTTTGCGCCTTCCAAGCGGTACGTCGGCCCAGGAAAGCGCGTCCAAGTGGCAATTGCGGGTAACGACCGCCATTCCATTGGTGGCGGCTGGCTGATCACCTGTAGTGCCGGTACTGACGATCCCGTCGCTGAGAAGTAGATCGGGCTGGTGGAAACCTGTAGCCGGCCGCCGCTGACAGCGATAGGGTTTCCGTAAAAATCAAAGAAGCTTAGTGCGGTGCTTCCCGTTAAATTAACTACCGCGCCCGGTTTTGTAGCCCATACGGCGCCCACCTGTCCGGCCTTGTTGGCAACGACCGCGAACACGTCGGGTCCGAGCGCCAGGAGCCGCTGGTCTGAGGAACCAGAAAACCAGGACGCCATCTGTGCGTAGGCGGCCAAAGCGTCGAGGTGGATCTGCGGGTGGCTGCTATGGAAAAAAGGCATGTGCAGGAAGTATGGCGAGGCCCACGCGAAGGATAGCAAGTTAACTCGCACCACCCACTCTGCTTGGCTGTGTTCGTCAATATCGGGAGCGTTAACCGAGGGCGCACCGCGAGGCCCGAGGATCCAGTTGGCCTCGGTACTCCAAATCGGGTTGCCTCCACCTTGAGCCGCGATTAACGTGCGGGTGGCAGCTAACTCACTCAAGTAACTGTACGGTCCCTGCTTAACTTCTGGTGCAACGGAACGATAAGGGTGCACGGAAACAACATCGATCGAGGGCAGTAGTCCGGCTGCGAAAAGTCGCCGATAGTAGCCGATCCAATCCGTGCCGCCCGTAGAGCAGCAGACCGTTTTGCTCGACGGGTCACTCTCGTGAATGGCGGCGATACCGACCCGCAGAATGGCTAGATCGACATCTGGGGCAGTGCGGGACCAGTTGGAGTAATACTTGACATCTACCTCGTTAAACACATCCCAGTGGTCTACACGCCCACGAAAGTGGGCAACTGTTGCCCGTACATATTCTTTCCAGGCGGCAACGTAGCTCGGGCGTGGGGCGCCAACCCATGCCGGCGAATCTTCACCCAGGACCGCCAGGACGCGCATATTCTGCGCGCGGTAGATATCTACCAATTCGTCCGCTCGTGAGAAGTCAAAATATCCCGCTCTGGGTTCTATGACCGGCCAGCGCAAAAAAACGCGTCCCCACTTCGCACCCCACAGACTGGCATACGAATCCTGCGCGAAAGCATAGCCTTCACTCGACAGATGCACACCGAAGCCGTTGTCGGAAATATCTGCAAGATTCACCTGTGGAATGATGGCGATGCGGAGTTCGCGATCGTAGACCAATTTCTGAGCGACTCGCTCTTCGACCCGCAGCATGCCAGGTCCGCGCTGCATAGGAATTTTCCATAGCGCAGTGCCGCGTGCGGTTTCGGCAGATCCTCTCTGCAGAGCGACTGCCAATGTCGAGCTAATGGTCTGGTGATTCTTTTCCGGCGTGTATTGCAAAGTTATCTCAGCTTGGTTGGCGCTGCCGCCGTAATCAGCTTCCACGACGACATCTTCACCCGGGTAGAACACGTGCAGCAATGCTTGATAGGGCAATGGCGTGAAGTTCACAAACCCTTCGCCGGCATTCAGCAGAAATGCCGAACTCGTCGTCGTCGATTCCTGCGAGAATTCTGGATCGAGCAAGTAAATATTCTCGCCTGGAATCTCTCCTTGTGTCGAAATCGTAAATACTTTGGCGGCTGGTACGGCGACCGTAAATTTCTGGGGCAACGTGCTCTGGTCCAGGCCACGTTCGAAGGCCAGTTTTCCATCCACCAGAAAGCGCACGTGAACTCGATTAATCTCCTTGGGATCCGACCCTTGATGCGTGGAAAGCGGGTCACGGTATAGGAGCACCCCGGAAAAGCTACGTGTCCCTTCCGGGATCGGGTAGCTGACTTCGGAACCACAAGGAATCTGAATTGCCATTTTTCCGATGCGCCCGCGGACGGAGAGCCCCGCCATAACTCGCGGACTGGCCGACCCTTTGGGGTTCAATGCCCGCACCGAGCGGGGCGGAATTTCCGCTACCGCCCGCGACGTCTGCGCCTCTCCCCATTGCGCCAGCGACATGGAAGCGGTACCTAGCCAGAAAGCCCAAACGACCACGCGATTCGTCGTAATCCTGCGTGATCTGTTCTTCTGGGGAATGTCAGGGAAGTTATCGGGATCGCGGTTTGAGTCGTGTTCCTTAAAACTACTGGTCCACACGCATCCAAGAGCCCTGCAACTACAAAGATCAACGCTAAATACGAGGTCTTCTTGTGATGGTGCGTAGCGGACACCGCGGAGATTGTGTGTGGATCCAGGTCCATTAGCATTTTGCGGTGCGGCGCTACAAAATACGGCTGCGGCTAGTGACGCCAGGTCATGCATATTTTTTGATCAGTCCGCAAAAGTTTTGCGCGCACGAGAGTCCGTATCTCTAATACTGGCCGGGATTCCAGGGAGCAACGGATCCTGTTCTTTAATTGGCACATTTCCTGCCAACAGAGAGGAGATCAACTCTCCTACCTGCCGGGCCCGGACATCCCAAGTACAGCCCCGAACAGCGGTCTGCCGTAACCGACGCTGGTCCGGGGTATCGTTAGCTAGCGCGTCCTCCACTTGTGAAATAAATTCGTCCGTCGAGTGAAAAAAGCGCAGACCCGGGGTCCGCAAATATTCATAGAGTGGCGAAATGACAACCGGTTTGCCGGTTGCAAGATACTCGCGCACCTTAATAGCGCTCCCGTAGCTGGTAAAAGAATGATCACGTCGCCACGGAAGTACGCAGGCCGAGAAGCGCCTGACAAACCGAGGTAGTTCTGAATAAGGTTTCGGGCCGAGAAAATGCACGTTGGGTAGTTCCATCTGTACCAGGTTCGACCTGAGTCCGATGAATACCCAGTGCCATTCCGGACGTCGCCGCGCCACTTCTTCGATCAAGGCTACGTCCATCACGTAGTCGATGGCACCAAAGTAGCCAAGTATGGGTGAGGGTACAGAGTCAAGTTCCTGTGCTGGATCTATCGCTTCAGTGGCGAAGTGGTCAAAATCTACCGCCTGCTCGAGGAAATAGCGGTTGGGCACCTCTGCTTCCTCGTACAGTTTGCGTCCCGAATAAAGAACTAGGGCAGCGATGCGTTTAAGCCGGCGATCTAAACCGCGAATGACCTCTCGCGAGAGCGCGCTGTCCTCGTTGGCATCGTACTTGTCAGAAACTTGATACAGAATCAGCTTAGATTTAAGGGTCTCCGCAATGTCGGCGGCGGATGGAATTGCCACCCAGAGGATAGGATTGCGGATTCGGCACAACCGCATTGCCAGTGCTAACTGTGTTCTCAGGAGGATCCGATTTAACATCCGCGCCCAGCGGGATCCGTAGAAAGGAAGATTCACGGGGGTCATCACGTACAAACCTTCCGGAACTCTGCGCAACCAGCGACGATAACTCTTCAGCTTTCGGCGAATTTTTAAGAAGAAATCCGGGTTTGAAATCGAAGGCAAGCCCATACTCAACGAGTTAACGAACAGTACCCGGTTTTGCTTAGCCAGGCGCTTCAGAATGTGATTTTTGGAATGCGGATGGTGATACCACCAGTCCTCGCCCGCGAAACAGATGATGTTCTCGCCTCGGAGTCCGTAATCCATGGATTCTGAACTAGGCAGCCCAGGAGATCTGGGAAGCCAATTTCACACTCTGCCCGAATTGTCCACTTACCACAATGGTAGTTGCTTCTTCGACCGCACCGTAGGCTCTGGAGATGATCCCCGGAATACAGATCAGTTGTAATGGTACGGGTGCATGGCATTCCATTGCCACCGTGTGTGGTCCCTGAATAGAGCAGCAAACCCGTTGTCCCGCGGTTTGTCTAATCACTACCTGCCACTTCTTCGGCAAATGGAACAACACATCGAACGAATGCCCGCCTGTTCCGCTGAGCTCATCGTTTACTATAAGCAGATTTTCTGACATGAGCTTTACCGCGCGCCTGTGTTGTACCCCTAGTCTGCGATAACCGTCGTGCGAAGCCTGGAATAACACATGATTGTCAACTTCCTTCATGAGGATCGGGTTTACGTGCGCATCATTGCAAATTCTGAACAGAGCGGAAGGTGATTTCGAGAAACGATTTTGCTCTTGTCCGTCGATCTGAACTGTATTGTGTGCTGACGTAGCGCGCAGCCGGTTTCGCAATTCCGCATCCCTGGTGTAGCAGCCGGTCCCACAATCTACCAGGAACTCTTGCCCTCGAATCCAGATAATCAGACTAAGTTTGTCGTTATGCGTGTGGCTGCCTCGGCCTTCAATGCCATTGGGCATCGCCACGAAGATGACTTTGGCCTGGCTGTTCCTCGCTATGGCCAGCCCCGAGTTTGGAAAAACGATTGCGCGCTGACTAAGTCTTTCAGGTTCCTTCTGTTCGGGTGAATCAGACATCGCTCCATACCAAGCCAGCTCGTCCCGGCGCCCTCGGTAATCTTGTCCGAAAATTGCGCCCCCAATCCCCATGAGGCCTGAAATCGCCAGAGAGTTTCTGGCGCTCAGATTCGTTCTTAGCATTTGTTCGAGGTCGTCCGTTAGCAGCTCAACTCTGCCATCGTCGCAGTCGCCTGCCTGAGGGAGGTACCCTTTTTCGTCCGCCATTGTGCCCAGGAATTCGTACATGTTCCGCAGACGCTTCAAGAAATCTGCGGAAGGTTGGTGGCCCTGCGCTCGCATTAACAGGAATGCGCTAGTGAACATTTGCAGAACCAGCACTTGATAACCGGTAGAGGCCTCGTAGTCTCCTCCGTCCTGATGAACTTGTTGCAGGATTTCCCGCTGCACCAGATTGCCGTAGAGTTTCCGGCGGGTCGCCATCTGCGGGCCGTTCAAAAAGATCGAGAGACAGAAGAGGCCGGTTATGTTGCTCAAATAATGATTGCTGCGAACCAAATGTGAAAACTCGTTGTGCGCCTCAATGTACAGAAGATGTTCCCACAACGAATTTGTCACCTTTCGGAGCCACTCGTACTCTGCTGCAGGAAATGGCCAGAGTAACTCCAGCGAAAGGCAAATGCTCATTGCGCGAAGCGCCGCCTCCATCGCGATCGTCCAATTGACACCTTGTCCAATTGGGTTCTCGCTGATCCAGTCGCTAAGTAAATTCCTGGAGATCGCGCGATAGCGGACGTCGCCAGTCAGCAGCCATGCTTTTCCAAGCACGGGAAGAAACTGCATGCGAGACAGTTCCCACGGCACTTTGACATCGGATCCATCATGACGGACGACAGCTAGGTCCGCAGCCGCCGTCCGTGGCCAATCCTTTCCGGACACGAAATCCAAGTTCCACCGCGGTGGCAAGCCGAGATTGACCCGGCCATAGCCGAACCATGGGAAATCACCCAGGCAAATGCAGTCGGCATAACGCAGGATGATGCTGCGAGTAGACTCGCTGATGAGATCCAGTGTAGGACGATAGTAGCCAACAGGAGAATACTCGACCTCACACTGAATGTCCGCGACTTGAGATGAGAAGCGCGCTTGTTTCCAGCGCCTCTGCGTGCGCCACAAGGCCTCGCGCAGCAATGTGACAGTCGATTCGCGGCGGATTACCGTGAGTTTATTCATGAAAGAAGAAGTCACGAGGAATGACAGACAGACAACCGCTCCTTGACCTTGCGAGCCGGATTACCGACCCACACCTCACCGGCACCGACATCCTTGGTAACAACTGAGCCCGCACCGATCACCGCACTGTCGCTGATGTGAACGCCTTTGAGGATGATCGCTCCGGTTCCGATCCACACGTCATTACCCACCCAGATGCCGCCTGTTTCAGCGTAGCCAGAGTACTTGATCGGTTTTGTAGGATCATCGAAACGGTGGTCATTAGCGATCACCTTGACCTGCGGGCCGAACATTACTTTATTGCCGATATGGATTTCAGCGCCCTTGTCTGCCAGCATGACGACGTGCGGACCGATGTAGACATCCTCTCCGATGAAAATGTGTTGTTCTCCGCGAATATCCCACGGAGGGCTGAGCGCGAGATCGGCTTCACAGTGGCCGAGCCGCTGCATAAGCGCACGCCGCTCCGCGAAGGACACTGCCTCTTGCACATACCAGAGCATGGAAGATAGAGGCGGTCCAATGATGCTCTTAAGCAGGTTCCTGAATATGGAGGTCATCGATTCTCGAGTATTGCATTGCCGCGGCTGGTCCGATAAATCACCCACATCACGAACGCGAACGCCAGAAAATATGAAATGGACGAGACCACAGACGCTCCGGCGATACCGTAGTGTGGAATTGCCCACAGATTTACCATGACGTTGAATAGGCTACATAACCCCCAAATGATCACCACACTTTTTGGGTATCCAATGCTGTTCAGCAACTGTACTGCGACCATGTGTATGCCGAGAAACAACATTCCAGGCATGAGGAGCACAAAAGACAATGAGGCCGGCAAGAATGCCGACCCGAATAGCAGACGCACAGCCGGTCGTGCCAATAAAGAGGCCATGACCAAGAAGGGCAACAGGATTAAAGTTGTACCAGCGGTTGCTTTTTTTGTGAGATCAAGTTTTTCCCCCAGATCGGTCAATACCGAAAGCTTCGGAAAAAGGATCGTACCGATTACCGTGGCTAGTACCGAAGCGTAATCGGCCATGGTGGATGCGATCGAGTAGTAGCCTGCCTGCTCGGGTCCAAGCATATGTTGAACCATTAATAAATCGGCGCGCAGCACCAGAAAGCAGAAACTAGCAGCCAAATAGGCTTTCACCGCGTACCTGATACTGTCGCGGAAGACTGCAGCGGAGACCTGAGGCCGGCCGGAAAACCGCTGTTGCAGGCGCCTCATGACCCACAGACAGGTCACTACCAGTGCCACAACAGTCGTGAAAAAAAACTTCGCAACCCCCACATGCCGGAGCAGCACAAAAAACCCAATGAGCACGAGCGGCAAAACCTTTGTACTAATTTCCGCCAAGTTATAGCCACGAATGTCCTGAACACCTAGCATTAGGTTCTGCAGCAGGGTATAGGCCAGGCCAAACGGGATCCAAAGCAGCGCGAGCAGCAGGATAGCGCCGCGGATGCCAAGCACGTGCGGAAAAACGGCGAAGACCACGGCAAGTAATAACGCGATCAGTCCACCAAATCCAAAACTGACAACTAGAGCGTTTCCAGTCAGGAAAGCCAGGCTTTGCGGCTGTTTAGCAACAAGATAGGCGTTCGATGTATGCAGCCCCAACGTTCCGAATTGCACGCCCAGCGCTCCGATTGCCGCGGCCACAGCATAGTATCCGCGGCCCTGGGGACCGAGCAGCCGCGCCACGACAACGGTCGTGACCAGCGCGATTCCCATGAGAAAAATCCGGGTAGCATAAGTCTCCATCACCTTACGGACGAAGTCAGAGTTTTGGGCGCTCCGCCAGTCCCGAAGCCAACCTGCGCGAAAGTTTTCCCCAGGAATTGCCGGCAACGTTCCGGATAAGCCCTCCGACCGGGGAGGCACGGGAATCATGGATATCCTTGCGGCGCTGGTGTCGCCTGCGCGGTGTAAGTATCCGCCCAAATTCTGGCGAGCACGCTTTTTGCATTTTGACGCCAGCTATGCTTTTCAACTGCGGTCGCGCGGGCAGCGCGCCCCAGGCGCTCCCGCAACTCCGGATCCTCAGCCAGTAAGGTTATTGCCGATGTCAGCTCTTTGGTATTTCCGGGCTCTACCAGCCACGCGGTCCGGTTGTGTTGCAGCACTTGAGCTAGCTGATCAAGGTTGCTGGCCACAATTGCTTTTCCCATTGCCATGTACTCGAAGAGTTTGGTAGGCGACCCGAAAAACCGGCGCCCTGGTAAAGAGATGTGAGGCGAGACCAGGATGTCGCAAGCATCCAAATAGGAAGGAATTTGATCGTGCGGAAGCAAGCCGGTGAGGCTTACCTTTCCAGCAGCACAAAACTTGGCTAACTGATTGGCGACCTCAGGATAAAGCAGACCCTCCCCAACCAACACAAAATGCAACTGCTTCTTGCCCGCCGCCGGTTCTCGCAAGAGTTCCTCGATAGCTTGTTGCAACACTTTTACTCCGTGCCATGGGCCAAACGTCCCGATAAAGCCGACCAGAACATCGTCTTTCGTGACTCCAAGTTGCTGGCGCACCTCGCGGCCGCCGCCGCCGGGCCGGAAGAAATCAGGATCAACCGCGTTGGGGTTGACCAGAATACGGGACTCGGAGATTCCACAAGCCATCAATTCGTCACGCAGCACTTCGGAGACCACGACGATCAGCCAGGCATGTGCCAGGGAAACGTCTTCGCACATCCGCAGCCATGAGCCAAACTTCATAGGATCCCAATGCTGTGCCATCCACACGTTAGAGCCATTGAATTCCAGAATTAAAGGTACTCGTAACCAGCGCGACAGAATCGCTCCCGCATACGTGAATGGCATATGACGCTGGTAAAGAACCCGGGGACGTTTTCCGCGTAACTGAGCGCAAACCGCCCTCGCAAAACGCAGGTTATATGAGAGCACCAGCGTTTCCCAGAATAGGTGAGGGCGGTTTCCTGGCTCAATCTGGTGCGTCCGAAAACCAGCCGAAGGCAGAAGACATGCGGAGAATACTTCGGAGCTTGCACCGCTCTTAGCAAATCCTCCTAGAACACCACGTACGTGACTCATCGCCCCGCCGGGCACCGAGGAACGGTTTAGTGGGTAGGGATACAAGTAGGCCACGTCGAGATCCCCGTCGCCCGATGGGAGTACCGGCGCGCGCTTACCCAATTGAATCAAATGAAGAAAGACCCAGAAGAATGCAAGGACCACTCCGTCCGTAACGGCGCTACCCAGCATCTTTGGCAAAAGCCATAACCAATCGCGCCGGCGATAGGTTTCGTAGACCCCCGAAGAGTCAGCAATAACTGTATGACTACAGTGGTGGAGTAAACCAGTGCACGATAGCAATTGTCGGTAGTGGGCGTCCCTTACCGATTGGAAGAAGAACACTACTGCTCGTCCAATCAGTGAACGCAAGACGCGGACCTGATCCCGCCTGCTACTTTCCCGCATTAGCCGATGGGAAAGTCCAACAACCTCACAACCAGGGTAGTGACGCTGCACGAGGGCGTGCGCATCCGCTTCAGTTCCACTCCATACGTGCAGAAATACTCTTTCAGGAAGGCTCATCCGGCTGTCTTGTGAGGAGGGAAGAATCTCAAGCCCGAACTAGCGTCTGCGACGCCGGTGCTTGAGTTATCGCGTACTTGTAGAGCACGGCGAGTACGAGCATATACCAAATGTTCAGGTCCCAAAAATACGCCGTGGTAAGAGAGAGACCATTAATCCAATAACCCAATAAGATATAAAGAGACATCCGCCACACTAAAGTTGCATCCGCCGTCTTGGCACCACGAATCTTGAAAAAGGCAGCGAACAATAGTATTTGGGAAACAAAAAACGGTAGAAAACCTGTAATTCCGGTTTCCGCCAACACTGCGCCGAAATTATTGTGAGGCGAGTCCACCGATTCGATATCTTGGTAGTAGATCGAGTATTTGCTGGAAGCTTGGACGGCTTCATGATAATTATTCAGTCCCGCACCATTGATGGGATAATCCAGAAACAATGCCATGGTCTGTCCCTGTTGTGCGATTCGGCCGTAAAGATTGTCTGGCCTCGAACGCTCTTCGAATACTTCAGGTAGTGCACGACTGGCCACCAGAGCCACTAGCAGACAGGCTCCGACCGCTCCTACCCGAATCGCCCGGCGCATGCCGCGGCTGTAGGCTGCGTCGATCAGCAGAATCACCAATAGCGAAGTCATCATGGAGCGAAATAACGGCATGAGCGTTGTCCCCAGGGCGGCAGCGACACCCACCCGGTGAAGCAACGCCTGCCATGCCGGCAGGTTTTTTGCCATTGCACGCTTCAAAAAGAAGAGAAAAAATAAACTGACCATCCCGACCATCGCGAACGAGTTCGTGCTGGAGAAAGGGCCATTCGGACGCACCAAAATCTCAGAAGCCTTCTTGTCGTAATCTCCAGCGAGTAGGATGCCACTTTTCTCCGGAAGCGATAGCAGATCCCTTTGCAAGACAATCTCGGCCGCACCAATCGATCCGACGTATATGACCATGATGCAGGTAGCCACGTGCAATCCGCGGAGGTACCTCCGGACATCAAAGTATCGCAACACATACCAGGCTAGGATTGCCGGAAAAAGGAATCCCTCTACTAAAAGTCGTGACGAATTCAGAGGGTTTTTTACACGAGGAATTGTTATGGCAGCGAAGAAAAGAAATGCCGCCCACAACCCTGCGGACAGTCGCATGGTTGAAGGTATCGCTGAGACTACCCGGGCCCCTCCTAGACCGACCGCTAGGAGGAGAACTCCAATTACGGCACGGTCCAATGTCATCAAGGGCTGCTCCCTTGGGTACGAAAGGAAGTAGTAACCCAGAGGAAAGACCATGATCCAACCGATCACAAGATTCTCTACTTGACCGGTCAGAGTCGCAGCCGACACGTAAAGCACCACCGACAAAACGACCGCAAATAATGCCGCGTAGCCAAACCATTCCAGTGGCAGGCATATCGCGAGAACTGTGATTCCGGCAATCGCCCAGAGCACAATTGTCCGGTTACCGTGCGGAAGGGAGGCGACGGTCATGGGATTTACGGTTGACATGGGACAATCAGGGGAGATTGATAGGTAACCATCAATTCGTCTCGCAACCCAACCTAGTTTGATGGATCCTGGTCTTGTTGCTTGAGGTTTGGCGGCTTGGAGTTTCGCCATACCCGGCCGCGCACTTTGTTGAGCAATTGGGGGGTTCGGCTTCGAACTAGCCGTATATCCGAGGCGATCCCCTCCCTTACTTCCAAGCCGAAAAAGCCAAAGTTTGGATGGGTGATGCTCAGAAAGCGCATTTGTGCGGAGGCCATGACATAGATCGATGCCAGCAGCGCTGCCAGCAACATCCCGACGAGGGTAATTAACGTCCGCTTCGGGCTAGATTTGGTTTCCGGAACGCTGGCCTCGTCCAGGACCTTAATAGTAGGCAGTTCCTTGGCTTCCTCGATCTTCGCCAGTTCGTATTCTTTGGTGAGAATTTCGAAAACCGTCTCTTGGATCTTTACCCGACGAAACAAATCATAGTAGGTCGCTCCCAAAATGGGCAGCTTGGTGAGCGAGACCCCGAATTCATCAGAACCAGTGGGATCGCTTTCCCCTGTAACGGGATTCACGCCTTGCAACGCAGAGAGTTGCCGCTTAAGTTCGCCCACCCGCGCTTTCAGCGAACGCACGCGGACGTTATTTTCGGTGTAGATCTGCTTCATCCCGCTTAGCTGGGACTGAGCAGCTATCAACTCGCCTTCCAACGTCGCTGCCCCCTCCACCATAGCCTTGCCCTGCTCTTTGACGTCGAGGGTGAGGTTCTTGCTGGAAAAATCGCCGAGGTCCTTTGCAGCGGCATCGAGGTCCTGCTTTACCGTTTTCAGGCGGTCTTCAACGAACACCCGCTCGCGATGGGCTGCCGAAGTGTTAAGCTGCGCGGTCAGGCTGTTCAAAGTTTCCGGATAAGCTCGTGCGATCTCCATGGCGCGCTTAGGCGACCGGTCAGTAACTGTGATACTGATAATCCCACTTTTTCGATCTTCGTTGATATCTGTGTAGTCGGCTAAGCGAT
>Ga0209802_1002227_pt1 | contig 13700 bp, 8 predicted proteins | sample GraSoiAngelo_129_FD_185886 | JGI IMG/M metagenome (GOLD analysis project Ga0209802, IMG submission 185886) | Grasslands soil microbial communities from the Angelo Coastal Reserve, California, USA - 14_0927_12_40cm (SPAdes) (version 2) | ecosystem: Environmental > Terrestrial > Soil > Grasslands ... | reverse complement strand
CAATATCAACTCAGCCTCCACCTTAAGCAAGCCCATTGCATGCTCGGACGGATATAGCGCAATAAGGGACGGAAGTATTCGAAGGTCCGCATGATTTTCCCTCCCCACGCAAATCTCTATTCGTTAAATGCATCTTCCAAGTCTTCGATTCTTCGGACATCATGAATCTCGCCCGCCACTATGCTACCCCCTTGCGGGCTCGGTCATAGGCTTTCTTCAGCCGATCATCTTCACCTATCACAATTCTGCTGGGCACGGGTCGGCACCTCTACGCTGACTGCGCAGGAACTACTACACTTTAGCGAGTAAGCCGGGCCCGGCAGTCTTTTGTGGCCGCCTGATCAATCGCAGCCCATCATCGGCGCAATGGGCGCTCCGTGATGTGCCGCCAGCCAGTCTCCTTGGCCGGCTCGGCAAGAATCGAACCTGTGATCCAACCGGGCCGTTTGCCGACTTGCCCGATCAAGCCAGTTGGTGTTATGCGTTTCGACTGCCTAACGCGAATCTCTCTCAACAATCTGCGCCCATTGTTGAGCTTGTTTTCTGCGGACTTGGCGATTGACTTGGGTACAGTTAACACGCGGGTCTATGCCCGGGGTAGGGGCATCGTGGTCAACGAGCCCTCGGCCGTTGCTCTCGATGACCGTACCGGCGAAGTGCAGGCGGTCGGCAAGGAAGCCAAGGAGATGTTGGGCCGCACCCCCGCCAATATCAGAGTTGTCAAGCCTTTGAAAGACGGCGTGATTGCCGACTTCAAAGTGACGGAGAAGATGCTCAACTACTTCATCCAAAAGGCGTACCAGCGCAGGACACTCGTGCATCCCCGCATCGTGATCAGCGTCCCTTCCGAGATCACACAGGTGGAAAAGCGCGCCGTGGCAGAGTCGGCCTACCGAGCCGGGGCCGCCGAAGTTCACCTGGTGGAGCAGGCGATGATGGCCGCCATTGGCGCCGGTCTGCCCATCACCGAGCCGGGCGGCAACTTGGTGGTGGACATCGGCGGCGGCACCACCGATGTCGCCGTCATCTCGCTCTCTGGCATCGTCTATTCGCGTTCGCTGCGCATCGCTGGCAATCACATGGATGAAGCCATCATGAATTACCTGAAGAGAAAATATAACCTGCTGATCGGCGACCGCACGGCGGAGCAGATCAAGATCAAGATTGGCTCGGCGTATGCGCTGGACAAACCGCTAACAATGGAGATCAAGGGGCGGGGTCTCATCGAGGGCATGCCCAAGACGGTCACCGTGGACGACAGTGAGATCCGCGACGCGTTGAGCGAGTGCGTCTCGACCATTGTGAGCGCCATCCGGGCGGCGCTGGAGCGCACTCCGCCGGAGCTTTCCGCCGACATCAGCGACCGCGGCATCGTTCTCGCCGGAGGCGGTGCCTTACTGAAACACCTGGACAAGCGAATCCGGGAAGAAACCGGGCTGCCGGTATGCATAGCCGAGGACCCATTGTGCAGCGTGGTGCTAGGCACAGGCGAGATTCTCAGCAACTTCAAACTGTTGCGGAAGATTTCGGTCGAATAGATTTCCTGGCGTAATCTCCACATGCCGCCGCGTGATAAAGCCCCCAGAGAGGACAGCAGGCTGTCCCAACCTGATTTGGGAACTTAGCCGGGCGCGGCGGGACTCTCAGCTCAGCAGTTGCTCACTAGGAACGTTAGCGAGCGGGTGGTAGACAAGGACAACCACAACCACCTGCGCGATTGCCTGAAGTACCTCGTGCTGTCGTTGCCCGCGCAGACGCCGCTCGAAGTGCGTCTGGCAGCCATGGTCAAATGGCACCCTGAATCACTGACCGGCGGCCGAGAAAAGCAGAAGACGGACCCACTTGGTCCGCCTCTGCCAATTAAACTTACAAACTCTAGTTCTCGTACAGCAGCACGCCCTCGGTTTCCTGCGAGTCCACCGGACGGTAGTACAGCTTGTTGTCCTCGAGGAAGACCTCGATGAACGCCGGCCGCGTGGTGATGGTGCCTTGGATCAGCGCCTCCGACAACGGATCTTCGACGTACTTCTGCAAGGCACGCCGCAGCGGACGCGCGCCGTAGCTGCGATCGCTGAGTGTCTGACTGAGGACCCACTTCTTGGCCTCGTCGGTTACGGTCACGGTGATTGATTTCTGCGCCAGATTCTGGTTCAGCTGGCTGACCATAAGCTCCAGGATCTGAATGAGGTCGTTCTCAGTCAGCGCGCTGAACAGGATGATTTCGTCCAACCGGTTCAGGAACTCGGGGTTGAAGGTGCGCTTGACCTCGTTCCTCACCAGATCCTCGACCTTGTCGGAGATCATGTCTTCCTTGGTTGACTGGAAGCCCAGGCCTTCGCGCTTCTGCAAGTGGCGCGCGCCGATGTTCGAAGTCATGATGATGATGGCGTTCTTGAAGTCCACCGTGTTGCCCAAACCGTCGGTGAGCTGGCCGTCTTCAAACACTTGCAACAGGATGTTGAAAACATCCGGGTGCGCCTTCTCGATTTCGTCAAGCAGAACCACCGAGTAGGGCGCGCGCTTCACGCGTTCTGTCAACTGGCCGCCCTCCTCGTAGCCCACATATCCCGGAGGCGAACCGATCAGCTTTGAGACCGAGTGCTTTTCCATGAACTCGGACATATCGAAGCGCACCAGCGACTTCTCGCTGCCGAACATGAACTGCGCCAGCGTGCGGACCACTTCCGTCTTGCCGACGCCCGTGGGACCGAGGAAGAGGAATGAACCGATGGGCCGGTTCGGGTTCTTCAGGCCGGCACGCGAGCGGCGGATGGCGCGGGCCAAGGCAGTGATTGCCTTGTCCTGCGAGATCACGCGCTTGTGCAACTCTTCTTCGATGCGTAGCAGCTTCTGCGATTCTTCTTCCTTGATCGAGGTGATAGGGACGCCAGTCCAGCGCGATACCACATCCTCGATGTCCTCCCGACCGACAACGCCGGTGGAGGATTCATCGAGGTGGTATTTTTCGCGAAGGGCGCGCAGGTTCTCGCGCTCTTTGCGTTCCTCGTCCGAGTAGAAGCGCGCCTTCTCGAACTCGTGGTTCGCGATGGCGTTTTCCATGCGGTGTACGATGAACTTGATCCGCTTCTGGACCTCCGTGATCTCCTCAGGCAATGAGGTCTGGCGCAGCTTCACGCGCGCTCCCGCCTCATCGATGAGATCGATTGCCTTATCGGGCAGGAAGCGGTCCGGAATATAGCGAGTGGAATGCGCTACAGCGAAGTTGATGGCGTCGTCGGTGTAAGTGACCGCGTGGAACTTCTCGTAGCGGTCCTTAATGCCGAACAGAATCTTGGTGGCATCGCCTTCATTCGGCGGCGGAACCTTGACGGCCTGGAAACGGCGCTCGAGCGAACGGTCTTTTTCGATCGACTTGCGATACTCGCCCGGCGTGGTCGCGCCGATACACTGAATTTCACCGCGCGACAAAGCCGGTTTCAGGATGTTGGCCGCGTCTAACGAACCTTCGGCAGAACCTGCGCCTACCAGCGTGTGCAGCTCATCGATGAAGATGATGGCGTTCTGCGACTCCATCAGCTCCTTCATGATGGTCTTCAGGCGCTCTTCAAACTGGCCACGATATTTGGTGCCCGCCACGATTAATGACAGGTCAAGGGCCAGGATGCGCTTATCTGCCAGGAACGACGGGACTTCGCCATCGGCGATGCGCTGCGCCAGTCCTTCGACGATGGCAGTCTTACCTACGCCCGCCTCGCCGATCAGTACTGGGTTGTTCTTGGTGCGGCGGCAGAGAATATGAATCACGCGCTCCAGCTCGCTTTCACGTCCCACCAGCGGATCGAGCTGGGTATCCGTCGCGGCCTGGGTCAGGTCGCGGGAAAACTCACTCAGCAGGGAGGATTCGCGCTGACGCTGGGGTTGAGCTTTTTCCTGGCTGGTACGGGCCAGTTCCTCGCGCATGGTCGAAAGGTGTAAGCCGCGTTCGTGCAGGATCTCGGCGGCGAAGCACTTCTCTTCACGCAGCAGTCCCAACAAAAGATGCTCGGTTCCAACGTGCTTGTGCGAAAGGCGCTCAGCCTCCTCGGCAGCGTAAGCCAGAACCCGCTTGCACTCGTTGCTCAACGGGAGATCGACCGAGGTCGAGAGCTTCTCCCGGATAGTAATGTGTCCCTCAATCTGCTTGCGGATGGACTCGACCGAGGCATGAGAACGCAGGAACCGGAAGGTGAGAGCTTTGTCTTCGCGCAGCAGTCCCAACAGCAGGTGCTCCGTCTCTATGTAAGGAGAACCGAACTGACTGGCCTCGTAGCGCGCAAAGAAGATGACGCGCTGTGCTTTCTCCGTGTACCGTTCAAACATGAGCCCTCTCCCCGCCAAGTAAGGAACTCCGGTTCATGATACTCCGTACCCGACTGCCGTTTCTCTGCAACATGGCTACAACAACTTGCAAGCCAGCTGCAGAACCTGTCCTTCCATTGGTCCGGACTGTGCCGGAAAATGTCCAAAGTCGTGACACCTTCTGTCTACACCGACTCTCACGCCGGAGCGATCCCGGCGCCACCTCTTCGACATGCCCACGATGCAGCCGCAGCACGCGATGACAACGGCGGGGAAAAGCGAGATTATGCGTGGCTATCAAGAGATATTCTGTGACACGTGCTTTCAACCACTCTCATTTAAATCTCGCTCTGAATCAGCATCTCGGGGTTCGAATCCCCGGGGGCAGCCAATACCATCTTGCGGAAGTCCTTCGTGAAAAGTCTCAATGAACGAGATGTGGCCTTCGTAGTCGGGCCGGGATAGATACTTCTCGAGCTTCACGCTGAGGGCACTGCCAGCGGCCTTTTGTCTCGCCTTGTGGGACTTCGTTCGAACCAGGCATCTATAAAGGAGTAGGACAATGAGATCTGACCGTAGCCAAGCTAATCTGCTCGTGGCACTCCACAAGCGGGAGCGTGCCGAATCAAGAGCATTTTTTTCGCGCCCTGGGCAGGAGCGTCCGTGACCTCCGTACCCGCAAGGGGACCCCACGCCGACAGCGCCAATTCCGCCGCCAGCAGGCTGCTCAAGAATCGCTTCTCCTATCACGATGCGAGGTACAATGATTTAGCTAGGTGGAACAGCAGCGGGCTCTGCGGGGATGCAACCATACCGAGGGATAGCTTGGTGGGCTCATGGAGACGATCACTGCATCTGCGCGAATATCCTTTCCGCGCTCCTGCCAACCCGCATCGGATCGGTAGAACCGCATGCCTTGGAAACCACCGCCCGAAGGACGGAATCTACACTACCGGAGAACGCTCCTTCCCACTTCACGCTGAGGCGGCACATTTGCGGTTGGCGCGCAGACTCGTGCGCATAGCAGCGCGGGGCGCGAGGAATGAAAGACTGCCTCATGAAAGAGGGTTCCAACGTTCGCAAGATCGCGTTTGTCGGCGACCACTTGCCGCGCAAGTGCGGCATTGCGACGTTCACGTCTGACCTGCTTGCCTCCGTAGCAGCTGCGCATCCCCAAAGCCAGTGTTTCTCAGTGTCGGTGAATGACATTAAAGGTGGCTACGAGTACCCGCAAGTAGTTCGCTTCGAGATTGAGGAGCAGGATTTATCGTCTTATCTACGTGCTGCGGACTTCCTCAATATCAGCAACGTGGACATCGTCTGCTTGCAGCACGAGTTCGGCATTTTCGGCGGGACGGCCGGCGGCCATATCCTGGCACTCCTGCGCGAATTGAGAATGCCCGTTGTCACTACGCTTCATACCATTTTGCGTGAGCCGAAAGCCGACCAACGGCGCGTAATGCACGAGTTAGTCGCCCTCTCGACCCGGCTCGTGGTCATGGCTGAGCGGGGGCGACAGATGTTGCAGGAGATTTACCAGGCACCGCCGGCCAAGATCGATCTCATCCCGCATGGCATTCCCGACGTAGGTTTTGTCGATCCGACCGATTTCAAGGACCAGTTCGGTGTGGAAGGCAGGGTGGTGCTGCTCACGTTCGGGCTGCTTTCGCCGAACAAGGGGATCGAATATGTGCTCAACTCCCTGCCGCACATTCTCGCGGAGTTTCCCGACGTTGTTTATATTGTGCTGGGCGCCACCCATCCCAACGAACTACGCGAGCATGGCGAAGCCTACCGGCTCAGCCTCGAAATCCTTGCCAAAAAGAACAAACTCGAGAAGAACGTCATCTTCTATAACCGGTTCGTAGAACTTGAAAATCTGAAGGAGTTCATCGGCGCCGCAGACTTTTACATCACGCCTTATCTCAACGAAGCGCAGATCACGTCGGGCACGCTAGCCTATACGTTTGGTGCGGGCAAAGTGGTAATTTCGACACCGTACTGGCACGCTGCAGAATTGTTGGCGGAAGACCACGGCGTGCTGGTGCCGTTCGGCGACGCCCCGGCCATAGCCCGCGAGGTGATTGGTTTGCTGCGCGACGACACCCGCCGGCATGCCATTCGCAAGAATGCTTACAAGCTGGGCCGTGAGATGGTCTGGAGCAACGTGGCGCGGCTCTATATGCGCTCGTTCGAGTTGTCACGGATCGAGGGGGCGGCGCGATCTCGAAAATCTCTCGCCACGAAGACGCTCGACCAAAAGCCGCGGGAACTGCCGGAGTTGAAGTTGAGTCATCTCTCGCGAATGACCGATTCGACCGGAATCTTCCAGCATGCCATTTTTAGCGTCCCGAATTTTTCCGAAGGCTACTGTACGGATGACAACGCTCGCGCATTCATCCTCGCGGTACTGCTCAGTGAATTGGGAGAAGAGCCAGAGCGCGTGCGGACGCTGGCCACAACCTACGCGGCGTTCTTGCACCACGCGTTCGATCTCAGAGTGAAACGCTTCCACAACCACCTGAGTTTCGACCGCCGCTGGCTCGACGAGCAAGGGTCAGAGGATTGTCAAGGGCGAGCGCTCTGGGCGCTGGGCGTGGGCGTGGGGCGTTCGCCTTATCGGAGCTTCCAGATCATGGCTGGACAACTCTTCGCGCTGGCGTTGCCAGCTCTGACGGAGTTCACTTCGCCGCGGGCGTGGGCGTTCGGCCTTATCGGCATTCATGAATACCTGCGCCGGTTGAGCGGTGACAGCCTGGTCAACCAAACCCGTGAGACACTCACTTCCCGGCTCATGGAACTTTTCGAAAGGACCGCCCAGCCGGACTGGCACTGGTTTCAAGAGGATCTGACTTACGACAACGCGAAGCTCCCACACGCCTTGATTCTGAGCGGACGTGCAACCGGACAACAAGCGGTGCTTGAGCGCGGCCTGCAGGCCCTGCGCTGGCTGACGGAATTGCAAATCTCCGAGAAGGGTCACTTTCGATCCATTGGCACCAACGGATTTTATCGCCGCGGCGGCATGCGCGCCAACTTTGACCAGCAGCCCATCGAGGCGCAAGCAATGGTCTCAGCCTGTCTTGAAGCCTATCGCGCCACATCGGACCTCTGGTGGTACGAGCAGGCACAACGCGCCTTCGACTGGTTCATCGGCTGGAACGATCTCGGATTGGAACTCTGCTCTCCCGAAACAGGCGGCTGCCGCGATGGGTTGCATGTGGATCGGGTCAACCGGAACCAGGGAGCGGAATCAACCCTGGCCTTCTTGCTTTCGTTGGTGGAGATGCGCTTGGCGCAAAATATGCTGACGAGTTTTAAGGAACCGATCGCCGTCTAAGAGTAATCGCGGCTTCCGGTCTCGTTTCTCTGGAATAACCAGTCCATGAACGCCAACTCGATTCACGTCAAACGCACGGCCACGGTCCTCCGGCCTGACCAGTCCCGCGTTCTTCTGCGGCCATTCAGTCCGGAGGATTCCCAGCGGGCCGGCAGGATTATCGCCAGGATCATGTTGCTCCCGGAAACCCGAGTCGGCCCTCTCCTGGACGAAGTATCCGCCGAATTCTCCCAGCGACACCAGCAGATCCACAAATCCTTTCTGGAACGATTCGAACAGGTCCGCGACCTTCTGTTGACCGATGAGGAAATTTCCGAACAAAGACAGCTGTTGATCGGCTCCTACTTCGTTTGCGAATTCTCCTTAGAATCCGCAGCCCTGTTCAATCCGTCTATCGTCCCGCACCCTGACCAGTCTGACCTGCCTCCCGGCGCTCTGCGTTTTATCCTCAGCTTGCGCGCCACCGGGGAGGGACACATTTCCTCCATCACTTTTCGGACGGGTATCATCCACGTCGACCATCGGATCGAGGTCCTAACCCCAACCGGCTTCCTCACCGAGCCGCGTCAAATCCCCAACCCCCGTTACGAGAAGGCGCTCTTCGAGCGGAAACTCTTTGAGCTGGGATTGACCAACGAATTCACGCGTCGGGTTATGAGCAAGTTGGGGGAGTCGTTTGCATTGGAAGAACTTCGCGCCAATCTCGAAGCCGAAGTGAAGCAGTCCCGCCTGTCGGATCGGAACGCCATCCAGGGAATTTTGATGCTGGCCCGGTCCAATTACGAGGTTCAGTTCCAGCCCCAACAGCGGCTGTGTGAACGCATCATTTTCCCGGCCACGCCGTCGCAACGCAACGGCATCGAAGACGCCCGGTTCGTGTGTTTCCAGAACGATGACGGCACCCACGTCTACTACGCCACCTTCACGGCCTTCGATGGCAAGGTGGTCTTGCCAGAACTGGTGGAGACTTCTGACTTCCTCCTCTTTCGGTTCATCACCTTGAACGGTCCGGCCGCAAAAAACAAAGGCATGGCCATCTTCCCCCGGAAAATCAACGGCCTCTATGCCATGCTCTCCCGCCAGGACAACGAGAACATCTACCTCATGTTTTCCGACAACGTCCACTTCTGGTATGAACGCAAGGTACTCCTTAAACCGATGTTCCCATGGGAGCTGGTCCAGCTTGGGAACTGCGGGTCCCCCATTGAGACAGAAGCAGGCTGGCTGGTCCTCAGCCACGGTGTCGGCCCCCTGCGAACGTACTGCATCGGCGCATTCCTCCTCGATCACGACAATCCCGGCAAGGTGATCGGCCGCCTCCGCGAACCCTTGCTCAAACCGGACCAAAAGGAGCGTAAAGGCTACGTGCCGAACGTCGTTTATACTTGTGGCGCTCTCCTCCACAACGGCGAACTGATCATTCCCTATGGCATGGCCGACCACGCCACCGGTTTCGCTACCGTTCCCCTCGATGAAGTGCTGGCTGCCATGCACTAGGAAATATCGTCGAACAGCATGACAAAGCCCGACAAAAGAGTGGCTGTCCTGTCGCCGATAGCCTGGCGAACGCCTCCTCGGCAATACGGCGCCTGGGAAACGGTGGCTAGCAACATCACCGAAGGGCTCGTCGCCCGTGGCTGGGATGTGACGTTGTTCGCCAGCAGGGATTCTGTGACCCGGGCTCACCTGCATGCCGTGGTGGACAAGGGATATGAAGAGGATTCCGCCGTCGATCCCAAAGTAGCCGAATACCTTCACATCTCCGAAGCGTTCGAGCGCGCGGCTGAGTTTGACCTCATCCACAGCCACTACGACTTCATGGCTTTGACCTACACCCGGCTGGTCAAGACACCGGTCCTGACTACCATCCACGGATTCTCGTCAGCCAAAATCATGCCCGTCTATCAGAAGTATCGTGACGGATACTTCGTTTCCATCAGCGACTCCGATCGAGCCGCAGGGCTGAATTACCTGGCGACCGTCTACAACGGCATCGATCTCTCGTTGTACCCGCTTCAGGAACCCGGCGGTGATGACCTGATTTTCCTCGGTCGGATCCACCCGGATAAAGGTGTTCATCTGGCCATCGAGGTTGCTCGTCTGAGCGGAATGCGTTTGATCATCGCTGGAATTATCCAGGATGAGGCCTATTTTCGGGAGCAGGTCAAACCCCATCTCGACGATCAAAACATCCTTTATATCGGACCGGTGGGCGTGCCGGGCAAGAACGAACTGTTTGCCCGAGCCCGAGCTCTACTGCACCTGAACACCATCCCGGAGCGATTCGGACTTGTCCTGGTCGAAGCCAATGCCGCTGGCGTGCCCGTCATCGCGATGGACCTCGGCTCTTGCCGTGAGGTGATCAAGGACGGGCAGACTGGTTTTCTCGTTGACAACGTCACTGAAGCAGTTCGGGCCCTTGGACGAATCTCTGAAATCGATCGTCGTGCCTGCCGCAGCCGTGTCCGGCAATACTTTTCGATCGATACCATGGTGGAGGGATACGAACGGGTTTACTCAACGATTTTTGATCTGGAAGCGAAGAGACGACCATGAAGCCGGACATTGTCAGACGATACCGCCACAACCCCATCCTCACCAAGGCCGAGATCCCCTACCCAGTGGAAACCGTTCACAACGCGGCGGTCGTGAAGCATGAGAACGAATACATCATGCTTTTCCGCTCCCATCTCCGCACCGGACGGTCCATCATTGGTTTGGCACGCAGTCCCGACGGATTCCACTTCACCGCCGATCCACAGCCCTTTCTGATTCCTGACCGGGACAGCCCTTTTGCCGCCTATGAAGAGTTCGGCGTGGAGGACCCACGCGTGACCCGGCTGGAAGGGGAGTACATCATCACCTACAGCGCCTACTCGCGAAATGGAGTGCGGATCGCCCTGGCCAAGACTAAGGACTTCAGTCAGGTGGAAAGAGTTTCCCTAATCACCCAGGCGGATTATCGGAATGTGGTGATCTTTCCCGGGAAGTTTGATGGGCTTTATGCCCGGCTTGACCGTCCTCATTCGGAAATCGCCCCCTGGTCAATCTGGATTTCCTATTCTCCGGATCTATGCTATTGGGGCCAATCTCAGCTCATCATGAGGCCTGAACCATATCACTGGGATGAAATGAAGATCGGTCCCGGCGCGCCGCCGATCAAAACGGACCAGGGATGGCTTTCCATCTATCACGGAGTTTTCCGAACTATGGATGGATCGGTCTATCGTTTGGGGGTTGCTCTTCATGACCTCGAGAACCCGGCAAAGGTCATCGGTGTGGGCGACTCGTGGATTTTGCAACCGGAAGATCCTTGGGAAATAACTGGATATGTCCACAACGTGGTCTTCAGCTGTGGCGCCGTTCTGGAGTCCGATGGAACCGTGAAAATCTATTGGGGGGGTGCAGACACGGTCATGTGCGCGGGCGAAGCGAATGTCTCGGATCTGGTCGCACTATGCCTGCATCACGGCAGACCGGCAAAGTAAGCATGGCATTTCAAGAGTCCTAATACCCCTGAATCGTATTTAATCCCCAGGGCAGCGTTCGCCTTGATGCCCCTCCCGCTGATGATCCAATATCGCGTCAAGGTATGAAAACTCACGATCTGTCCATCCCAACGAATCTATGTCCTGGCTTCCCGCCCTTGCCTGAATAAAGTCCCATTCCAGTTGGTCCAACTGTTGGCAAACCATAGAACAACTCCCGTACGAAAGCCCCGCTCTCGCGAGCGGGACCTTGGTTTCAAGCTAAGAGCTAAAAGCTAAGCTAGTGGCTGCTTTTAGTACATATCCCCCATACCGCCACGGCCGCCGGGGGCGGGAGCGCCCTTCGTCTCTTCCTGAATCTCCGCCACAAGCGCTTCGGTAGTCAGCATCAACGACGCGATCGAGCCGGCATTCTGCAGGGCAATGCGCACGACCTTGGTCGGGTCGAGCACGCCCGCCTTGACGAGGTCTTCGTAATCGCCGGTCAGGGCGTTGTAGCCGAAGTTGTTGTCCTTCGAATCGTTGACCTTTCCCAGCACGATGGCGCCTTCTTCGCCGGAGTTCTCGGCGATCTGGCGCAGCGGCTCTACGAGAGCACGCTTCACAATGTTGACGCCGATCTGCTCATCGCCCTCGACCTTCAGCTTGTCGAGTGCGGAGACGCAGCGGGCCAGGGCTACACCGCCGCCCGGGACGATGCCTTCTTCCACCGCCGCACGGGTTGCGTGCATGGCGTCCTCGACACGAGCCTTCTTCTCTTTCATTTCCGTCTCGGTCGCGGCGCCAACTTTGATTACAGCCACGCCACCGACCAGTTTCGCCAACCGCTCCTGCAGCTTCTCGCGGTCGTAGTCGCTGGTGGTCTTATCGATTTGGCCGCGAATTTCCTTCACCCGGCCTTCGACGTCGGCGTGCTTGCCTTTACCTTCGATGATGGTGGTGTTGTCCTTGTCAATGGTGACCTTCTTGGCCTGTCCGAGATCCTCCATCTTCACGTTCTCGAGCTTGATGCCTAGATCTTCCGTGATCGCCTTCCCGCCCGTGAGCGTTGCGATGTCCTGCAACATGGCCTTGCGACGATCGCCGAATCCAGGCGCCTTTACGGCAGCAACCTGCAGCGTCCCACGCAGCTTGTTGACGACAAGAGTCGCCAGGGCCTCTCCCTCGATGTCCTCTGCGATGATAAGCAGCGGCTTGCCACTCTTGGAGATCTGCTCAAGCAGAGGGAGGATATCCTTCATGGAGCTGATCTTCTTTTCGTGAATGAGAATGTAGGTGTTCTCGAAGGCAACTTCCATGCGTTCAGGATCCGTGACGAAGTAGGGTGAGAGGTAGCCGCGGTCGAACTGCATGCCTTCCACGACTTCCAGCTGGGTCTCGAGCGTCTTCGACTCTTCCACCGTGATGACGCCATCCTTGCCGACTTTCTTCATCGCCTGGGCAATGATGTTGCCGATAGTGTCGTCGTTGTTCGCGCTGATGGTGCCGACCTGGGCGATCATGTCGCCAGTGACGGGCTTGGAGAACTTGTCGAGTTCGCCTTTGCCGCGCTCGCCGGTCTTGGAGTCGATGGTGCCGCAAACCACCGAAATCGCTTTCTCGATGCCCCGCTTCATGGCCATGGGGTTGGCGCCGGCCGCGACCGTCTTCACGCCTTCGCGATAGATGGCCTGCGCCAGAACGGTCGCGGTGGTGGTGCCATCGCCAGCGACGTCGGAAGTCTTGGAAGCGACTTCACGCACCATTTGCGCGCCAATGTTCTCCAGCCCATCTTTCAATTCGATTTCTTTTGCCACGGTCACGCCGTCCTTGGTAATGGTCGGCGATCCGAATTTCTTCTCAATCACAACATTGCGGCCTTTGGGGCCGAGAGTCACCTTCACGGCGTCGGCCAGAATATTAACGCCGCGGAGAATCGCTTGCCGCGATTCCTCTCCGTGTACGATTTGTTTTGCCATAATCAGAATCTCCTATCAGAAGTTACGGATTTTCTTGCAGGCCACGCCTGCGGAATGTCTTGGGTTGCATGGGGTTCGGTTACTAGCTACTGGCGACCAACTCCTGACGACTACCGCCGCGCTCCAACGGTTTCTTTCTTGGCGACGCCAGACAGCACGCCGAGAACTTCCTCTTCCTTCATAATCAGGAAATCTTCACCGTCAATCTTGATTTCAGTGCCGGCATACTTAGCGAACAGGATGTGGTCTCCCTCTTTCACCGCCAGAGGGAACACCTTGCCGTCTTCATTGCTCCTGCCCTTGCCCACGGAGATGACTGCGCCCTCCTGCGGCTTGTCCTTAGCACTGTCCGGTATGAGGATTCCGCCGCGAGTGGTTGCCGCTTCTTCTACGCGACGAACCAGGATGCGGTCGTGCAGCGGAGTGAATTTCGTAGCCATACTTGCACTCCTTTTATCGATTCTTAGTCGGTTTAGACTTGGGACGATCGGAAGCCTTGTTGGCACTCTACATGGATGAGTGCTAATTGTAGAATCTGAGTCGGCCGTTGTCAAGTAAAATTCGGCAGACAAAGACATAAGTCTGTATCGTACTGTTGTTTACTGGCATTACTTT
>Ga0209802_1002226_pt1 | contig 13700 bp, 9 predicted proteins | sample GraSoiAngelo_129_FD_185886 | JGI IMG/M metagenome (GOLD analysis project Ga0209802, IMG submission 185886) | Grasslands soil microbial communities from the Angelo Coastal Reserve, California, USA - 14_0927_12_40cm (SPAdes) (version 2) | ecosystem: Environmental > Terrestrial > Soil > Grasslands ... | reverse complement strand
GGTCGCGCCCTACAATATGCAGGTGCGCCTGCTGCGCCGTACGCTCCAGACCGCCGGGCTCGGCGACGTCCCCGTGGGCACCGTCGACAAGTTCCAGGGGCGCGAGGCGCCCGTGGTCTTCTACTCGATGGCCACCTCGAGCGCCGAGGACGTGCCGCGCACCCTCGACTTCCTCTTCTCGCGCAACCGCCTCAACGTCGCCGTCTCGCGCGCGATGTGCCTGGCCTGCATCGTCGCCAGCCCGCGCCTCCTCGAATCACGCGCGCGCACGATCGAGCAGATGCGCTTGATCAACGCGCTGTGCCGGTTCGCGGAGATGGCGGAAGGGCAGGTTACCTAAACCCTTCGCCGTCGTTGCCACTCTGTTGGATCACGACCCACGTGGAGGACTGCAAGGATGACGAGTGCCGCCGCGATGTCGAGATCGGCTCGTGGTTCGGCAACAGTCGATACTCGGTCACCGATCGGCACCCGGACGCAATGAAGGTCACCTCGCTCACCTCTTCTTTGGGTGCTCAAGGGGTGAACATCGTGTTACCCGAGTGGAGTAATATCCGTTGCACCGTGAGCTCCTTGGCTGAAATGCTCGGTGAGAGCGCCGGGATCAAAGCGGTACGGGACAAGCTCCGACGGCTGCTCGAGCGGCAGCAGGACGTGCGCCGTGTTCCCCCCGTGCTGATCGAGGGCGAGACGGGTACCGGCAAGGGGCTGCTCGCGCGCGTCATCCATCGGATGGGCCCGCGCCGGGACGGTCCATTCGTGGATGTCAACTGCGCGGCGATCCCCGAAACGCTGCTCGAGGCCGAGATGTTCGGGTTCGAGCGCGGCGCCTTCACCGACGCGCGACGCGCCAAGCCGGGCCTGTTGCAGGCAGCGCATCGCGGGACGATCTTCCTCGACGAGGTCGGTCTCTTGCCCGAGGCGCTCCAGGCGAAGCTCCTCAAGGTCCTGGAGGAGCGCGCGGTGCGTCGGCTCGGGTCCACCCGCGACGAGCACATCGACGTGTCGATTCTCACCGCCACCAACGAGGACCTGCGCACGGCGATCCGCGAGCGGCGGTTCCGCGAGGACCTCTACCACCGGCTCGCCGTGCTGACGGTCACGCTGCCACCGCTACGGGAGCGCGGCGACGATATCCTGGCCCTGGCCGAGCATTTCTTGGAACGCGCGTGCGTGGACTACGGCCTTCCGCCCAAGACGCTCACCGAGGCCGCACGCGGTGCGCTTCGAGCATACGATTGGCCGGGCAACGTGCGTGAGCTCGCCAACCTCATGGAACGGATCGCACTCTTGTCACCCGAATTGGAGGTGACGGCAGAGATGCTCGCGCTTCCCGCGCCGGCGCCCGAGAAGAAGCCCGGGGCCGGACTGGAGGACATGTCACGTTCGCTGGAAGACGCCGCGCGCGACCGCGTGGCAGAGGTTCTCGGCGAGACCAATTGGAACATCTCTCACACGGCTGCGATCCTCCGCATCTCACGCAACACGCTCCGCGCCCGGATCGAGAAGTATGGGCTCCGTCAGGAGGTAGCGCCGGAGCCTCCCCGTTCCGCGCGACCTCGGGCCTCGGCCCTCGCGGCGCCGGCCTCGGCGACAGCTCCGGCCGCCTCGCCGCCGCCGACGCTGCGCTGGGAACGGCGCCGCGTCACGCTGCTGCGCGCCGCGCTCGCCTCTTCTACCGGGTCCGACACGCTGCTCGAGACAAACCGCGCGCTCGAGATTTTGATCGAGAAAGTCGTGAGCTTCGGCGGGCACCTGGAAGGGATCAGCCCCAGGGGCGTCCTGGCCGCTTTCGGTCTCGACTCGACTGAGGACGCACCGAGCCTGGCCGCCCATGCCGCACTGGCGATCCAGAAGGCTGTCGCGCGAGCTCGCCAGGAAGATGCGGGGACGCCCTCGGTGACGATCGGGATCCATCTCGAGCAGTGCCTGGTCGGGCTCGGGCTACGCGCAGCGGAGCTCGACGTCGGGGCCTGGCAGAAAGTGGTCGAGGCACTGACAGCACTCGTCGAACGGGGTAAGCCCGGATCGATCCTCGTCAGCGAAGTCGCCGCGCGCTTTCTCGAGCGTCGCTTCGAGCTCCTCGACGTGGGGAGCGGCGCGATCGGCCGCGTGTTCGCCCTCGCGGGTCGCGCGTCGACCGGGCTCGGCCGGCACTGGGCGACGTTCGTCGGCCGCCACGGGGAGATCGACGTCCTCTGGAGCCGGCTCGAGTCGGCAATGCGGGGCCAAGGCCAGATCGTCGGGATCACCGGCGAGGCCGGTATCGGCAAGACCCGTCTGCTGCACGAGTTCCACCAGAGCCTGGTCGGCAAACGCATCGGTTACGTCGAGGCGCAGTGCCTCTCCTACGGCCCTGCCACCCCATACCTGCCGGTGCTGGAGGCCCTGAGGGCGAGCTGCGGGATCGCGGACGCCGACGAAAGCGAGGTGGCCGCGCGCGTCAACTTCACCTTGCAGGAGCTCGGGTTGGATCCGGCCCGGGGCGGTCCGTATCTCTTTCATCTGCTTGGCCTCAAGCCTGGCGCGGAGCGGCTGGCGGGGCTCGAGCCTGACGTGATCAAGGCGCGCGTGTTCGAGACGCTGCGGCACTTGTGGGTCGGGCGGAGCCGCCAGCTCCCGCTTGTGCTCGCCATCGAGGATCTGCAGTGGATCGACAGCATCTCGGAAGAGTTCTTCACGTCGCTCGCCGAAATCGTCTCGGGCTCACGGATCCTTCTGGTCTCGACCTACCGCGCCGGCTACCGGCCCACGTGGATCGAGCGGTCGAACGCAACCCAGGTGGCCTTGCAGCCGCTGGCGCCTGACGAGAGCGAGCGGATCCTCAGGTCGGTACTCGGCGTAAACCAGATCTCGGACGCTCTCGCCGACCTCATCATCGCCAAGGCCGATGGCAATCCGTTCTTCGTCGAGGAACTCGCTCGGGCGGTGCGAGAACAGGGTGGGCTAGCAGTCAGCGCCACGGTCCCGGACACGATCCACGAGGTGCTCCTCGGCCGGATCGGCCGGCTCCGTCCCGAGGACAAGCAGGTGATCGAGATCGCCGCGGTCGTGGGCAAGGATGTGTCGTACTCGATCGTCGAGGCTGTGGCCGGCATCGGCGAAAACGAGCTTCGCGCCGCGTTCACTCGGCTTAAGGCCGCAGAGTTCCTTCAAGAGACGAGTAGCGGCCCGGATATCGAATACGCCTTCAAACACGTACTCACGCACGAGGTGGCCTACGACAACGTCCCACCCGAGCGGCGGAGAATCCTCCACGCCAGGATCGTCGAGGCCATCGAAGCGCTGTACCCCGATCGACTCGGCCTGCACACCGACCGTCTAGCTCACCATGCCTATCGCGGAGAGGTTTGGGATAAGGCCGTCGAATACCTTCGGCGATCGGGGCGTCGCGCACTCTTCGCGTCCGCGACGGGCCAGGCGGTCGAAATTTTCGAGCGAGCCCTGGTCGCTCTTCGCTGGTTACCGCAGGCGCCCGAGACGCTGCACAAGTCGATCGCCCTTCGACTCAATCTCCGCGACGCCCTCTGGTCCCTCGGCCACGTCGGCAAGATTCACGATCAACTCGTCGAGGCGGAGGCGATGGCGCAGAGGCTCGGTGATCAACGAGGACTCGCCACTGTGGCCTGCTACCTGTGCCATTACTTCTGGGCGGTTGGCGAGTTGGACGCAGCTCTGCAGGCAGGCGAGCGAGCTCTGACAATCGCTGGCAGTGTGGGCGACGCGCTGCTTCTTGCCGAGACGGACCTCTACCGAGGCGTCGTTTTCCTTGCGCAGGGCGATAGCGATCGAACCGCACAGATCCTGCAGCGTGTCCTCTCGGAACTCGAAGCATTGGCAATAGGGAAGTCAAGCCCAGGGAATCGCGCTCGTGCGATCCAGCTCCTCGTCCGATGCTTTCTCACCCGTGCGCTCGCCGAGCTAGGTCGCTTCGAGGAAGGTATTGCCTGCGGCGAGGAGTGTCTACGGTTGGCCGAACAGAGCGGTACAGCCTTCGGCCTGGCAACGGCACTTGCCGGGCTAGGCTCGCTGTATCTCCGCAAGGCGCAGCCGCACTCAGCAATTCCTCTGCTGGAGCGTGGTCTCGAGGTGTGCCGCACCTACAGCATCAACAACTGGCTCCCCACCATCGGGGCCTCGCTGGGTGCCGCCTACGCGGTCACTGGGCGCGCCGACGAGGGCGGGCGCTTGCTCGAACAGGCGGTGGATCTCGGCACCAGGATGGGTATCCTGGCGACGCTCTCGCTATGGCGAATATATCTCGGAGACGCGTACTTCCGGGCCGGACGCGTCGCGGAAGCGCTCGAAGAAGCGCGTGGGGCTCTGGCTCTGTGCCGGGCGCGCGGGGAGCACGGGTATGAGGCTTGGGCGCTTCACCTGTTGGGCAGGATCGCCGCGAGTCAAGAGCCGCTGGACCCGGCCGAGGCCCAAACCAACTACCTTGGCGCCCTGAATCTCGCCGAGCGGTTCGGAATGCGGCCACTCGTTGTCCGGAGTGTTCTGGGCCTCGCGCGGCTGCATGGGAACGCTGGGGACTCCACGATGGCGTCGGCTTACCGTGAGCGCGCTGTTCATGTCGCCGCCGAGATGGGCTTAGAGCTCGCCCTCCTCGAAACATCGTAACGCGCACTGGTCGTACGCTCCCGCCGCGCCTGGCTTGTGGTCGCCGGCGGCGATGGCCGGCATAGCGCGTGGATGCCGGCTTGGGGAGTTTGCCGGGGCGCCACCGAGGTGATCGAACGCGCAGGGCGTGGCCGGTACACTTCGGACAATCGACCAAATCCCCAGGCTAGACGTCGGCAGGAAGGTCGATCAACGCGCCAACTGCGCTGTGCCGCGAGAACGGTCCCAGTCACCGAGCACTAAGGCCAGATCGAGGTCGTGAGGCGCCACTGGTTCGCTCCAGCACGAGAGGGAAGCGACATGGTCCATGTCGGAAATCCGGGTTGACATGGCTCCGGTTCCGACGGATTGTGGCGCGCATCGAGCAGCTCGCGTGGCACCCGACGTGATCGAGCGGACGGCTGGCGTTGAGCGACAGCCGGGCGTCGGAGCAGAAGTGTCGCTGAGGCGGGGAAGCTACGGCTGCAAGCCCGCAGAAGATGCGCAATTAATTTAGCAGCGATCCATATCGGAAATCCAGCGTCCGTCTCGGCGGAAAATAGGAGAACGCCATGGATCTCTCGCGACGCGACTTCCTCGCCTCCGGCACGCTTGCCGCCGGGGTGTCACTGACCGGCGCCCCCGCGGCCGCACCGGTCATGCTCGCGCAGGCCGGGCCGACGCCGCGCGGCTTCGACCCCGCCGACGTGACGCTCAAGTACGACCTCGTCATTGCCAACGCCGACGTGCTCGATCCGTCGCAGCGGCTGCGCGGCAAGCGCGACATCGGGATCAAGAACGGCCAGATCGCCGCGCTTTCCTCCACGCCGATCGCCGTCGACCGCAGCGCGCAGCGTTACGACGCGGCGGGCAAGCTGACGACGCCGGGCCTCGTGGACCTGCACACGCACTACGGTCCGCTCATCGGCGCCATCGGCCTGCCCGCCGACGAGCTGGTGCCGATCACGGCGACCACGACGGGCGTGTCCGCCGGCGATGCGGGTGCCAACAACTTCGGCGCGCTGAAGCACTGGGTGATTGGCCAGGCGCGTACGCGGCTCTTCGCCTTCGTACACATCTCGTCGATCGGGCTGTCGGGCGGGCTCGCGCCGGGCGAGATGCTGAACATCGACTACGCCAACGTGGACGCGTGCGCGAGGGCGCTGGCCGAGAACCCTAACGTCGTGCTCGGCGTCAAGGTGCGGATCACCGACAACGTGGTGGGTCAGAACGGCGTCGAGCCGCTCCGCCGTGCGCGACGAGCCGCCGAGCTGGCGGGCAAGAGCTTCCGCGTCATGTGCCATATCGGAGCCGCGCCCGGCAGCCTCGCCGACGTGCTGGACCTTTTGCGCCCCGGCGACATCCTGACGCACTCCTACAGCGGCGCTGGCAACAACATCGTCCAGAACGGCCAGCTGATCCCGGCCGCGAAGGCGGCTAAGCAGCGCGGTGTGATCTTTGACGTGGGCCACGGCGGCGGCTCGTTCGACTTCACGGTCTGCGAGCCGGCCATGATGCAGGGCTGCCACGTCGACACGATCTCAAGCGACATCCACGCGGTGTCCATCAACACGCCCGGCTATCCGACGCTGCCGTGGGTGATGTCGAAGTTCCTCGCGCTGGGCCTGCCGCTGGAAGAGGTCGTGCAGCGCGCGACCATCGAGCCGGCGAAGATCATCGGACGCGTGCCCGGACTCGGCACCCTCGCCGTCGGCGCGCCCGCGGACGTGGCGATCTTCGATTACGTCGACGGGCCCTCGGTCGAGTTCGTGGACACGCGCAACAACAAGAAGTCGGGCACGAAGAAGCTCGTACCCGTCCTGACGGTCAAGGATGGTCGCCCCTTCGGCCGCCCCTATCCGATTCCCTTCCGTTATTAGGCTTCGCCAGGTACAGGAGCGCCTGAGATCTCTTCATCCAGGGCCCGCCGGGCACCGGCAAGACGTGGACGGGCGCGCGGATCGTCGTCGATCTGATCCGCCGCGCCCAGCGCGTCGGCGTCGCGGCCACGAGCCACAAGGCGATCCACAACCTGCCCGACGAGATCGGCAAGGCCGCCCGCGAGGAAGGTGTGCCGGTCCGCGGTCTCAAGAAATAAGCGCGTGGAACTCGAGACGGAGTACGACAAAGGCGACTGGGTCGTCAACGTCGGGGACACGAGCGAGCTGGTCGACCGGGCTCGGCGCGTTCAGCTCCTGACCGGCACGTCGTGGCTGTTCCCTCACGAGGATCTCGACGGTGGCGCGCTCGTCGACACGCTCGTCATCGACGAGGCGGGGCAGGTGTCCCTCGCCGACGCTCTCGCAATGGGCACCGCCGCGCGCAACCTGATCCTGCTCGGCGATCCGTCGCAACTCGCCCAGGTCTCGCAGGGGACTCACCCGGAGGGTGTCGGCGCATCCGTGCTCGAGCACCTGCTGGGTCCGCATCAGACGGTGCCGCCTGAACAGGGGATCTTCCTCGACCGCACGCGGCGCATGCACCCGGACGTTCGCCGCTTCGTCTCGGAGATCGCGTACGACGGCCGACTCGTCGGGCTGCCGGAGCTCGCGAATCAGTCGCCCGCGTTCGGCACCGGGCTGCGCTTCCTGCCCGTGGACCACACCGGCGACGTGGCCGCCGCGCCCGAAGAAGCTGAGCGCGTCGCGCGCGAGATCCTGGCGATGCTGGGCGCGTCGTAGACCAACCGCGACGACGAGACTCGTGCCCTGAGCCAGAAAGACTTCATGGTGGTCGCGCCGTACAACATGCAGGTGCGCCTGCTGCGCCGCACGCTCCAGGCCGCCGGGCTCGATTCCATGACTATCTCCGGGGCAGGTCAGCAAGGGTGTCGGCCAGAAGAACTAAGCTGTCAGCGATTCACGAACCCTTCCTGTATATCCAGCCCGAGAGTGACTTTGGCCCAAGCCAGGGGGATGGTGCCGGTCCGCCCGTCCGCATACTGAGCCTCAGAAACCGCTCGTAGCGTAAGCCCGAGCTCCCGAGCTCGCTGCTCCGGTAGTTGCACGAAGCCAGTGAATCCGGTGTCGATGAGAGCGCCGACGAAGTGGGACGGTCCTGAGGGCGCAGATACGGCGACCGTTACGAGGGGACTGTGGCTGCTATCGAGCGATCCGTGCAGCGTCGCCATTCGGCTGGCGACGCGAGCGGAACGCCGCTCGCTCACCGACGCGGACTAGGTAGAAGGGGCCCTCCCTCTGCTCGGGCGCGACCTGCCGATAGGCGGCCTCGGGCGACTGGGCTATAAAACCCTTCTCTGTTCGAACGTCGATCAGGACGTATTGACCTGGGTGATGACGCTCGAAGTCGAGCCGCTGGCGCTCATAGACCCTGCGCCCGGCCTTGGCGATCTCCAGAGCATTGAATCCTGTCGGCTGTGCGTCGTCAGTACGTGCTCTTCCCCGGTTCCCTTTGCCTTTGCGCGGTCGTGAGGCCATGGACTTGAGTTTATTCAGCAGGGAGTCGCCGCGTCAATGTGCCCGTGATGATACCTTCGGCAGTCCACGACCCGCACGCGGGAGACGGACGCGCTATCCCCGAGCACGAGCGATGAATTCCCCCAGAGTTGGCATCTGGGAGAAGGCGCGAGCCACGTACTCGCGGAACCAGATCGACCCGAAGACGATGGTGTCTCGGCTTGATGCATTGACGTGTCGAAGCCGCGCAGCGTAACCTCGCCTTCGTGGGCATCATCATTCCGTGCGCGAATTGAAGAATGCCCACAGTTCTTCGGATCGGTCCGTATCGCATCTACTTCGTGAGAGGCTCATCGCAGAGCACGAATTATGCTGTTGGAGGCCTGGAATGAGTTCTTCGGAGAGCCGCCCTGGCGAGCGTGTGAGGGACGTCCGATGTACTGAAGACGTCCTGGTTGTCGATCTCCTGGACGGCCGTACCATTTCGGTGCCCCTGACGTGGTATCCGCGCCTTCTGTCGGCGACGCCTGAGCAGCGCGCCAACTGGCGTGTCGCCGGCGGAGGGTTCGCGATCCACTGGCCAGATGTCGATGAAGACCTGAGTACTAAGGGTCTTCTTCACGGAGCGCCGGCTCCGCGAGGCTCCGCGCCAAGTGGGCCTAGCCGACTATTTCCCTGAGCTCGTCCATCAGCGCTGAATCGCGGTACGAGGAGACGCACAGCTCCTCACGCGCGCGAGTCATGGCGATGTAGAGCAGTCGGCGAGCCTCCTCGTCGCCGCGCGCCACCAGGTCGTGGCCGGCGAACAGCAGCACGTGCGCGGCGTCCAGTCCTTTGGCGCTATGGATCGTCGAGAGCCGCACGGTGCCGGGCGCGTGATCGGTCGGTAGGAAGGACGCCGGCACGCCCGCATCTGCGAGCCACGCGGTCAGGCTCTCCATCTTGGGTCGGGCGAGGCCGAGCACGAGAATGTTGTCGCCTGCGACCCCCTGGTCGAGCCGAGTCTGGATCCACTCGCACGCGAACTCGCGAGCCGCGGCCAGCGACGCGTGGCGATGGACCTCAGGATCTGGACCGTCTCGCAAAGCACGATCGGGGGTTACGTAGTCGTCGGCCTGTCCACGTGCCCGTCGTGCGCATGAATCCAGCTCGCTGATGATTCGGTAGGCGGCGTTCAGGATGGAGCGTGTGTTCCGGTAGTTGATGCGCAGCACGCGGCTGTGGCCCACGATTTCCACGCCCAGCTCACGCCAGCTGGTCTTGCGTTTGTGGATGTTCTGCGAGGAGTCGAGCGCGATGAAGAGGCTGTTGGACGCGGGATCGAGCGCCCTGAGGATCGCGCGATACCAGTCGTTCGCGAAATCCTGGCCTTCGTCGACGAGGATGGCCTGGTAGGTCGCCGCGCGCGCCCGTCCGGAAGCGTAGGCATCCAGGAGCAGGCTCGGCATCTGCTCCCAGTATTCATGCCACGCTCGACCACGCTCGGGCGGAGGCGGCATCGCGACTTTGGCCTGACGAAGCTCCCGTGCGCACCAGGCGTGAAACGTGAGGATCTGAAGCCGGTCATCGGCGCCGAGCGTCCGGGCCAGGTGCTCGGCCAGGACGCGATTGAAGCACAGCACGAGAATGCGCCAATCCGGATGCAGCTGCCGGAGGTGGCGGGCGCGACACGTGAGCACGATCGTCTTGCCGCTTCCGGCGACGCCCCGCACCAGATGATGCCCGTCGCGCAGCGCCTTGGCCAGGCACTCCTGCTCCCTGTCCATGACCTCGATGAGCTGAGCATCGTCGTCGGCCCAGCCCACGCGGATCTCGGGATAGAGGGCCGCGCGGATCTCGTCCACCTGATCGGGGCTCAACCGTGGTGCGTGAGCGGCCCGCGGCGGCAGGAGACCGCGGAGACGGGGAAGGAGTCGCTCCGCGGTGAGGTCGTCACCGGTCAGGATAAGGTTCGGCCCGAGCGTCTCCTCCAGGCTCGCGCCGAAGCGCGAGGGCTCGCGGACCTCATCCGCCGTGAACATTGGTAGGACGGCGCCGAATCCCCATCCGCAGCAGAGCTGCTCGCCGGCGCACAGCTTGGGTCGTTTCTTCAGAAGATCGACGATCTTGAAGATGTACTCCCGTGCCTGCGGCACGGGACTCCGAAGTTCGTGGTCTCCGTCGCTCTTCCGTATCACGACCCGGTCGGCTCTGGCACCCGCGATCGATCTGAGTCGCCAGTCCTTGACCTCGAGAACAACGACGCCGAGATCGGGGCCGATCACCGTGAAGTCCGGATAGCGATCGCCGACGCGGATGTCGTAGTAGACAAGGTAATCCTCGGGAAGATACTGACGGAGCGCCGCGAAGACCTTCCGCTCGCCCTTGGTTGCGGCGTCGTCCTCTTCGGGGAGGCGCTCGGGAACCGTGAACGCCACCTTTCGATCGTATGCCGAGGGTCGCCGATGACCGCAGAAGTTCTGGAGTGCTCCCGGATGTGTTCGGGAGCACTCCAGCCTCGGTTAGCGCGTCAGGGCGTCAGTTGCCGCAAGGGCCCCTCGAGATTTGGGAAGTTCCGAGTGCTGAGCGCCTGGACCCCGGCGTTATGGTCCCCATTGAACCGGGTGACTGCCCCGGGACACCCCGCGTTCACGGCGGCCACGGGCGAGTTGAACCACAAGCCGAGATGGAACGTATGGATCGACTCGGTTGCCGGGTTCGAGGCGACATCCGGGAATGGTGGCTGGTCGTGCACGACGGGTGCTTCCTGGCCGGCGGGAGGCTGCGCGACGATGAACGTCTCGATGCTGAAGCGCCCGATGAACTTCTGCTGGCCCTTTCCCTCGTGGTTGGTCTCGATGTCACCCTGGTACCAGGACAGGCCGAAGGGCTCAGCTTCCAGTCACTCTATAACTTGATCCGTCCGGAGCAGCACCGATTGCGGGATGGTCAGCCCCAGCGCCTTGGCAGTCTTGAGGTTGATGACAAGCTCGAACTTCGTTGGCTGTTCGACGGGAAGATCGGCGGGCTTGGCGCCCTTCAAGATCCTGTCGATGTAGGTGGCGGCGCGCCTCTGGAGATCAGACGTATACGGGTCATAGGACATCAGGGCACCGGCATCGACCATGAGCCGGTAAGGGTGCATCCCCGGCAGTCTGTGTTTGGCCGCGAGTTGGACCACTCGGTTGCGCTCAACGACGAAGATGCTCTCGGCCGTCGTGACGACTCCTTCGGCGCCCTCTCTGGCGCCCGAGGCGAAGGCGGCCGGAAGGTCATCGGCGGTATGGATGTCGCGGACAATCAGTTTGACTCCCAGGGACTGAGCCGCACTTTCCAGTTGCTTCACCTGGGGTGCCGCAATCGGGTCTTCGAGATACGACAGGACGAGCACTCGCGAGAGTCGGGGCACGATCTCCTTCAGCAACCCGAGACGCTTGGCGGCAAGCCCGGAAGCCATCAACGTCGTCCCGGTGACGTTGCCCCCAGGTCGGGCGAGGCTTGCGACGAGCCCGTTCCCCACAGGGTCGCCGAGTGCGTGCATGACAATCGGGATTGTCCGGGTTGCGTCCTTCGCCGCTTGGGCGGCCGGGGTGGTGGTTACGACGACGATGTCCGCCTTGAGGCGCAGGCAGTCGGCGGCGAGGGCGGGAAACCGCTCGCCCCGGCCCTCGGCGGAGAGGTAGTCGATGGTGATGGTCTGCCCATCCACATCGCCGAGGTCGCGCAGGCCCTGGAAGAACGCCTCGAATCGAGGCGACGGTGACTGTGCCGTACCTGGATCAAACGTCAGAAAGCAGAGCTTCGGGATTCTTCCCGTCCGCTGCGCCCCGGCAGCGGCCGGCGCGGCGACGAAACTCAAGAGGAGAACCATTGCAAGTGCAGCGTGAATCAGCATCATGCCGCCACCTTCGCGTGCTGACTTAACACCGCGGCGATTTTCGGCCAGCCGTCGATTCTGCGCAACCTGATCTCGTTCGGCAGCGAGCCGGACACGGATATTCTCGAGATCAGTCCGCACGGCGGGTGCTCGATCTGGACGCCGAAGTGAGCGCTTGCTAACGGCCGGCCGACCTCATTCGTCCGCGGACAGCATGTAGCCGATGTTCCGCGCGTCACGACGAAGGGTTTCGGGCGCGCGGCCGAGCACGGCGGCGCCGCGCGAGCGCCGCCGCGATGGCCTCGTTGTTTCTTTCGATCGCATCAGAGATGCCCCCCAGCAGAGCCGCGACGAGCGCGATGACGAAAGCGCGCGGGTCTTCGCGGCGCTCGCCCGCATCCGACAGGAAGTCGGCGAACGGCACCTCGGTAAAGTGCCAGTCGTGGTAGACAACCCTGAGCTTGTCGAGGACGATGCGCCGAACGTCTTCCTTGCTGAGGCCGAACGCGGTCGTCAGATCCGCCCCGTGGCGGCTCCCGGTCGTCGATCCGGGATCAGGCGGCATGGTGCGTCACGGCGTGGTGCCGCCGATCGACGTACGTCGTGAGCAGAGCAAAGACGAACCCGAGAATCACGCCGTACAGCAGATGCTCGATCAGCGACGCGAGGGCCACTGGCCTCACCGCGTCGAGCGCGGCGGATGACAAGGGGATCTTTGCGAGCAGCGCCGGGATCACCAGCAGGCCGCTCACGATCCACCAGGCCAGGCCGTACAGACCGCCCCACACCATCATCCGCGGCTCGTTCGATGTCTCGGCTCTGACCAGCCAGCCGAAGACCCCGCCGATGATCGCAGTATAGATGAGGCTCGCGATCCATCCGGCGACCCAGCCGTGGGAATGGAGCGCCTCGGCCGCGACGACCAGCATCGACGTCTGTTCGCCGTCGGGCAACGTCGTCTTGAGGAACAGGGCGACCAGCGTGAAGACGATCCCAGCGATCAGACCAGCCACGAGACCCGCTCCGATTCTCTTCTCCATCACGAGAACCCTCCTACTGTTGTTGCGGCGATCCCTCTACTCTCACGATCCGCTGAGCCCGAAGCTGGTCATTGGCGCGGACGTACGTCACCAGCACCAGATCCCCTGGCTCGAGAACGTCCAGCACGGGCGCCGCCGCGTCCTGGACGGAAAAAATCACGTCCGTCTCCTTGCCGTTGGTCATCGATCTCACGGTCAGCGCCTCCGCGCCGCGATTGACGGCGAGCACCTCGCCTGTCATACGCCGCGAAATCGCGGTCGTTTTGCGGGTCTTGGCCGTCATGCCGGCCGTCGAGTCTTGGGCGGCTGCCGGTCTTGGCATGCCGACGCTGACGATCACCAGGCCTGTGGCGAGCGCTACGACTATGTTTTTCATCGGACTCCCCCTTCAGTAAGAGTGACAGGGGAGTGTGAGAGGAAGATGAGGATTGGCTGAGAAGCGATCACGGCAATGACCCGCAATCGCCTCAACGTCGCCGTCTGGCGCGCGATGTGCCTGGCTGCATTGTCGCCTAGCCCCCGTCTGCTCGAATCGCGCGCGCGCGCGATCGAGCAGATGCGTTGATCAACGCACTGTCTCGGTTTGCGGAGATGGCGGGGAGCAGGCCATCCAACCATGAGTCGGATCTTGGGCGTTGACGCGTCAGCGTCGGTACGCCTACCGTGCTCACGTGGCCGAGGCGCATCCTTCAGTCGTCGTGCTGTCGGGTCCTAACGGCGCCGGCAAATCGACGATGGCCTCGCGCTTGCTGGTCGGTTCCCTGCGGGTGTCCGAATATGTTGACG
>Ga0209802_1002225_pt1 | contig 13708 bp, 15 predicted proteins | sample GraSoiAngelo_129_FD_185886 | JGI IMG/M metagenome (GOLD analysis project Ga0209802, IMG submission 185886) | Grasslands soil microbial communities from the Angelo Coastal Reserve, California, USA - 14_0927_12_40cm (SPAdes) (version 2) | ecosystem: Environmental > Terrestrial > Soil > Grasslands ... | reverse complement strand
GAGGGCCTCGTCCATCGAGCGCACCTGCCAGAGCCAGTACCCCGCCACCAACTCCTTGGTCTCCGCGAACGGGCCGTCGATGACGGTGCGCTTCTTGCCGTCGAACCGAACGCGCTTGCCCTGCGAGCTCGGGTGCAGGCGGCCGGCTTCAAGCACCACCCCCGCCTTGACCAGATCTTCGTTGAACTTCTGGTACTCCGCCATAGCTTCCGGCGTTGGGGCAGTTGCCGCCTCGCTCTGCTCGCCTTCCTTGGCCATTATCAATACACGCATCTCGGTCTCCTCTTATTACAGCTTCCGCATTGTCATGGGCTCGGCCCTTTGGGCCTCACCCACTTATCGAATGACGGACGGCCGTTTCGACATGCGGTCACATCCCGAAGGTGCTGCGTCCTCATTGGCTAAGACTGGCGGATCGAGCGCTTCCGGATCCGCCGCGCCAGGGTGCCGAGATCGATTTCGCCTAGCAGACCGGCATTGATGCGGCCGGTGACTTGCTTCAGCGCTTTCACCTCCTCCGCCGTCAGCACGTCGAATACGAGCCGGCGAACCTCGCGGAGGTGGATTGGCCCAGTCGCGATCAGCTTCCGGTAGCCCTCGTCAGTCAACTCGGCGTGGGTCGCGCGGCCGCGTGTCCCGCGCTTCCTGCGTACCCAGCCCCGGCCCTCCAGCCGCGAGATCACATGCGACAGGCGAGACAGGGAGCCGTTCGCGACCACGGCCAGGTCCTTGAGCTGAAGACTTCGCTCCGGCTGACGGGAAAGCGCGACCAGGACCTCGAACTCGAAGTGAGACATGCCCGCCTCTCGCTGCAGCTGGGAGTCGAGGGCTGCCGGCAGCAGGGTGAAGGTCCCGACCAGCTGAAGCCAAGCGCTCCACTCACGATGGTTCAGCGAGCGGAACGGCCGGGCTGGCAGGGGGCTCGGATCTCGTCCTGGAATAAGTTGACGCTTCAAGTGCTTACCAGAGTAGCAACTTGAAGCTTCAACTTCGGGAATTGAACGCAGGAGTAGATTCATGAATCTCGTAGTCCTGGGAGCCACCGGCCGCTCCGGCCACCTCGTGGTCGAGCAAGCACTCGCCGCGGGCCACACCGTAACCGCGCTCGTCCGCTCGCCTCAGAAGCTGGCCATTGCGAACTCAAACCTTCGCGTGGTCAAGGGCGAGGTGACGGACACCTCTGCCCTCGCATCCGCCCTGAGGGGTGCTGATGCCGTCATCAGCACGCTCGGCGGCAAAGGACCGCTGATCGCGGACTCGACCGCAGCGATCGTCACAGCTGCCGGCCAGACTGGCGTTAGGCGCGTGGTCGTCCTCTCATCGTGGTTCGTCGAGCGTGATCGCCTGGATGCCGTGACCCGGCTGCTGACCGGTATCGGCATGGGCGGCGTCATCAAGGACAAGACTGTGGGCGAGCAGTTACTGCGCCAAAGCGACCTCGACTGGACCATCGTCTACGCGAGCCTGCTCTCTGACGGACCGGCCACCGGCTCCCCAGCTGTACTCCCCGAAAACGCAAACCGCAGCATGACGCAGAGGATCTCTCGCGCGGATGTGGCGGCGTGGATGATCCAGGCCGCGACCAGTGGTCAACAAAGCCGCCGTAGCGTCGGGATCACCGGCTGAACGAAGGCCCAATAGGATTGAGCGTCGAGATGAAAGCTCAGTCGATCGCCGCGACCACCGGGATGGGCGCGGTAGACCTCGCGGTCACGGACGCCGACCGCGCACTGCGCTTCTACCGCGACTACGTCGGCCTAACACCCGTACCCGGCGACGATCTCGAGATCCATCTGGGCGCCGCGGGACGCGAGCTCCTCGTCTTGCATCCCGGGGCGGCTCGGCCGGTCGTGCCGCGAACGTCCGGCCTGTACCACTTCGCCATCGTCGTCCCCGACCGGCGCGAGCTCGCACGCGTCATCGGGAGGCTCGCACGTCTGCAGTGGGACCAGTACCCGACCGACCATGTGATGACAAAGGCGAACTACCTCTGGGACCCGGACGGCAACGGGATCGAGATCTACACGGAGTCCCCCGAGGACGGGACCATGGGCTTCGCGAACGGAACCTTTGTCGCCCGCGACAAGGACGGGCGCGAACGTTCAGGCCGTGACCCGATCGACCTCGAGGAGCTCTTCAGCCACCTCCAGCCTGACGACCGCCTTGACGCCCCGATGCCAAGCGGCACGAAGATGGGCCATGTCCACCTGCATGTGGCGGACGTGGAGGACGCGCTGCGGTTCTACCACGACCTGGTCGGCTTCGACGTGATGGGCCATGTCCCAGGCATGGGCTTCGTCTCGGCGGGTGGCTACCATCACCACGTCGGTCTGAACACATGGGCAGGTCGGGGCGCGCAACCCGCGCCGCCGGGATCGGCGGGCCTCCGCCGTTTCACAGTCGAGGTTCCGACACAGTCCGATCTCGACGACGTGGTCGACCGCCTCGAGCACGGTCATGCGCGGGTCGCCGAGGAGGACAGCGGCTTCGTCGCGGTTGACCCGTCGGCGAACCGCGTTGTCTTCAAAGTCGCCGCGCCAAGCTGGTCAGCCGCACCAATCCGCCCCGTCTAAGGTCTTTCGGCCTCGTTCTCTTTCACACGCGCCTCGATGAGCTTTCGGATCAGCGCGACAGGCAACCTTTGACCGACCGGAAAGCGGAGGGTGCTTTGACTTTCGAGGTATTGGGTGACCTCATCGTCATGCGCCGTCTTGACATGGGCGACCCCATAGAGACCGACATGGCCCTCGTATCCCGCGAAATACGCCACGCGTCCGTGGTGATCGTAAGACGGCATTCCGTAGCTGATCTTTTCCTTCGCTTGCGGCGCAGCTGATTTGATCACCTGGCGAAGCTCGTTCAGCAGCGTTTGCACTGCCTTGGGTGCCGCCGCGATGTAGGCCTCGACATCTCTCGGTTTAGCCTGGCTCGTCTTGCCCTTCATCTGAGTCATAACTCCTCGCATTGCATTTGGGCACGAAATGGTCGCATTACGCCTGGTCGTCGAGGAAGGCGAGGGTCACCGCAGCCAACAGTGGCGAGACACCGATGTTGTAGTGCGTCAGGCCTGGCAGGATCGCGAGCGCGTGACCGCCGGCCGGACGACCCTCGCCCATCCAGCCGCCATCGCGGATGCCGCCACCGAGCAGCTTGAACGCTTCGACGTAGTGGCTCGGCGGCGCCATGTCGGCGTCGGCGCAGACCACGAGCGTTGGCATCTGGAGACCACGGACCTCGTCGGTGAAGTCGAAGTCCTTCGACATCGCTGCGCCGATCTTGTCCAGCAGCCGAGGGAAGTCCTCTGGACGCGGTGCGACCCGCTGATACAGCTGATACATCGGCGTTTCCTTCATGAAGTCGGCGGCCGCCGCGCCGACCTGCCCTTGCTGTGCCCGCATCTCTGGATAGATTGCGTCGGGCCGTAGGTTCGCTGAGACCATGACGAGCCGCCGGACCTTGGTCGGGTACTTCACTGCAGTCTGGAGCGCCACGCCACCGCCGAGCGAGTAGCCGACCACATCCGGCTTGTCCAGCTCGAGGTGGTCGATGAGGGCAGCGATGTCGTCGGCCATCAGCCGAACGTCGAGCGGTCGATCGATGTCGGCAGTACGGCCATGTCCTTGCAGGTCGGGGGCGATGACCTGGTGGCGCTCCGAGAGCTGGGGCAACACAGGCCCGAATGTCTCGCTCGACATGAGTCCGCCATGCAGGAGGATCAGCGGCCGCCCGGAACCGTGGGTCTCGTAGTAGAGGTTGATGCCGTTGACCTTGGCGTACTTGCCGGTGGCCTTCGTGTCAGTGGTCATGGTTCAGGCTCCTTACCCTTGGTGGAGATCGAATGTCAATTATTGAGACTGAGTCTGCACCCGGAAGTTATCGGTCGGAATACCACGCCAGTGCCGGTACCCGCGTATTTCAAAGGCCTTGGTAGCCCGCTTGTATCGAAACCGGCGGGTTATCCCAAGGAATGGGATGCCTACGTTTGTTTCTCGGCAGTCTCCTTGAGACCCTTGAGCACCGGCCCCCAGTTGTCCTTGGCCATCTTCTCTGCATCTTCCTTGGTGGGATTGTTGTCTTGCGTCAGTGTCAAGGTCGTCTTGCCATCGTCGCCGTCCAACTCATAGGTCACCGTGTGGTAGTTCTCAGGCTTGTCCTCACTTCCACCCAACGGACTCCAGTGCGTGTAACTGATCAGTCGTTGAGGCTCAACCTCGAGGATCTTTCCCTTGTCCTCATATGACTTTCCTTTCCATTCGCCCCGCCAATAGATAGGGCTCCCCACTTTCCAATCGGTAGACATCTCGGTGCCGTGCAGGTATTCCTTGACCTTTGCGGGATTGGTCAGAGCATCCCAAACGTCGGCCCTCGGGGCGTCGATGTTTACGCTGTTGATCGCTTCGAACCCTCTGGTCATGTACAAACCTCCGGTTTTGGTCCTAATGTAGGCCCCGCGTCGCTCCGATCGTCGAGGCCCTGGGACATGCGAGATGCGGGGTTGCTTAGAAAACGCGGACCGCAACTCAATGACTGCATGACGTGGTAGGACGCGCCGGGTTACGCCTGCACGCGTTCCCCCGACGACGCGGCCCTCTCGATGGCGGCGATGACCTCGTGGCGCCGGACGGCGGCGGCGAAGTCCGGCACGGTACGAGTTCCGTTGTCGATGTCTGCCGCGAACGCCGCATAGGCACGCCCGACGTTGAAGGCAGGCGCTCCTTGGAGGCTCGTGAGCGTGGGCCATTTCTGTGTCAGCGCCATGGGGACGGCAAGCTCGGCGGGCACGTTGCGCCCAGCAGCTCCCGCGACGGTCAAGGGAAAGATTTCGGGTAATGCGGCGTCAGCGGTGAGCCGGAGCGTTCCGTCGGTTCCGTTGATCTCCCATAAGAACCCGGTACCGCCGGCCACTGCCTCGCGGATGTGGATGCTGGCAGTCGCCCCGGACGTGAGGGTGCCGATCACCGCGATCTGGTCGGCCGCCGTTTTCACGATCTGCTCCCCGGTCTCTTCGATGGTGATCAGCGGCCTGCGAACGTCCGACACGGCTGACAGATCGGCGAACTCGCCCAGCACGTAGCTGAGAATGTCCAGGCTGTGGCCGAAGGGGACAGTGAGCAGGTTGGCTCCGTTTGTCTTGTCGAGCATGTAGGCGTTGGGCTGGACCAGGGCGTCGCCCGCGATCGACACTCCGACCATGGTCGTTGACAGGACCTCGCCGACGTATCCATCTCGGAGCAGCTGTTGAACGAACTCGATCGCCGGGGCCTGGCGCGCCTGCAGCCCGACGACCGTGCGCACCCCCTGCTTGGCGGCGAGCGTGGCCATCGCTCGCGCATCGTCGAGGTCGAGGCCGAGCGGCCACTCGCAGTACACGGCCTTGCCTGCGGCAAGCGCGGCGGAGACGAGCTCTCGATGGTGCGGAACCTTGACCGTAACGGCGACCACGTCGATGTCCGGTCGGGTCACCAGATGCTCGTGATCCGAGAAAACCCGGGTGACCCCGAATGCTTCGCCGACTGCACGGGCGGATTCCGCGCTATGCGCGCTGAGCGCCACGATCTCGTAGTGGTTCGGCAGCGCCCGCAGTGCCGGGATGTGGGCCGTGGCAGCCCAGCCCCGGCCGGGGCTGACCCCGATGATCCCAACACCCAGTCTCGATTTAGGGATTGCCAGGGCGGATGTCGTCTCGCGTGCTTCTGTCCGGGGCACTAGAAGCCGAGCACCTCGTCGACCAATACAACAGTGATCCGCCCCGGGGTGATCTCCCGGTTGATAACGAGAACTTTGTTCACCGCGCTGCGGATGCCATACGCAGCCTGGGCCCGGGCATCTTCGAGCCGATAGGCGTATTCGTTGATGCGGAGCAGACCTTCCTCGAGGTCGGGCACGATCTTCTGCGTCCCGACGACGAGAATGACTCGCCCGGCGCCGCTGGCATAAGGCCCGAGCTGGCTGCCGCTCATGGAGGCCGCGAGTAGCGACCCGGTCTCAGTGACCGCGTGGACGCTCCCGAGCATGAAATCTGGCGCCGCGCCCAGGCGGCGAATCTCAGCGGCCTCGGTCTCGCGATCCATGCTCCAGATCCGTGGGCGGAGCGCGGCGTAGCGGCCGGACTTTTCGATCTCGTACGTGATACCCAGCACGTCGAGCGTTTGCGAGGCCCCCTGGTGCACCGGGGAGGCGTCAGGGATGAGGTCAAGGACAATCCGCTTTGCCGCGGCGGCGTCCGCCGCTCGGATAACCGTCATTCCATTCGCTTCGAGGGCGGCCATGGTTCTTTTCACTCGGACGTCGTCCGCCCTTGTGCCCCACCGCCGGGTCAGCGATCCATCCGGGTCGACCTGGACCTCTTTGATCATCCGCAATCTCCTTCCGGGTTATCGATATACTTGCGACTGCAAGTATCTTATACTCGGGTGGTTGCATATGCAAGTACTTTCGGAAGCAAACGGCGCTGCTAGGTTCGATCGGATCGTGACGAGGGAGGTGCCTGGCAGGCGGGGCTTGCGGGCGTGGGACATGCTGCTCCGGGCCCATGCCACGCTTTTGCGGCAGCTCGAGACCGATCTCGAAGGCAAGACCGGCCTGGGCCTGGCCGACTTCGACGTGCTGGCTCAGCTGGCCATCGCTGGAGGTTCATTGCGGATGACAGAGCTGGCGGACCGGGCCCTTATCTCACGCTCCGGCATGACTCGGCGCGTCACCCGGCTCGTTCACGAAGGCCTGGTGCGTCGTACCAACGCCGACGCCGACGCGCGCGGTGTCGTGGTCCAGTTGACAAACTCCGGATTGGATCGTCTGACCGTTGCAGCTCCGGTCCACATGCGCGGAGTTTCCGATCTATTCCTCATGAAGCTGGACGACCAGGAGCTCGCCGTTCTCGAGACCGCCCTCGCCAAGGTGACCCTCGACTGCACCTTTGGCTAAGGCGAGCTTCCGAGGCTGAATACGTGAAATTGGTCCGGGGCCCCGGATTTCGAGCGGTTCCAAGTCAATTGGAAGCCTGACCAGGCGATTTTTGACGCCGCCTCAGCCACTGATGTCACCAGGATTACTAGACATCCACAACGCTCAGCGACGATCGCGTAGTCGACTCGATGCCTTCTCGCGAAAATTCGGGGACCGCCGCGGTGACCAAAATTGGCATTTGCAGCCGGTCCCCGAGGCGCAATAGACTCGAAGCTCGCCGACCACAAGCAAAGGAGGACGCCATGCGCAAGCTCCCCCGAGGCCTCTTGCTGATCGCAGCTGCCTTAGCCGCACTGCCGGTCGCCACAGCCAGTGCCACAGTCCGCGCGACGCCGACCAACGTCGACGTCAGCCAGCGGCACTTCAACGAGTCCGAGGAGGCAATCGCAGTCAACCCCACGAACCCCAAGAACATCGTCCTCGTGACCAACGTCGGCCACAGGGAAGCCGGACTGACGGCGGGCATGTTCGAGGGCGTCAGCTTCGACGGCGGCAAGACCTGGTCCACGAAGCTGATCGGCGATAACGACAACCTCGGCGACGCCTGCTGCGACCCGAGCCTGTCCTTCGACCGATATGGCAATCTGTTCATGACCTACCTGTTCGAGGTCGAGAACACGGTGCCCATCGCGCTGAGCACGGATGGCGGCCTGACCTTCCACCTCGTCGGTAACATCGTCGCGCCGCCCAGCGGCACCCCGACCAAGTCGAGTGGTGACAACCGTGGGCTGTTCCGCTTTGTCGACCAGCCGACCATCACCGCCGCCCATGGCGAGGTGTGGGTGATCTTTAACGCCGGTGGGCCGCTGTTCGCGACCGGCGCGCCGGTTAGCGGCATCGGGCAAGTAGGCCCATTCTTCGCGGGCGAGGTCGTTCCCAACACCAACAACTGCACGTACGGCGACATAGCGATCGGGCCGGCCGGGCAGATTATGCAAGTGTGCACGCTGACTGAGAGCGGCCAGGGCGGCGGCAAGCTGTTCGTCAACGTCGACCCGGACGGGATGGGCCCCGCCAACTTTGCGGCCCGGATCTCCGTGACCGACACCCACGTTGGAGGGTTTGACTTCATCGGCCCGCAGCCCGATCGTTCCGTCGACGCGGAGCCCGGCCTGGCGTGGGACCGCACCGGCGGCCCGCACAACGGGCGGGTCTACCTGATCTACACCAAAGAACAGAAGAACGAGAGCGACAACACTGACATCTATGTGCGCTACTCGGACGACGGTGGTGTCACGTGGAGCTCGGGTGTTCGTGTCAACGATGACTCGACGGCAAACAGCCAGTTCCTCCCCAAGATCTCGCTCGACGCGACGACCGGCGACCTGGCCGCAGTCTGGTACGACTCGCGTAGCGACGTGGGCACCGGCGGCCGCGGAGACACCGACGGGATCGCCAATGACGACGCGCAGTTCTGGGGTGCCTTCAGTACCAACGGGGGCGCTTCATTCGGCGCCAACCTCCAGATCAGCGCAGGCACCTCCAACGCCGCCGTCTCTGGCAATGGGATCGACTACGGGGACTACAGCGGTCTGTCGTTCTACGGCGGCATGGCGCATCCGTCGTGGTCGGACAACTCCAACAGCACGGGCAACAACCCCGACGGCGCCCTGCACCAGCTCGATATCTACACAGCAGCCGTGCCGGTCAGCTAACCACATTGGCGGGCTAAGCGTTTGCCAGCGGGGCGGGGGTGCGGATCCGTCTGATCCATGCCCTCTGCCGTCGGTTTGGTCGGGGCCCGGGATTTGACCCGGGGCCTCACGGTCCCGAACTCTAGGCTGTTCCGTCCACCGAGACCGTTGAGGGCAGTTTTCAGTTCGATCGGGGCCATCGTGCCGCCGTTTTGAGCGTCTGAGGTCGCTCCGATTGATACACGAACCTCTACAACAACGCAGATAAAGAGATCGATCGCACGTCCGACTTCTGATTCAGGCCGGGTGTTTTGCGCTCGGGTCGGTCCCGTAGACGGACTTGACCCGCACGGGCTGCGGCGGGGTCCATCCTTCGAGCAGTCCCGCATCCAGGTCGTACACCTCCACGCCGAGCGGCCTGCAAGTCGCGACCGGGTCTGACTGATCGGGGCCCCAACCCCATTCGGAGAGATCACCGCTCGGGCACGTGGAGATTGCGCAGAGCAGGTCGATCTCCGCGAAGAACTCGAAGAAATCGCCTTTCTTCGCCGGGCTCGGCTCCATGAAATAGATCTCATGAACAGGGTCGAGGCCGGTGACCTGGAACACATTCAGGACGTCGTGTACGTCGAGCTCGGTCAGGTGATACGGGGCGATCGCCCGCGACAGGTTGTTGTGACATGTGACGTCGTAGTCGCGATCGTCGAGCAGCTTGTAGAGGTAGGGGTCACAGCGGCTGCCGAGCAGGTCATGGCAACGGCCGCCGTTCGCGGTGGGCTCCGTCGGCAGGGTGTCGTTGGTGATCGTGACCATCGGCCGCAGGTATGGCAGGCATGACCAGAGCCGATCGAAGGTCGTTACGTGGGCCCCCTGTAGCTGGCGCGTCCGTGCGGCCCAGAACCGCTCGCGTGGGTTGCTCAGGTTCCAAAGGTTGAGGTCGCAGACCTGCGGTCCTTCGACGGCGACAATGCGCACAACGCCGCCAGCTCGCACGGGCCACGCGTAACCGCTTCGGATCGGGACGATGTGGTTGTGCACGCGGCGCTTGCGATCCGTCGCTTCCGCAATGCGACGGTAGAAGCCGCGGTCGAAATCGAGGCGTCCCGGCACATCCGGGTCGCGGTACAACCTCATCGCTCGGCCATCATTCTGCCCGACCCGGCTCACGGAGGGGACGTCAGCGTCAGCCCCTCGAGGGGGATCTCCGTTTTCGTTCCGTTGATCAGATCCGCCACGATTCGGCTGGAGCCGCAGGCCATGGTGAACCCCATGTGCCCATGGCCGCTGTTGATGTAGAGGTTGTCGTACCCGGCGGTCCCGAGGATGGGTGGCCCGCCCGGGGTCATCGGCCGATTGCAGGCGCGGTACGAGCCGCGCTCGTAATCTGCCGCGTGCGGCAGCAGGGTCTCGGTCAGCTTCCTGATGATCCGGAAGTCGCTCTCGCGATATGTGGTCTCGTAGCCGGTGAATTCGGCGCTCGAGGTAACACGCAGCCGGTCGCCCATTCGGCACCAGGCCACCAGCAGCTCCTCGTCCACGGCACCGATCCGCGGCACCGCACCTGCATCGTTTTTTACCGGGAACGTTGCGCTGTAACCCTTGGCCGGCGCGATCGGCAGCCTGACGCCGACCGTTCGCGCGATTTGTGGGCTGTGGACCCCCGCGCTGAGGACGAACACGTCGCCGCCGATGCTCTCGCCGGCCGCTGTTGCCAGCGCGCCGATACGGCCGCCTTTCGCGAGCAGCCGCTTAACACCAGTGCCCACCACGAACCTGGTGCCCATCCGCTCGCAGACGGCCTGCAGGTCGCGGGTGAACTTCACGCTGTCGCCGCTGGAGTCGGTCGGTCCATAGATCGCACCGGCCAGCTTGTGCTTCACCGGAGCCAGAGCCGGCTCGACCTCGGCTACGCCGTCGGGGTCGAGGATCCGTTGCTCCTGGCCGTGGTCCCGAATCAGCTCCCACTTCGCAACGGCGGATTCCATTCGCTTCGGATCGCGATACAGGTAAAGCAGTCCCGCGTGGATGTCGTGATAGTCGATCTTCTCGGCCTCGGCGATCTCGGCCAGCATCCGCTGGCTGTACTGTGCGAGGCGCAGCTTCACCAGGGTGTTCTTGACGGATCGGCCGGCGTCGCATTCGCGGAGGAACTTGAGCCCCCACGCTGCCATCCTAGGAGCCTTGAAGGGATTCACACGGAGGGCCGTGTCCTCGACCGTGAGCGAACGGAGCAGCTCCATCGGTGCGGTGGGCGATGCCCAGCTGAAGGAGTGGCTCGGGGCGATCAGTCCGGCGTTGCCGGCGCTCGCCAGGGAGGCCACTTCGGCCTCCCGCTCGACCACGGTGACCTCATGCCCGCTCTTGGCCAGGTAGTAAGCCGTCGTCACGCCCACGACACCGGCCCCAATGACGACAGCTTTCATGCGTCAGCGACCTGGGCGGCCGCGCCAGGATCCGCTTTAAGATCACTCATCGCCACACATTAGTAAGGAAGAGGCACGGATGCCCGACTTCACTCAGTCCCCTGAGAATCTCGACCCGCCCACCGTCGTCGACCACGTATTGCTGCCGGTCGGAAACCTCGAGGAGGGCGCGCGCAGGCTTCGCGAGCAACACGGCCTGCAGGCGATTCCGGGCGGGCGCCACCCCAAAGTCGGCACGGCCAACATGATCGTGCCGCTCGGGCGCCAGTATCTGGAGCTCATCGCGATCGCTGATCCACAAGAGGCAGCGGCGAGCCGTCTCGGCAGGCGCGTGACACTGGCCCTGGCTGAGGGGAGGATGTTCGTCGGCTGGGCAGTGAGGACGGGCAGCATGGACGCAATGCGGGGCAAGCTGCTCGCTGCGGGCTGGGACCTGCCGCCCATCGGGGAGGGTTCGCGGCGACGGCCGGACGGACAGGTTCTGCGCTGGCGCACCCAGGATTTAGATACCGGTGCGGCTCCGATCGCCCTCCCGTTTGTCATCGAGTGGGATGTGCCTGACGGCCTCCATCCCGGTCAGGCCGCGGCCTCGCACCCGAGCGGTGCGAAAGCGTTGCGTCGCGTGGTCGTTGGTGCGCGCAACCCGGAGCACGTTCGCGAGCAGCTCCAGCTGTTGCTGGGGGATTCTGATCTGTATCAGGTCCGCGAGGCCGCCCTGGACGGCGTCGAGGAGGTGGTGCTCGATGCTCCACACTGGGACCTGGTCATCCGTACGCTCGCCCGCACAGAGACGACGTGAGGAGGACACCGTGGCGGTTAGGACGAAGGTGAAGCTGCTGACCGACCGTGATGTTCCCTGGAGCGAGCTCGTGCCGGGCTTCGAGCTGACTCGCGCGATCACGAACGCGGGCTCGACGCAGCTGGGCGGGGGCTACATGCGGTTCACCGAGGATGCTGAATTTGCCGATTGGACCCTTAGGTACGACGAGGTGCTCTTCGTCCAAACTGGCGAGCTTGCGATCCTGAGCGACGGCGGAATTACCGTGGCGTGCGCCGGCGAGGCAATCCTCATTCCGAACGGAACCAAGGTGACCTACCGCGGCCGCGCCGGCACGGTGGGATTCTTCGTTCTTTGGCCCTTCGACTGGAACAAGAAGAGCGGCGCCGGCGCCTAGGCCCCAACCGGTTTCAGGAGGACTGCCGAAGCGTGCCGGCCGAACTTGACAGCCGTCCGGGGGGTACCGATACTGGGCCCTGTCTGGCGATGGAGTAGGTCGCCTACCGCCGGCGCACTCTCGCCCCGATTCGACGGGAAGAGGGCGGTGGGCAAGGTTTGCACGGGCTTCCGGTGGACCGCTCCGAGAGCAAGCCTTAGGCAGGTACCGATGGGGAGGTCAGCCGATGCTCAGACGGCGATTCCTTGCAGCCAGCCTGGCCGCCTGCGGCGCGCTCTTGATCGCAGCCTGCGGCGGTGGTACTTCGGGCGGAGGTTCAACTGCTCCGATCAAGGTCGGAATCACCGGCCCGTTCACGGGACCTTATGCCGACCCCGGCATTGCGATCCGCAACGCCGGCGAGCTCGCTATCGACGACATCAACAAGGCGGGTGGAATCAACGGGCGCAAGCTCGAGGCGGTCCCGGCGGACGACGCCTGCGATGCGCAGCAGGGCACGCAGGCGGCTGAAAAGCTGCTCACCCAGGGCATCGTCGCCATCGTCGGCGGCTATTGCTCGGGGGCCTCGATCCCGGAGAGCGACATCCTGCACCGCAGCGGCGATCTTCCCTTCATCACCGCGGCGTCGAGCAACCCGAAATTCACCGAACAGGGCTACGACAACGTGTTCCGCATGGTCAGCCGAGACGACGCCGAGGCGCCCGCGGACGTGAGCTTCATGAAGGACTACCTCCACGCGTCCAAGATCGCGATCATGCACGACAACACGACCTACGCCAAGGGCGTGGCCGATTCCGCCAAGCAGGCGGCGACCGGCTCCGGGATGACGGTCACCTACTTCGACGCGATCACGCCTGGCCAGCGGGACTACACCGCAGCCCTGGAGAGGGTCGCGACGACCCATCCGGACGTGCTTTTCTACACCGGCTACTACCCCGAGTTCGGGTTGCTGGCCAAGGAATACGTCTCTCTGGCCCCGTCCTACAAGCTCGACGGAGACTCTGCGACCGTCGACCCTAGCGTGATCAAGGTCGCCGGCAGCGCCCTCGTCAACCCCGGGATCACGTTTACCACCCTGCCCACAACCGAGTTCATCCACAACGCCAAGAACGACGCCCTCAGCAAGGCGTACACGGCCAAGTACGGCGGCGCGCCGGGGGACTACTCGTCGTACGAGTACGACGGCATGATGGCCCTGGCGCAGGCTCTGAAGGACAACGGCGGCAAGACCGCTGCCAAAGACCTCAACTCTGCGCTCCACGCGGTAAACATCGCGGACAGCATCACCGGCCCTGTCAAGTTCGATACCAAAGGCGACCGCAGCTCACCGGAGTACCTGGCGGTTCGCGCCACCGGAAACCCTCCGCAGTTCGCTCCGTTTGCCATTCGCAAAAACGGGACTTGGGGGCCATCCAGCTAGACCAGTTTTCCTAAGCCAATGCGATGAGGGGCGCTCCGGAGCGCCCCTCAGTCTTTTTTGCCGAGCTCCACTTGTGTGCCTACCGCCTCG
>Ga0209802_1002219_pt1 | contig 13722 bp, 10 predicted proteins | sample GraSoiAngelo_129_FD_185886 | JGI IMG/M metagenome (GOLD analysis project Ga0209802, IMG submission 185886) | Grasslands soil microbial communities from the Angelo Coastal Reserve, California, USA - 14_0927_12_40cm (SPAdes) (version 2) | ecosystem: Environmental > Terrestrial > Soil > Grasslands ... | reverse complement strand
CCTGGACGCGGCGGCCATCAAGGCCGTCTACGATGGGATCGCAGACCCCAAGAACGGCTCACCACTAGGCTCGGTCTGGGTTCCGGTCGCCAGTACAGAGGCGCCTGACCCGACCACGCTCATCATCAAGCTCAAGCACCCCTACTTCGACCTCTTCAACATCGTCAAGACTGGCTACTGGGACATCGTCAACATGGCCTTCAGGACCCAGCTCGGAGATAAGTACGGCCAGCAGGGCGTTGACGGGTCAGGGCCTTTCAAGCTCACCGAGTGGGTGCCCGGCAGCCACACTTCGGTCAAGCGCTGGGAAAGCTACCCTGGCACCGGAAGTCCCTTCATCCAGAACAAGGGCAAGCCTTATCTCGACGGCATCAACTGGCTCACCATCCTCGATGCTCCGCAGCGGGCGATCCAGATTCAGAACGGTGAGATCGACACCCTCCGTGGGCCGGCGTTCCAGGACATCACCCGCCTTCAAGCGGACAAAAACCTGACCGTCACCCAGCTCAAGGAGTGGTCTGGATATTTCTTTACGCTCAACTTTGGACGCACCGACCTGGGCTTCGACGACGTGAACGTGCGCCAGGCGTTGTCCCACGCCGTCGATCGCGCCGGTATCGTCAAGGCGCTGCTCTTCACTCATGGCGAGCCGCTTTACGGTCCGATAACGTCGGCCGACAAGTCGTATACGAAGGACGTCGAGCAGTTCAACCAATTCGATGTCGGCAAGTCAAAGAGCATGCTCAGCGCGGCGGGCTGGAAGGCCGGCTCGGATGGGATTCTGACCAAGAACGGCGTCCGGTTCGCCTTTGAGATGATCATCCAGGCCGAGAGCTTCAATCAGCAGCTGGGTTCCGTGCTCCAGGCACAGCTCAAGACGGTCGGGGTAGACCTCAAGGTCACCTCTCTCGACCGCGGCACCTTCTTCAACCGGGCGTTCGCCATCCCGGATTCGCTCATGTTCTTCTACCTCTGGCCGGTTCCGATCGACGTGGTCACTCTCTTCGTCAACAGCGCAAATGCCCACGGAAAGGGACCGAACTGGAGCAACGCCGTCATACCCCAGATGGACCAGGCGATCGCCGCCTGGCAGAGCGCTGCCAGCGAGGCCGAGCTGATTGCAGCCGGCAAGAAGTTCCAGCTTGCCGTCGCGGAGCAGCTTCCCTTCGTGCCGGTCATCAACCGGGACGCATTCTGGGTCAGCCGGCAGAACGTGCACGGCTGGCACCCCGACCAGTGGAACCTCTATCCGTATTACAACGACGTCTGGCTCGGCTAGCGCCGCTCGCGCTCAACCGGTGAGCTGACGCTAGAAAATTCACATACTGGAGCAAGGTGGCTTCCTACCTGGCGCGCCGCACGGGCTACATGCTTCTCATCCTCACGATCTCGTCGGTCGTCATCTTCTACGCCCTGCGCACGGCTCCGGGTGGTCCTAGCGGCGGCGGCGTGCTCAGCGCGCTGTCATCGCAAGAGATCCGGCAGGCGTACGACAAGCGCATGGGACTTGACAAGCCTGTGTACACCCAATATTTCATCTACCTCGGTCACCTCGCCACGGGGGACCTGGGCACGTCGCTCGCAAATGGCACGCCGATCGTCGAGCTGCTGGGGACGCACGCGCGCAACAGCCTTGTGCTCGGCCTCACCGCCCTTCTCATCTCATATGTGATCGCGATCCCGCTAGGCGTGCTCGCCGCCGTGAAGCGCAACACCTGGGTCGACCAGCTAGCCATGGGAGGGGCCATCCTCGGCATGGGAATTCCAAACTTCTGGTTGGCGCTAATCCTCGTGTACTTCTTCTCGTTGCGCCTGAGTCTGCTGCCATCCGCCGGCTGCTGCGACCCCCCGCAGCTCATCCTGCCGGCTCTCGTCCTCGCGGCCGAAGGAACCGCGGTGACGATGCGCATGACGAGGTCTTCCATGCTCGAGCACCTGCACGACGATTTCGTTCGTGCGCTGCGCGCCAAAGGCCTGCCGGAGTGGCAAGTGATCATCCGCCACGTGCTCCGCAATGCCCTGATTCCCGTCATTTCCCTGACCGGATTGCGCCTCGGGTGGCTCGTGGGATATGCGCTGATCGTGGAAACGATCTTCCGCTGGCCGGGTGTCGGCTACCTGTTGGTCGACTCGGTGCTGCGCCGTGACTATCCGGTCGCGCAGTTCTTCTCCCTGCTGCTGATCTTCTTCGTGCTGCTGGCCAATTGGTTCGCCGACATCGCATACGGTCTGGCGAACCCGCGAATTCGGGTCGCGTGATGTCCGACCTATCCGTCCTTGACGACAAGGCGACCTGGGAGTCGAGGGTCGAGCGCCTGTGGTCGGCCCAGCCCTCTCGATTTCAAGATGCCTGGTACGAGCTGTCCCGCAACAAGCTTGCGCTGGGCGGCGCGGTGATCGTGCTGTTCTTCACCTTGGTGGCGATCGTGGGCCCGGCTCTGGCGCCTTACGACTACGCGAAACAGGTACTCAGTGACAATCTGTTGCCACCGCTCAGCAAGGGCCACCTGCTCGGCACCGACGAGCTCGGACGCGACCTGCTGAGCCGACTGCTGTTGGGGATCCGCATCTCGATGGCGGTCGGCCTCGGCACGACCGCCATCGCTTTGAGCATCGGCACGATCGTGGGGATGCTGGCCGGTTATTACCGAGGCTGGGTGGACAGAGTCCTCAATGGTTTCGTCGAGCTGATCTGGGGCTTCCCATTGATCCTCATCGCCGTGCTGTTGATCGGCGCCATCGGACCCGGGTTGACGGGAGTGGTCATTGCGGTTGGATTCGTGAATTGGGCCGGCTTCGCACGGATCGTCCGCGGCGATGTCTTCGCTCTCCGCGAGAAAGAGTTCGTCGCCGCGGCGCGAGCCCTCGGCAAGGGCGACCTGGAAATCATGATCCGTCACCTGCTGCCAAACGTGGTCGGCTCAGCGCTCGTGATGGGCTCCTACTACATCGCGATCGCGATCATCGCTGAGGCTGCGCTCTCCTTCATCGGCATGGGTGCACAGCCGCCGCTGCCGAGCCTCGGGCAGATGATCAACGAGGGTAGCGGGTACATGCTCTTGAACCACTGGCTGAGCACGATCCCCGGCATTGTCATCGTCCTGCTCGTGCTCGGCCTGAACGTGCTTGGTGACGGCCTTCGCGACGTCTTCGACCCCCGATTGAAAGGCCTGGGGTGAGCGGGTCCGAGTTCGCGCTCGAGGTCAGGGACCTTCGGACCACTCTGTTTCTGCGCGAGGGACCGGTCGACGTAGTGCGAGGCATCTCCTTTCAATTGAGGGAAGGCGAGACACTGGCACTCGTCGGCGAATCTGGGTGCGGCAAGACGATGACAGCGTTATCGATCATGCGGCTGCTGCCAGATCCACCAGCCCGCGTGACCCACGGCCAGGTGCTGCTAGCCGGCGCCGACGTGTCTGTCATGCCCGAGCACCAGATGAGGTCGCTGCGCGGCGAAACGGTTTCCATCGTGTTCCAGGAGCCGCTCACCTCACTGGATCCGGTCTTCACGATCGGGGATCAGATCGTGGAGGCGATAACCGCGCACCGCAAGCTGCACCGCGGGGAGGCACGGGAGATGGCAGTGGAAATCCTCAAGGAGGTCCAGATCCCATCTCCGGGGCAACGCCTCAAAGACTATCCGCACCAGCTCTCAGGCGGCATGCGCCAACGGGTGATGATCGCGATGGCGCTGGTGCTCGACCCGAAGGTCTTGATTGCGGACGAGCCCACTACGGCGCTCGACGTCACGATCCAGGCTCAGATTCTCGACCTGATCCGCACCGAGCAGGAGCAGCGGCGGCTGGCCGTGCTGTTGATCACGCACAACCTCCCCGTCGTTTCCCAGGTAGCTGACCGGGTCGCAGTCATGTACGCCGGCGAGGTCGTCGAGGAGGCGCCCGCCTCTGAGATTTTCGCGGACCCCCAGCACCCTTACACGCAGGGCTTGCTCAGCTCAATCCCATCTGCGGCCGGCGACCACAAGCACCTGTACACGATTCCCGGCCGGGTACCCGATCCGAGGGTCCTGCCGCCCGCGTGCCTCTTCGCACCGCGGTGTCCCTACGCGCTTCGCCGATGCTGGCACGAGCATCCCGAGCTGGAAGCCACCGTCAGCGCCGATCGTGCTGACGGGGGCACGCCACCGGACCGGCACCTCCTACGCTGCTGGAACCCGCAGCCGTTCACAGCACTTCAGGCCATTGAGCCGCCAGAGGTCGACCGGGGGATCGCGACCTCGGAGTGAGCGTCATTGCTCGTACCAACGGAGGACCCGCAGCGCACGCAGGGTGATCCACCGGCTGGGCCGGCCATCGCCGTCCTCGAGCGCGAAGGGGACCGCGCCGGGATGGGTGTTCTCCAGAAGCCACTTACCATCAGGCTGCTGCTTGGATCGGAGCAAATCAATCGCCTCGTCCACGCGCGGGTCGGGCGGATCCGCAGCCGCCCGGAAATACTCCAGAGCACGCAGCGCGTCGTAGTGCCAGCGGGTTGGAAACGAGAACTGCAGCCACGCCGGATCGACAACTTCGCCGGTGCTCTTACGCCGGAGAAGCTTCCGTTCGAGGAGGTATTCCTCACCCCGGCGGCGAGCCGCGATGGATCCCGACGAGCCACCGGTTGCGCGTTCGTGCGCCAGCAGCCCCTCCAGGACTCTGATGGTGGTATGGAAGGAAGAGCGAACCGAACCGTTCTCCACCTCGCAGTTCCACCCGCCGTCGTCTAGCTGCTCCCCGACCAGCCGCGCGACGACATCATCCACATCCTGGTCGAAGTAGGCACCCAGCGCGACGACCATGCCGTTGATGCACGGCTCGACCTCGCCGGCGAAGAACGGCTGACCGGCGTGCTCCCAACGGCAGTGCTCTCTGACCTCCGCCACGACGCGGCGCAGCTGCCGGCTCCGTGGGTCGACCCCGAAATCACTGAGCGACACGAGACTGTACGCCGTGGCGGTCCAAGGCTGGCCCTTGGGTTGCGATTCAGTCCTCCGCGCGGGAAATAACGCGCCTCCCTCCCACTGGCCGTCTTCGCCCTGCAAAGCCAGCAGCCGGGCACCCCACCCCTCAGTGGCCACCCGCGCGCGCTCGGCCGCGAGGACATCGGCCGGGGCGTCGGCAAGATCGCGCAACGCCTGCCAGCGGATGGCGGGATCGGAGTCGAGGAGCCAGTCCAGCACGGTCACTTGCCCGAGCCTAGCAGCCCACGAGCAGTCGCTAGACCGCCACACATTCACTCAGCGAGTGTTCTGTTGAATGACCCTTTGAGCATCCTCTGCAGCGGTCATTTCACAGCGCCCAAAGTGAGCCCGCGTACGAAATGGCGCTGGACGAGCAATGCAAAGAGGATGATCGGCAAGGCGCCGACGACTCCCGCCGCCGCCATGGGCCCCCACTGGATCTGGATCTTTCCGATAAGGGTCGACACGCCGACCGGTATCGTCTGCGCGTCCGGGGTCGAGGTGATCGTGAGGGCGATCAAGAAGTCGTTGTAGATGTTGATGACGCTGAAGATTGCCGTCGCCGCCAGTCCCGGTGCTGCCAGGGGCAGCACGATTCGACGCAGCGCGGAAAGGCGCGTATCGCCATCGACGAGCGCAGCCTCCTCGATGTCGCGCGGTATCTCTGCCAGGAAGCTCTGCATCAACCAGATCACGAACCCGGTGTTGAGGCCGGTATAGAGAAGAATGAGGCCGAGCCTGGTGTTCAAAAGCCCGTAATCGGCCAGCACGATGTAGAACGGAACCACGAGCAGGATCGCCGGCAGCACGCGGACCAGGAGAACCACGATCAAGGCCTGCCTCTGTAGCCAGCTCTCCGTGGGGAGTTTGGTAAGCGCGTATGCGGCCGGGGTTCCGAGCAGCAGGCTGAACACCACCGAAAACGCGACCACAAGGAGACTGTTGAGGAGGAAGGGTCCGAAGTTGTACTTGTCAAAGAGGGCGGCAAAGTTGTCCAGCGTGGGAATCTGGGGCACGAGCTCCAGGCCGCCGAAGATCTCGACCTGGTGTTTGAGGGACGTGGTGATCATCCACCAGAACGGGAACAGCGCGAAAACCTCAGCGGCGACCAAAGCGAGGTAGACCAGCGCCGCGCGCCACCAGCGTTTCACCTCGTTCCGGGTCCCAGCCGGACGAGGCGGATCGCGACCCCAGCGAGCAGCATCACGGCGAAAAGCAGGAGCACCACCATGGCCATTGCCCGCCCGTACTGCGTGAACAGGAAAGCGGTGTTGTAGGCATAGATGCTGAACAGCTGGGTCGATACCCCCGGTCCTCCCCGGGTCAGCACGTAGACCTGGTCGAAGGTGCCGATCGCGTCAATCGTGCGCAGCACGATGGCTACAAAGAGCACAGGCCTGAGCATGGGCAGCACATGATCGAAGAAGACGCGCAGTGCGCTCGCGCCATCTATCAGCGCGGCTTCGAGCGGCTCCTGCGGAATGGTCTGCAGGCCGGCGAGCAAGATCAAGAACATCAGGGGGGTCCATTCCCAGACATCGAGCAGGACGATGCCCAGGAAGGCAGTCGACTCGGTGCCCAGAACATGGACGCCGTGCACACCCAGCACTCCAAGGACCGGGTCGGTGATGCCGATGTCCGAGGCGTAGATCAGTCGCCACATCACCCCGACCACAACAGGAGCAACCGTCATCGGCAAGATGATTCCGATCCGCCAGAGGCTCATGCCGACAAGCTGGCGATTCACCAACAACGCGAGCCCCAGCCCGAGCAGAGTCTCGATGACGACGCACAGGACGACGTACTTCGCGGTCGTTCCGAGTGCGGTGATGAAAGTGTCGTCCTGGAGAACGTTCAGGTAGTTGGCGGCGCCCGCAAAGCCAAGGTCCAGCCCGTAACGGTACTGGCGCAGGCTGGCAACGATTCCGAAGGCCAGCGGGTACACGCTGACCGCTGCCAGCGCGATGGCGGCCGGAACCAGCAGGACATGGGAGCCGGCGACCAGCGCGGCCCGCCGGCTCCGCGGCCGCGCTCGAGTGGCGCCAGCTGTGGCCATGAAGCCTGTTAGCTGCTTCTAGCGCTCACGACTAGAAGTAGCCGCCCTGCTGCTTCAAATAGGCGGTGACCTCGTTGGCCGCCTGGGTCAGCTTCGCGTTGGCGATGGCTCTGTAGCCGCTCTTCTGGCTCAAAGCCTGCACCAGGGCCTCATTCAGTCGCGTGCCGAGGATGTCTTCCAGCTTCGGTTCATCGGGCGTGTGCGGCTTCGCCACCGAATTGTTGACGGCGTCGGCTATCGCGGGCAGCCAGCGGAACTGGGAGCTGATGGTCTTGTCCGTCAGCGCCGAACCGGTCACAGCCGCCGAGCCGTTCGTCTTCGCAAAGTCGAGCTGGACCGAGCTGCTGGTGAACCATTCCAGGAACTTCTTGGCGCCTTGCGGATTCGGTGCACCGGATGCGATGCCGCAGATGAACGTACCGATGGCCGGCCCGCTTTTTTCCTGGCTGGGTGTCGCCGCCATGTTGATCTGGCCAGACACCTTGGAGGCGCTGGGGTCGTCGACCTGGTGGGTGAGGCCGGTGTATTCCGTCAGCGCCATGCACTGGCCCTGGAGCAGAACCTGGACTTCCTGGTCGGTGTCGAATTCGGCGCTACCGGAGGGCATGTACGGAATAAAGCTGAAGAGCCGCTCCAGCGCACCTAGCCCCTCCGGCCCCGCAAAGCCCGGCGACCAGTCCTGGTTGACAAAGTTGCCGCCGTACGAATTCAGCAGAGGCAAGTACGTCTGCACGATGGGGTTGCCTTTGACGCCGCGGGGCGACCACCCATACAGGCTCGGTGGCTTGCTCTTGGACTGGGCCGCGCGAGCGATGTCGTCCCAGGTCTTGGGAGCGCCATCGAAATACTGCTTGTTGTAGTAGAGGATCTCGACGTCGTCGATGATGACGATTGCGTAAAGCTCAGGCGTCGCACTGGCAAAGGCTTTCATCTTCGCCCCGGTCTTGGGCGGCCAGTAGCCCTGGTTGAGGCCATTGGCCAGAATGTCGGGATTGACCTTGAAGCCGAGCTTGTCGAGGCTTTGAATCACGTGACCGGCCGCGAATTCAGGCACCCAGTTGTCGTCCATGACATAGATGTCGTACGCGCCGGTCTTGTGCAAGCCATCGTTCTTTGAGTTCTGATACCAGGCGTCGTAGTTGGTCTCGTTGTACTGAACTTTGATCCCCGTCTCCGTCTGGAAGCGTTTGATGAAGACGTCCCGGAAGGGGACCATCGCGTTGTCCTGGAATGTGCCGATCACGATCCTGTCGGTATTTCCACTGGAAGAAGAGAAGGGTGAGCAAGCCTCGAGAATCGGTGCCACGCTGAGGCCGGCTGCTCCGACCAGGCCCGCCTTCAGCACAGATCGACGGCTGAATTGCCGGGTAAGGATGGAATCGGACTTCATGTCTTCTTTCTGCGCCATGTATCCCTCCTCGCATGTGGCGGCGCGCCGGCCAGTAAGCCGGTCAAGCTGATTCACGGACGCTGCTGGGCCCGGGCTGCTTCGACGAGCCGTTGGTGCTGCCCTGGATGAGCTGCCCGCTTTCCTTTTCAAAAAGCACGACGCGGCCGGCATCGGGCCGGACGCCACACTGGTCGCCGATCTGGCCTTCAAAGCCTGCCCAGACGCGCACGTTTACGCGATCGTCGCCTACTTTGACCGAGACCAGAGTCTCGCTGCCCAGGGGCTCGACCACGTAGATCTCGCCGGCGAATGAATCTGGAGCGCCTCGAATGGTGATCTGCGCGTGCTCCGGGCGGAATCCGAGAACGCGCTCGGTCGCCGTACCCTTCTCGACGGGGATGCTGCCCTCCCCTCGCTGAAAACGACCGCCGGTGACAGCGCCCTCGAGCAGATTCATCGGCGGCGAGCCGCAGAAGCTGGCCACGAAAAGGTTCGCCGGCCGGGCGTAGATGTCCGCCGGCGACGCGAGCTGCTGGAGCCGCCCGGCGGACAGCACCGCGATGAGGTCGGCCATGGTCATGGCCTCGAGCTGGTCATGGGTCACATAGACAGTTGTCGTGCCCAGGGTCTTCTGGAGGCGTTTCAGCTCAGCCCGCATCTGAAAGCGCAGCTGGGCGTCGAGGTTCGAAAGCGGCTCGTCCATAAGGAAGGCCTGCGGCTGGCGAACGATGGCCCTCGCGAGTGCGACGCGCTGCCGCTGGCCTCCGGACAGCTCACGCGGATAGCGCCCGAGATATGCATCGATGCTGAGCATGTTGGCGACGCGCTCTACGCTTTCCCGCCGGCCCTCTCGCGAGAGACCCCGGATGCGCAACGGGTATTCGATGTTCTCCGCCACCGTCTTGTGCGGGTACAGCGCGTAGCTCTGGAACACCATGGCGATGTCGCGATCGCGAGGCTGCAGCCGAGTCACGTCTCGGTGACCGATGAACATCCGGCCGCTCGTTGGCTCCTCGAGACCCGCCAGGAGGCGCAGCGCGGTCGTCTTGCCGCATCCTGACGGGCCGAGCATGACCAGGAAGCAGCCGTCGGGCGCGTGCAAGTCGAGGTCGATCAACGCGTCACTGGCCCCGAAACGCTTGCATACCTGTTCGTAGCGCAGTTCCATTTCGTGTCAGCGGGCTGGAGGTCTAGCAGGCCCTTTGCAACGTTCCAATTCCGCTGCGACCTTGCCACGACAACTGACCGCTGTCAAGTTCGGTCCGGCCGTCGAGGCTACGCCAGATGCGCGGTCGACATTCGCTTCACCAGCTCGACCCCGACCAGCGTGGTTTGCGGCGGTGCCGTCAGCTTGCCTTCGATGCGCGCGACCAGTGTCTCGATGCCCAGCCGAGCCAGCTCCTCGCGTGGCTGAGCGACTGTCGTCAGCGCGATTCGGGCCAGACCGGACATTGCGATATCGTCGAAGCCGACGATCGAAAGATCGCCCGGAACGCCCAGGTGGTAACGATCGGCAAGCTCCTGCAAATAGATCGCGGCAAAGTCGTTCGATGCGAAGACGGCGGTGACGCGATCCGGACCAGTGAGGACCTCCACCAGCTTGCGCGGTTCGCCGTCCACCACCGCCTGATCGGCGGGTGGCGACCAGCTGATGCGAAGCGGAGGTCCCAACCCGGCTGCCCGGAGGGCATCGGCGTATCCCTTGAGCCGCATCAAGTCGGATCGCTCTTCGAGCTCCGGCACCGAGAGGTACGCGATGCGCTTATGGCCGGCGGCGATCAGGTGCTCGGTGGCAACCTTGCCCCCCTGCACGTCGTCGACCGAGACGACATCACCCCACTCACCCGAGCAGGCGACGAAGATGACAGGAACCTGGTGCTCGAGAGCTTCGCGCATCGTCCGTGATTCGCCTGAGAAGGCGAGAAAGACGATTCCCGCGACGCGGTGCGCGAGGAGCGACCCCACACCTTCGAGCTCACTCTGGCTGTCGCCCTCGGTGTTGCAGAACATCGCAGTGTAGCCACGTGACGCGGCGTGTCTTTCGATGAGCTTGGCCATCTCGGCAAAGAAGGGATTGACAAGGTCGCCGACCACGACTCCCAGGATCTGGGTGCGCCGCTTCACCAGCTGCCGTGCGATGACATTCGGCCTGTAACCCAGACGTTCGATCGCGCCGCGAACGCTGTGGCGGGTCGCCTCCGAAACACCGGGCGCGCCGCGAACGACGTTTGAAACCGTCGACTTTGAGACACCGGCTTCCAGGGCGACGTCAAGGATCGTCGCCGGCTTGCGAAGTCGGAGGACGTTTTCGTCGGTATGCATCGCGGGCAATGGTAGCTTGGCACCTGGACGGCGACTAGTCGAGTCAGTCCACCGAAATCCGCCGCCTTCGCTCGGCATTGCCATCAATTCGCGGCCGTCAAAGAATCCCCATGACTGTCGTGCGCGCCGGAACTTCGACCCAGGACCAAAATTGGAGCCGATGAGCGCACCCCGCGGTGTCCCCGTGCGGCTTTCCACGTTCATCGGACGCAAGAGGGAAATGGGCGAGCTGCGCCGCCTGCTGGCCCACACCCGTCTTCTGACCGTCTTGGGGCCGGGGGGCGCCGGAAAAACGCGCATCGTCACGGAGTTTGCTCGGGCGCAAGGCCTCCGGTTCGCGGACGGCCAGATCACGATCGAGCTCGTCGAGGTCCGCGACCCGGCGCTCGTACCCGATGCATTCGCGCGCGCCGCCGGAATCCGGCTTCAGGCCGAAAACACCATTGGCACCCTGGTGCATCGCCTCATCTCGAGCCAGATGCTCCTTGTTGTTGACAACTGCGAGCACGTGACACAGGCAGCGGCGACTGTCGTCGCGCGACTGCTGGCGACCTGTCCGCGCCTGGTGGTCGTGGCCACCAGCCGTGAGCGGCTCAACCTCGAGGGCGAAGTCGTTTGGCGCCTGCCGCCGCTCGCGCTTCCGCAGACAGCGGATGCGTTTGCCGTCGCGTCCGGCGCCGAGGCCGTCCGGCTCTTTGTGGATCGCGCTCGCAACGTCAGTCCCGGTTTCGATATCAAGCCTGAAAACCTGGCCGCCATCGTGGCGATCTGCCGCCGGCTCGATGGGATGCCGCTGGCCATCGAACTGGCGGCGGCGCGGGCATCCGGCCTTTCACCGGCCGAGATCTTGGCTCGACTCGACGACCGTCTTCGCTTGCTGACCGGGGGACCCCGCGATGCGGCCGCGCGCCACCGCACGCTGCGCGCGGCCATCGACTGGAGCTATCAGCTGCTCGATCCATCGGAGCGAACGCTGCTGCAACGGCTCTCGATATTTGCAGGGCCGGTCCGAGTCGACGCGATCGAGGAGGTTTGCGGCGAAGCGCCTCTGCAGGCTCCGGAAGTGGCCGACGTCCTCCAACAGCTGGCAGATAAGTCGATGCTCCAAATCGAACCGGGTGTCAACGGCGTCACCCGATACCGGCTCCTGGAGACCATCCGCGACTACGCGGCCGGCAAGCTGGCCGTGATTCGCGACGAGACGCGACTTCGCGACCTGCACCTGGCGTTTTACGCGCGCTTGACCGAAGAGGCGTACGAGGCGCGGATGCAGCGGGGCGCAATGGCGGAACACACGCGCCTCTGGGATGAGATGGCTGATGTGCGCGCTGCGCTGGAAGTGGCCAAGCGCGACCTGGACACCGAGGTGCGACTGCTCGGCAACCTCAGAAAGCTGTGGATGATCTTCGCACCACACGAGGGGCTTCGCCGGCTCTTCGCCGTCCTTTCCGGTATGACCGCCAGAACCACACCGGGGTACGCTCGCGCGCTTTGGAGCCTGCAGGCCCTGGTTGGCCAAACCGGTCATCACGAAAGCTCGCTCGCCAGCGCTCAGCAGCTCATTGAGCTGGCACTCGAGTCGGGTGAGGAGTCTCTGATCGCTGCGGGGTACCTCGGGGTCGCCTACACGTCCGAGCGAATACACCGCGACCTGGACACGGCACACGAATACTTGCTGAAGGCGGTCGCGGAACTTACGCGGTCCCGCAACCTACCCGATCTTGCGATGGCCCTTGCCTCGATTGGCGGTGTCGAGCTTCAGCGGGGCAACGTCGACGCGGCGCGTCCCTGGGTCCAGCGAGCGCTCGAGGTGGCTGTCGAGGCAGAGGACGACTATGGCGCGGTTGGCGCTCATTACACGTTCGGTTGGCTGGAGTTTCTGTCCGGCAATACCGAAGCCGCACGCCGGCGGTTCATCGCGGCCCTGGACCTGGTCGGGGAAAACGATGCGCTCTCTGTGGCGCAACAGCTCGAAGGCATTGCGGTGGCCGGAATGGCCGCCGACCCACGGCGAGCGGTCACCCTGTTCGGTGCAGCGTCAAAGCTCAGGGAAGAGGTCGATACGCCGGTGCAGCTGCCCTGGTCGATCTGGCTCGAGCCGGCGATGGCCGGCGCCCGCGCCGCTTTGCAGGAGGGAATCGCCAAGAAGGCCTGGGAATCGGGACGGGCGATGTCGCCGGCCCAGCTCCTTGCGTTGGCACGCCAGGCGCTCGGCGGGACGGGCAGCGGCAAAGCGGCCGGTAGCGCCGGTGGCCTGAGCAAGCGCGAGCTGGATGTAGCCCGCCTGGTGGCCTCGGGGATGACGAGCCGTGCAATCGCCGAGCGCCTGTTCCTGTCGGAACGAACGATTGAGAGCCATCTCGAGCACATCCTGACCAAGCTGGATTTCAGCTCGCGGGCCCAGGTCGCACGTTGGGTCGCCGAGCATCCGGGAGGCGACACCGGGGACGCCTAGCGTCCCCGATTTTCGGTACTTTCCACGATGTTCGGTACCGGGGGCGGTCCATACGCTGCCGGCATGGAAAGAAATGCTCTGGTTGCAAACCGTCTAACCCTCGCGCAGCGACCTGCCAGCCGCCGATCGCTCGCCAGGACCTGCAGCAGTTTCACCCTCCGGTGTCTCAGGGCCATCGCCCAGAGCTATGTCGAGTCAAGCACTTACAACCCCTACTGGATCGGCGCTGTCCCACTCCCAAAGGCGCGCCGAAAAGAGGGAGAGCAGGGATGAGCGTCGCCTTTCAGGGCCCACCCGTCCTCGAGAACATGCTGCTGGGACCGGCGCCCAAAGAGATCGTCGTCCGCATGGAGCCGATCGCCAAGCGCGTTCGTGCCTTTGTCGGTGGTGTGGCCATCGCCGACAGCTGCCGCGCGATGATGATGTTCGAGACCGCGCGACTGTGCGTTTACTACTTCCCAATCGAAGACGTGCGTGCGGACCTGCTGGTCGCCACATCCAAAGTCGTCGGGTCGGTCGCCAAGGGTGACGCAACCTAT
>Ga0209802_1002218_pt1 | contig 13725 bp, 14 predicted proteins | sample GraSoiAngelo_129_FD_185886 | JGI IMG/M metagenome (GOLD analysis project Ga0209802, IMG submission 185886) | Grasslands soil microbial communities from the Angelo Coastal Reserve, California, USA - 14_0927_12_40cm (SPAdes) (version 2) | ecosystem: Environmental > Terrestrial > Soil > Grasslands ... | reverse complement strand
ACATGATAGCGAAGGTCGCCGATTCAAATTCACAAATTTGGCTGGGGCGGTAGGATTCGAACCTACGGTGGCGGATCCAAAGTCCGCTGCCTTACCACTTGGCCACGCCCCACCGGCAGGCCGCCCCCAGTATAGAAGCGGGCCGGAATAACAGCGGACCGGCGGAGAGGCACGCCGGTCCGCGTGGAACACCGTGGGGGCTTAGTGCTGGATGTGCACGCTCACGTTTTGGAAAAGGTTGTGCACGGTGCCGCCCATAAAGGTGAGCGAGGTGATCAGGGCGATCCCGATGAAGACCAGGAGCATGCCGTATTCGGTGTAGGCCTGACCGCTGTGGCCGTGCCGGGCGCGCAGCCACAGCCTGCCAGTGGCGCTCGCGGTCCGGTTGATCGTCTTCACGAACCCATGCTAGCTGGCGTCCTCGGCCGTGAGATCGGCTGAAGAGTCCTCGTGGGTACGCTGGCCAGCGCAACGCCTACGGCCGCAGGATTAGACGACCTTACGTAGATCCGGTCAGGCGGCGGGTTGGAGGGGGACCGTGATCCAGCCCTCACGGATGGCCTTGGTAACGGCCTCCAGCTTCGAGTGCACCTTGAGCTTGCTCAGGATGTTCTGCACGTGCGTCCGGACGGTGTTGGGTGACATCCCCAAGCGTTCGGCCGCCTTCAGGTTGTCGTGGCCGAGGGCCAGCTCGTTGAGCACGGCCAGCTCGCGTGGGGTTAACGGCGTGCTGGCCGCCAGGGCCGCGGGCCGGGCCATGCCTTCCAGCAAGCGGTTGAGCATGTAGGGGGCGATCAACGCCTCGCCCCGGGCGGCGCCCCGAACCGCCTGGAGCACCTGCGGGGTGGCCTCATGTTTGCTCATGTAGCCGGTCACGCCCGAGGCGATCGCGTCGCGCAGCACGCTCTCTTCTTCGTCGCTGGTCAGCAGCACGACCTGGGTCTTGGGGAAGTCGCGCTTGATGGCCTGGACCGCATCGATGCCGGAGCCATCCGGGAGGTGCACATCCAGGAGGAGCACGTCCGGCTGGTGCAGGCGGACCTGTTCCAGCGCCTCCTTGACCGAGCCACCCCGGCCGACCACGCGCAGACCCCGGCCGACCACGCGCAGGTCGGGCTCCAGGTTCAAGACCGTGGTCAGGGCATCGCAGAAGACGGCGTGGTCATCCACCAACACGACCCGGATCGGTTCCACCATATGTCTCTCAGGCGGTGGTCGTCTTGGTGCTCGCGACCTCCGACGATGCCGCCACAGGTAGAACGAAGGAGAAGGTCGAGCCCTTGCCCCATACGCTCTCCACCAGCATCTCCCCGCCGTGGGCGCGCACGATCTCGCGAGTGATATAGAGGCCCAGCCCGGTGCCGGAAATACTCAGGGACCGCTTGTCGAAGAGCCGGCTGAACTTCTCGAACAGGCGGGGGATGTCCTCTTCCCGCATCCCCAGGCCCTCGTCGTGAACCGAGACCTTGACCCGGTTCTCGCGATCGAGGAAGGCCATCACGGCGACGCCGCCGCCCCGAGGCGAGTACTTGACCGCGTTGCTGAGCAGGTTCATGACCACCTGCTGCAGGCGCTTGCGGTCGGCGCGCACCTGCAGGCCGGGCTCGATCCGGACTCGCAGGGGATGCTTCTGCGCGTCCATCGGAAACGACTCCACGACCTCCCGCACGAATTGACTGAGGTCCAGCAACTCGAAGCGATAGGTGAAGTGCTCGGTATCGATGCGGTTGACGGAGGTGAAGTCCTCGATCAGGGCGCCCAGCGCCGCAGCGCTGCGATGGATGCCTTCGATCAGCGCCTCCCGGGTGGGCTGGTCGAGGCGGTGCTGTTGATGGAGCAGGGTATCGGCCTGCGTCTTGATGCTGGCGATCGGGGTCTGCAGCTCATGGGTGACCATCGAGACGAACTCCGACCGCACCCGGTCGATCTCTTCCAATCGCTGGGCGCGCTCCTTCTCCAGGGCCTCCCGGCGGCGGGTCTCGTCCAGCTGTCCGGCTCGCTCGATGGCGGCGTGCAGGGCCCGGTCGAGGCGGCTGGTCAGGTCGCGAACCAGCAACCCGGCCACCACGGCCACGAACAGAAACAGGAAAATGCGACCCAGGACGAACCCGGAGGGCGGGGTCAGCGCGGACCCGGTAAAGCCGCCCACCACGATGTACAGGAGGGACACGACCACCGCCGCCGCCACCGCACCCGGCAGCCCGAACCGAACGCCCGAGGCGATGATCAGGAGGTAGAAGACCAGCGAGAAATCGGTGGGCGCGCTGTAGCCACCGGTGACGTACAGGATGCTGGTGGCCACCAGCAGATCGATGGCGGTGGTGATCAGCCCGAACCAACGGCCGGGGCGGTAGCCGCGCAGCAGGACCACTGAAACCGCCGCATTGACCACGGCCCAGCCGGCCAGGGCGGCGTCGACAAACAGCACCGAGGCCGGGGAATTGCGGTTGCCGAAGTGGTTCAGGATGAGTGCGGCCAGGAGGACCACCCAGCGCCCGATCAGGCTGATCCGTTCGCCGCTGGTGAGCACGCCGGCGCGGCTGTCCCGGATCACGTCCGAATAGTCGGTCGGCTGGCCGGGCGACGGGACAGGCTGCACCTCGATATAACGCGTCTCTCCGTTCGGTCCCGCCATGAGAAAGCATCGAAATTATCGCCTGAAACGGGCCATAATCCGCACAAATCCCTGAGGGAGGTGCGAATCCTCGAGCGGGTCGGCTTCGACGCGCGCCTGATTGGCGGGCTGGGCATAGGGCGGTACATCCGGGGGCTACTGCCGCCGCTGGCGGAGACCCTGGGGGAGCACCTCACCGTGCTGGCCACACCCAAGGACCGAGCGCCCGTGCGGGCCGAGCTGGGGTCCGCCCCCACGATCGTGGTCGCGGGCGCCGCGCCCTACCGGCTGCAGGAGCAAACCGCGCTGCTGGCCCAGCTCGCCCGCCGTCAGTTCCAGCTGGTGCATTTTCCGCACTACAACCTCCCGGTTGCCTACCGCGGCCGCTTCGTGGTCACCATCCACGACCTGTTCTCCTTCCAATTCCCGGAGATCCATTCCGGCGGCCTCCCCCGCCTGGTCAACCAGGTGCTGATGACCAACGCCGTGCGGCGGGCAGCGGCTATCATCACCCCCTCCCAGGCCACAGCCCAGGAGTTACTCAGCCGCTTCCCGGACGCGGAGGGACGCGTCCACCCCATCGCCGAAGCGGCTGATCCGCGGTTTGGGCCGGAGCGCGATCGGAAGGCGGAGGCCACCTGGCAGGAGCACTTCCGGATCAGGCCGCCCTACCTGCTGTCTTTAGGGCAATGGAAGGCCTACAAGAACCTGCCCTTACTCATCGAGGCCTTTGGCCTGGTGCTGCGGCAGCGGGTCCAGGCGCAGCTCGTGATCGCGGGGCATGACCCGCGTCATCCGGAGGTGGCGGCCGCGGCGGCCACCCTGCCGGCGGGGTCGGTGGTGTTCCCGGGCCGGCTGCCGGATGACGCCATTGCGGACCTCTATCGAGGAGCTGCCGCCGTCGTGCTGCCATCGCGCGCGGAGGGTTTCGGCCTCCCTGTGATCGAGGCCATGGCCTGCGGCACACGAGTCGTCTGCAGCGACCTGCCCGTGCTTCGGGAAATGGCCGGCGACGTTCCCATCTACTGCGACCCGACCGATGCCGGCTCCTTCACCCAGGGCATGCTGACCGCGCTGACGCCGCCTGCGGGCGACCGCCGGCCCGAGCTGGGCATCGTCCGCGCGGGCCTCTTCAGCTGGCACAAAGCGGCGGCGGAGACAATCGCGGTCTACGAGCAGGCGGTGGGCCGCTAGAGCGTTCGCCTCGAGACCCCCGCCCCGGCCCTCCCCGCAAGGGGGTAGGGAGAAATCGCTAACGAAGCACGCGGGCGGCCACCATGGCGTGGGCGGCCAGCTCGACGGTGCTATCCAGCGGCGCAAGGGTCTCCCCGAGGGCCCGCGCCAGCAGGAGATCTGCCAGCTGCGGGTTCTTGGGCAACAGCGATCCGTGGAGGTAGGTGCCGAAGACATTGCCGGCCGCCACCCCTTCCGTGCCGTCCTCGCCGTTGTTCCCGGTACCCCGGATCACCCGGCCGAGCGGCTGCAACCCAGGGCCGAGGTAGGTCTTGCCGCTGTGGTTCTCGAACCCAACCAACGTCGGTGGGGTGATCCCCAGCCGGCCGGCGTCGATCAGGACATTGCCGATGTTGCGCCGGGGGCCGGGCACCGTGTAGGTGTCCAGCAACCCTAGGCCGGGCAACTTCTGTCCGTCCGCGGTCACGTAGTAATTGCCCAGCAGCTGATAGCCGCCGCACACCGCCAGCACCACGGCCCCGCGAGCCACCGCGGCGCGAATGCCCTCCGCCTTGTTGACGGTCAGGTCGGCGAACACCAACTGCTGGTCTCGGTCCTGGCCGCCGCCCCAGAACAGCAGGTCGAACGCGTCGAGCTCGGGCGCCGAGTCCCGGCCGATGGCGGTCACGTCGACCGCAATGCCGCGCCACTCGGCGCGCTTGCGCAGGGTGAGGAGGTTGCCGCGGTCGCCGTAGATATTCATCTCGTCGGCATACAGGTGCGCGATACGCAGGCGTCTGGGTGACGGCATGTTCCTATAGTACGGGCACTGCATGTCCACCCCGCTGGTGTGCCTGCCCACCTACAACGAGGCGGAGAACGTCGTGCGGTTGATCGCCGCCGTTCGGCGCGCGCTCCCGCAGGCCGGCGTGCTGGTGATCGACGACGGCTCGCCCGACGGGACCGCAGACCTGGTCCGCCAGGTTGCGGCCACCGATTCCCGCGTCTTTCTACTCAGCCGGCCCGGCAAGCTGGGACTGGGAACGGCTTACATGGCCGGCTTCGCGTACGCCGTGGAGCATGAATTTGACCGGGCCTTCACCATGGATGCGGACTTCTCGCATCCACCCGACCGGCTGCCGGCGCTACTGGCCGCCGTCGACGGCGGCGCCGACCTGGCCATCGGATCGCGCTACGTGCCACAAGGAAAGATCGAGGGCTGGCCGCTTCGCCGCGTCTTCCTCAGCTCAGCCGCGAATACATTCGCGCGCACCGTGCTCCGGCTGCACGCGCACGACTGCACGGGCGGCTTTCGCTGTTACGCGGAGGGGACGATCAAGTTCCTGCTCTCCGAGCCGCTTCGATCGTCAGGCTACTCGGCGTTGATCGAGCTGCTGACTCGCTGCGAGCGCGCCGGACTGCGGGTGGTCGAAGTGCCGATCACCTTCACCGACCGGGTGGCCGGCGCGTCCAAGGTCTCCCGCGATGAGATCTGGCGAGCGCTGGTCACCGTGTCTCGGCTGGCCTCCCAGCGGGCCCCCTTCAGGTGAAGCTCTCGAGACCCCCTCCCCTACCCTCCCCGCAAGGGGGAGGGAGATCACCGCGACCAGTAGGGCTGCAGCACCCCTTCCTTGGTCAACACCGACCGCAGTTCCAGCATGGCGGTGTAGGTGGGCAGCACAAAGAGCGTCTGATCCGGCGGCGTGAGGGCGGCCCCCTCGTGCAATGCCTCGCGCCAGCTGTCGATGACCTCCACCCGGTCGGCCGGCACCTCGGCGTACTTGAGCCGCACCCGCAGGTCGGCGGCTCGGTCACCGGTGACCACGATGTGGTCGGCCACATCTCGCAGCTGCTCGAAGTCCACGTCCCAGATCCAGGACACATCCTGCCCATCGGCGATCCGGTCGTTGAGGGCCAGCACGAAGGTGTGCCCCTCGCCGAAGGCGATCGCGGTGCGCAGGACCTCGTTGAAGCCGGTGGGATTCTTGGCCAGCAGCAGCACCGCCGGCCGGCCATCGATGACGACCCGCTCCATGCGGCCGAAGGCCGGCGTGAAATCGGTGAGGGCGGCCGCCGCCTTGGGCAGCGGAATTCCCACGGCGGTGGCGGCGGCCATCGCCAGCACCACGTTGTAGGCGTTGTACAGGCCCGACAGCGGCGCCTTCACCTCCACCGAGGCGCGGCCATCGGTGACCGTCAGGCGCATGGCATCGATGCCCTCGAACGCGACGCGGGTGGCGCGCACCGTCGGCCGCGGCCGGGCGAAGTCGCCCCGCGGGCAGCGGTAATGACCCACGTGGCCGAAGTAGACGCCCGAGAACTCCAGAGCTGAGCCGCAGCGCGGACAGAAGCGGGCGTCGGCGCCGTGACGGAGCTCGGGCTGCAGCAGGGCCGGGTCGTCGATGCCCGCGTACACCACCCGGGGCAGATCGTCGCCGAGGGAGGCCACCATCGGGTCATCGGCGTTGAGCACCGCGGTGACGCCCTCGGGCCCCTGGCGCAGCGCCCGCCGGATGTGGCCGGCGGCCGTCTCCAGCTCGCCGTAGCGATCCAGCTGGTCGCGAAAGAGGTTGGTGACGACGATGGTGCCCGGTGCCGTGTCCGCCACCAGGAGCGGCAGGCTGGCCTCGTCGATCTCGAACAGGCCGACCGACGCCGGCACGCGCCCATTCCAGCGGGCTCGATCCACCACCGCGGCGGTCACCCCGAAGATGAGGTTGGCACCCGCCTGATTGGCGAGCGCCTGGCGGCCCTCCACCTCCAGGATGCGGCGCAACAGGGCCGCCGTGGTGGTCTTGCCGTTGGTCCCGGTGACGACCATGGTCCCCTGCTCGAAGCCCACCGCCAGCTTGCGCAAGATGTGCGGGTCGATAAAGCGGGACACGTCGCCGGGGAGCGTGGTCCCCCCACCGAGTCGAAGGCCGCGGCTCACCCGCGCGGTGAGCTTGCCGGCCCACAGCGCCGCCAGAGCACGCGGATCCAGGCGGCCGTCGGCGGCCATCAGCTCCAGCCGGGGACGGGCCGGCACACCCATACCGGGGCCCCCATGGCGCGGACCTTCTCGGCGGCCGCCCGCGCCGCAGCCACCGATCCGAAGGCGGCGAAGAACGCCCCGCCGCTGCCCGTCATGGTGACGCTCGGAATGGCGGCCGAAACCGGGATGATGGCGCGGTCGAGCTCCGGATACAGCGACCGGGTCGCCGACTCCAGGTCGTTGCCAAGGCCGGACGGCGCATCGAGCCGACCGCCTCGCAAGGCGGCGACCAGGACGGGCGTCCGCTGGTGGCTGGGCGCGCGACCGTCGACCGCCGCGTAGACCACCTGGGTGGAGACGGCCACCGGCGGCGCCACGACCAGGAAGGCCCAGCGGCGCGGCAGGGCCGGCATCGGCTCGATGGTCGAACCCAGGCCGGTGGCCAGGGCCGTTCCGCCGCGGAGCAGGAAGGGGACGTCCTGACCGACCTGGGTGGCGATCTCCTGCAGATCGTCGACCGTCAGACTCAGCTCGTAGAGCCGGGTGGCCGCCTGCAGCACGGCCGCCGCATCCGCGCTCCCACCCCCCATCCCGGCCGCCACCGGCACCCGCTTGTGCAACCGGAGGCGCAGCGGCAGAGGCCGGCCCACTCGCTGTTCGAGCAGACGGATGGCCTTGAGCACCAGGTTCTCGCCGGCCATGGGCGGACCGGTCGCTTCGAACGAGGCGCTGGCGGCAGGCTCGGCGATCAGCAGGTCGTGCAGCGAGACCGTCTGCAGCACGGAGGCGATCTCATGGTAGCCATCCTGGCGTCGGCTCAACACGTCGAGGGTGAGGTTGAGCTTGGCGTAGGCCGGCAGGATGAGCGTGGTCACGAGGCTGCCTCAGAGTCTGGCAGACGCGATCGGCGGCGCCGGAGGGCAGACCACAGGATGGGGAGCTCCTCGCTGCCCAGGAAGGCCTGCACCGCGGCATAGGTCGCGGCGCCGGCCGCGATGGCGGCCAGGACCGCGATCACGTGGCCGGTATCGAATCTGGGCGGGCCGGGGACGGCCAGCTGGCCGATGGCCCAGGCCACTACTGCCATGAGGCCCGCGCCCAGCAGGGCCCGCTCGGTGGTGGCCACGATCGCCTGGCCGTCCAGCCCGTGCAGGCGCCGGCGCAGCACCCATCCCAGCAGCACGGCATTGACACTGGCCGCGATGGAGGTCCCCAGCGCCAGCCCGCCCTGCTGCAGCGGCGTGCGGACCAGGATGACGTTGACCGCCAGGTTGACCGCCACCACCACGGCCGCGATCCGCAGCGGCGACATCACGTCTTGCAGCGCATAAAAGACCCGCACCAGCAGGGCGGTGGCCGCCTGCCCGGTCAGGCCAAAGCTGAAGAAGAGCAACGCCAGGGCGGTCTGGTGGGACGACTCCTGGTTAAACGCGCCGTGCTGGAAGAGGAGCGTCACGATGGGCAGGCTGAGGACCGCCAGCCCCACGGAGGCCGGCACCAGGGTGAAGATGTTCAGCCGAAGCGCGAGCGACGCACGGCGGCGGATGCTCTCCAGCGCGCCGACGGCCGCATCCCGCGCCAGGAACGGAAAGAGCACGAAGGCCAGCGCCTGGGAGAAGGTGCCCAGGGGGACCTGGGCGATGGTGTCGGCGTAGCGGAGGGCGGCCACCCGACCGTGGGGCAGCTGCGTGCCCAGCACCGTGTCGACAAAGACATTCACCTGCGCCGCGGCCAGCCCCAGGGCGATGGGGAACATCAGGCGGCCCACCTTGCGCACGCCCGGATCACGCCAACCGAGCGACGGCTGCGGCCGCCATCCCGTCTTCCAGAGGGACGGGAGTTGGACGCCCACATGCAAGATGGCGCCGGCCACCACGCCCCAGGCCAGGGCGGCCACGCCGAAGTGGGGCGCGAACACGGCGGCCGCCACGATGATGGCGCCGTTGTAGAACAGGGGCGCCAGCGCCTGGGCGAAGAAGCGCTGGTAGGCGGTCAGGATGCCGATGACCAGCCCGCCGGCCCCCAGGAAGATGGGCTGCAGCAACAGGATGCGGGTGAGGGTGGTGATCTGGGCGTGGTCCTGGGCGCTGTAGCCAAAGGCGATCAGGGAAACGTAGGAAGGCGCCACCAGGAAGAGAATCGCCGCGCCCAAGGTGAGAATCAGGACCGCCGTCGTCAGGACGCGCCCGGCGATCTCCCGGGCCCGCTCGGGCTGACCGGTTGCCAGGTTCTCGGAGAGGACCGGGATGAACGCCGAGCTGATGGCGCCCGCCAGCAGCAGGTTGAACAGCAGGTCGGGCACCCCGAAGGCCACCCGATAGTCGTCCAGGACGTGACTGGTGCCAAAGGTATGGGCGATGACCACTTCCCGGACGTAGCCCATCACCCGGCTGAGGCCGTAGGCGACCAGGATGAGCGTGGCGGCAGAGGCGATGCGCCGCCGCTCGCTCGCAGCCAGCCCGCTCGACACTCCGACGATTCTACTGACGAGTCAGTCGCGATTCTTCCGCCATTCAGTCTCCCGTGGAAAGCTCATCGAGACCCCCTCCCCAACCCTCCCCGCAAGGGAGGGAGAACTGAAAGAGGCCGCCTCGGGATTTTGGCGTGACCGTCTATAATCAGCCGTCGCATGGCCAACACCCGTTCGGCGAAGAAGCGCGTCCGCTCATCGTTGCGCAAGCGCACCCACAACCGCGCCATGCGGTCGTCGGTGAAGACCCTGGTGCAACGCGGGCGGAAGCTCACGGGCGAGCAGGCGCTGCCCACCAACGACGAGGTGCGCCGGGCGATCAGCGCCCTGGACAAGGCGGCTGAGAAAGGCGTCCTGCACGCCAACAATGCTTCGCGGCGCAAGTCCCGCCTGATGCGGCTGCTGGCCAAGACGGCTCCCAAGCCCGAAGCAAAGGCGGCGCCAAAGAAAGAGGCGCCCAAGGGCCGGGGTCGAGGCAAGGACAAGGCTTAGACCGTCCAGCCGCGTTACCCAGTTCATGTCGCCGCCCGTTGGATGGACTAAGGCTAAGCCAGCGTCCGTTCCAGGACGAAGCCTTCCACGGCCAGCCGGGCGTCGAGCTCGCCCAGCTTGATGAGTTCCTCCATCCGCAGCAGATCGTGGAACCCGCGTTCCAGGTCCGGGAGGGTGTAGGCCTCCGCCTGTCGGTACGCCTTCTCCACCACGAAGGGGTGGTCCAGGCCACGCGCCTGCAGCGCCGACAGGCTGACCCCCTTGTCCTGGGCGGCCCGCGCCTGCAGGAGACGGCGCCAATGCTGAGCCAGCAAATAGAGGGCATAGGTCGGCTCGGTGCCGGCATCGAGCAGGCCCTGCAGCACCGCGGAGGCCTCGCCCGGCCGGCCGCGACCGAGGGCGTCGGTGAGAGCGAAGATCTCGTCTTCTCGGGACTCGCTGCCCAGGGCCGCCACCGCCACGTCGTCGATGCGGGTCGCGGGAAAGACATACAGGGCGAGCTTGGCGATTTCCTGATCGATCAGCGAAAGATCGGGTTCCACCTTTTGCAGGAGCAGGCGGACCGCGGTGGGCGCGATCGTCAAGCCTTGGTCTTCGGCCAGCTTGCGCACCCAGCCGGCCCGCTCGGACGGGCGCGGCGGTTCGAACCGCTCGATCCGGGCTCGCTGCTGCCGCTCGGCTGCCGCGACCACCTTATAGATCGGATTCGCCGGCGGCACTAGCGCGTGCACGATCAGGATCAGGTCCGTCGTTCCGGGCAGGTCCGCCACCACCTCGGCCGCTCGCTCCGCCTCGCCGCTCTTCGGTCGCTTGCCGGTGAGCAGGTTCCACTCGCGCAGGACGAGGACCCGCCGGGAATCGATGAACGGCAGGGTGCCGGCCTGCCCCACGAAGCCGTCCGCGCCCAGGCGGTCGGCCTGCAGGTCCTCGAAGTTGAACTCGAGGCTGAGGCCGGCGCGCGCCTCCTCGACCACCCTGGCGGCGGCGCGGTCGACCAGGTAGCGCTCCGTGCCGTGCAGGAGCCGGATCACGGGATCAGGCGGACGTGCCCGCCGTTTGGTACACCCGGTCGAGCTTGGAAGCCAGGGAGAAGTCGCTCTCGGACAGGCCACCGATGCTGTGGGTCGATAAGGAGGCCCGCACCTCCCCCCAGGTCACATACAGGTCGGGGTGATGCCCCTGTTCCTCGGCGACCGGGGTGAGCGCGTTGACGAATCGGACGGCCTCCACGAAGTTCTTGAACTTGTAGATCTTGATGAGCTTCTTGCCGTCTTCAACGCGCCAGCCTTCCAGCTGAGCCAGCAACGGCTGGAACTGCTCCAGCCGGAGCGGGGGAGTGCCGCTCTTGGGCGGCACCATTTTCTTATCCGCGAGGTCCCCGGGCATCTCAATCCCATTCTACGGGCGGTCGGCCGCACGGGTGGCGCACCATGAATGGCATGCGCGCCATGGTGCTGGACCGGCCGGGGACGCCACTCCGTGTGGCGGACTTGCCGGATCCGACGCCCGGCCCAGGCCAGATCCGCCTTCGCGTCCGGGCGTGCGCGGTCTGCCGGACCGACCTGCACATCGTGGACGGCGAGTTGCCCGATCCCAAGCTGCCATTGGTACTCGGCCACCAGGTGGTGGGCGAGGTGGTCGACGGAGGCAGCCGGTTCAAGCGGGGCGAGCGGGTCGGGGTTCCCTGGCTCGGCTTCACCGACCAGACCTGCCGCTATTGCCTGAGCGGCCGGGAGAATCTCTGCCTGCACGCCCAGTTCACCGGCTATCAGCGGGACGGCGGCTACGCGGACCTGATGGTGGCCGACGAGCAGTACTGCTTTCCGATCCCGGCCGGCTTCGACGACGCGACCGCCGCTCCCCTGCTTTGCGCCGGCTTGATCGGGTTTCGCTCGCTGCGGCTGGCCGGTGACGCCGAGCGGCTCGGCCTCTATGGCTTCGGCTCCTCCGCCCACCTCATCGCCCAGGTGGCGCGGTATCAGGGCCGCCGGGTCTTCGCCTTTACCCGCCCCGGCGACACCGCCGGTCAGCAGTTTGCCCGGGAGCTGGGCGCCGAATGGGCGGGTGACAGCGACCAGAAGCCCCCCGAGGAGCTCGATGCCGCCATCATTTTCGCGCCCGTCGGTCCCCTGGTCCCGGTCGCCCTCCGCGTCCTCGCCCGCGGTGGCACCGTGGTCTGCGCCGGGATCCACATGTCGGACATCCCCTCGTTCCCCTACGCCTGGCTCTGGGAGGAACGGTCGATCAGGTCGGTCGCGAACCTGACGCGACAGGATGGCCAGGAATTCCTGGAGCTAGCTCCGAAGGTGCCCATCCGAACCTATCCCGAGGTGCTCCCTCTGACTGAGGCAAACGAAGCTCTTCGCCGATTGCGAGCCGGCGAACTCCATGGAACGGCGGTCTTACAGGTCGCCAGTCCCGCCGCTACGAAGTCCGCCGGCACCGATCGGCAGTCGGTGGTCAGCTAGTCGGACTCGCCCAGTGGCCGGCCTCGGATCCCGACGTCCATCTTCAACACGCCGGGAGCGCCGGTGCTCGTGGCGAACGCGGCAAAGTTGCTGATGTAGATCTGCTTCCGGTCGCCGCTGCGGGTGCCGAATGCGATATCGGACGGGAAGTTCAGCGGATCTCCGGTGGCCAGCACCTGGATCGCGCCGTGGCGATTGACCCGGTCGATCTGTCCCTTGGAGTTGGCAGCCACGTAAACGTTGTCCCGGATGTCGACGGCGATGCCATCGGCTCCCCAGAGATCACAGGACGGACCGGCGAGGATACTGGCGGCGCCGGCGCTGCCGTCCTCAGCGACCGGAATCCGGACGACCGTGCCAAGGTCCGTGTTGTTGACCAACAGGTCACCGGGCTTGTTGAACTCAATCCCGTTGGCCCCCAGCGGGCCAAAGGAGGGCACGGCTGGATGGACCAGGCCGCACGGTCCGGCGCCCGTGGTCCCCTGTAGCAGGGCGCTGGCGGACCACAGCGTGAAGGCGCCGTCCTCGTCGAGGCGCCAGATCGCGCCGTTATGCGAGTCCGAGACAAACAGATTGCCTCCGCGATCGAAGGCCAGCCCATTCCACAACCCGGGTCCGGCGGCGACTTGCCGCTGGGCCCCACCGTTGGCCGGCACTTCCCATATTCCACTGCCCGGCACGGCCACGAAGACGTTGCCCCCGTCGTCGAGCCGAACGCCGAGGGGGTTCATGCCGGGAAACATCGCGATCGTGGACAGACTCCCCTGGTGCACTTTCACAACCGTGCCGGCGAAAGGAAACGACAGGTAGAAGTTGCCCTTGTGATCGATGGCGATGCTCTCGGGCAGGTTAGGCGCAGACGTGGTGAGGACGCGAGTCAGGGTCCCGCTGGCCTGGACCGTGGTCGACAGGAGAACGGTCAGTACGCCGGCCAGCAGCGCGATCAGGCGAAGGCGTCGGCTTACAGTCATGGTGACTCCACCTCCTTGTGCGTCGCGAAGCGCGTGTTTACCCCCCGATCTGGCTCATCGACTTCTCCGGACGGACGAAGTCGGCCGCACCGATCTTGTGGCCCTCTTCTTTCTGCCAGACGGCGGCCACCACGAAGTCGCGGATCTCGGCGTCGGGCGCGCCCCCACGGAGGAGCGCCTTGACATCGTGCTCCTGGAGCGAGAAGAGGCAGGTGCGGATGTGACCCTCGGCGGTGAGCCGAATCCGGTTGCAGACCTTGCAGAAGGCGTCGCTGACCGAGGCGATGACCCCGATCCCGCCCTGGCTGCCATCCCGAAAGCGGAAGCGGGTGGCCGGCGCCGGCCGCTCGCTGAGGACCGGCTGTAATGGATACTCGCGGTCGATCGCCTCGATGATCTCCCGGCTGGCGACCACCGTCTCCGGTTTCCAGATCCCATCGGCGTCCAGCGGCATGAACTCAATGAAGCGCACCTCGTAGGCTTCGGTGCGCGCCAGCCGGGCGAAGTCCACCACCTCATCCTCGTTGTGACCGCGCATCACGACCATGTTCAGCTTGATCGGG
>Ga0209802_1002216_pt1 | contig 13732 bp, 14 predicted proteins | sample GraSoiAngelo_129_FD_185886 | JGI IMG/M metagenome (GOLD analysis project Ga0209802, IMG submission 185886) | Grasslands soil microbial communities from the Angelo Coastal Reserve, California, USA - 14_0927_12_40cm (SPAdes) (version 2) | ecosystem: Environmental > Terrestrial > Soil > Grasslands ... | reverse complement strand
CGGAGGGAGAGCGGGGGATTCCTTGGCTCTCCAGCAGACCCGGGACACGACTCGCTGAGGGAGGAGAATCGCCATGCCGTTCTACGAAAGAGGCCCCGTTTGCATCCACTACGAAGAGGTCGGTTCCGGCTTCCCACTGCTGCTGATCCCGGGCGGCGGGCTCAATTCAGCACTCTCCTCCTGGCAGACAGCCTCGCCCTTCAACCCGATGGAAAGGTACAAGGATGACTTCCGATGCATCTGCGCTGACCTGCGCAATGCCAACCCCGGCCAGTCCAGCGGCCCGCTGGAGATCGACCGTCCCTGGGACGCCTACTCCGACGACCAGCTCGGGCTGATGGACCACCTCGGCATCCGGGAGTTCTTGGTCATGGGCTTCTGCATCGGGGGGCCGATGATTCACAACCTCATTCGGCGGGCTCCAGAGCGCGTCGTAGCGGCCGCGATGATGCAACCCAGCGGTTTCAGGCCTGAGACCCCGAACCTTTTCTACCAGAACAACATCAAGGGCTGGGGGCCGCCGCTTTGCGAGAAGCGCCCCGACGTCACGATAGACATGGTCCATGACTTCCTCACGAGCATGTACACCAACCGCGCCGACTTCGTTTTCACCGTGTCGCGCGATTTCGTGCGCTCCATCCAGACGCCGCTGTTGATAGCGCCGGACGACGTGCCCGCGCACCCGTACAAGGTCGCGATGGAGGTGGCCAGTCTCGCCCCGAACGCCGAGGTGACCATCTATCCCTGGAAAGATTCGCAAGAGCACATCGACGAGGTCGTGGAGCACGCGCGGCGCTTCCTCAGGGCGCACGAACCCGTCACAGCCGGGCGTCAAGGACGACTCTAGTTCCGCGCTGCGGGGCCGTCGGCACCTCGGAGGCGACCGCTGCGGGTCCTTGTGGGCCTGCTCACGGTTGCCCAGCAGTCGTCTTTGGTCCTCAGCCCTTCTCTCGGTGCTGGACTCGGTCTCGCCTATTGCCCAGCTGGTGCCGTCTGCGGGACGACCCGCAGCCAACCCGAGCTACATTCCCGCACGTACGGGTAGTAGGCCTTCGCGTCGTTGCAGTAGTACCAGGAGGACGCTTGCTGAGATTGTGACGCGGTCCGAGCCGAAGGTTGGGAGATCCCCAGCAACTCGACCTCGTAGACGAGGGTCGCGCCCGGCTTGATGAGCGGGGGCCAGCCCTGGTCGCCGTACGCAAGGTCGGTGGGGCAGACGAGCCGGCTCTTGCCTCCCACCTTGACGAGCTGGAGGGCTTCGGTCCAGCACTTGATCACCCCGTTCAGCGGCACCGTCGCGGACTCGCCGCGCTGCATGGAGCTGTCGAAAACCGTGCCGTCGGTGAGTCGTCCTTCGTACTTGACCGTCACGGTGTCGGTGGCCTTGGGTGTCGCCCCAGTCCCCGGCGTGATCGGGATCATGATCAGGCCCGAGGCGGTTTTTGTCGCGCCCGGCTCCCGGGCCGCCTGGTCGACAAAGACCTGGCCCGACTTCTTCTCGGCGGCGGCCACCGCGGCCGCGCGAGCCTCTTGGATCTGTTTGATCTTCGGGCCATAGGTCGCGAGGTCGACCTTCGGCGTTTTGTGAAGACCCCCATCGGCCAGACCCGCCTCGACCAGTTCCAGTTCCGACGGGCTCAGATTGAGCGGGCTCAAGCTGCGGTTAATGGTCAAACCGAGAGCATAGAGGGTCTTTTGCTCTTCGGTCTCGAGCTTGGGTCCGTCCGCCGCCGCGTCGACCGCGGTGGCGAGGATCAGGACAGTCGCCAAGATCACGAGCGTACGCATGGGATTCCTTTCTCGCGGGAGTTCAAGCTGGCGCATCGATGCCGCTAAGGGGTAGGAACCACCTTGAGCCACCCACCCGGGCACTGTTGGGTGTAGGGGTAGTACGCCTTGGCGTCGACGCAGTAATACCAATACGATGAAGACGGCTCCAGCACGGACGCCTGGGGCTCCGGCTGGATCACCAGCGGTGGCGCGTAGGTGTAGGCCGGGTACGGCGACGGGAACCAGAAGGGATCCCAGAAGAAGGGATAGACCCCGAAGCCGAATGCAGGCCCCACGAATCCGAAATCGCCGAAGAAGCCGAATCGGTGGAAGCGGTGGAAGCGGTCGAAACGATCGAAGCGATCGAACCGCCCTTCGTGCCGCCCGTCGAATTCGTGCCGCCCGTCGAAGCCGCGGTGCCCGTCGAAGCCTTGGTGCATACCGCCCCCGAAAGCGTGACCGCCCCCGAAAGCGTGACCGCCCCCGAAGCCGTGACCGCCCCCGCCGTGACCGCCCCCTCCTCGCGCCTGGCTGGGCGCATGAACCGCAAGCACGATCGCCACTGCGGCGAGCGCCATGAATGCGAACTTCCTCGGACGTACTAGCTTGTCCATGGTGATGCCCCACCTTCCTCCACACCTTTCGACGGCATCGCGCCACCGGGGATTCAGGGACGATGGGGCGAGAGCAAGGACTAGAAACTGGTTCAAGGTGGAACGCCGGGGCGCTGTGGCAAGAGGTTGCTCCGTTCGGCGTGATTGATGCGGGAGACGAACGCCGTCGGTGGCGTGAGCAGACAGTACTCCTTGACACCTCCGCTTCCCCAGCGGAACATCGCGCCCATGCGACAAATTGCGGAAGACAAGCTCTTGCCCACCGACATCGATGCGCAGCCTCAGGTGCGGGCCGCGGCCGCTCTGCGCTCGGTCATCCGCGGCTATCGTGACGAGATCGAGCGCGAGCAGCGCTTGCCGAAGACGCTGGTCGAGCAGTTTCATGCCGCCGGCTTCTACAGCCTGGTGATGCCGCGTGCACTGGGCGGCTTGCAGGCCGACCCGCTGACCTACGTGCGCGTCGTGGAGCTGCTGGCCGAGGGCGCCGGGTCGGTTGGCTGGAACGTGGCCAACAACAGCGTCGGCCAGCTGGTCACGCTTGGCTTGTCGGACGAGGGCGTCGACGAGATCTACGCGCGCGGGGCCGACACCGTCATCGCCGGTACCGCCGTGATGGGCGGTGGGCGGGCCGTGCCTGTCGATGGCGGCTACCGGGTGACCGGTCGCTGGCCCTTCGGCACCGGCTGTCAGGAGAGCTCCTGGATGCTGGGCAGCTTCCAGATTCTCGACGGCGACCAGCCGCGCCGCAGCCCGGACGGCTCATCGGTTTACTGGCGAGGGATCTTCCGGCGTTCGGAAGCGCAGATCGTCGAAGGGAGCTGGGATGTGTCCGGAATGCGTGCGACCGGCAGCTTCGACTGGACGGTCGACGATGTTTTTCTGCCGGAGCGGCGAACGATGGTGCACGCCGGCGTCCCGCTCGACAATCAGTGGAAGCGCTGGCCGGGAATTTCGTACGCTTTGCCGGCGCAGGCCTGGGTCGGTCCCCACCACTGCGCCGTGATCACCGGCATCGCCCGGGCCGGCATCGACGCGCTGATCGAGCTGGCCGGCGAGAAGACGCCGCGCGGCCGAACCGGTCGCCTCTGCGAGAACCCGCAAGTTCAGGACGCGGTCGGTCGAGCCGACGCGATCCTGAACGCCGGTCGCGCGTATCGCAGCGCGACGATCACCGAGGTGTGGACCACCGTCGCGGCCGGCGAGGAAACCACCCTCGAGCAACGGGCCCGTTGCCGGCTGGCCGCGGTCCATGCCGCCGACAGCGCTCGCGAGGCGATGGATCTGGTGTACCGGCACGGCGGCAGCACGTCGTACCGACGCGAGAGTCGCCTGGCCGAATGCTGGCGTGATCTCCACGTCGTCGGCCAGGCGGCCACGCTCGCGCCGGAGTGGTACCCGATGGGTGGCCGGGTCTTCCTGAAGATGGACCCGGGCCCGCGGCTGCGCTAGCTCCGCCCCGAAGCTGCTGCCACAGCCTGGACGGTCTCAGCCACCGTCGCCTTTGACGGTCTATAGCAGGCCGAGCTTCAGCTTGGCGGCGTCGGACATCTTACAGCTGTCCCAGGGCGGGTCGAACGTGATCTCGACGCGAGCGGCGGTAACCCCCGGTACCGAGCGCACCGCGCGCTCGACTTCGGCCGGCAGCTCCTGGGCCGCGGGACAGTTGGGCGCCGTCAGCGTCATGCGGATGTCGACGGCTCCGTCTGGTGCAACGCGGAGCCCGTAGATGAGCCCGAGCTCGTAGATATCGACAGGGATCTCGGGGTCGTAGCACTTCCGCAACGCCTGGATCACTTCGCGCTCGACTACCGCCTGGTCAGCCATATCCGCCTCCTGCGACTCCCGACAGTTACTCCGTCGACACCGCCTTGGCGGTCCCGCTCAGCGCGGCATGCAGCGTGTGCCAGGGCAGGGTGGCGCACTTGATGCGGCTGGGGAACTCGCGAACGCCGGCGAAGACGGCCAGCTTGCCGAGGCCGTCACCGGCGGCGTCGATGTTCGACGTGGCCTCACCGGTGAGCATGGCGTGGATGCGATGAAAGAGCGACTCCGCTTCGTCCAGAGGCTTTCCGATCACGCTGGCCGTCATCATCGACGCCGAGGCCTTCGAGATGGCGCAGCCCTTGCCCTGGAAGGCCGCGTCCTTGATCATTCCGTCCTCCACGTGCAGATAGAGCCTGATCTGGTCGCCACACAGAGGGTTGTAGCCCTCGGCGGTCCGGTTAGCGTCCTCCAGCACGCGGAAGTTCCGCGGCTTCCGGTTGTGGTCGAGGATCACCTCCTGGTAGAGGTCGCGGAGGTCGGACATCAGCCGAATACCTCCCGCGCCGTCCGCACCGCGCTCGCCAGCGTCTCCAGCTCGCCGGGTGTGTTGTACAGACCGAGCGACGCCCGGACGGTCGCCGGCACGCCGAAACGATCCATGACCGGCATCGCGCAGTGGTGCCCGGCTCGTACGGCCACGCCTTGCTGGTCGAGAATCGTCCCCAGGTCGTGGGCGTGGACACCCTCGAGCACGAACGAGATGACGGCCGCCTTGCGACGCGCGGTCCCGATGAGCCGGACGCCCGGCACGGCTTGGAGAAGCTCGGTGCCATAGACGAGCAGCTCGTGCTCCCAGGCGGCGATGCTGTCGAGTCCCAGGCCGGCGATGTAGTCGAGCGCGGTGGCGAGGCCGATCGCTCCCGCGATGTGGGGAGTGCCGGCCTCGAACTTGTACGGCAGGTCGTTGTAGATCGTCTTCTCGAAGGTCACCATCTTGATCATGTCGCCGCCCCCCTGGTAAGGCGGCATCCGCTCGAGCCGCGCCTCCTTGCCGTAGAGAACGCCGATGCCCGTCGGGCCGTACGCCTTGTGGCCGGAGAACACGAAGAAATCGCAGTCCAGATCCTGCACGTCCACCGCCTGGTGGGGCACCGCCTGAGCGCCGTCGACCAGCACCGGGACGTTCTGGCCATGCGCGACGCGAATGATCTCCTTGATCGGTGTGACCGTCCCCAGCGCATTCGACACCCGGGTGATAGCCACGAGCCGCGTCCGTGGGCCGAGCAGACGGACGTACTCGTCCATGATCAGGTCGCCACGATCGTCGACGGGAACCACCTTGAGGGTCGCGCCCTTTTCGTCGCAGAGCATCTGCCAGGGCACGATGTTGGCGTGGTGCTCGATCGCTGAGATGACGATCTCGTCGCCGGCGCTGACGACCGTGCGCCCGAAGGTCGCCGTCACGAGGTTGATGGCCTCCGTGGCCTGGCGCACGAAGACGATCTCGCGGCGGGAAGCGGCGTTGAGGTGGCGTTTGATGCGGTCGCGGGCGCTCTCGTAGGCCTCCGTGGCGCGCTCGCTCAGGAGGTGCACACCTCGATGGACGTTGGCGTTGTCCCGAGCGTAATAAGTGGTCAGCGCGTCGATCACGGCCTGGGGTTTTTGGCTAGTCGCGGCATTGTCCAGATAGACCAGCGGCTTACCGTGGACCCGCTGATGCAGCGCCGGGAAGTCCTTGCGGATGCGCTCGACGTCCCAATCCGTTGAGCCAGTGCTCGGAGGCTGGAACGCCCGAGTCGTCGTGCTCATGGCATCTCCTTGGAGGCGTGTCCCGTACCGAGTCGTGCCTCGAGCGCGCGATCGAGGTAGCTCCGGATCGGCTCCACCGCGATCCGATCGACGACCTCGCGGACGAAGCCGAGGGTCAGGAGCCGCCGGGCCGCGGTCTCGTCCAGGCCTCGGCTTCTCAGGTAGAAGATCGCCTCCGGTGCCAGCTGTCCCTCGGCTGCGCCATGGGTGCACTTGACGTCGTCGGCGAAGATCTCGAGCTGGGGCTTACTGTCGACCTCGACGCCGTCGGAGAGGAGCAGATGCTTGTTGGTCTGGGTGGCGTCGGTCTTCTGGGCGTCCGGGCGCACGATGACTCGTCCGTTGAAGACCGCTCGGGCCGAGCCGTCGAGCACACCCTTGTAGAGCTGCTGGCTGGAGCAGCGTGGGACGGCATGGTCGACCGTCACGTGGTGATCGACATGCTGGCGGCCGCTCGTGACGTAGAGGCCGGTGAGGACGCCACGGCCGCCTTCGCCTCCGAACCGCACGGTGAGCGTGGTGCGGGCTAGCCGCGCGCCGAAGGTCGCCTCGCAGGTTGAGAACATACTGTCGCGTTCCAGCGCGGCGTGGACCGTCGCCACGCGGAAGGTCGACGCACCCTGTTCCTGGAGCACGTAATGGTCCACCGAGGCTCCGGGACCCACCACGATCTCCGTCACCGCGTTGGCGAAGCACGCTTCGTCGGTGAGCCCGATGTAGCGCTCGACGACGGTGAAGCGGCTGTAGGGCCCGGCCACGACGAGGATCCGCGGCGAGGCCAGCATGCCCGGGACGGTGGTTAGCAACAGCAGTTCGATCGGCGCCGGAATCGTCGTCTCGGGCGGCACGTGAAGGAAGGCCCCGTCCTGAACGAAGGCGGTGCTGAGAGCGGCGAAGACATTGTCGTCCCAGCGGGCATGCCTCGCCAGATGCCCCTCGACGAGCCCTCCGTCGGTGTCCATCGCTTCGGCGAGGCTCGACAGCCTGGCGCCGCCCGGTAGGGTCTGTCGAGACGAATGCTCCGGCGCGTAACGTCCGTCCACGAAGACCAGGCGAGGCCAGGCGCCCGCGCCGATCGCCGACCGATCGACCATTTCGCCGGACAGACCGCGGGGAGCGACCGCGCCGGCCACTCGAAACGGCGTCGCCACCAGTGGCCCCAGGTTCGTGTAGCGCCAGTCTTCGTCACGGGTCGTGGGAAAGCCTCGCTCAGCGAAGCGGTCGATGGCGGAACGTCGCAGAGCGGCCAGCCATGCGGGGGTGCGATCCGCACCTCGGCGCTCGAGCGTCTCGAACTCCGCCAGATACCGATCCGTGCCGGTGACGACGGAGCTCATACCGTTGCCACCTCGTCCCGGATCCAGTCGTAACCCTTGCGCTCCAGCTCCAGCGCCAGCTCCTTGCCCGCCGACTTCACGATGTGGCCCTCGACGAGGACGTGGACGTGGTCGGGCTCGACGTACTGGAGGATCCGCTGGTAGTGGGTCACCAGGATGATGGCGTTGTCCGGTCGCCGCAGGCGATTCACGCCCCGGGCGACGATCTTGAGAGCGTCGATGTCGAGCCCCGAGTCAGTCTCGTCCAGGATGGCGAGCGTCGGCGCCAGCACGGCCATCTGGAGGATCTCGTTGCGCTTCTTCTCGCCGCCCGAGAAACCCTCGTTGACGGGCCGGTTGAGGAAGCTGCGATCCATCTCGACCAGCTCGAGCTTCTCGTGCAGCAGCTCGAGTACGTCCATGGCGTCGAGCTCGTCGAGCCCGCGCGCGGCCCGCAGCTCGTTGATCGCCGCCTTGAGGAAAGCGGCGTTGCTCACGCCGGGGATCTCGATGGGGTACTGAAACGCCAGGAACAGGCCGGCCCGGGCCCGATCCTCGGGCGACATGGCCAAGAGATCCTGGCCGAGATACGTCACCTCGCCGCCGGTGACGGTGTAGGCCGGATGCCCGGCGAGCGCCTGGGCCAGCGTGCTCTTGCCCGAGCCGTTCGGTCCCATGACGGCGTGGACCTCGCCGGCGCGCACCTGAAGATTCAAATGTCGAAGGATGGTCTTGCCCTCGACACCGACGGACAGGTCGCGGATGCTCAGCATCAGCCGATGCTCCCTTCCAGGCTCACGCCCAGCAGCTTGGTGGCCTCCACGGCGAATTCCATCGGGAGGTTCTTGAAGACCTCCTTGCAGAACCCGTTGATGATCATCGACACGGCGTTGTCGCCCGACAGGCCGCGTTGCTTGCAGTAGAAGAGCTGCTCGTCGCTGATCTTCGAGGTCGAGGCCTCGTGCTCGGCGAGCGACGAGGCATTGGCGACCTCGATGTAGGGGAACGTGTGGGCGCCGCACCGGTCGCCGAGCAGCAGCGAGTCACACTGCGTGTAGTTGCGCGCGTTGGTGGCGCGCGGGAGAATCCGCACGAGCCCACGGTAGGTGTTGTTGCCGCGGCCGGCCGAGATACCCTTGGAGATGATCGTGCTCCGGGTGTTCTTGCCGATGTGCAGCATCTTGGTGCCGGTGTCGGCCTGCTGGCGGTTGGCCGTCAGCGCAACCGAGTAGAACTCGCCGATCGAGTCGTCGGCTTGCAAGATCACGCTCGGGTACTTCCACGTGATCGCCGAGCCCGTCTCCACCTGGGTCCACGAGATGCGGGCACCGCGTCCCGCGCACTTGCCTCGCTTGGTCACGAAGTTGAAGATCCCGCCTCGGCCTTCGGCGTCGCCCGCGTACCAGTTCTGAACGGTCGAATACTTGATCTGCGCGCCTTCCTGCGCGACGAGCTCGACGACCGCCGCGTGCAGCTGATTCTCGTCGCGCATCGGGGCCGTGCATCCCTCCAGATAGCTGACGTAGCTGCCCTCCTCGGCGACGATCAGCGTGCGCTCGAACTGCCCCGACCCCGCCGCGTTGATACGAAAGTAGGTCGAGAGCTCCATGGGGCAGCGGACGCCCCTGGGGATGTAGCAGAACGAACCGTCGCTGAAGACGGCCGAGTTCAGCGCGGCGTAGAAGTTGTCGGTGTACGGCACCACCGAGCCCAGGTACTTCTGCACCAGGTCCGGATGGTTCTGCACGGCCTCGGAAAAGGAGCAGAAGACGACGCCGAGCTCGGCCAGTTTTTCCTTGAACGTCGTCGCCACCGAGACGCTGTCGAAGACGGCGTCGACCGCAACGCCCGCCAGGCGCTTCTGCTCAGAGAGAGGAATACCGAGCTTCTCGAAGGTCTCCAGGAGCTTGGGATCGACCTGATCGAGGCTCGCGGGCCCCTCGCCCTGCCGCTTCGGTGCCGAGTAGTACACGATCTTCTGGTAGTCGATGGGCGGATACGTGACGTTCGCCCACTTCGGCTCTCCGGCCTGGCGCGCCAGCTTGCTCCAGTGGCGATACGCGCGCAGGCGCCACTCCAGCATGAACTCGGGCTCCGCCTTCTTGGCCGAGATCAGACGGATGACGTCTTCGTTCAAACCCGGCGGTAGCGTGTCGGCTTCGATGTCGCTCACGAACCCCCACTTGTAGTCCCGGGTCGCGAGCGCCTCGAGTGTCTTCGTCGATGTGCTCATCGAGACCTCCAAATCAAAGGCTATACCCGCTTTTATATCCGATCAAATTGGTCGCCTATCCTGGCCGATCTCGGGAACGTCGACCGGCGATCCATAGAAAAAGGACAACCAAATTAGCTCCTTGCTGATTCATACCCAGGGTTCGCGGAATCTCGGCGTCGAGCTCAAGAGTGGACTCCGGCCGGGAGGCCCGCTTTTCAAGCTGGGAGGGGCTAGCCTGGCTCGGTACGCTGGAGTTCGACAAAGGAGGCGGAGGATGGCGACGACGACTCTGGAAGGGACGGCACGCGCTCTGGTTGCGCCCGGTAAGGGGATCCTTGCGGCGGACGAGAGCCACGCCACGATCGGTCGGCGCTTCGAGCCGCTCGGAATCGCCAACAGCGAAGAGAACCGCCAGCGCTACCGACAGATGCTTCTGACGACCAAGGGCATCGGCGAGTTCATCAGCGGGGTGATTCTGTTCGACGAGACCATTCGCCAGGCGGCCGACGACGGACGCCCCTTCGTCCAAGTGCTGGCCGACGAGGGCATCATCGCGGGGATCAAGGTGGACCGCGGGACGAAGCAGTTGGCAGGCGCGCCGGCCGAACAGGTGACCGAGGGGCTCGACGGACTTCGCGAGCGCCTGGCCGATTACAAGAAACTCGGCGCGCGCTTCGCCAAGTGGCGGGCGGTGATCGTGATCGGCGACGATGGACGTACGCCCACGCGCCTGGCCCTCGAGGCCAACGCCGTGGCGCTCGCGCGCTACGCCGCGTTGTGCCAGGAGGCGGAAATCGTTCCGATCGTCGAGCCCGAGGTGCTGATGGACGGCGGGCACTCCATCGAGCGGTGCTTCGAGGTGACCGAGGCGACGCTGCACACCGTCTTCCACGCGCTGTGGGAGCACAAGGTGGCGCTGGAGGGAATGCTCCTGAAGCCGAACATGGTGTTGCCAGGCGCGGCGGCGGCTCGACAGGCGCCGGTGGAGGCGGTGGCACAGGCAACCGTGCGATGCCTGCGCCGCACGGTCCCCTCAGCGGTGCCCGGGATCGTGTTCCTCTCGGGTGGGCAGTCGGACGAGCTCGCGACCGCCCACCTCAACGCGATGAACCGCCTCCCAGAGCCGGCGCCGTGGCCTCTCAGCTTTTCCTTCGCCCGGGCGCTGCAGGCCGCGCCCCTGACGTCATGGGGCGGCGACCCGATACGGGTCGAAGACGGGCAACGCGCGTTCCGCCACCGGGCACGCTGCAACAGCGCGGCGCGCGTGGGCGCCTACACGGCGGAGCTCGAGCGGAGTGCACGGTGAGCGCCGGGGCGCTCGCGATCCTCGTCGGGGGCGGGCCGGCGCCCGGCATCAATGCCGTCATCGCAGCGGCCACGATCGAGGCGCGCAATCGCGGAGTCACGGTCTTCGGGTGCCACGATGGCTACCAGTGGCTGATGAAGAAGGACACGACCCACGTCGAGGAGCTCGAGATCGCCTCGCTCTCACGGATTCACTTCGAGGGCGGCTCGGTGCTCCGGACCTCCCGTGCGAACCCGGCGCGTTCGGCCGAGACGCTCCAGAACGTCGCGGAGTCCCTGCGCCGCCTCGGGGCCTCGTACCTTCTGACGATCGGCGGCGACGACACCGCGTCCGGCGCCGCGGCCGTGGCGCGGGTGCTGGACGGAAAGCTCGCGGTCGCCCACGTGCCGAAGACGATCGACAACGACCTGCCGCTGCCGGCCGGGGTCCCGACGTTTGGCTTCACGACGGCGGTCGACGTGGGCAAGGACGTTGTGCGCAATCTCATGAAGGACGCGGCGACGACCGACAAGTGGTTCTTCGTCACGATCATGGGCCGTCACGCCGGCCATCTCGCCCTCGGTATCGGGAGTGCCGCGGGCGCGACGCTGACCATCATCGGTGAGGAGTTCCCTGCAGGACCGGTCAGCCTCGACCAGATTGCCGACATCCTCGAAGGGGCCATCATCAAGCGGCGCGCCTTTGGACGGGAGCACGGTGTCGCCCTGCTCGCCGAGGGGCTCATCGAACGGCTGGATCCGGACACGTTGAGCCAGGTCGAGCGCGATCCGTACGGAAATGTCCGGCTGGCCGAGCTGGAGCTGTCGCGCCTGCTCAAGGAACGAGTGGTGTCGAGTCTACGGGCGCGCGGGATCGCGATTACCGTCGTCGCAAAGGACATCGGCTACGAGCTTCGGTGCGCCCCGCCCGGCGGGTTCGACATCCACTACTGTCGAGGTCTCGGTTACTGGGGAACACGGTTTCTGGTCGAGGGCGGCACCGACGCGATGGTGACGATGCAGGGCGATGCCTTCGTGCCGATCCCGTTCCGCGATCTGATCGACGCGAAGACCGGGCGATTCCGCGTGCGTCACGTCGACGTGGAGTCGGAGGCGTACCAGATGCTCGCCGCCTACATGATTCGACTCACCCGATCGGACCTCGAGGATCCCGAGCTGGCCCGCACGCTGGCCCACGCCGGCGCGCTCGACGAGGCGACGCTGGTCAAGCGGTTCGGCGATCTGGTGACACCGGGCCGCCGCAGCCTCTGACGACGACGACGGAGGGCGCGAAGCCGCGCGGCCTGTTCAGCCGAGTCCCCCCATCTGGCAGACGATCCGCCACTCGGCCTCTGTCACCGGCTGGACCGACAGGCGCGCGAGCCTGACCAGCGCCATGCCGGCGAGGCGTTTGTCCGCCTTGATCTGGTCGAGGCCAACCGGTGTCGGGAGCGGCCGCACCGCGGCGACGTCGACGGCGCTCCAGGCGGAGTCGGTCGAATCTGGATGCGCCTGCGCGATCACCCTGACGATGCCGACGATCGCGCGCTCCTTCCCGGTGTGGTAGAAGAATGCCTGCTCGCCCTTCTTCATGGCGCGCAGGTGGTTCCGGGCCGAGAAGTTGCGAATGCCTGTCCACTCCGCCCCGTCACGCCCTTCCGCGACCTGCTGGGTCCACGACCACTCGTCGGGCTCGGACTTCAGGAGCCAATATGCCATGTCACTCCATCCTCTTTTCTCGGCATGAGAATCACCGCCGCGGCGCCTCGGCCACAAGGTAGCCGAAAGCTGCTTGACGGGCAGGCTCTTTCGGCGGACTCTCGGGCAAGTCGTGGCCCCTGAAGGAGACGCACGATGTCGAACGCAATAGTGAATCCCCTGGCGTCGGCCCAGCCGCCCTCACACTGAGCGCCCGAAGACTGCGCCTCGCGTGGCGAGGCAAAAGGCGTGTTCGTCGGCAACTCGGATTGGTTCCTATCCTCGAGTCTCGATCGTCGCACGGTCCTCAAAGGCGCGAGCAGCGCAGCGCTCGGACTCATCGCTTCCGCCTGCGGATCATCCAGTCGGGCCTCGTCTCCTTCCGCCACTAGCTCGAGCGGCAGAGGCGGGAGTGCCTCGGAGACGAGCTCGGCCCCCGCGCAATCGGCAACCGCGGCCGGAGGCGCAGAAGGCCGCGAAACGGTCTACGTCTTCAACGTAGGTTCTAAAGATGTCACGCTGATTGACGTCGCCAACCGACAGGTGCGTGAGACCCGACCGCTCGGCGCCTCGGTGCGCTGGTTGTCCAACGAGCAGACGTACTGGGACGGGGCACGGATCTGGACCTACGACTTTCCTAACGATCAAGTCCAGGCCATCGCTATCGAGCCGAGGCAGGTGGCCGTCACCAAGACGATCGGCGGGCTCGGCAAGGGGCCCGGCCACAGCCTGGTCGTGCTGCCCGACAAGAAGAAGGCCGCGGTCAACGTAGCGGGAGACAACCTCATCGCGTTCCTCGATCTCGAGCACGGCAGCGTAGACTCCACGCTCCAGACTGGAGCATTCCCCTGAGACCTCCATCTGACGCCGGACGGTCGGTTCGGCTACACACCGGAACGGGAGGCGGATACGGTCTCCAAAATCGACATGGCGAGCCGAAAACTCGTCAAGACTGTCTCCTTCCCCGCTCGCAGCAAGCCGCACATGCTGCGTGTGTCGCCTGATGGGAAGGAGGTTTGGGTGCAGACAGCCGACGCCGATACGAACGTGGTTCTCGACGCCGCCGATCTGACGGTGCTTGCGACGGAGCCGACCGGAAAGCAGCCTGTGACGAACGCATGGACCCGCGACCGGTGCTACTCGGTCGTTACCAACGGTCAGGACACCTTCGCCCAGATCTTCGATGCGCGGACCTTCAAGGAAGTGAAGCGTCTGACGATCGGGCAGGGCGGCTCCAACATCGGGTTCAGCAAGGACGGCAA
>Ga0209802_1002208_pt1 | contig 13756 bp, 14 predicted proteins | sample GraSoiAngelo_129_FD_185886 | JGI IMG/M metagenome (GOLD analysis project Ga0209802, IMG submission 185886) | Grasslands soil microbial communities from the Angelo Coastal Reserve, California, USA - 14_0927_12_40cm (SPAdes) (version 2) | ecosystem: Environmental > Terrestrial > Soil > Grasslands ... | reverse complement strand
CGTGTCAAAGGTGATGAAGAAGCTCGGCGGTGCATCGGAAGGACGCATATACTGAATGCAAACGGGCAAACTCGATCGGGCAAAGGTCGCGAAGGACTGGCAGGCCCGGGGCTTTAACTGCGACCTCTGGGTGGATCCGCCAGGACAGGTCTGGGAAGACTACTTGCACTCGACCGACGAGCTGCTGATGCTTATGGAGGGCAAGCTGGAACTAGAGATGCAAGGCAAGACCATCCGTCCGGCCATCGGCGAAGAAGTCCTCATCCCAGCGAACACCTCACACACCGTCCGCAACGTCGGCGGGACAACTGCCAGGTGGCTCTTTGGCTACAAAGCACGCTGACACGCGAAAACCCTTGTGATGTAATGCAGCAGGACTTAACGGGGCCAGTTCCCGGACCCGTTGGAAGAGTACAGCAGAGATCGAATCAGCCTGTTTCGACGTGCAACCATCCCATCGTACTGAGGTTTTGTCAGGAAGCAGTCACGTTCTTTGTCCTTGAATTCCCTGAAGAAGTTTCGGGTCACCTGTAGTGCGTCCTTGGAATAACCCGATTGTTCGAGGAATTCCGCCGAGCGTAGGTAGGCGGCAGCGCAGATCAGGGTATGGCGTCCCTTCGTGGCTTGGGCGAGCGCTTGGCGATACCAGGAAACAGCCGCCTGAGGATTCGTGTCTTCGAGTAGCATAGTGCTCAGAAGTCTGAGGGCAAGCTGATCATGATCTGTGATCTTACCGCCTCTGCCGTGGTGGATCAGGTCGTGAATGTCCTGCTCTGACAACTGCACGGGTCCACGCTGGCTGTTCAGCCGGTCAGAGAGCTCCTTTGCCGCCGGCCATCGTCCTTCAAGCGGAATAATGACACAGCGGCAGCCAAGGGGATCCTCGCAGCGAATGCGGGCGCCTGCTTCCCACGGTGTACGGCCTGAGAACGCATGGACATGGGCCGCGCGGCACCGACGACACGTGCGTGGATCGCTCCTTGCCATGTAAATGTAGAGCATCGGTCTGGCGCCAACCGTGGGCAATTCAATCCGTAGCGGTATCAGATAAGCAACAAGGTTTGGGGGCTTAATGCGGCCCTGTCGTATCTCTATGTCATGCAGTTCCCAGCAGAAGAGCAGCCCCAGAACAGCAAGGAGGCTGGGAACCTCTTCCGGGATGATAAGGGCGGCAATAATACCGGTCATGCCTTTTCGTCATGAGCAAAGCGTATTCCTTTTCTGTTCATCCCCCTTTTCTCAATCTCGTCTGGGTTGTCATTGGTCTTAACCCTGGAACACCGTCTCTTTGGGTGTAAAACCTGAAGCTGACTGAGTACACCCCTAGTTTATCCCGCCGACTGGCCTGAGGGATGATGCAGAGGGGAACGAGAAAGCAGTGAAAAGCTGCTGTCGGGCTAGAACTGGGATCAAAAAAGGGACTGGCCCCTCATGGAGCCAGTCCCCTTTCAGATTAGGGCGTGTGGGAGTCGGGCTGTAAGCCGGATTCTGTGCCGCCTTGCGGCGGCGGCGGTCATTTCTCTGGGGCCCGGATTGCTCCGGGCCTCGTGCGGCCTACCCGAGGGCCCCGACCGGGCCGATCGTCGAGGAGCAGCACCGGTGTCCCGCTCCTCACGCCCTCCTATTTGGCCTTGCTCCGGGTGACGCTTGCCGGCCAGCCGTGTCGCCACGGCCGCGGTGGGCTCTTACCCCGCCTTTTCACCCTTGCCTGATCCGACATTCGTGAGAACGCCGGCCATCGGCGGTGTGCTTTCTGTTGCGCCGGTGTCGGATCGCTCCGCCTGGGCGTTACCCAGCACCCTGCCCTAGGAGTCCGGACTTTCCTCCGATCTCTTGCGAGACCGGCGACCACCCGCCCGACTCCCACACGCAGCCAGCATTATAGCAGAACACCAGACCATATCCGAAACCTTGCGGGTGGCAGCGAGTGGGACCCGGGCGGAGCGCAGCGACTGTGGGGTTCCGGAGCGAGCACGTCCGGGTGACTCGCTGACAGGACCCGCTCTTCACAGTTTCTTCTTCCGTTTTTGTGTGCTACTTTGCCACCCTATGGCGACCGCCACCGGATGGATCGGGATGGACGAATCAGGCAAGGGCGACTACTTCGGCCCGCTGGTGATCGCCGCCGTCCACGTCACGCCCCGCGCGGCTGCGGATCTGGAGGCCCTCAACGTCCGCGACAGCAAGAAGATCTCAGACGGGATGATCAAAAAGCTGGCGGTGGACATCCGGGTCCTGTGCAGGCACAGCATCGTCGCCATCGGGCCGGAGCGCTACAACGAGCTGTACAAGCAGATCCGCAACCTCAATCGCCTGCTGGCCTGGGGCCACGCCAAGGTGCTGGAGAATCTCCTCGAGCAGGTGCCCAATTGCGAGCTTGCAATTGCCGACCAGTTCGGCGACGAACGGCTGATCCTCAATGCCCTGCAAGAAAAGGGACGGAAGATCCGCCTCGTGCAGCGACACAAGGGCGAAGAAGACATCGCCGTCGCCGCCGCCTCCATCGTCGCGCGTGACGAGTTCGTGCACCGGCTGGGACGCTTGTCCTCGGAGTTCGGCATCCCGCTGCCGAAGGGCGCCTCACAGGCGGTCGAGCTGGCGGCGAAGTCGGTGGTGCGCAAACACGGGCAGGAAGGCCTGGCAAGAGTGGCGAAGCTCCACTTCAAAACCACGAAAGCTGTCTTAGGGGAATCGTAACAGAACAGATGTCATTCTGAGCGACGCGAAGAATCTAGACCCTTCGCGGAGTTTACCCTGAGCTTGCAAGAGAGATCCTTCGCTCCGCTCAGGATGACAAGCGAAGGGCTCAGGGTGACAGTGCGAATTAGTCGGTCGTCTCGGCAGTCTCTTCCACCTCGACTTCGTCAGTCTTCCGCTCCTGCTTGGGAACGACCTGCACCGGCTCCCAGGGCCAGTAGAGGATGCGCTGGCAATGCTCGCAGGTATGGATCGTAGCCGCGCGCTTGACCTCGGCCACCACCTGCGGCTGGACGTGCAGGCGGCAGGCCATGCAGCTTCCATCCTTGCTGACACCAGCCAGGGCATGGCCTTTCTTGCTGCGCCGGAGCTTTTCATAGGTGCGTAGGAGCGAAGGCTCAATCGCGACGACCATCGTCTCGCGCTTCTGCCGGAGCGCGGCCAACTCTTCCTCCAGCGCGCCCACTGACCCCTCCAGGGAGGCCTTCTCGGCTGTGAGGCGCTTGTCCGCCTCCTTCGCCGCCGCCTCGGCCTGCGCCAAATCCTTCTTCTTCGTGTCCACCTGGTCCATCAGGATCAGGAGCTGCTCCTCGATCTCGCCCTTCTTCTTCTTGGCGAGCTCGATCTCGACCAGATGCGCCTGGTACTCCCGGTTGGTCTTGATCTCGCCCTTGGTGGTCCGGTCCTGCAGCTTGCTGATGGCCTGCTCCTGCTCGGCGAGGTCCTGCTCGCAGGATTTGCGGTCCTTGCTCAGTTTGTCGACTTCTTGCTTGAGGGAGTCCCGCGTCGCCTGTGCGGTCAGGAGAGGTTGGCGGGCAGCCTCGACCAGCTCGGGGATGCGGCGCTTGCGCTCGGCTATTTCTTCCAGTCGAAGGTCGGCCTCCTGGAGGGCGATCAGTCGGTCGAGGTGCTCTTTCATGGACGAACTGGACGGCGCATCGTCACTCTCTCCCCTCGAGCGGCATGGTGTGGTGGGCCCACCAGGCCTCGAACCTGGGACCAACGGATTATGAGTCCGCCGCTCTGACCATCTGAGCTATGGGCCCCTTTCTCACAGGCTCTCCACGAAGCTCCGCAGCTTCTTGCTCCGGCTCGGGTGACGCAGCTTGCGCAGCGCCTTGGCCTCGATCTGCCGGATGCGCTCCCGCGTGACCGCGAAGTCCTGTCCAACCTCTTCCAGCGTGTGGTCGGTGTTCTCGCCGATCCCAAAGCGCTTGCGCAGGACGCGCTCCTCGCGCGGCGTGAGGGTCTTCAGCGCGTTGTTGATCTGGCGCTGCAGGTCGTAGCGGATGGCTGCGTCCAGTGGCGAGATGGCCTTCTTGTCCTCGATGAAGTCCCCCAGGTGGCTGTCCTCCTCCTCGCCGATGGGCGTCTCCAGCGAGATCGGCTCCTTGGCGATCTTGAGGATCTTGCGGACCTTGTCCAGCGGGAGGTCCATCTTCTCGGCGATCTCTTCAGGCGAGGGCTCGCGTCCCAGCTTCTGGACCAGGTGCCGTGAGGTGCGGATCAGCTTGTTGATGGTCTCGATCATGTGCACCGGGATCCGGATGGTCCGGGCCTGGTCGGCGATGGCGCGGGTGATGGCCTGGCGGATCCACCAGGTCGCGTAGGTGCTGAACTTGTAGCCCCGCTTGTACTCGAACTTGTCCACGGCCTTCATGAGTCCGATGTTCCCCTCCTGGATCAGGTCCAGGAACTGGAGGCCGCGGTTGGTGTACTTCTTGGCGATGCTGACCACGAGGCGCAGGTTGGCCTCGACCAGCTCGGCCTTGCCGCGCTTGACCTTCTCCTCAGCCTGGTCCAACAGCTTGACGCTCTCGCGGAGCTCCTCGGCGGGAACCAGGGACTCGGCCTCGATGCCCCGGATGCGGCGCCGCGCGTTCTGGGCGGCCTTCTCGATCTCGTGAAGGACATCCATGGGAACGCTGGTCTTGCGGCGGACCGCGATGAGCCCCTGCCGCCCGCGGCTCAGCTTGAGGAGCAGGGCGGTGCCTTCCTCGCCCGCCACGCCGAGCCGGCGCCGGCAGTACGCGAGCTCGCGCTCGCAGGCCGCGATCTCCTGCGCGAGATCCCGCACCCGCTGGATCAGGCGCTCGCGCTGGACCGGATGGAGGTTCAGGCTGTCCAGCTTCTCCGCGACCTGGCGGCGGGCATCGTTGAGCTTGGTCTTGATCTCTTTCCGCTTCGCCGGGCTCAGGTTGGGCTTCCGGTTCCGGGCGTAAAGCGCAAGCAGCCCCTTGGCCAGCGCCTTGCCTTTGCGCACGCCCTCCAGCGTGTGCCTGCGGAGCTCCTCGTCGTCTTGCTGGACGACTTCATCGAACTCCTCTTCCACGCCCGCCGAGACCACTTCCCGGATCGGAACCTTGTTGGCCTTGACCTGATCGATGAGGGCGAAGACGGCCTTGATCGTCATCGGCATCCCGAGGGCCACCGTCGAGATGTCCTGCTTGCCCTCCTCGATGCGCTTCGCGATCTCAATCTCCCCCTCGCGGCTGAGCAGCGAGACGCTGCCCATCTCCTTGAGGTACAGCCGGACCGGATCGTCGGTGCGGGCTAGGTCGCCCGGCGTCAGGTCGATTTTCTTCTCCTCTTCCTCGGCCTCCCCGACCTCTTCGGCTTCCTCCGTCGTGCTCTCGCCATCGGACATCATCTGCTGGTACCGCTCCCCTTCGGGGGAATCGATGATCTCGATGTCCATCTCGCCAAACATGGTCATCAGGCTGCTCAGCCGCTCAGACGAGACCATGTCGGCGGGCAGGGTCGTGTTGAGGTCGCGGTACGTGAGGAAGCCCTTCTCCTTGCCCATGGAGATCAGGCGCTTGACTTCGTCCGTCTTGTCTTCCTTACGCGTTGACACTCCCTACCTCGCTCAGCGGTAATAGTCCGGCGCTCAGGAGGCGCTGTCGCTCCTGCTGCAACGTGTTCTGGCGGAGCATGAGCGAGCGCGCGGCCTCCGCCTGCCCGGCCCGCTCGGCAGCCATCTGGGCCGCCTTGACTTCCTGGATCTCGTCCACGATGCGTCTGAGCCTCAAGGCCTTCAGGCTGTCGCGAAACGCCGTGCCGGCGTCGTCGTAAGGCAGCTCGCTGAGCGACAGCGCGCGCACGACGCCCCCGCACTGGGGATCGTCCTGGAGGCTGATGATGGCCTCGTTCACCGCCGGCTCGCCGCGCTCGTTCCGCCGCTCCAGGATCAGCCCGATCAGCCGCCGAGCCCGGGGATCCGTAAAGTCGTCTGCCGCCAGTTGCGCCAGCATCGGCGGCGTCAGCTTGTCGTGGAGGAGCAGCCGCACGAGCACCTCCTCATCCTTGGGAAGCGGCGCGCTCTCGACCGGACCCACAGAAGCGTCACCAGACGCGTGGTCGACAACTGAGGCATGGCTTGTGAGTTGCCGGTAGCGTTCCACTAAGACCTTCTCATCCAGCCCCAGTTGGTCGGCGACGTGGTGGAGGGCCGCGGCCTTCTCGACCGGATTGCTCAGCTTCTGCAGCAATGCCAGGACCTCCTCCACGCACCGCACGCGGTCCTCCACGCTGCCCTGTAGGCCGGTCGCCAGGCTGCCCGCAATGGTGAAGTCCAGCAGCGAGGGCGACTGCCGGATCAGCATGGTGAAGGCCTCCGGGCCGCGCGAGCGGACGAACGTGTCCGGGTCTTCGCCCTGCGGAAGGCTCCCCACCTGGACGGCGAGGGCCGATCCGAGAAACAGATCCAGCGTCCGCAGCGCCGCGCGCACGCCGGCCGCGTCTGGATCGAACAGCAACACGACCCGCCGGGTGAAGCGCCGGACAAGATCGACATGCTCGGACGTGAGGGCCGTGCCCAGGGTGGCGACCACGTTGGTCACACCAGCTTGATGCAGCGCGATCGCGTCGAAGTACCCTTCGACGATCACGACCTGCTCCTCTCGCGTGATGCCCTCGCGTGCGATCTCAAGCCCGTACAGCGTGCGGCCTTTCCGGAACAGCGGAGTCTCCGGCGAGTTCAGGTACTTGGGCACCCCGTCATCAATCACACGCCCCCCGAAGCCGATGACGCGCTTCTGGAGGTCGCGGATCGGCAGGATGACCCGCCCGCGGAAGCGGTCGTAGTAGCCAGAGGCATCGCCGGGCTTTTTGCCGCCTTGATCCCGCGCGACGATCAGGCCGGCCGCGGCAAGATCCTCGACCGTCCATCCAACCTTGGCCTGCTTGCCACCCTTGGTCAGCGCCTTCAGCACTCCGTCCCACGCCTGGGGCGCATAGCCGATGCCGAACTGCTCGATCGTCTCCGCCGTGATCCCCCGCTGCTTCAGATAGACGCGCGCCGGCTCGGCGGGCGGATCTTTCAGCAAGGTTTTGTGGAAGAACTCGGCCGCCGCCTTGTTCAGCTCGACGAGTCGTTCCACTTGTTCCGCCCGCTGCTTGGCCGCCGGCGAGGCCGGCTTCTCCTCGACGCGGATGCCATACTTCTCGCCGAGGTTCCGCACCACCGTCGGGAAGCTTGCCCCCTCAACCTTCATCAAGAACGTAAAGACGTTGCCCCCCTCGCCGCAGCCGAAACAGTGGAACATCTGGCGCGAAGGACTGACGATGAAGGAAGGAGTCTTCTCCGAGTGGAAGGGGCAGAGGCCTTTAAAGTTCTGTCCTGCCTTACTGAGCGAGAGGTGGGCACTGACGACTTCGACGATATCGGCCCGGTCTCGAATCCGATTGATGATCTCTTCCGGGATCAACCCTCGATCCACCCTGCCCCCCGATCCAAGCGAGCCTCTATCCGAACCTTTTAAACTAACAGAAGAATCGACAACTTGTCAAAGAATCTCGTGATCAACCAGGAGGCCACGTCATCTGGCGACCTCCCAACACATGCACATGCAGGTGGAAGACCGTCTGGCCACCCTCCCTGCCGGAGTTCGCCACCACCCGATAGCCTGATTCGGCAATCCCCTTTTTCTTGGCCACACGCGCCGCCGTCTCCAGGAGACGCCCCAGGAGGGCCCGATCGCCCGCGTCGTTCAAGCCGCCGACATGCCGCTTGGGAACCACTAGCACGTGGACCGGCGCTTGCGGGTTGATGTCCTCGAACGCGAACATCTCGTCGTCCTGCAGGACGACCTTGGACGGAACCTGCCCGGAGCTGATCTTGCAAAAGAGACAATCCGCCACGAGTCACTTCCCCCGAGACTGTTTTTCTTCGAGTCCGCCTTTGCCGAACCGCCGGGCCAGCTCCTGGTAGATCTCGGCCGGTGGAATCTCGTGATAGCCGAGCGCGACCAGCAGATGAAACAGGAGGTCCGCCGCCTCGTGCACGATCTCCTCGCGCTTCTGCCCTTTGGAAGCGAGGATCACTTCCCCAGCTTCCTCGGTCACCTTCTTCAAGACTTTGTCCTGGCCAGCCTTGAGCAGCGAGGCCACGTAGGACTCCGGGGTCGGAGCGCGCTTGCGCTCCAGGATGGTCTCGTAGAGCCGGTCCAGCACGCCCCCATGCGACTCGGTGGTCTTGGCGCCGCCCTCGCACGAGACCACCAGATCCGAGAGGCGGCTGAAGAAGCACGCCCGCTCGCCGGTGTGGCAGGCCGGCCCGTCCGGCGTGACCGTGATCAGCAGGGTGTCCTGATCGCAGTCCACGAAGATCTCCCGGACCCGCTGGCGGTGGCTTGACGTCGCGCCCTTCTCCCACAGGACTTGACGCGAGCGGCTCCAGAAATGCGCGATCCCGGTCTCCAGCGTCTTCTCCAGGGCCTCGCGGTTCATGTAAGCCACCATCAGCACCGTCCCGTCGCGCCAGTCCTGCAGGACGGCGGGGATCAAGCCCTTCTCGTCGAACTTCAGCGCCGAGATGGCGGCGTCATCCATCAGATTCTCCTCACGGGCGGACCACCCTCACAGGAATGCCGCGAGCCCTCAGATAGTCCTTGGCCTCGCGGATCGTGTATTGCCGATAATGGAAGATCGAGGCTGCCAGCACGGCGTCCGCCTGGCCCACAGCAAAACCCTCATAGAGGTGCTCCAGCGTGCCCGCGCCGCCGGACGCGATCACTGGAATCTCGACGGCCTCCGACACGGCGGCGGTCAGCGCCAGGTCGTACCCTGCCTTCGTCCCGTCCTGATCCATGCTGGTGAGCAGAATCTCTCCCGCGCCGAACGAAGCCATCCGCCTGGCCCACGCGACGGCGTCCTGCCCTGTCGGCCGCCGTCCGCCGTGCGTGTACACCTCCCAGCCGCTGCCGGGCTGCTTTGCGTCACTCCCCACCCGCTTCGCGTCAATAGCCACGACGATGCACTGCGTGCCGAAGCGCTCCGCCGCCTGCCGGACGAACTCCGGGTTCGAGACGGCCGCCGTGTTGATGCTCACCTTGTCGGCGCCGGCCCGCAGCAGGTCGCGGATATCATCGAGCGTCCGGATGCCGCCGCCCACCGTCAGCGGCATGAAGACCTGTTCGGCCGTACGGCACACCACATCGAGGAAGATCTTGCGCTCCTCGTGCGAGGCGAGGATGTCCAGGTAGCACAGCTCGTCGGCCCCCTCAGCATCGTAGACACGCGCCGCTTCGACCGGATCGCCGGCATCCCTGAGGTTGACGAACCCCACCCCCTTGACGACACGCCCTTCCTTGACGTCCAGGCAGGGAATGATGCGCTTGGCCAGCACGCCACACCTCTCTCAGTTCACGGCGGCCATCGCCGACCGCAGATCGAGCACACCTTCGTAGAGGGCCTTCCCGACGATCGCGCCGATCACCTTCGGCCCCAGCGCGCGCAGTTGCCGGAGGTCCTCGGTCCGCATGATGCCGCCGGAGGCGATCAGCGGCACCGGACAGGCTCCCGCCATGCGCCGCAGGCCCTCAAGATTGGGGCCCTCCAGCATCCCGTCCCGCGCGATATCGGTATAGACCACGGCGTAGACGGCCAGCCCCGTCAAGCGGCCGACAAAGTCGTCGACGTTCTGATCGGTGACCTCGGTCCATCCCTTCACCGCAACCTTGCCACCCTGGGTGTCGACGCCGACGAGCACGCGGCCTGGGAAGCGGCCGCAGGCCTCTTCGAGCACGGCCCGATCGCGGACGACGGCCGTCCCTAGAACGACCCGCTCCACCCCAGAGGAGAGATACCCCGTGACCGTCTCCACCGTGCGGATGCCCCCGCCGACCTGGACCGGGATGGACACGGCTTTGATGATTGTCTCAATCGCCTTGCGGTTCCGCGGGGTCCCCTCGACGGCCCCGTTCAGGTCCACAACATGCAGGAGCTGAGCGCCTTCGTCCTCCCAGCGGCGGGCCACATCCGCCGGCTCCGGCGAATAGACCGTCTCCTCCTGCATCCTCCCTTGGCGCAAGCGGACGCAGCGTCCGTCCTTCAGATCGATGGCCGGAATCACGATCACGGTGCACTCTCCGCGACGCCCGCTTTGGTCTGCATCGGCTTGCCCAGGGGAAAGCCACGCAGCACGTGGTCGACGGCGGAATCCGCCAGCTGTTCCACCGTGAGGTAGCGTGCCCCCCGCTCGAGGAAACCTGTGATGTCCTCGATCATCGGCCGCTGGCGTTCGTAGTAGTCGCCCGTCCAGAGGACTTCGCCGTCCTTCACGCTGACGAGCCGGACGGTGAATCCGACTTCGGCAGCGTCTTCAGGCCGCTCCAGGCCGAGCGCGCTGCCCTTTCGTTCCTTGTAGACCTCCACATTGCCTTCCAGAACGGCTTCCACCTCCAGCCGTTTGCCGAGCTCACGAAGCTGTGCGCGGCTGACTACCGACGCCCGGAGGGCGGGCATGGCCTCCCGAACAGAGCGGGGCGGGCTGACCGCAATGCCCTCGCGAGCGTTCAGCTTCCGATAGAACAACTCGGCCAGCTTTTCGGCAGCGATGGGAGGCGGTGCCGGCTCCGCGTATCCGCGTCCCTGCCCCGGCGTCTTCGGGGTGACAGTGAACGGGAGCACCGCGATCCGAACGACGCGGTACTGCTCGAGCTTCGGTGAGGTGATCGCTTCGTTGGTCGTGCCGCCGCATCCGGACATCACGCCTGCCGCGATGAAGGCCAGGGGCAGTCTCGACGGCCTCACGAGAGGGCTCCGAAGTTCCGGATGATCCGCAGCCCTTCGCTTTGGCTCTTCTCCGGATGGAACTGGCAGGCGAAGATGTTGTCGCGCGCGACGCTGGAAACGAAGGGCCGCCCATAGTCGGTCATCGTGCACGCGACGGACTGATCATCGGGCACGACGTAATACGAGTGGACGAAATACATGAACGCGCCATCGGGCACGCCGTCGAGCACGGGCGAGCGCTTCCCGATCGCGATCGAGTTCCATCCCATGTGCGGCACCTTCATCAGCGTCGGGGAGCCCCCTGACGCAAACCGGACGACCCGCCCGGGAATCACGCCGAGCCCCCGGTGCGTCCCGAACTCTTCGCTTTCGCTGAACAGGAGTTGAAATCCCAGGCAGATGCCGAGAAACGGCTTGCCGGCGCGAATCGCCCCCAGGACCGGTTCCACGAGTCCGTGCCGCTCCAGATTGCGCATGCAATCGCCGAAGGCGCCCACGCCGGGCAACACCACGTGGCTCGCGTCGGCGATCGCCTGCGGGTCGCGCGTGACCGTGGCGCGGTGCCCGACGGACTCGAAGGCCTTGTGGACCGACTTCAGGTTGCCCATTTCGTAATCAACGATCGCAATCATGCTCACAGGCTCCCTTTGGTGGAGAGCACGCCCTTGACCCTGGCATCGATCGCCACCGCCTGGTCCAAGGCCTTGGCCAGCGCCTTGAAAATGGACTCCATGACGTGGTGCGGGTTCCGCCCGTACGGCACGTTCACGTGCAGGTTCATGGCCGCGTGCGTTGTCAAGGCCTGAAAGAAGTCCTCGAACAGGTAGAGGTCGAAGCCTTTGATCCGCCGGTGCGGCAATTTGACGTTATAGACAAGATAGGGCCGGCCGCTGAGGTCCACCGTGACCTGCGCCAACGTCTCGTCCAGCGGCACCCAGGCGGTCCCGAACCGCCGGATCCCCTCCTTCTTGCCGAGCGCCTTCTTCAGGGCCTCGCCCAGGACGATGCCGATGTCCTCCACCGTGTGGTGATCGTCGATGTGCGTATCGCCGCTGGCCTTGACCGTCAGATCGAAGAAGCCGTGCTTGGCCAGCAGGTCCAGCATGTGATCCAGGAACGGGATCGTCGTGCTGACCTGCCGCTTACCAGTCCCGTCCAGGGTCAGCCCAATCTTGATCCGGCTTTCGGTGGTGTTCCGCTCGATCGTCGCCCGCCGCGCGGTCTTCATCTCATGCGGGCTTCCACGGACTGCGCGTGCGCGCCGAGCCCCTCCATGTGCGCTAAGCGGACGATGTGGTCCTTGGCCTTGGCCAGGTCTTCCTTGGCGTACGACACAATGTTGGACTTCCTCACGTACGACTCCAGGGACAGGGCAGAGTGGAAGCGGGCCGCGCCGCCGGTCGGAAGGATGTGGTTGGGGCCGGCCACGTAATCGGCCACGGCCGGGGCCGTGTACCGCCCGATGAACAGCGCGCCGGCATGGCGGACCTTCTCGATGTACTCGAAGGGATTGTCCACGGAGAGCGACAGGTGCTCCGGGGCGATCTCGTTCGCGAGCGCGAGCGCGTCCTCCATCGTGGGCACGATGAAAGCCATCGAATTGCGCTCGATTGCGCGGGCGGCGATTTTGCGCCGTGCGAGCGCCTTGACCTGCTCCTTGACCATCCTGACGACTTCTTTCGCCAGCGGCGCCGACATGGTCACGAGCCACACCGCCGCGCTCTCGTCGTGCTCCGCCTCGCAGAGCAGGTCCGCAGTGACGTGGGCCGGATTGGCCCCGCCGTCCGCTATGACCAGCAGTTCGCTCGGCCCGGCGATCATGTCGATGTCCACGGTCCCGTATACCAGCCGCTTGGCGGTCGCCACGAAGAGGTTGCCCGGCCCGAAGATCTTGTCCACGCGGGGTATCGTCTTCGTGCCGTACGCCATGGCCGCGATCGCCTGCACGCCCCCGATGCGGTACACCTCGTCCACGCCGGCGATGTCCGCCGCCACCAAGAGATAGGGGCTCAGCTCGCCTTTGGGCGCCGGCACACACATGATGATCCGTTTGACCCCGGCCACCTTGGCCGGGATCGCGCTCATCAGCACCGACGACGGATAGACGGCCTTGCCACCCGGCACGTAGAGCCCGATCACGTCTAGCGGCAGGATCGTCTGGCCGAGCGTGATGGTGCCGTCCTGCCACATCCAAGTCTGCGTGCGCGGCTTTTCCCGCTCGTGGAAGACCATGATCCGGTGGGCTGCGTACCGCAACGCGTCGCCTTCCTCCTTGCGGATCTTGTAGTAGGCCTCCTTGATCTGGTCGGGGCTCACCCGGAACTGGCCCGGCTTCAACGAGAACTTGTCGAACCGGCGGGTATAGCGGCTCACCGCGGCGTCCCCACCCCGCTCTACGGCCTTGAGGATCGTCTTCACCGCGGCCTCGATCCTGCCGCCGCCGAGGTTGGATCGCGAGACGATCTTTTTGATGGCCGCCTTGTACGTCCGATCAGTCGTCGCAATGACCCTCATGAGCGCCCTCCCTGAAGCCCGGCCCGCAGCGCCTCGATCAAGTCGTTCATCCGGCGGTACTTCAACTTGAGGCTGGCTCGGTTCACGATGAGACGGGCCGTGCATTCCGTAATGACATCTGTCACAACCAGGTTGTGCGCGCTCAGGGTTTTCCCGGTCGAGACCAAATCCACGATGAGATCCGCCAAGCCCACCAGCGGGGCGAGTTCCACCGATCCGCACAGCTTGATGATCTCGATGGGAATCCCCTTCTGCGTGAAGTACCGCTCCGTCATGTTCGGGTACTTCGTCGCCACCCGCAATTTTGTGCCCTGCCGCCCGCTCCGTTGCTGAATGGCTGATTTGGGAGCCGCCACGGCGAGGCGGCAGGCTCCAAATCCCAGATCGAGCGGCTCGAAGACATCCGTCGCCTGTTCCATCAAGATATCCGCGCCGACGACCCCCGCATCCACGACTCCGTATTCCACGTAGGTGGGGACGTCGCTGGGCCTGACGATCATGAGCGTAGTCCCGCTGGCCGGATGCTCGA
>Ga0209802_1002207_pt1 | contig 13762 bp, 11 predicted proteins | sample GraSoiAngelo_129_FD_185886 | JGI IMG/M metagenome (GOLD analysis project Ga0209802, IMG submission 185886) | Grasslands soil microbial communities from the Angelo Coastal Reserve, California, USA - 14_0927_12_40cm (SPAdes) (version 2) | ecosystem: Environmental > Terrestrial > Soil > Grasslands ... | reverse complement strand
GTTTCTGAGCCCCGAGGAGGTGGCGCGCGTGTTCATGGACGCATACCGGGCCGGGCTTGCCGATGGCCTCTTCCTGACGTCGGGCGTCCCGGGCCGGCCCGCGAAGATGACCGACCGCATGCTCGCCGCGGTCGATCTGCTGCGTCGTCGCGAGGACTTTCAAGGCTACGTCCACCTGAAGCTTCTTCCCGGCGCCGAGCCCGCCCAGGTCGAGACGGCGGTGAGGCTGGCCAGCCGCGTCTCCATCAATCTCGAAGCGCCCGGCGCCACCTACGTCCGCGCCCTCGCGCGCGAGAAGGACTTCGCCGGCGACCTGTTGCCTAATCTCGAGCTGGCCGGGCGCCTCATGCTCGAGCGCCGGCGGGAGAAGGCTCCGTCGAGGTTCGCCGCCGTCGGCACGACGACCCAGTTCGTCGTCGGTGCGGCGGGCGAGCAGGACCGCGAGATCCTCGACATCGTGACGCGGCTCGAGCGCCGGCGCCTGCTACACCACGCTCACTTCAGCGCGTTTCAGCCCGTCGTCGGCACGCCGTTCGAAGGTAGGCGCCCGACGCCGGCGAGGCGAGAGCTACGGCTCTACCAGGCCGAGCATCTCGTCCGGCAGTACGGCTTCGGCTACGACGAGCTGGTCTTCGCCGGAGACGGCAACCTGCCGCTCGACGACGATCCGAAGACGGCGTGGGCGCTCGCGCATCCCGAGCGCTTTCCGGTCGAGGTCTCCCGCGCGCCGTACGAGAGCCTGGTGCGTGTGCCCGGGATCGGCCCGGCCACCGCCCGCGCGCTCGTCGATGGAAGGCGCCGCTCGGTGATCCGCTGGTCGGGTGATCTTCGAGCCGCCGGGGTCGACGTGACGCGGGCGGCGTGGTTCCTGTCTCTGCGCGGCCGGAGGCTCGCGAGCTCGCCGATGCCGAGACAGCTTCGTCTGTTCCCGCACGGCGAACATCTGACTCAGGCGCCCTTCCGGACGCCGGTGCCGCCCTGCGCCTATCGCTGAGCGCATCGGCTGGCGGATCCCCGGAGGCTCGAGGGCAAGGTGCCCGAGCATCTCGGGCACACCGTCCTTTCCACTAACACTCTCGCGCGGGCACGCTCCCGCCAAGACCGCGTCAAATTACGACTTCAGTGGTAAACGGGTCTGGCATCGGGTGTGCGTAAGGCCGAGTGACCGAAAAACAGAGAGAGGAGCACGCATGCGAACAAACCAGCTGATCGCCGCGTCGGCCGCATTTCTTCTTCTGGCCGGCTGCGCGGGGCAAGGCCAGGACAAGGCCCAAAGCTCGGCTCACGGGGTCCACGCGCAGAGCGCCGATGGCGCCCGCCCGGTCCTCTACACGACACTCGGAAGCTACTCCTATCGGATCACGACGAATTCCGCCGAGGCTCAGCGCTGGTTCGACCAGGGCCTTCGCCTCGTCTATGCGTTCAACCATCTGGAGGCCCAGCGGGCCTTCAGGGAGGCCGCGCGCCTCGACCCGGCGTGCGCGATGTCCTACTGGGGCATCGCCATCACCGAAGGCTCGAACTACAACGACCCCACCAACGCCGACCGTGAGAAGAAGGCGGCGACCGCCGCCCAGGAGGCGCTCCGCCTTTCGGCCGGCGCTCGACCGCCGGAGCGCGCCATGATCCAGGCGCTCGCGAAGCGTCATTCGACCGATCCCGCGGCCAAGCGCGAGAGCCTCGACCGCACCTACGCCGAGGCCATGCGCGAGGTCGCGCGCCAGTTCCCCGACGATCTCGAGGCCGGGACGTTCTTCGCCGACTCGATGATGAACCTCCGGCCCTGGAATCTGTGGACCGCCGACGGGGCGCCGCAGCCGGGCACCGAGGAGCTCGTCGCGACGCTCGAGCGCGTGATCGCCAAGAATCCGAATCATCCCGGCGCGCTCCATCTCTACATCCACGCGGTCGAGGCGAGCCGAGAGCCCGGGCGCGCCGAAGCCGCCGCCGACCGGTTGCGGCCGCTGATGCCCGGAGCCGGGCACCTGGTCCACATGCCCTCGCACATCTACTGGCGCATCGGTCGCTACGCGGACGCGGTCACCGTCAACACCGTGGCGGCGGATGCCGATCGGGCGTATTTCAAGACCGCGACACCGAGCCCGATCTACCGCGGGCTCTACCATCCGCACAACATCGACTTCATCTGGCAGTCCGCGGCGATGCAGGGGCGCAGTGCCGAGACCGTCCGCGCGGCGCGCGAGTTCGCCTCGAACGCGCCGGCGGAGATGATCAAGCAGATGCCCGACATGGAGACGGCGCCGGTCGCGCCGATCGTGGCGCTCGCGCGCTTCGGCCGGTGGGACGAGGTGCTCGCGTATCCGGCGCCGCCGCGCGAGTGGCCCTATACGTCGGGCGTGTGGCACTACGCTCGCGGCGTGGCCTTCAACGCCAAGGGCCAGGCCGCTGACGCGAAGCGCGAGCTCTCTGCGCTGGAGGGAATCCTCCAGTCCGTGTCGCCGGACCGCACGCTCGCGTTCTTCTTCCGCGCCAAAAACATGCTCCAGCTCGCGGCAAATCTGCTGGCGGGTGAGATCGCGGCGAAGGCGGGCGACTATGCGACGGCCGAGCGGTTGCTGCGCGCCGCGGTGACCGAGCAGGACTCGCACTGGTTCACGGAGCCGCCGCCCTGGTATTTCCCGGTGCGCCAGTCACTCGGCGCCGTGCTGCTCCAGGCCGGCCGTCCTGGTGACGCCGAGCAGGTCTACCGCGAGGATCTTCGAAGGAACCCGAACAACGGCTGGTCGCTGTTCGGGCTCGCCCAGAGCCTGCGCGCCCAGGGCAAGACCGCCGAGGCCGGGCAGGTCGACGAGAGCTTCCGAAAGGCGTGGGCTCAGGCCGACGTCAAGCTGACCGCGTCCCGATTCTAGCCTCGAGAAGCCCGGAGCGCCCGCCGCTCCGGGCTACTTCCCTTTCTGGATGACTTCCGCCAGCTCTTTCGCACGTCCCGTGTCGAGCGGACGTAGCCGGTCCAGCACGCGGCGGGCGTCGTCGAGCCGGCCGAGCTTTACGTAGGCCTCGCCGAGGTACTCGAGCGCCTCCGGGTAGTTCGGGCGCAGCCGGAGCGCCTCATCGTAGGCCTGGAGCGATTCAGGGTAGCGGCCCTGGTTTCGCAGCGCGAATCCCAGCTCGTTCCAGGCCTCAGGGAACGCGGGTTGCATCGTGACCGCGGCGCGCTGAGCCTCCACGGCCCCCTTCCAGTCCTTGGTGAGGCGCGCGCGAACTCCCCGGTCGTACTCGCTCTCGGCGCTTGGCGTCGCGGTCGGCTGCCGAACCTGGTCGGCGGCGGGAGTGCTCGGCTCGGCGAGCCCGAGGGACGGCAGGAGCGCCGCCGCCGAGATCAAGAAGCCCAGAACGAGGCGTTGCAGGATCATCTGGGTCGAGTCTGTCCTCTGCATGCCCCTAGCATAGCGCGCCGTCGTTCCGACGATCGTTACGACTTCTGGGCGCGGCCGGCCATGAGTGCCGCGACGGCCTGGAGGTCGGCTTCCGTGTCGACGCCGATCGTCGGCTCGGTCGTCTCGACGACAATGATATCGATCCCGTTCTCCAGGAACCTGAGCTGCTCGAGCTTTTCGGTGAGCTCGAGCAGTGAAGGCGCCAGATGGTGAAACGCGTCGAGCGCCGCCTTGCGATACGCGTAGAAGCCCGGATGCTTGAAGCGCACGACGCCGATGCCATCGCGATCGTAGGGGATCGGGTACTTCGAGAAGTAGAGCGCCCGGCCGTCGACGCCGCAGACGACCTTGTTCACGTTCGGGTTGGAGACCTCGTCCGGCGCCAGTCGGATCTTGAGCGTGGTCACCTGCGTGTCCGGGCGCTCGCGGAACGGGCCGACGAGAAGCCGGATGTGATCCGGCGTGATCAGCGGCTCGTCACCCTGGACGTTGACGTAGACGTCGGCGCCACGGGACTGCGCGACCTCCCAGATCCGGTCGGTACCCGAGGGATGCTCTGACGAGGTCATGACGGTCGGGACGCCGTGCTTCGCGCACGCATCGACCACTTCCGGGGAATCCGTCGCGACCAGCAGGTCCCCGAGATCCGGCGCGCGCCGCGCCGCCTCGTAGACGTGGACGATGAGGGGCTTGCCCGCGATCTCGCGGAGCACCTTGCGCGGCAGGCGCGTGGACTGGAGGCGCGCGGGAATGACGCCGAGGACGCGGAGCGGCGGCGAATCGCTCACGGAAAGGCGCGGAGCGTACGGAGCTGCGCGGCGCGCGCGTCGCCGCCGGCGCCCGGCGCGAACGGCACGATCACCGGCTGCGTGAGCCCGGCCCTCGAGAACTCCGCGATGCGCTCGCGACAGAGGGCCTCCGGCCCCACGACGCCGAGCCCGTCGAGAAAGCGCGGCGAGACCTGCTTCACGGCACCGCCGCGGTCGCCGGCCCGCCAGGCCGCGTTCACCGAGTCGACCTCCTCGGCGAAGCCAGCGTTCCGGAAGAAGGTCGCGTAGGCGTCCACCGTGGTGTAGCCCGTGATGTCCCGCGCCAGCGCCTCGCGCGCGGCCGCCGGGTCGTCGGTCACGCACGTGCGGATGAACGACGCGATCTCGAAGCCGCCGAGCGCTCGGCCGGCCTTCTTCGCCCCGGCTTCGAGGTGCTTGATCGAGGAAGGCACGGTCTCGGGCGGGATCCAGTTCAGCACCACCCCGTCGGCGATCTCGCCGGCCAGCTCGAGCATCTCCGGCCCGAGCGCCGCGAGGACGACGCGCACCGGCTTGGCGGGTGGTGGGACCGTCAGTCGGAAGTTCTTCACCTTGTAGAACTTGCCCTCGAAGCTCACGCGCTCGCCGGAGGCGACCGCCCGGATGATCTGCACGGCTTCGCGAATCTGCTGGAGCGATGGCGCGAAGCTGAGCCCGTGCCAGTCCCCGACGATGACCTTGCTCGAGAGCCCGATGCCGAGCACGACCCGGTCGGGTGCCAGGTGATTGAGCGTGGCCGCGCTCTGGCCGAGGATGACGGGCGTTCGCGTCTGGACAGGTAAGACCGCGGAGCCGACGTGGAGTCGCTCGGTGTGCGTCGCGATCATCGCCATCAGCGAGATCGCGTCGTAGCCGGAGGCCTCGCCGGTCCACGCCGCGTGGTAGCCGCGGGCCTCCGTCTCGCGCGCGATGGCCACGAACTCGGTTGCGGGCAGGGTGGCGAATGGAGCCAGGACGATCCCGAGTCGTGCCATGAGCCGCGAGTATACCGCCTCAGCCGTGGCCGTGATCGTGGTGGATGTCGGGCGTGTGCGGGTGCTCGTGCTCGATGGGGCCGCTTGGATGCGGATGGCTGTGTGGCTCCGGGCCTTCCCAGCCCTCGTGGGCGTGCTGGTGGTGATCGTCGTGGACGTGCACGTGGATGTGCGTGCCGGTCGGATGGTGATGTCGATGCAAGTGGTGCTCGTGGAGCAGGAGCCACGTTGCCAGCGCCATCAGCGCCGCGGCGGCCAGGAGGCCGAGGGTGGGCGACTCGCCGAGCAGGAAGAGGCCGCCGGCGGCGCCGAAGAACGGCGCCGTCGAGAAATAGGCGCCGGCTCGCGCCGCGCCGAGCTCCCGCATCGCCAGGATGAACAGGACGAGGCTCGTCCCGTAGCTCATGGCGCCGAGGGCCATGCCGAAGCCGATCGTCCCCGGAGACGGCCACGCCTGGCCGCTCGCGAGAGCCAGAAGGATGTTGACGGTCCCGGCGACCAGGCCCTTGACCTCCACGATCAGGAGCGGGTCCCCCTCCGCGATGAGACGAGTCAGATTGTTGTCGAGCGCCCAGAGGAAGCAGGCGAGCGTGACCACCGCCGCGCCGGTCGCGATCGCCGGGTCGCCGGGCGTCCAGCCCAGCACGATCCCGCCAACGGCCATGACGCCGGCCGCGATCGCCACGCGCGCGCTCAGATGCTCGCCGAAGACGATGCCGGCGAGGACGACGGTGAAGACGACCTCGAGGTTGAGGAGGAGCGCGGTCGTCGTCGCCGAGCTTCGCTCGAGGCCCCAGAGCAAGAGGGGCGGGGCGAGCACGCCTCCGGTGAGAACGACGCCGGCCAGGATCAAGCGATCGCGCACGGTCAGCGGCCGGCCGGCCGCCGGCCGGCGGCGCCAGACGAGGCGCACCACACCGAGGAACACGCCGGCTCCGAGGTAAAGCAGACCCGCCAGGAACAGCGGAGGCACGACGTCGAGCAGCCGCTTGGCGAGCGGCGCGCTGAGCCCGAAGGCAAGCGCGGCGATCAGGACCTTGAGGATCGCCATGACGACGCGCCGCCATTGTACTCACGGCGCGCCTCTGATCGTCGTGCGCGCTGCAGGCCGTCGCGGGGCTGGGGCCCCGCCGGCCGAGGCGCGCCTCTGATCGTCGTGCGCGCTGCAGGCCGTCGCGGGGCTGGGGCCCCGCCGGCCGAGGCGCGCCTCTGATAGAGTGACGCTTGATGGCCTCGCTCACCGAGCGCCCCGCCACTCCCGTTCGAGCGCCACGCGGGACCGAGCTCAGCTGCAAAGGCTGGCCTCAAGAGGCGGCGCTCCGGATGCTCATGAACAACCTCGATCCGGACGTCGCCGAGCGGTGGGAGGATCTCATCGTCTACGGAGGATCCGGCAAGGCGGCCCGGAGCTGGGAGGCGTATCACACGATCGTGCGCACGCTCCGGCGCCTCGAGGGAGACGAGACCTTGCTCGTCCAGTCCGGCAAGCCGGTCGGAGTGTTCAAGACGCACCCGGACGCGCCACGGGTCCTCATCGCCAACGCGCTCCTCGTGCCCGAGTGGGGCGACTGGGAGCACTTCAGGCGATACGAGGCGATGGGGCTCACGATGTACGGACAGATGACCGCGGGCTCCTGGATCTACATCGGCACACAGGGCATTCTGCAAGGAACCTACGAGACCTTCGCCGCCTGTGCCCGCCAGCACTTCGGCGGCTCGCTGGCCGGCCGGCTCGTGCTCTCCGCTGGCCTCGGAGGAATGGGAGGCGCCCAGCCGCTCGCCGTCACCTTGAACGGCGGCGTCGGCCTCTTCGTCGAGGTCGATCGCGAGCGCATCGAGCGACGGCTCCGTCTCCGGTACGTCGACCGGGCGACATCGTCGCTCGACGAAGCCCTTCGCTGGGCCGAGGAAGCTCGGGCGCGCCGCGAGCCGCTCTCGATCGCGGTTCACGGTAACGCCGCCGAGGTGCATCCCGAGCTCGCCCGCCGCGGCGCGCGCTTCGACGTGGTGACCGATCAGACGTCGGCCCACGACATGGTCACCGGCTATATCCCGGCCGAGCTGACGGTGGAGCAGGCTCGGGCTCTGCGCGTGCGGGATCCCCAGGCGTACCGCAGGCGCGCGTACGAGTCGATTGCCGCGCAGATGCGCGCGATGCTCGAGCTCCAGCGGGCCGGTGCTCTCCTCTTCGACTACGGCAACAACTTCCGGCGGGAAGCCGAGAACGCGGGCGTCTCCGACTTCAGCTATCCCGGCTTCGTGCCGGCGTTCATCCGCCCGCTCTTCTGCGAGGGCCAAGGGCCGTTTCGCTGGGTGGCGCTCTCGGGTGATCCGGAGGATATCTACGCGACCGACCGCGCGCTGATGGACGCGCTTGCCGAGAACGAATCGCTCGTGCGCTGGCTTCGCCTCGCCCGCGAGCGCATCAGCTTCCAGGGTCTGCCGGCGCGGATCTGCTGGCTCGGCTACGGCGATCGCGCCAGGGCCGGGAAGATCTTCAACGACCTCGTCGCGCGCGGCGTCGTGAAGGCCCCGATCGTCATCGGGCGAGATCATCTCGACTCGGGCTCGGTCGCCTCGCCCAACCGCGAGACCGAGTCGATGCGCGACGGCTCCGACGCGATCGCCGACTGGCCCGTGCTCAACGCGCTGCTCAACACGGCGTCGGGCGCCACGTGGGTTTCGGTGCACCACGGCGGCGGCGTGGGCATCGGCTACTCGATCCACGCCGGCATGGTCGTCGTCGCCGACGGCACGGCGGATGCGGCCCGACGGCTGGAACGCGTGCTAACGACCGATCCCGGTACGGGCATCATGCGCCACGCCGATGCGGGTTATCCAGAGGCGGTCGCCGCGGCGCGCCGTCACTCCATCGATCTGCCGGGGATCACAACGTGAGGCGGGTGCACGACACCGTCTGGCTGGCGCCGGAGTGACCCTGCGGCTCGTCCCCGACCTGATCCTGACGGAGCGCGGCGTCACGTCGGGGCAGGCGGTGACCCTAGCCGGAGGCCGTATCGCCTCGGTCGAGCCGGTCGGCCGCCGCGAGCCCGGCGACGTCGCGCTCGCGGGCAAGGCGCTCTTGCCCGGCACCGTCAACGCACATTGCCACACCTTCCAGTCGCTGCTGCGCGGCCTCGGTGACGACCTCGACTTCGCGGGCTGGCGCGATCGCGTGCTCTACCCGTTCTCGGAACGGCTCGACCGCCACGGGATCGCGCTGGGCGCGTCGTTCGCGTTCGCCGAGATGCTCAGACACGGCGCCACCACGTGCGTCGACTTCTTCTACCTCCAGGACGAGGGCAACGAGAACGCCGAGGCGGTGATCGAGGCCGCGCGCACGGTCGGCATCCGTCTGGTCCTGGCGCGCACGATGTACGACTGGGCGGGCGCGCCCAAGCGCTATCGGGAGTCCGTCGCGGACGCGGCCCGGCGCACGCGCGAGCTGATCGCTGCGCACCGCGGCGACGAGACCACGCTGGTCCAGCCGGCGCCTCACAGCCCTCACGGCGCCTCCCCTGCGATGATCCGCGCCGGGTTCGAGCTGGCCGAAGCGGAGGCCACACGGTTTCACATCCACGTCGCCGAAGGACGATACGAGGGCGACCGAACGCTCCGCGAGTACGGCGCCACGCCGATCCGCTACCTCGATCGCCTCGGCGTGCTCGGGCCGCGCATGATCGGTGTCCACTGCGTGTGGCTCGACGACGAGGAGGTCGCGCTGATGGGCGCGCGGCGCGCCGCGCTCGCCTACTGCCCGAGCTCCAACATGTTCCTCGGCGACGGCATCACGCGCCTGCCCGAGCTCCGCCAGGCCGGCGTCAGGGTCGGCCTCGGTACCGACGGCGGGTGCACCAACAATCGCCTCTCGGTCTTCGAGGAAATGCGCATGGCGGCGCTCCTCCAGCGCGTGCGGCTCCTCGACGGCGGCGCGCTCGACGCGGCGACCGCGTTCGAGCTCGGCACCAGCTCGGGCGCCGAGATCCTCGGGCTCGAAGCGGGCGCGATCGCTCCGGGGCAGCTCGCCGACCTCGTCGCGGTGGATCTGGGCGATCCGTCACTGCATCCGCGGATCGACCTGCTGAAATCGGTCGTGTACGCGATGTCCGATCGCGCTGTCACGGACGTCTGGGTCCACGGCCGGCGCGCCGTCGAGTCGGGTCGCCTCGTGAGCCTCGACGAGCGCGAGCTCCTCGCGCGGGTGCGCGAGCTGACCAGAGGCTGGCGCGTGCCCGAGGCCGTCGCGCCGTGATCGATCTGGACGGCGGCGCGCTCTCGCTCGAGGCGGTCGAGGCCGTCGCGCGGCGCGGCGAGGAGGTAAGGCTCTCGCCGGCGGCGGCGCGGACGCTCGGCGCCTCGCGCGCCTTCGTCGAGCGGCTGGCGGCGGGCGCCGAGCCGATCTACGGGATCACGACCGGGGTGGGGAAGCTCAAGGACGTCGTCATTCCACCCGGCGAGCGCGCCGAGCTCCAGCGAAACCTCGTGCTGAGCCACGCAGGCGGCATGGGCGCTCCGCTCCCGGACGTCGAAGTCCGCGCGATCATGCTGCTGCTCGCGGCCTCGCTCGCGCGCGGCGCGTCCGGCGTGAGGCCCGCGGTGGTCGAGACGGTGATCGCGTGCCTGAACCGGCGCGTCCATCCGATCGTGCCCGAGCTCGGGTCGGTCGGGGCGTCGGGAGACCTGGCGCCGCTCGCCCACGTGGCGCTCTGTCTGGTCGGCGAGGGCGCGGCCTCGGACGGCGATGGTCAGATCCCGGCCGCCCAGGCGCTCGCGCGCGCCGGCGTCCGGCCGCTCGTCCTCGAGACGAAGGAAGGCCTGGCGCTCCTCAACGGGACCCATCTCATGGCCGCCCTCGGCGCGCTGGCGATCCTCGATGCCGGACGGCTCACGCGCCTGGCCGACGTCACGGGTGCGATGTCGCTCGAGGCGCTGATGGGCTCGAACGCCGCGTTCGATCCGAGGATCCACGCGCTCCGTCCCCATCCGGGCCAGCTCGCGACCGCCGCAAATTTGAGGAAGCTCACGGCCCAGAGCGCCATCATCGCCTCGCACCGCGACTGCACACGCGTGCAGGACGCCTACAGCCTAAGGTGCATGCCGCAGGTGCACGGCTCGACCCGCGAAGCGGTGGCGTTCGCGCGGTCGATCATCGAGCGCGAGCTCGGGGCGGTCTCCGACAATCCGCTGGTGTTTCCCGACGACGGCGCGGTGCTGACTGGGGGCAACTTCCACGGGGAGGTCCTCGGGCTCGCGCTCGACACGTTGAGTCTCGGGCTCGGCCAGCTCGCCGGAATCTGCGAACGCCGGATCGATCGGCTCGTGAACCCGCTGACGAACGAGGCGCTGCCGCCGTTCCTCTCGCCCCACGGCGGCGTCCACTCCGGCTACATGATCGCCCAGTACGGCGCCGCGGCGCTGGCGTCCGAGCTCCGGACGCAGGCCGTCCCGGCGAGCGTGGAATCGATCCCGACCTCGGGGCTGCAGGAGGACTACAACTCGATGGCGGCGGGCTCGGCGTTGAAGGCGCGCCGCGCGGTCGGGCTCGCGCGCCGGGTGATCGCGATCGAGCTCTTGCTGGCGGCTCAGGCGCTCGATTTCCGCGCGCCGCTGGCACCGGGACGCGGCAGCGCGGCGGCCCGCGCCGCCGTGCGCGCGCGGATCTCGCCGCTCGACCGCGACCGCTATCTGAAGGCCGACCTGGACGCCGCGCTGGAGCTCTGTGAGGAAGGCGCCGTGCTCGCGGCCGTGGAAGCCGCGATCGGACCGCTGGAGTGAGGGCGCGCGCTCGTTACCGGCTGATTCCGTCCCGGTCGGCGGACAGCGTGTCCGCCGACCGGCCCTTCGTGTTCTTGCAGTGGCCCTCGAAGAGCACGCCCTCCTCGACGACGATCACCGGGGCTTCGATGTCGCCGTAGACGCGGGCGGTGCCCCGCAGCTCGACTCGCTCGGTGGCGAAGACGTTGCCGATGACCTCACCGTTGATCAGCACGATCCCGGCGCGCACGGTGGCGTTGACGCTGCCCTTCTCGCCGATGATGAGACTGTCGCTGGAGGCGATCTCGCCGCTGAACTTGCCGTTCAGCATGACGGTGCCCTGGAAGGTGTACTTGCCCTCGATCTCGGAGCCTTCATCGATGAAGGCCGTGAGGTCGCTGGTTCGGCTCGCTGGCTTGCTCTTGCGCCACCGCATAGGGTCGGCCCGTGGGGCCGATTACCTCTGCCCGCTCAGCTGCGCGGTTCGGGCGTCGTCCATGAGATAGATCGGCCGGTGGCCGCTGGGCTGCTCGTTCATCTTCGAGACGTTGCCGTTGAAGAAGCCGCCCTTCGAGATCACGAGCGAATCGGTCGTGATGTTGCCGGTGACGCGGCCCGAGTCGGTGATCTCGACGTTACCGGTCGCGATCATGTTGCCCTGGTAGTGGCCCATGATGACCGCGTCGACCGTCTGGACGTTGGCGTTGACCACGCCTTTCTCGCCGATGACGAGCTTGCCGCCGACGTTCATCTCGCCGCCGACCTCGCACTCGACCTGGATCGAGTCGGCGATGTCGAACTTGCCCTCCATGCGCGCACGCTCGCCGACCACCGATAGCAGTGGGATCACCGGGGCGGCGGGCTGCCCGTTCTCCGACGCCGGCAGAGACCCCGGCTTCTGGGCACCCTTGTGGTTACTGAACATCGGAAAACTCCTTACGCTGTGAGGCCGCTCGGATGAGCGGGGAGGCTCAAACTCAGCATCTTCAGGCGTAGCATCCCTGAACAGGCGGTGTCAACCTTTGCGGTCCGGCCCTTCCAGTGGTGCGTGGAGGCTTCGATGCGTCTCCCGGTTGTACCCGGCTTGACGGCCTCCGACGGGGGCAAACGTGGCTAGAAGGAGCGGATGAGCCGCTCGACCCGCTCGTCGTGGGACTGGAACGGATCCTTGCAGAGGATCGTCTCGCGCTCCGGATCGTTGAGCTTCAGGTAGACCCAGTCGACGCGGTAGTCCTTGCCCTTCAGGTTCGCCTGCCGGATGAACTCGCCGCGCAGGCGCGCGCGCGTGGTCTGCGGTGGGACGTGCTTGGCCTGCTCGATGGTCTCGTCGTCGGTGATCCGGTCGACGTGATCGTTGGCGATCATGCGGTAGTAGACGCCCTTGTCGGGCCGGATGTCGTGGTACTGAAGATCCAACAGCGAGACCTTCGGATCGCGCCAGGACAGCCGGTGGCGATTCATGAAGTTGTCGATGAGCTGGCGCTTGATCACCCAGTCGAGCTCGCGGCCGAGCTGCATGGGGTCGGACTCGAGCTTGGTGAGCACGTCGGTCCAGCGGGCGAGGACGTCCTTGGTCGTCGAGTCGGCGGTGATCGAGGCGACGTACCGCGTGGCGTACTCGAGGTATTCGAGCTGCATCTGGAGCGCCGTGATCGAGCGCCCGTCCTTCAGCTTGATCGCCTCTCGCAGAGTCGGATCGTGCGAGATGTCGCGGATCGCCTGCACCGGCGACTGCAGCGAATAGTCGCGATCGAAGAACCCGTCCTCGATCATGTCGAGGACGAGCGCGGTCGTCCCGATCTTCAAGTAGGTGGCGACTTCCGACATGTTGGAATCGCCAACGATGACGTGAAGGCGCCGGTACCGCTCGGCGTCGGCGTGTGGCTCGTCGCGGGTGTTGATGATCGAGCGCGACGACGTGGTGGCGCCGGAGATCTCCTGGCAGATGTGCTGGGCCCGCTGCGACAGGCAGTAGTGGAACCCGCGCGGCGTCTGGAGCACCTTGCCGGCCCCGGCGAAGATCTGCCGCGTCACGAAGAAGGGGATGAGGGCTTCCGCGAGCCGCTGGAACGAGACGTCGCGAGAGACCAGATAGTTCTCGTGGCAGCCGTAGGAGTTCCCGGCCGAGTCGGTATTGTTCTTGAAGAGCAAGATGTTGCCGGAGATCCCGTCCTCCCGCAGGCGCTTCTCGGCCTGGTGCAGGAGGTCCTCGACGATGCGCTCACCGGCCTTGTCGTGGATGACCAGCTCGGCCACGTCGTCGCACTCGGGAGTCGCGTACTCCGGATGGAACCCGGTGTCGAGGTAGAGCCGGGCGCCGTTTTCCAGGAAGACGTTCGCGTTGCGGGCGCCCGGGATGACCTTCTCGAACAGGTAGCGCGCGACGTTGTCGGGGGACAGGCGGCGTTGGCCGTTGAGGGTGCAGGTGAGTCCGTACTCGTTCTCGAGGCCGAAGATCCGACGCTTCATGGGCCTAGCCTGCCCAAGCGTAACACGGCTTACCGCGCCGTGCCCAGGAGTTGCCCCAACGCCTCCAGCGGGATGCGGCGAAACTTGCGCCGCGCTTTCGTCCGGTCGAGCACGGCGACCTCGAGGTCGCGCTCGGTCAGCGTCTTGTTCTGCGTGACCGTGAGGGCGCGCACCCCGAGTTGCAGCGCGTCGCCGAGCTCCATGCCCTCCTTGTGGTGATCCTTGAGAAACCGGCGGATCTCGTCGGACTGGCCGCCCATGGCCGCGTAGTTCCGCTCGTCCTCGATCGTGCCGTCGTAGAGGATGTGGTAGATCTCGTTGCGCGCGCCGTTGGCATCGCCGACTTCGGCCACCAGCA
>Ga0209802_1002206_pt1 | contig 13777 bp, 14 predicted proteins | sample GraSoiAngelo_129_FD_185886 | JGI IMG/M metagenome (GOLD analysis project Ga0209802, IMG submission 185886) | Grasslands soil microbial communities from the Angelo Coastal Reserve, California, USA - 14_0927_12_40cm (SPAdes) (version 2) | ecosystem: Environmental > Terrestrial > Soil > Grasslands ... | reverse complement strand
CCTGAAAACTGGGGGAAGGCGTAGAGACTGGATGGCGGGCATCCCACGTGGATGAAGGTACAGTCCGACTCTCATCGAAAGGTGAGTCAGATCGCATAACCCAAAGGTCGGCGGTTCAAATCCGCCCCCCGCAACCATGAACGCCACTGCCGAAATGCGGTGGCGTTCGCCTTTACAGGGTTTCGTTGTCTAGAAGCCATCCTCAAACTTCCCACAAGCCCGTTTCGGGCCACTGTCCGTGTTGCCGACAAACCGGGATTAGTCAACCCTTGCGCATTTCCCAAGTACCGATCGGCCCCGGCGGTCCACTAGCTTCCTCGTGTCCCGAAGTCTTTATTGTTGGGGAAATGATTCCCACCCTCCTCCGAGTGCTTTGTACAAAGCGATCAGATTCGTCGTCACCGCAGTCTGGCTCTGCGCCAAAAGGTCTTCATTTCCGTAGAGTTGCCGCTGGGCATCGAGCACGGCCAGAAAGTCCCCGAGGCCGGACGTGTAAAGCTCCCGGGAGAGCTCAAGCGCCGTCTGGTTTTGCGACACGGCTGCCTGGAGCCGATCGCGGCGCTCCTGCTCCTGCGAGTAATTCACGAGTGCGTTCTCGGTCTCTTCCAGAGAGTTCAGAACCGTCGATTGATAGAGAATCTGGGTCTGTTTCCAGCGCGCGTTTTGCACGGCGACGTTCGAGCGTATACGGCCGCCCGTGAATATCGGCAAGCTGATTGCCGGTCCCGCCGCAAAGAAATTTCCCAGCGACAGCGAGAGATCATGGAGTTGCGTCGCTTGCCTTCCCGCGGACCCCAACAAAGTGAACTTCGGAAAATAGTCCGCCCTTGCGGCTTTGACGTTGGCGGCGGCACCGGCGATTTCATCATCTGCCCGGCGAACATCCGGCCGTCGCTTTAACAGGTCCGATGGCAATCCGACCGGAACCTCGGGGGGAACCACCGGCACAGGGGCGGACGTTTCCAATTCGTTTTCCAAGGCTGCGGGCTCCTGACCGAGAAGCACGCTAATGCGGTGAATCGAAGCCGCAATGGCGCTTCGCAGCGACGGGACCACAGCGTTCGTGGTCTCGAGTTCTGCAACTGCGCGCGAGACATCGAGCTGAGTCGCTAACCCAGCCGCCGCTCTCGTTTTCGTAAGGTGGACGGTATCTTCCTCCGTCCGAATATTTTCCTCGGCTATCTCGAGCCGCAGTTGAAAGCCCCGGAGATCCGAATAGCTCCGTGCAATCTCGGCAAGCAGCACGACGAGAACATCGCGCCGGTTCTCTTCCGCAGAGCGTACGTTGGCGCTCGCAGCTTTCACGTCATTGCGGATTCGGCCAAAGACGTCGATCTCCCAAGCGGAGTCGAATCCCAACTGGAAATTGTTGAGTTCGACCGGGTGGAAAGCGGCGGTATTGGTGCTGGGATTGAAAACAGGAACCCGCTCGCGCAGACGCTCTGCGCTGGTTGTCACTCCCACAGACGGGTAGAAAGCGGACTTCGCGACTCCTCGTGCTGCGCGCGCTTCGTCGACACGCGCTGCGGCCAGACGTAAGTCCAAGTTGTTGGCCACGCCGCGGCGGATCAGTCGTGTCAGCTCCTCGTCATGGAAGGAGTTCCACCAGTCCGCGTTGGGCGGCTGCTTCGTGGACACGCCGCGAAACGACGTGGCCGCCCAGGTTTTGGTGGATTCCTCCGTCTGCGCCCTGACGTTCGGTCCGAAGACCAAGATCAACCCGCATAGAAATAGAACCGATCTAACCGCTAGAGCTTTTCGCTGCGCCTTCACCGGCTTGCTCCTGAGTTTGCCGAGTTCTTGGAACTCAAGCCAATTGCCGATCCATCGATATAGACGTCCATCTGCTGACCGACATAGACCGAAGGCTCACCATCCCGAATCCGATAGATCACCTGTAGAACGCGAGTGTCTACGCGCTCCGTGCTGTCGCCCGTCAGCGATTTCTTGGGGATCACATAAGGCTCGAAGCGGACAAACTCCAGGGGAATTCTTATAGAACCGTTTCCCCGAGGAGACGCGACCGCCTGCGCTCCGCCCCGCACACGCCAGGCATCGTGCTCATCCACATCAACACGGACATGCAAAGGAGTGACACTTCCGAGAATCATGAGTGGCTCGCTGAGCGGGCCGCATTGCGCATATTGGCCCAGCCGCACTTTGTTCTGCAGAATGACGCCCGCAATCGGCGCGCGCATGGTCAGACGATCAATATTGGTCTCAGCCATCTTGACCTGAGCTTCCGCCTGAGCAACTTCCGATTTCGCAACGGCAATATCGGGAGCCCATGCGCCCGCTTTTAGTAACCCCAATTGGGCTTCCACCTCGGCCAATCGCGCCTGCGCTGCTTTGTAGGCAAGTCTCCTGCGCTGAACGTCCTCGTCACGAACCGCCCGTTTGTCGGTAACGCTTTCGATCAATCGCACTTGCACCTCGGCATCCGCCAAATTTGCCTGAGCCTCACGCACGCGCTCTTCGGCCGGTGGAATGTCTTCGGCACGAGGTTCCTGTTCGAGCTTGGCCAAGCGTGCCTGAGCCCCCGCTAGTGCAGTGCGTTTGACCTGGTGATCTGCTCGCAGGTCGCGGTCATCCAGAGAGAACAGCTTCTGGCCTTGCCCTACACGGTCTCCTGCTTTTACGTACAGCTGCGTGACCATGCCTGAAACAGCACAACTTATGTCGATGTTTTCAGAGTTAGCTTCGACCAGCCCCACTCCCGCGACGACCTGCTCGAAGCTTGAGGTAGGCGGAGCCGAGGGCGGAACCGTCGGTTCCCGCCTAGGACGCGTACGCGCCACCGAAATCATCCCAAGAATCGCCGCAACCGCAGCAACGATCGGAAGAACTGTTCTCTTCATGACTGAATCTCCCTCTTACCGTTCCTTTCCGTTTTGACGATCCGCCCGTCGTCCATGTGGGCGATAACGTCTGCAAAGTGAAAAACGCGCGAGTCGTGAGTGACGACGACCGCGGCGCGATCCGGATGAACGGCGTTCGCGGCGACCAGTTTCATCACAGCTTCCCCGGTCGCGTGATCAAGCGCGGCAGTCGGCTCGTCGCAGACGACCAGCCGCGGCTCGTGAACCAGAGCCCGCGCGATCGCCACGCGTTGCTGCTCGCCTCCAGACAGCGTGGCGGGCAGTGCGTCGCGCCGTCCATTGAGCCCCAGCTGATCGAGCAGCGCCTTCGCACGGTCGACGGCTTCCGTGCGTTTCATTCCGGCTGCAATCAGCGGGACCGCCGCGTTTTCGGCGGCTGTCAGCGCCGGCAACAAATTGAATTGCTGGAAAACGAAGCCGATGTTTTCACGGCGAAACAGGATCCGCTGGTTGGCTGGCAAACGGCCAGCGTTGCTCCCGAACAATTCCACCTCGCCGTCGCTTGGATCCAGCAACCCGGTGATCACGGATAAGAGCGTGGTCTTGCCACAACCGCTCGGCCCAACAATGAAGGTAAGTTCCCCCAGCCGGGCCTCGAAGTCGACACCGCGCAATGCCTGGACGCGCGTGCCATCGCCGAAGTGCTTGTGTACCCCGCGGCACGAAATCGCAATGGATTGGTTTTCTTGCACGGTTCACCCTCGAAACACTGTCGCCGCCTCTAACACGATCACGCGCCGGATACTCAGAAGACTGGCGATTATGACAACGAACAAGATGCAGCCGCCTGTCAGCGTCACGCTCTGCCACATCAGAATGATTCCTCGCGTGGCTATTTTGCGGAGCGTCGCTTCAAAGAAAGCGGCGGCCATGCCCGTGCCCAGCCCGAAGCCCATCAGTCCAACCGCGAACGCCTGCAGCAGCACCATGCCGGTCAGCCGCCAGTTGGTGACGCCGATTGCCTTCAGAGCGCCAAATTGCTTCAGGTTTTCGAGCGTAAACAAATAAAAAGTCTGACCGGCGACCACGGTCCCAACGATTAGCGCGATCGTGATGGTTATCCCGAAATTCACTGGTATGCCCGTGTTCTTCAAGTAGTAGACAATGCAGTCCCACAGGAACTGATCGGTCGTGCGCGCACGTAAGCCGGTTTGTGCCTCGATTCGCCGACACACCTCTTCCGCGTTAACGCCGGGCTGCGATCGCACCAGCACATAGGAAAGCTCGGTGCGCTCGTGCCCCACGAAATTCACCGCCTCACTGTACCGTGTATGAATTACAGGATTGCTCAGGAAGGGAGCGGAAGCGTCCGAAATCCCGACAATCTTCACCCTGTGGTCGTTCATCTCCAGCTCGCGGTCGAGTTCCAGTGGTTCGCCCGGGAAGAGCAGGATGTAGCCGGCATTGTCGATAACGATCGAATCCGGTTCACGTAAACGCTGCCAGGAGCCGAGCAACATCTTGCGCGGGGCGCCGGTTAGCGTCGCGTCGTCGAGGCCGAGCAGAATACATGAGGCGAACTTACCGGCTCGTGTCCGGGCGACGGGATAGCCTTTGAATAGTTTCACTGCCCAATCGACGCCGTTCACGCCTCGTACCCGCGTCAGGTCGGTGTCCTTCAACGCCTTGGTTTGTTCGAAATATTCTGTCTTCCTATCCATCACCCATACGTCTGCATCGGTCACGTCGATAATCTGACTGCCGGTGCGCTTGAGAATGCTCGCGAAGATCGACGTCTGGTTCTCCAGCAGAAAGGTGCAAAAGGCGATGGCGAAAATCAACCCGAGATACTTGGCCCGATCCCCGGTCAGCATTCTCAGAGCTACGAAGTTCACGGTGGAGCCTCCATCGTTACCGTCTATAGATGATGGCCATCATATAAATATGCAAAAAAGATTTAGGGCTATGTGGCATTCCTCTGCATACCTGTCTCAAAGGCTGCCGCATAGAACGCCCGGGCCTGTTCGAGAAAGTGATCGCTGACCTCGCGATCCGTCATGGCCTTTGCAATCATCATGGTCCCCGCCATCCCCGCCACGAGGAGGCGTGCGCGATCAAAGCGCGCTTTCTCATCGTCACCCGGAAGAAGTGCCGCAATTCGCTTTAGCCGATGGTTCAAGGCGCTCATGTAGGCATTTCGCACCGGTTCCGGTTGACGCGCCATTTCACCGGCCAGGCCGGCGAGTGCACATCCTTCGCGGCTGTCACGATGCTCCGGGCTCAGATAGTGGGTGACAATGGCCCGAACTGCCTTGCCCTTCGGAGCGGCTTCCGCTGCTGCGAGCATCCGCCGCGAAAGAGCGTCCTCGAACATCGGGCCGGTGGCCTCCGCGATCAACTCGTTCTTGCTATCGAAGTGTGCATAGAAACCGCCATGAGTCAGACCCAACCGTCCCATCAAAGGAGCGATTCCCGTGCCCTGCACCCCGTTACGGCGGAACTCCTCAGCAGCCTTCTTCAAGAGGCGGTTATGGGTCTCTTCTTTGTGTCGGCGTGAGTAGCGCATAGCTTTATATGATAGTCATCATACACATTTGATGCATTTTGTTTTTAAGCTAGTCATCCGCTAGCCTAACGCGCCCGCCCCGGTGAGATTTGTCCCAATGACCCGGCCTATCGGCAGTAGGTGCTGTCTGCTGCCCCACCGGGGGAAATCGGAGTAGCCACACAGGCTGATCGCGTTGCATAACGTCCTGCGGACTTCGGATGCCATTTCCATAACCCCGTTCATTGATGCCTTTAAAAACATCCAAAGAAAACGACGGTTGACGGTCTTACTTCACCACGTTCCGTAATATCCTCGGTTTTAGAGTGCGCGGCGAATTCCTCTTTGGGAAACTCGACTAGCTGCCCGCGCTGCTCGATTGGTACCGGGTTCACCTTCTTCGGGACAGGACCACGACTATAGAATTCGATCACTTTTGCCATAACGTCACTCCACTTGCTTGCTTCCGCGACTGCGTTTGAAGATTGCTCCGTCACGCATAGGGGGATGGTCCCCTTTCAATTTATGTTCTACGTTTGCACTCTCTCCCAGAGCTTTGCCTGGCCCAAGTGATAGGCGATATGCGCCGTTGTGCCGAGTACAACGGTGAACCGATTGCGATGCGGCTCCCGCAAGAAATCCTCTTCAGACACAGCGCTATGCTTCTGCAGCCAGTCGGCGACCGACAGCTTCGTAAAGCTTGTCCACAGAATCTCACTGGTCTGTTGCCAAATAATTTTCAAATCCTCGCCTAACAATATGGTTGGAACAGTCCGATCTGGGTTCGACACGAACATTAGGTCAAGCTCCGGATGAATCCTATCTCCGAAGCCGAGAAGCGGAATGAGAGCGTCACTAAATGCCGTGAGGTGACCCCACAGGTAAATCAGTCGGTTTTTTCCAGGAGCAACTTCCTGCAGCAGTTGCTCTTGGGGCAAATTTCCAAAGAGGTTGCCCGCGCGATCGACGTTCGACCGCCAATTCCTGAGCGCTGAATCGATGAGCGATGTTTCAAGAGTCATTTTTTAAACCTTTCGTAATCTGAAAATTGCGATGAGTGTGGCCTTAAGACTGACGCTCCAAGGTCCGATAGCGGTCACCGAACTTTGACTTCGGGTTCGACCGACATGCCGGGCCGTAACAGATGCTGAGGATCCTGATCACGATTGAAACGAATCCGCACTGGGAGCCTTTGAACAACTTTGACAAAGTTGCCGCTGGCATTTTCAGGCGGCAAAAGGCTGAACAATGTTCCCGCGGCGCCAGGGAGATTCTCGACCGTCCCTTGGTAGTCGCGACCGAACGTATCAACATGAATTTTCACAGCTTGACCCGGGCGCATATATTTGAGCTGAGTTTCCTTGAAGTCCGCCGTCACCCAGATATCGTCAAGGGGAACGATGGCAAGCAGACTTTGTCCTGGCTGAATCCTCTGGCCGAGTTCGACGGTTTTGCGTCCAATGACACCGCTGACGGGCGCATAGATCTTCGTATAGCCAAGATTCAGTTCCGCGATGCGTACATCCGCTTGCGTCTGATTCACCTGGCCCATGCTGGAATCCGATTTGGCTCGGGCATCGCTTAGTTGTTGTGGCGCGCTACGTGCAGCCACAACTTGAGCCGCTCTCTGGGCGATCAGACTGCGGGCTTGGGCAATTTTGTGTTGTTCGGCGGTGACAGTTGCGCGGTCGGCTTCGAGCTGCTGGGCATCTGCGAGCGCCTCTGCTTCGCGAGCGTCGTATTCAGAGCGGGAGACGACCCCACCGTCAACGAGGCCTTGCCATCGCACACGATCTCGTTCGGCGCGGGAGTAGACGGCCTCGTCCTGCTGTACCTTGTGTTGTGCTGCCGCCAAATTGGCCTCTTCGGAATCCACCGCAGCGATGGCTTCCTCGTGCGCTGCCTCTGCTAAGCGAAGTTGGCTAAAAGCGCTCGCGTTTGTAATCGGCACATTGACTCCCGCAGAGCGAGCCGTCGCTTCACGCGTTGCCAGATCGGCCCTTGCGTGCTCCAGTGCGGCCTGGTAGTCGCTCGGATCCAGTTCCAGCAGGAGAGCTCCGGCCTCGACGTACTGATTATTCTCAATGCGTGGATTGACATATAGCACGGTGCCGCTGATCCGGCTGGAAACCACGTTGATGTGTCCATCGATTTGAGCATCGTCGGTCGACTCAAAACGTCGCGCATGGAGCCACCAGGAAGAGGCAGTGATCGTTGCCAACATCACAGCAAGACCCGCGAGCGCCCAATGCGGAACAGGCTTCCGTTTTGGTCGCCGGAAGGGAGACTTCGGAGCAGGAGCCTTGAATAACTGCGGAACCTCGACCTCCAGAATTGAAGATGGTTGTGGATGATCCTGAACAGTATCAATTGCGTTTGGCATATTGTTTCTCCAATGAACCGCGAAGCTCCGTCGTCAGTGCGCCCCCGCAGTTCCGCCTTGTTTGAATTTGCGAATGAAAGTGGCAAGGACAGGTCCGATGAAGGCAACCAGTCCGAGCAACCAGAAGCAATCAAGGAACGCCAGAATGTTGGCTTGCTGCTGCACAACGGCATGAACTTGGGCCACAGCGCGCATGGCTGCGTCGGCTGCTGAATAACCATGATCGACGAAGCGATTTGCAATGCTCTGTACATTCTCCGAAAACGTTCGATCGAAACTCGTGACGTGCGTGACCAGCACCGATTGGTGGTATTGAGCGCGCCGCGCGAGCACCGTTGTCACGAACGCAATGCCGAAGCTTCCACCCTGATTGCGGAAAAGGTTGGTGAGGCTCGACGCCTTGTTATTTTTGTTCTTGGGCAAATAGGAGTAGGCGAGCTGGCTGGTCGGGACAAACAAGAAGGCGATCCCGAAGCCCTGAACCGCGCGTGCCCAGGCTTCTTTTCCGTAGTTGGTTGCAAGATTGAAACTCGCGAAGTACCACATGGCGCACCCGAGGACGGTGAAACCAAACCCAATCATCCAGGACATCGGAATCCTCTTCACCAGTCGCACGATCAGGGGCGCCATAACAACGATCACCATCGCGCCCGGACCTAAAACTAAGCCAGCATCCGTTGCCGTGTAGCCATAGAGTGACTGCAGCATCTGTGGAATCAGCACGGTCGAGCCGAACAGAACAAATCCAAAGAGAAAGTAGAAAGCGTTGGAAAGGGCAAAGTTGCGCTCCCGGAGCAACCTCAATTCAACTACCGGGTCCTGCTGGCGCAGTTCCCAAACCACCGCCACCACCAAAGCGACGATCGCAATGGCAAAGAATGCCACGATGAAGTTGCTCTCAAACCAGTCCAGCCTCTCGCCGCGATCGAGCACGACTTCAAGGCAGGCGAAGCCGATCGCGATCAACAAAATTCCCAGGTAGTCAACCTTCAATCGTCCTGCCTGGCGTGCAGTCTCTACTTCCTGCTTGAATTCTGGAGGATCAGACAGCAGCCGACCGGTCAGAATCAGAGAGATGATTCCGATTGGAACATTAATGAAGAAAACCCAGCGCCACGAGAAGCTGTCGGTGATCCAGCCGCCGAGGGGCGGCCCGATGGCCGGTGCGGTTACGATCGCCATGCTGTAAAGCGCAAAAGCAGCCGCACGCTTGGAGGCCGGAAACGTATCTACGAGGATCGCTTGCTCGACTGGGGCCAAGCCTCCTCCGGCGATGCCTTGGAGCACTCGGAAAAAGATCAGTAGACCTAGGCTTGGTGCCAAGCCACACATGAGCGAACTTAGGCTAAACAGCGCGACACAGCTCATGTAATAGTTCTTGCGGCCAAACACACGGCTCAGCCATGCGCTTAGAGGCAATACCACGGCATTGGCGACGAGGTAGCTGGTGAGGACCCATGTGCTCTCGTCGTAGCTGGTAGCAAGACCTCCGGCGATATGGGGGAGGGAAACGTTCGCGATGGCGGTATCCAGCAACTCCATGAACGTCGCAAGAGTGACCGTGATGGCAATCAGCCAAGGATTGATAGCCTTTGTCTGGTCAATACTCGCTGACAGTGCTATGGTCCCCGCCGCCATATTTCCTCCTTTGCAGTAGTCAGATTGCTAAAGAGACCGATCGGTCGCAAATTAAAAAAGAGCATCAGAGTCTTGGTCGTTGCGAATGGTGAAGAGAATGCTTCTGGGCTGGAAACAGCCTTAGCAGGGACTCAAGACTGTTCGGACTCAGGCCGCCGAAATCGGGGAATTGACGGTTTGGTTTCGGTTCCGAGACGAGAAAAACGGCTTCCGGTGTTCGCGCGCTGATCGCCGGTCGCGGCTCTAATCTTCTCAGCGCATCGATCGCAGGCGAAGATGAACTCAACGACGACGGCTTCGACCGGTTGGCTGCGACATACCTCGCACACCATCGGAACGAGAGCGGAATCAGACGTTCTCGATTTGTGCTGAGCCCGAAGCATGCGCCGCCTCGTTCGCCGGGTAGCTTTCTACACGTCGATCAGATGACGGCCGAGACCGCTCGGTCGCATCAAGAACAAAATAGTCCTGTGGGAACGGCGTTCCTAGGTTCAGGCCAAAACTCGAGGGGAGTGGAAGCCTGATCACGAACCGCCGCAGATGTTACGCCGACCGGATCTACCTTCCTGCAGACTTCTGGCCGCGAAGCACCATACAAGTAGACGCCGCTTTCGCGACCAATCGGTTCTCCTCGTCGGTTATGTCGCATTCAACGTAGCCGATGGTGCGGCCCCGCTGCACAACGGTTCCTTCCGCTCTGAGTTGTGCCTGCCAGATCGGGCGAAAGAAATTGACTTTCAGTTCGACGGTAGTGAAGGATTCCTCCGGGGCAAGGGTGCTTGCAAACGCCATCCCCATTGCCGCATCGGCAATATCGCAAAGGATTCCGCCGTGCAGCGTTCCCATGGGATTTGCATGCTGCGGTCCGGCTGCCAACATGACCGTAGCGCGCCCATCAGCGATCTCCTTTGCCTCAAATCCAATCAGACGCGCGACGGGTATGTCGTTGACCCTTGCTCGCTCCCTAAAATCGGATTTCAACGGAATTCCTTGAGCACTCATGAATTGCGAGCCCCACCTTTAGATTTCCGCGCACGTACCTTGGTTTCGAGGTACTCCTCGAGATGATGGCAGGCGAGATTGAGCGGCTCTTCGTTTCGCTGCAGACGACTCACCATGAAGCTGCCTTCGAGCGTACTGGCAATCAGTGTAGCCAATTTCAGGGAATCGACGTCCGAGCCGACCTCGCCTCGGCGTCTGCCCTCCTCCACAATCAATTGCAGACGATCAAGCCACGAACTGAGGGCCTGCCGGGCTTTCGCTCGCAACTGAGGATTGCCATCGTCGGAATCTATGGCGGTGTTCAGCAGCGGGCACCCTCCCGGCACCAGCCCACTGCGTCGGTCCCGAAAGTTCCGCACGATTTGTTTCAAGCGGTCAACCGTATTCGGGATCTCCTCTGTTCCTTCGAAGCGCGTCTCCATGGCGATTTTCCAAGCGTGGTCGAAGGCATCGCCGGCCAGCTCCTGTTTGCTCTCAAAGTGACGGTAGATCCCGCCCTTCTCTAGCCCCGTCGCTCGCATGAGATCGGACAAAGCAGCGCCGTCGTATCCTCTTTGATTAAAGATCGGTGCTGCTTTACGAATGATTTCCTGCCGGGTCTGCTCGCCTTTGCGCACGTCGTGTTCCTTGTAACTTGAATTGGCGCCCGACTGATGGTCGCCGACCATAAGCTCAGATGAGACCGACCGGTCCCAGGTCGCAATAAATGCGACAGCGACGGATCGCCTATCCCTGCCCCCCTTGAACCCCCGCGACAGGCTCGATCATGTCGAAACCCAGGTCGTCGAACGTCAACGGCTCGCCACTTCGCTGTTGGTCATAGTGATGCTCGTACACCACGCGCGACCCGTTCCATTTCCGGAGAGTGCGCCAGTTCAGCGTGCAGGTTTTACCGGACACACCGACAATCTTGAGTGTCCAGGCAGAATGTATCTCGTTCGCAGCATCGCCAGAAATCGTGGTCTCTTTAATGGATATCGCTAGACCCCCAACTTCGGCCATAACATGAAGCGGGACTAGGAAGTTTAGGAGAAGCGAGCCCACCCTTGCCTTTCCACGAATCGGTTCATGCTGGGTTTCACTGCTTACCTGGACGTCATCGGCATAAAATTTGTCGAATATCTCAAGATATTCTTCGAAGCTTTCGCTGATCTTAGCCTGGGTGATAGCGGTGTTTAGCATGTGCTCCGCGGCCTGGCTGCGGGAGTAGGAATCGACTGACAAGAAACTGTGTTGATGGCTCATTGAAGTCCTCGCAACCCAGGTCGCCGCTTTGCATCTCCGATTTGGCCGTGCACGCGAGAGATACGATGGCAGCGCTGGATCTTAGGCCCAGAAGGATTGGCACGTTCAGCCAGTGGCTGCACCGCACCAGCAGGTGGTGCCTGCGAACTACACGCACGCCGGCTTTACACTCCGGCGTGCTCGTAGCGTTCCTTTCTTTGTCGAGCTGCATGGAACAGGGCACAATCATTCTCGACGCTAGTTTTGAGACGCCGAGGACTTGGTCATGTTCGAAGGCGGCGCGGCCGCGAAATGCGCGCGCCCATCCTGGATCAGCCATCGATCTCCGTGGCGAACGGCCACGAAGAAAAAGTTGATCGGTATTACGGGGATGATCGTCCCATCTGGACCGTTGACATTGCGCACGGTAAGGAGCGCGTCGACGACCGCAACATCGGGTTTGATGAAGCGGACCCGGTAGTTGGAGAATGCCGCTTGCGTGGTGCCGTTGACCGCTTGCTCCGCCTCGGGACCGAAGTCCTTCACCATTGCGACCCGCCCTTGCAGAAAGTCACCCTGCGGCGTCACGAAGGTTCCGTCTTCGGCGAATAGGGATGCTCGGAGTTCGGCATTCTTCTGAACGAAAGCGTTAGCAAAGGTATCGCCAAGCGCGCGAACGGATCCTTCGTCTCTAGCCTCGCTGGCACTCGCAGAGCCGGTCGCACCGATGACGAGCGTACATGCGAGAAACGCTAAGCTGAGAAGCTGCATCAGGCCCCGGAGCACTGACTTGGGCTTCTGGGGCGCTGAATCGATGGTGTGAATGGCGATCAACGCAACTGGGTACGTTTCTGAGATTTTCATTTCTTTTCTCCTTAGTCTTCTGATTACTTGCGTTCTGTAGCAGGGGTGTGGACAGCGCGGGCACACCAGCCGCAGCACGCGATTTGTGGTATCGAGATCCCTAGTGCACTAGAAACAAACAGAGCGGCTCCGTCATCTCGAACGGGGCCTGCCAGTTCTTCATACCGCCAAAGGACTGATTTGAACCCTTCAGGTAGAACAGGAGCGGCCTCGACTATCTGCAACGACGGTCAGGCGCCCACGGCCGAAATGGCCGTGACCCCGCCGTCGATCAGGAAGTCTGCCCCGACGACGTACGCAGAATCGTCCGACGCGAGGTAAACTGCCAGCTTCGCGATTTCCAACGGATCGGCGATCCGCTTGCTTGGATTGTTGGTTCCAAGGACGCCCTTAACCGCCTCGCCCTGCTCTTCGCCTGGGAAGCGACCGAACATCGCCGTGTCCGTCGGGCCAGGGCTTAGGGTATTCACTCGAATCCCGCGGTCCACGAGTTCGGCGCTGAGGATTCGAGCGAGGTGGACGACCGCGGCTTTGCAAGTCGAGACGGTCGAGGTTGTTGGCCACCCCTTGCGCGCGCCAACGGACGCATTGATGATTACAGACGAGCCTTGGCTGAGTAGCGGCAAGGCTTTTTGAATCGTGAAGTAAGCCCCTTTGAAATTGACGGCTATCACCTTGTCGAAGCTTTGCTCTGTCACCTGTTCGAACAACAGGAACTCGCTGTAACCTGCATTTACGAATAAGCCGTCCAGGTGCCCGAGCTCCCGCTTGATCGTGGCGAACATCGTGTCGAGGTCGGTGAGATTGCTGACGTCCGCGCGAAGGGCGAGACTTCCGGCTCCAAGCGTCTTCTTAGCCGCCTGCAGCGACCCCTCATTCAAGCCGCAGATGGCGACGCGCGCGCCCTCTCTGTCGAATTCCTGCGCTGCGGCCAGCCCGATCCCGCTGTTGCCGCCGGTGATAAGGATATTCTTGCCCGTTAGCCTACCCATTGTCGTCACTCCTTTAGATTAAACATGTCTCACTGGGCTTTGATTACAAAAGAGACCGTTCGGTCGCAATAAACTTTTAGACTTTTGGACATTAACGGGACCGCACGGTCTCTTATGATGTCTAACGTATATAACTAAACTGGGAGACTATCCGAATTCATCCGATCCGAGTGGGGAAAGTTGATGCCGGCATCACGGGGGCAATTCGGAAATTGAACCATGGAGATCCATACTGACCAGAAGTCGGCTTCGGGGAAGTTACCTGACACGTACGCCGGATTCGGAGACATTGTCCCCAGGTGTGTTCACT